>Ga0187893_10002899_pt1 | contig 36297 bp, 23 predicted proteins | sample MA1701074metaG_FD_139574 | JGI IMG/M metagenome (GOLD analysis project Ga0187893, IMG submission 139574) | White microbial mat communities from a basaltic lava cave in the Kipuka Kanohina Cave System on the Island of Hawaii, USA - MA170107-4 metaG ... | reverse complement strand
GCCCAGGCGGTCATTTCGCGGCGTCACGCCCAAATCGAGCTTGACGCGCAGGGCCGCGTCGTGATCACCGACCTCGGCTCGAGCGAGGGTACCTTCGTCAACGGGCGGCGGGTCGAGCGCAGCGAATTGCGCGAAGGCGACCTGGTCGGCTTCGGAACGAACGGATTGATCGCCTTCACTTTTCACGCGAACGCCGCGCGGCCCGGCGCCTCAGCGCCTCATCCGGCCCCGTCGCGTCCGCTGGCCGCCAACCCAACCGTACGCTTCAACGCCGCCGACCGCTCCACTCTGCGCATCGGGCGCGCGCCGGACAACGACATCGTGCTCGACGCGCCGGGCGTTTCGCGCTATCACGCCACGCTCGCCTGGAACGACCATTCTCAACCGACGCTCGTCGACGCCGGCAGCACCAACGGCACATTCGTCAACGGCGAATTGCTCAGCGAGCCACGGCTGGTCGCGCCCGACGATCTGGCGCTGATCGGCGGCTTTCTGCTGCGCGTCAATGGCCGGCGCATCGAACGTCACGATCTGAGCGCGAGCCGGATCACCGCTCATCAGATCACGAAAGACGTGCCGGGCAGAAGGTTGCTGAACGAGATTTCGCTGGCCATCTTTCCGCGCGAATTCGTCGGGCTGATGGGGCCTTCGGGCTGCGGCAAGTCCACGCTGATGGACGCGCTCAACGGTCTGCGCCCGGCCACTTCGGGCGCCGTTTACGTCAACGACCTCGACCTCTATCGCAACTTCGATGCGCTGCGCCGCTCCATCGGCTATGTGCCGCAACATGACATCCTGCACGAGAGCCTGTCGGTCGAACGGACGCTGTTTTACGTGGCGAAGCTGCGGTTGCCTGAAAGCACGCCGCCGGCTGAGTTGCAACGCGTCGTGGATGAAGTGATCGGAACCGTCGGACTCGGCGAACAGCGCTCGACGCCCTTCCGGTTGCTCTCCGGCGGCCAGCAGAAGCGATTGAGTCTGGGCTTCGAGCTGATCACCAAACCCGGTTTTCTCTTTCTCGACGAACCGACTTCCCCGCTCGACCCGGAGACGACGGAAAATATGATGCTGCTGTTTCGCCAACTGGCCGACCAGGGGCGGATCGTGGTGATGGTCACTCACAAGTTCGAAAAGTTCGAGGAGATGAGCCACGTCGCGTTTTTGACCAAGGGTGGGCATCTGGCCTTTTTCGGCCCGCCCCGCGAGGCGCTCGCCTATTTCGGCTGCCGCGAACCCGGCGACATCTACCGCGTCATCGGCGCGCGCGCGCCGGAGGAGTGGAGCCGCGACTTTCAAGCCTCGCCGCATTATCAGCGCTACGTCAGCGGGCGCATCGCCGAGACGCGGCAAATCCTGCAATCAACCGGCAGCCTGCTCCCGGGGACAGCCGAAGAGAGCAAAGGGCCTGGACGCGGCTTCGGATTGAGCCAATGGCTGACGCTCACGCGGCGTTATCTGGAAATCAAGCTCAACGACAAACGCAACACGGCGCTGCTGCTTTTGCAGTCGCCGATCGTCGCCGTCATCCTCGCCGTGATCGCGGGCGATTCGGTCAACGACGCGAAGACGCTCTTCATCGCCGCGATCATCGCCATCTGGTTCGGCGCGAACAACGCCGTCCGCGAGATCGTGGCCGAAGCGCCGATTTACATCCGCGAGCGGCTGGTCAATCTCAAGATTCCTTCCTACATCTTCTCGAAGTTCGCGGTCCTGAGCGGCATCGGTTTGCTTCAGTGTCTGATGTTCGTCGCCATCCTGGCCGGCTTCGGACGAGTTCACGCGAGCGATTTCTTCTCCCTGACGTTGATCCTATACCTGACTTCGCTGGGCGGCGTGGCGATGGGATTGTTCTTTTCGGCGCTGGTCAATTCAACCGAGAAGGCGATGAGCGTGCTGCCGCTGCTCTTGATCCCGCAGTTGCTGCTGAGCGGATTCTTCAAACCGCTCGACGATGTGTACGTCAACGTCAGCCAGGCCAAACCGGCGACGGCGGCGCAATATCGCAGCTTCGAGAGTTCAAAGGATCAGGCGCCGCCCGCCACTCCCGCGCCCCCGCCCGAGCCAGTGACGAAGAACGCCGGGTTGGGGCCGGCGCGCGTGGCGGCGGCGGCGATGATCGCGCGCTGGTCCATCGAGGCGCTGGCGCATCAGGTGAGCATTGACGACCAGAAGTCACGCGACACGCTGGCGACGCGGATGACCGTCGCCGAATACCAAAAAGTCTTCGATCAGCGCCCGGGCGCCGAGATCACCGATGCTTACCGGCGGCGTGTGCTGATTGATCTGCTCATCCTCGGCGGTTTCGGCGCCCTGTTTCTGGCGCTGACGATGTGGGCGCTCAAACGCAAGGATGTGTTGTGAACGATCCGGCCCCTAACGACTGGTTGCAGCCCCATAACGCAAAACAGCGAAGTAAATCAGGAGGTCACTTATGAACTATTTGAAAGCCCGGATAAGCGCAGTCGCCTTGGCGATGATGGCCGCCGGTTTGTGGGTCTGCCTGGCGCCGGATATTTTCGCTCAAGGCCGGCAGGCGATTGTCATCCTCAAACCCGCGGGCGGCGCGGCGAGCGATTGCGACGGCGCGGCGGAGATCAATTACCAGGTCGTCTTCGACCTCAAGCTCAACAACAAGGACAAAATCCGGCTCGTCACCGAAGAGATGATCAGAGACGGTTCGGCCAGAATCCCGCGACAAGTTTACGACAAGGCCAAAACGCAGGAACTGCGTAGCTTCTTTGCGATTGAATGCGGGCGCGAGGGCGTCTATGGCGTCGTCAGCGGGAGCGGGCAGGCGCCGATGCCGCTGCTGCCCGACGACAAGCGGCCCGAACGGAACGAAGCGCCAGCGATCAGAGACCTCTACTCTGTGACGGCGACCGGCCAAGCGCGTGATGGCGGGCAGCGGCGGTCCGCTAGTTGGCCGCTGCGCGATCTCTGGAAGATCTATTTCACGCCCGAAGGCGCGGCGATCAACGACGCGCTCTTCAACCACGCGGCGGCGGAAAAGAGCGTCGCGTTGTGGGAAGCCTATTTGAAGAAGACCAACAACCATCGCGCGAGCGAAGCCAATGGTCTGATGCGCGAAGCGCTCATCGCCTGCGCCAACGTCGAATTGCAGAGCTTTCTCAACGGCGATTACCGGGCGATTGAACGAGCGCGGCAAAAAGCCGAACGCGCTCACTCGATCCGCGAAGACGAAGCCTCCTCCCAATTGCTCGCCAACCTGCGGAAAGAGAAGCAGCGCGTGGACAACGCGCGCAGCCAGGCCGATGCCTTGATCCGCGCCAGCGATTGGGACAAGGCGCTCGACGCTATCGAGCCGATCAAAAGTTATCTCGACAGTTGGCCCGAACTGAAACAGATGTTCGAGCACGCGCTGCGACAAAGTCACGAAGCGCATCTCTTCGAAGGCGAAAAAGCGATCAAGGCCAATCAATTCGACAGCGCGCTCAACCATTGCGGGATCGCCTGGAAACGGTTGACCGATTCAGCCAAAGCGCGCGATTGCGTTTGTGAATCGCGCAAACAGATCGCGCTCGGCAAAGCGAAATCCGCGAGCCAACAACGGCGGCCCAAAGAGGCGAAAGAGATTCTGGAAAATCAACTCGGCGACCGCGACTGCGGCTCAGACGCCCGGTTGACGGCGGAGTTGGGCAAAGCCAAATGCGAGTATGCCCAGCAACTGTTCACGCAGGCGCGCCAACTGATCGCGCCCGGCGCCGTGACAACTCCTGCTCCGACGCCGGCGACGACAACGACACCGCCCAGGAGCCAGGGCAGAACCAGACCGTCACGGCCCGCTGGCGCCCCATCCGCTAATTCCGCGCCCGCTCCGCCGCCGCTCAACGTCAAACCGCTCACGGCGCAAAACAAAAACGATTTCCGCGAAGCGCGGGCCAAGCTCATCGAGGCGGAAGAACTCTGCGCCGATGAGCCGAAGCGCGCGTTGCTCGAAGCCGCCAACCGCTCGCTCTCCGGCTATTGTCTGGCCGAAGCCCGCAAGGCGACGCAGCGCGGCGCGGCCGCCACGGCTTACGTCTATCTGCAAACCGCGCAAATCTACACGCCCAGCGAACCGGCGGTGCTGGCAGCGGTCAATCAGGCGCAGCAGCAATTGGAAGCGCAGACGCGCGTCGGCGTCGGCGTGGCGCTGGTCAATCGCTCCGGCTCCGGCGAAGGCGAGATGCTGATCAACGAGTTGGCGGCGGAGTTGGAATCAGCCGCGCAGGGAGCGGGGCTGGCCAGTCCCATCGTGATCGATCGCCGCCAGGCCGCCGCCACGCTGCAAGCGATTCAAACCGGACGCCAGCTTCCGACGCCGACCGTGATCTTCTTCGGCGACCTGATGGCGGCCAATGTCCGCCGCAACGATTACCCGCGCAACGTCTCGTCATATTTCTGGTACGACAATCCCAGATACGATCAGGCTGACCGGTATTATGCGGAGGCGAAAGCGGTTTACGAGCAATGCAAGCGAGCGAATGGCGGCAACAAAGCGCCCTGTGGATCGTATGAAGCGGAAGTCAACCGCCGCGACGCCATCCGCAAGTCCATCGACAAAAGATTGAAGCAGCCCTACCAGTACCGGGAGAACGCGATCAAGGTGGACGGCCAGGTCAAGTTCTCGTTCCGTTCGACCGATAGCGTCGCGCGCAGTCTGGGCGCGGCGGAAACGCTCGGCGATGGCGTCAACCTGCAGTGCGTCGAACGCGGCGGCGCGCACGAAGACGATACGAACGGCGCGCGAGACGCCAACTGCCAAGTCGCGGACGGGCAGACTTACTTGATGGAGATGATGACGAAGATCAAACGCGAAGCGCACAACCGGGCGCTCGCGCATCTCCGGCGCCTGCCGTTCAGCTTCTACAGTCGCGCGCAGAGCGCCGCCAACCGGCAGCAGGCGATGGAAGATTATCTGCGCTTCCTCTTCCTAACCGAGAACAAGAACGGCCCCGAAGCGGAAGAAGCCAAAAAGGCGCTGGTGGCTTTCGATCCGGAGCTGCAAACCGACGGCGTGTTGCGCTGAATGACCACCCGATGAGTGAGAGCAATATGCCATATGTAATATGCGATATCGCATATTACATATGGCATATCCGGTTCGGAGATAAACCGATGCAATGTCCACAATGCGGTCATCATAACCAGGAAGGCGCCCTCTTCTGCGCTCGCTGCGGGACGGCGTCGCTCAAAGCGCGCATGCCATCTACTCTGCTGGGACAGAGTAGTCACGAAGCGCCCACCGCGCCCGCGGTAGTAGACGCGCTGATCGGGCGGACGATTGAGGGCAAATACCGGCTGGAGGCCCGGCTGGGCGAGGGTGGGATGGGCGCGGTCTATCAATCCACGCGCCTGCTCATCGGTGACCAGGTGGCCGTCAAGGTTTTGCATCTCGATCAAGCCGCCGACCCCGCCGCCGCCGAACGCTTCCGCCGCGAAGCCCAGGCCGCCGCGCGCGTCCAGCATCCGAACGCCGTGACGATCTACGATTTCGGCGTGTCGAACGAGGGTCTGGTCTACCTGGTGATGGAATTGATCGCCGGCCAGAGCCTGCGCCATCTGCTCCATCAATCAGGCCCGCTCCCGCTGGCCGACGCCGCCAGCATCATCACTCAGGTGTGCGGCGCGCTCGACGCCGCGCACGAACAGCACGTTGTGCATCGAGACATCAAACCCGACAACATCATCGTCCGCGAGGCCACAGGCGGCTGGCGGGTGAAGGTGCTCGATTTCGGCATCGCCAAGCTCACCAACCTGACCGCGACCACCGATCAACTCACCCTGACCGGCAGCGTGATCGGCACGCCGAACTACATGTCGCCGGAGCAGTGCCTGGGCGAAGAGTTGGATCAACGGTCGGACATCTACAGTCTGGGCGTCATGCTCTACGAGATGCTGACCGGAGTCGTCCCCTTCAACGCGACAACCTGGGGCGCGGTGATCGTCCAGCACGTCAACCAACAACCCCCGCCGCTCTCATCGTTCAAGCCGGGGCTTCCCGCGGCAGCCGAAGCAGTTGTGCTGCGCGCATTGGCGAAGGATCGCGCCGCGAGACCGCAAACAGCAGGAATGCTGGCGCGAGAGTTGGAGGCCGCCGCCGCTTACCCGACGGCGCGGTCAACTCCACCGCAGTTCCCCATCGCTTCACCACCAGGCCCGACTCCACCGCAATTCCGCATCACGACGCCGTCAGCTTCGACTCCACCGGCGCCGGAGACCGCCCCCATTCTGCCGCCGACCGTGGTGATGAAGGTTGGCGCCCAGCCCAAGTGGGATGGCGAAGCGCAAGCATCCAGCCGGCCACGGCGGCTGGCGCTGCTGCTGGCCGGCGCCGCGTTGGTTCTGGCGTTGGCGGGCGCCGGTTTGTGGTGGGCGTTCAAGCCGTCCGACAATTCTTCGACGCTGGTCACATCATCCACGCCTGAGCCGCCGCCAGGGATGGTCTATGTCCCGGGCGGCGAACTGATGATGGGTAATAACGCCGGTGACGAGTATGAGCGCCCGGCCCATCAGGTGTCCGTCAAACCTTTTTTCATTGATCGCCACGAAGTGACTGTCGAGGACTATCAAAAGTTCGTCGCGGCGACCCGCCGCGACGCGCCGCGGGGTTGGCCGAACGGCGTCCCTCCGCCGGGCGCTGCCCGCCGTCCAGTCACCGGCGTGACCTGGGACGACGCCGTCGCCTACGCGCAATGGGCGGGCAAGCGGCTTCCCGCTGAAGCCGAGTGGGAGTTCGCGGCGCGCAGCGCGGACGGACGCCGTTATCCCTGGGGCAACGATTGGCGGCCCGGCTACGCCAACGCCGATACGACTTCGATCAATCATTTGGCCGACGTTGGCTCACACTCCGCCGGCGCTTCGCCTTTTGGCGCGCTCGATCTGGTGGGCAACGCGTGGGAATGGACGGCCAACGACCTGACCGCCTATCCCAGAGGCCAACTGAAGATCGAATTGGCCGGTGATCTCAAAGTGATTCGCGGTGGCGCGTGGAGCAGCAACCGCGAGGTCGCCACCACGACTTATCGCCGAGGCTATCCGGCGCGCGGCTCGGATTACAGCAACACCGGTTTTCGCTGCGCCAAAGATTTGTCTGAGAGTCAGAGGTAGAAGATGAAGACGCTCCTTACTTGTTTAGGCTGCTTGATCACACTCTGCGTTTGCGCGAACGTCCATTACGGCTTTCAATGCCCGGACGGGAAGCCGCCGCCCTGTAACCCAAAACCCACGCCGACGCCGGCGCCCAAACCGCCGGCGCCACCGCCAACGCCGCCCCCGCCCCCGCCTTGCTACGAAGCCAATCTGGACGTCAATTGCGGCTTGCCGGGTTGCGTCGTCAGCTTGAGTGGAGCGCGATCGTCATCGTTGACAGCGGGCCAGGAAGGGCGGGTGCGGTTTGCCGACATTCCCAGAGGTCGTTACACCGTGGCGGTCAGCAAACCAGGTTATGAAGGTAACTCTCTGACCGTGCAACTCGGTTGCGGCGAGGAGAAGAGCGTGGAGTTGAGATTGCGCATTCGGCCCATGACTTTGCGCCTGCGCACCACGCCGCCGCAATGCGAAATCCTGATTGACGGACAAACCAAAGGCCAGAGCGACGCGCAAGGCGCTTTCAGTCTGCAAGTAACCGACTCCGCCCTGAAGATCGAAGCGCGCAAAGAAGGCTATCTCAGCATGACCAAAGGGCTGCAACTCGAGCCGGGCAAGTCCGAACCGGAGATTGCGCTGACGCTCAATCCCATCCCGGCCATGTTGACGATTTCGGCGAACCTGGATAACGCGCAAGTGCGCGTGGATCAACAAACGGAACAACGCGCGGTCAACGAAGAGATCGCGCTCCCGCCCGGCCGCCATCAACTCACCGTGGAAGCGCTGGGCCACAAACCGGTCACGCTGGAGGTCAATCTGGCGCCCGGCGCGAAGGAGAAAAGGTCCGTTAAGCTCGACCGTTTGCCGCTCGCCGAGCTGGCGCAGCAGGCCGAAGCCGCCTACCGCTCGCGCGCCTACGCCAGCGTGTTGAAGCTCTGCGGATATATGTTTGAGGCCGACGCGGCCTCTCCAATCGCGCACCGTCTGGCCGGGCTGGCCCGTCTGGCAGAGCAAAATTACAGAGCCGCCGAGCCTCATCTGGCGCGGGCGCTGGCTGGCGGCGAAACTATCTCGCTGCCGGTGCGGCGGCATCTCAGAGAGAATTTCGACCCGAGCCGGGGCCATGATGTCTGCCAGGCTGTCCTCGTGCTCGGCAAAACCGAAGTCGAATTTCGCGGGCTGCAAATCGCGGCGGAGGATTTCAAAGTCCCGTACAGCCAGGCGCAGATGCTGCGTCTGGAAACCCGCGGCAGCGGGGACAGAGCGCTCGCCCTGAGCGTGAAAATCACCCTCGCCGGGGGTCGCAAACGCGACTACAGCTTCTTCAGCCCCGACAAGGAAATTTCGTTGGATGGCAAACCTTACCTGGAAATGCTACAGCGCCTGTTGCAGGCGCATTAAACGAGGAAGTGAACCGGCCAGGCGGCGATCTTTTACGTCAACCCAGATATTTCGGAGGAATACATGCCAGTTACCTGTCATCAGTGCAATTCACCAAACACCGACACGGCGCGCTTCTGCCGCAATTGTGGGGCGCAACTGTCTTTCGCTGGCGGCGCGGGAGTGAGCCAAACGCCCGGCTACACGCCTTCCGTTCCGCCCCAGCCTTCGTGGTCGCCGTCATACGGCGGCGGTTATCCAGCCGCAACGCCGGCGATGGCGCCAACGATGAATTATGCGCTCTGGTCTGATCGGGTGCTCGGTCATCTGGTTGACTTGCTCTTCGTGATGGTCGGGATGGGCGCGCTTTATCTCGTAGGGATAGTCATCTTCAGCATCTTTGGCATAGTTGGTGGCGCGCTCGGGAGCGCCGGGGCGGAAGATGCGGGCGCCGTATCCACACTCTTTGGGGGAGGGATGTGCTGTATTGTCTTCGTGCTCTTCCCGCTAGCTACGCTGCTGATCGGGGCCTACAACAAGGTTTATCTGGTCAGCAAGCGCGGCGCTTCCATCGGACAAGGGGTGATGAAGCTGAAGGTGGTAAACGAGCGTGGCGAGTTACTCCCAATAGGGACTGCATTGCTCAGATTGCTGGCGCAGATAGGATTGGCTTTCGTGCCGATTGGCGGCCTCCTCGACTTGCTCTGGCCGCTGTGGGATGAAAAGCGCCAGACGCTGCACGACAAGGCCGTCAGTTCCTTCGTCATTAAACAGGCGTGAAAATAGTCATGAAGAGATTGGCCTCTCAACCGGGATTCACCGCAGGCGCGCTCGGCCTCTGTATCCTGTTGCAACTCGCCGCGCTGCGCTGGCTGATGATGGCTGATGCGGAGCGTGTTTACGTGTGGGGACAGCCCATCAACGTCACTTGCGCTTTCAAACGCAGCTTCGGCGTGCCCTGTCCAACTTGCGGAATGACACGCAGCGTTGTCCTGGCGCTCGCCGGTGAGTGGCCGTTGGCCTGGCAAATCAATCCTGCGGGGCCGCTCTTGGCGGCCGGACTGGCGGCGCTGGGTGTGTCTTTGCTGGCGCTGACGCTCGCCAAGCAAAAACGCCGCGCGCATGCCGCCCGCGCGACAAGGCGTTGGATACAAATCTGGGCGCTGGGCTACGGCGGCCTGGTCATCGTCGTGCTCTTCGCGCATTGGGCGCGGCAACTTCTGGCGCGTTAGCGCCACTGGCGCCGTCGTCTACGGCGGCGGCGCTGAAAACATGAACTAATTGGAGGAACAACTATGATCTGCTCAGCCTGTGGTAGACCCGACACCGATGGCAGCCGCTTCTGCACCTTCTGCGGCGCGGCGCTGGTCGCGACCCGGATGCCGGCGACCGAAATCTCGCCGCCGCCACCAGCGTTCAACTATCAGCCGGCGCCAGTCGCCGACCGCCTGATCGGGCAAACGATAGACGGCAAATACCGGATTGACGCGCGCATCGGCGAAGGCGGCATGGGGACGGTCTATCGCGCGACGCGGTTGATGATCGGCGACGCCGTCGCGGTTAAAGTCATGCACCCGGAACAGTCAAGCGCCCTGCAAGCCTCCGAACGTTTCCGCCGCGAAGCCCAGGCCGCCGCGCGGCTCAAACACCCGAACGCCGTCACCATCCACGATTTCGGCGTCTCGACCAGCGGGACGCTTTATCTGGTAATGGAACTGGTCGAAGGCGAAAGCCTGCGCAACATCATCGCCCGCCAGGGACCGCTCGCGCCTCCGGTGGCGGCGGAGATCTTGAACCAGGTGGCCGCCGCGCTCGACGAAGCGCACCAGCAGAACATCGTCCACCGCGATCTCAAGCCGGACAACATCATCGTCTGGATGACCCAGCAAGGCTTGCGCGTCAAGACACTCGATTTCGGCATCGCCAAGCTGCGCGACCTGCGGACTTCGGACAATCTGACACAAACCGGCGCGCTGCTCGGCACGCCGCAATACATGTCACCGGAACAATGCCTCGGCGAAGAGTTGGATGGACGCTCGGACATCTACAGCCTGGGCATCGTCTTATTCGAGATGCTCACCGGCGTGATCCCCTTCAACGCGCCGAGCGCCTCGGCAATCATCCTTCAGCAGGTGCAACAACCGCCGCCGTCGCCCCGCGCCGTCAACTTCAGAGTCAGCCCGGCGGTCGAAGCCGTCGTCTTGCACGCCTTGCAGAAACAGCGCGAGGCGCGCCCGCAAACGGCCGGCGTGTTGGCGAAGGAGATGATGTTCGCCATCAGCAATCCGGAGCTGAGCAATGTCGCCGCCCCATCGCCAACCGCGGCGCACGGCGCGCGCCTGACCAATCCTCCTTCGATCGCCAACGCCGCGCCCCCGCTGGCGCCGACTATGCAGATGGGGCAGATGGGGCAGATGGGGCAGATGGGGCAGATGGGCGCAGCGCCGGGGCGCGTTGCGCCAGCCGGCCATCCGCCATTCCCCGCTGGCGGAGTTCCGTCTTATGGCGTTCCGGCGCCGAACCGGAAGCCCTTGATCATCGGACTTTCAGCCGGCGCGGTGGCGCTGATCGGCGTGTTGATCGCGGTTTACGTCCTCTTCTTCTCGGCGAAGGCTTCGATCAGGTCCGAGATCAGAAAGGGCAACCTCGTCAAACCGGAAGGCAGCAGCGCCTTCGATCTCTATCAGAAAAACAAAAGCAGTCTGAGCAGCAGCGACGTGACCGATATCTCCAACGAAGTCACCCCGAAACTGGAAGCCAGAGGAAACGAGATCATCAACAATCTCCGGCAAGAAACGACGAACGAATCCGAAGCCGGATGGTCGGAAGCAATCCGGGTCTACGACTGGCTCAATGAACTGCGCGCCGACAAAATTTACGAATCGCGGAAGTATTTCTCCCAGGCCCGGCTCGACTTTCTCAGGAAGGATTACAACAAGGCCATCGCCGGCTTCCGCCGCGCGTCAGAACTTGATCCGTCTTGGGCGATGGCCTTCAACGGGCTGGCTCGCGCCTATCTCAATGCTAAAGACAAATACAACGCCAAGGACAATTATGTTCGCGCCACCAACCTCGACCCCTCGTGGATTTATCCGTGGATCAACCTCGGGCAGTTATGCCTCGATCTGGGCGATTACGCACAGGCTGAGGCCGCGCTGCGCCAAGCGTCGAATCTCGATCCGCAGAGGGCTTCCATTCACTTCCTCTTGGGACAGTTGTATGAGAAGACTGGAAACATTTGCGCCGCCAGAACGGAGTATCAAACGGCGGTTAATAACGCCAGCAATTCCCTCTCGCCAGGATTCAGTGTGGAGGGAGTGAGAAAGAAGCTCGAAAGATTGGGTTGTCAGGATGGCTATTGAATATAGATTGCCAGCGCCTGTTAAACGCCGGCGCTGGCCATGGATCGCAGGCGTCGTCGTTTTGCTGCTGGCGCTGTTGGCTGCCGCCGCGTGGTTCATATTTATCCCGGTCTATCAACTCGACCTGCTGATCGCCAACGGCCTGGTCGTTGATGGAACCGGCGGGTCTCCGCGCAGGTATGATGTGGCCATCCGCGACGGCAAAGTCGTGGCGATGGGAAGAAGCTGGCGGTTTCTTTTTTCGCGCCCGAAGCTACGCCTGGAGGCGAGCGGCAAAATCGTCGCGCCCGGTTTCATTGACGTGCACACGCACGTCGAACCGAACCTTCCCGCCTCAAGCGTCTTTCGTCCGGCCAATTTCCTACGCCAGGGCGTGACCACTATCATCACCGGCAATTGCGGCCGTTCCCGCATCAACCTTGCCGAAACGTTTCGCCAACTGGAGAAGCACGGCACGGCGATCAACGTCGCCTCGCTGGTTGGACACAACAGCCTGCGTCGCGAGGTGATGGGCGAAGAGGCGCGCGCTCCCACGCCGGAAGAGCTGGAGCGAATGAAGCAATTGGTAGACAAAGCCATGATGAGCGGCGCGCTGGGGCTGTCCACCGGCCTGGTTTACAACCCTGGCCGATTCGCTGAAACGCCAGAGGTCGTCGCGCTGGCCAGCGCCGCGGCGAAGTATGACGGATTGTACGTTTCGCACATCCGCGATGAAGGCCGCGAGGGAATGGCCGCTCTTCGCGAAGCGCTCGAGATCGGACGCCAGGCCAAAGCCCGCACCCACATCTCCCATTTCAAAAGCTCCGGCCCGTCGCAATGGGGCGCAATGGAAAAACGATTGGCCCTGCTCGACGCGGCGCGCCAGGCCGGACAGCAGGTAGCGATTGATGTCTACCCTTACACGCGGTCGAGCACAACCACCGACGTGCTGCTCCCCGATTGGGCCGTGAAGAACAAACGCCAGGGTCTGCGCCAAGCCGCGAACGACGCCAAGTCGCGCCAGAAATTGCGCGCCGACATTCTTCAGGGGTTGCGCCAGGACGGTTGGCGAGACCTGACTCACATCCGGCTCGTTTCGGGCAAACCGGAATGGATCGGACACACGCTGGCGGAGGTTCCCAAAATCGCCTTAGACCTCGACCAGCAGATCGAGAACCTGATCGAGATTTCGCTGCGTGGTGGGGCGCAGGCGATTTACGCCGATATGAGCGAAGAGGACGTGGAAATGGTCATGACCTACCCCTTCTGCGTCTTCGGCAGCGACAGCGCCGTGCGCGACCCCGATGGCCAATACAAGCCGCACCCACGCGGCTCCGGCACGTTCCCGCGCATCTTCCGGGTTTATGTGAAAGAGAGGAATCTGCTCGATCTGAACGTGGCTATTCACAAAGCCACGGGACAGGCGGCGGAGATCTTCAATCTGGAAGGGCGTGGACATCTGCGGCCCGGCGAATGGGCCGACGTGGTCATCTTCGACCCGCAGCGCATCGAAGACCTCGCCGATTACGACCAGCCGTTCGCCGGTCCGGTAGGGATCGATTACGTCATCGTCAACGGCGTGGTCGCGGTTGACCACGACGCGCTCACCGCAGCTTCATCAGGCAAAGCCATGAGGAAATCCTCCACGGCGGCGCGGGGCAACGGAGAGTGAAATGAGATGCGCTTTCCGTAACGATCCCGCAACTGGCAGCGAATCCGCAAAGTAGCGTTGCAACTCAAACTTGAGCGAACTCCTGCCAGTAGTTCTGCAGCGAGGGTGATTGCAGCTCGTTTCGACGCCATTTGACAGCCTTCTCGGGAAGAATGACCTCTTCGAGCCGAAAGTCGCTTACCTCTATTCCGCCGTCTTTCAGCCGGCGGCTGAGATTGTCTCTGATCGCCTGATTGGACTCCGCGGGGCAATTCCACAGGTCATTCAAGCTGAATCTCCCGATCTCTTCCGCCAATGACTCGCGAATAATCGCTGCCAGTCTACGCTCGCATTTTTTGCCTTGTCGGTGATAACGAAGCGGATCGGCGATGTGATGGCGGAAATTGCTCCGCACTCTCAGCGGATAGCCGTCGCGACTCGTCAGCGCCTCTTCGTTGCCGGCATAGTGTCTGGCTCTCAACGAATATGCGGCGGTAACTCTGTCGCCAAACTTCAGCCGGTGTGTGCCATGAAAGATGGCCTCAGGGCGCCCTCTCAACCGTCGAACGATCCTCGCTTCATCAGTTCCAACCTCAATTTCGCGGTTGATCACAAATGCCCGGACGAGCCAGATGAGGCCAACCAGTCCAACGCCGATCAGGAGGTCTACCGGCCTGATCAGTTTTAACACTGTGTAACTCAGCGCAGCGAGCGCCAACACCGCCGCAATGAGAACGACGTAAATTAGCGCAAAAAGTCTCGACAAGAGTTGTGACATTATCCGAAACATGCGTCCTCCTTCCACGGAAATGCGTTGTTTTAGCCTCTGTTCGCGCAGCGCCGGATCAGCCGCCGGATTCGGCAGCCCCGAATCTGCCGAATAAACACGGTTAGCGTAATTGCCGCTTAAGGTTTCGGGAGTCGCTCCAGTATTGCCCGGACTGAAGCGCCAAATGCGACCTGTTTCGTCTCCAACGCTCGTTGGTTTCGGGCCAGAGCGCTTCGTCAATGTAGTAGTTGATTACTTGCAACCCACGGTCGCGAATCTGATTGTTGATGGTTTGCGCAACCAACCGATTGATCTCGAACGGCGAGTTGTAAAGATCGTCGAAGCCGAAGTCTCCGACCACGGTCATCAACGCTCGACGGTTGAGTTCGGTTAAATCAGCGGACCGTTTCCGCCCCAGCAGGTAGAAGCGGCGCGGGTCAGAGATGTGCATTTCATAAACGGCCGACAGTCTTACGCGCTCCTCATCACGAGTGTAAACCTCTTCCAGGTTCGTCTCCTCAGACTCCGGCTTCAGCAAGAACCACTCGCAGACTCTGTCCCCAATTTTCAACTTGTGCCAGCCTCGATAAAGCGGTTCATACTTTCCGCCCGCTTTCTTGACGATGACGGCCCAGTCCTTCTCAACCATAACACCACGTCCGAGCACATACCGCCGGAGGACCCACACCGTCAGGAAAGCAGTCGGCAGCGCCATCCAGATAATCGGATGCTTCGCCACCCAGGTCGCGGCTAGATAGAGCAGATAGCCCGCCACCGCGATTATCGCCAGCGAGATGATCAGCAGAGAACGGAGCAAGCTCGTAAGCGAACGAGCCAGGGTTATAGCGCAGAGACAAAGTTCCCGCACTAAGTTGACGAACTGTTCCATTGCGCCTCCTTTCATTGAATTGGGCCGCGAATATGCGCTCGCGAGCCGATCGCGCCTGCTTGTCAATTGACAAATTGATTTGGGATCGGGCGTATTATGGGCTTTCAGCGGAGTAGAGAGGGTAACATTCTCGTGACAATTGGCTGACGTTTTGAGAACAGACGCGATGGCGGCGTTTCACTGCGAGTGAAGTGTGATGGAACCTATGTTCTTCAACGCCGATCACTGATTGGGCTGAGTGGCCAGCCGATATCCGCCAGGCACGGTAAGCAGATATCGAGGATGATCGGGATCATCCTCGATTTTCTCTCGCAAGCGCCGGATGGCCGTGTTCAAAAGGCTGCGGTGACTTGGTTCTTTTTTGTCGTACTCCCGATCAAAAACCTGCCTGACGATCTCCTCCCGCCTACATAAATGACCGGCGTGTTCGTGCAAGTAACAGAGCAGTTCGTAGCTTTGCCCGCTCAGTGAAACCGGCGCGCCGTTCACCCAGACCGCCTGATTCCGCCTGTCAATCCGAATGCCGACCTCGTCCGGCGTCGCGGGCGGGACAGCGGTTTGCGGCGCCTGCGCAATCCTGTCGCAAATCATCGCCGCAGCCATCAACGCATGAATCAAACGCGCCAGTTCATTCGGCAACAGGCGGAACGCGGGGTTGAAGCTCGCAATGCGGCTCGCCGCGTGAAACAGCATTCCCAAATGATATTGCAGCGGGTCTTTGCTGGCTGTGCGGGAGGCTAATTGCCGGATCATCCGAATCGTCCGCACTGACTTGCGCAGTGGCGATTCGAGATAGCTCGTATCCAATTTGCCAAACTCGCCGACCACCAGACGCTGCTCCATCTCATGCAGCCAGGGGAGCTTAAGAGTTTCACTCCAATCGAAACGGATGACGGCTTCGAGCGTCACGAAATTCCAGTGCAGCGGCGCCAGCCCGGCGTCAGCAAAATCCGTCAGCCACGCTCGGCCACTGTTATCAGCCAAAATGTTGTCGCCCGATAGCGTCCCCGACGTGCGCAGCAACAACGCTCGATGCTCGATGCCGGATGCCCGATAAAGCGCCAACGCCGGATCAGGATAGGAAGGCGATCCATCATTGAATCGAAAGATCATCTTTCCGGCGTCACGCTCGATCCTCGCTCCCAGCAGGTGCGTCAATGTACGCGATTGATCAACGATGGCCTGAACACGCTCTTCGAACGCGCCCTGCGGCAGGCGAGTTTCATCCAGCCCCAGCAACTCGCGGTAGACCTCTACGAGCGATCTCTGCTCGTCGGGAACTGGAACTTTCTGGCCCCACGCCGCCAGCGTTTTCTGAAGCAGAGTCACAAGCGCCAGGTTGAATGACTTCTCAGGAGCCGCGCGGTAGAGCGTCGCGAGCGAGGTGGCGTTTTCGAGGTCCGCGCCAGCGAGCGCATAGGCGTTAGCGGCGAAGTGAGAGGTCTCGGCTGATTTGATCAGCGCCGTGCCCAGATCGCCCGGCGCCTGGGGCGCAAAGTTCCGGTGTCTGATCGCCTCTTCCGCAAGCTGAGCGTTGCGCCCACAGGTGACGATTAACGATTCGGCCTCTCCTTTGGCGAACGCGAAGACTATCAGCGCAACCCGCCCCGCGCCTTGCCAGACCAGACGATCAATTCTGATTTGCTCCTTCTCGAAAAAGAGCCGGCGAAACAGATCGCTCAACTCCTCGGCGCGATAGAGCAGTCGCTCGCCTTCAAGCTCAGGCTCGATGAGATTGACCAGAGCGAAACGGTCGCGCGCCCTCCAGCCAATGTCGAGCTCCCAGTTGATGTGGACGTGTTTGGCGAACGCCTCCTCCACCGTTCTAACCAACTCCTCCGGCCCCTCTCCTTTTCCCAGGAAATCAACCGCCAGACGTTGGTCGCCGGCTTGCACTCGGAGCACTTCGCGAATCAGATCCGAGGCCGGGTATCCGCTCAGGAAGATTTTGGTGATCGGGCGAAAACACGCCAGCTTGGCCAGCGTTACGCCGCTCATATCTTTTTCGTCGTTATCGTCTGTCAGACGGACATCCAGAATGGCCAGAGGAACCCATCGCTCGCGCAGGAATTCTTCAGCTTCACCCGGAGAGAAGGCTTTAAACACGCGGTATCCAGCCACCTCGAGGAATTCAGCCCGGGTGTTGGCGAACTCAGGGTTGTTATCAACAAACAGGATGTTTTTCATCTTGCTTTCCACGACGCTTCTTTTGTGACCTCCCACCACTCTTTGGTGATCCAGGCGATGACAGCCGCCAGCACGGTGAAAAATGCTCCGAACAGTTTTCTGGCCCAGGGAACGGGAATTACGCTGAGCGGGAGCGATTGCCGCACGGTTTTACCTTCCACCTTTCCCCACAATGCCAGTCCCAGCGGTTCGCTGGTCCACCCGCCGCTAAAATCATGCGGAATCATGACTTTGACTCTTCGCTCGATCTGCTCTCCGCCTCGGATCTCTCCCGCCGAAATGATGTTGGTTCCGTTATGCTCGATGAATACCGGAGCAGTCTTGCTTCCATCCAGCCTGAGCTGTACTTGAATGGAGCTGTCATTTTCATTCCTGACAGCGACTCGAATCTCTTCCTCTTCATTGAGAGCGAAATAACGCGGCGACGAGAGCAGGATCGTGGCTGGCGGCGTCTCCCACCGATTTGAATATCGAGGCAATGCATACCAACCGAAGAACAGGCAAAAGATCGTGGAGAAAGGAGTCGCCACGCTCAAAATAGCTGCGAGCTTTCGTTGCGGGCGGGAGAGTCCGGCGGGAGCCTTTCTCTTCCGGACAGGAAATACGCTACGCAGAAATAACGCAAGGCCACGTCGCGCGCGCCAGGTAACAACAGATACCTTTTTTTTCCAACCCTGCGCCCATCTCCACATCTCGTCTTTCCTTCATAATCACGAAACCGCAAGCCGCCACATGGATATGCCGAATAAGACGCCCAGAATGACTGTGCCGATCAGCCATCGGGGATCACTATGGATGATTGCTACAACACCAGCCAGCAGCGCGCCCAGCAACAGGAGCAGGCCGAAGCTGAGGTGTGATTGCCATTGCCTGCGAGAAGCTTCCAGCGCCCGCTCGACAGCAATCAACATTGCCTCGTGGCCTTCTTTCTTCTCCAGGAAGTCCAGCGCGGGAGGTAAACCGTCCGGCTCCTGCTTGAGCGTGTCTCTCACTGCGTCGTACGTGGGAAAGCCAGTCAGAATAATTTTAGGAATTTTGCGGTAAGCGGCGGCTTTGGCCAAAGCCAGCCCGCTAACGTCCTTTTCATCCTCGTCATCCACCAATCGAATATCGAGAATCGCCAGGTTGACGTTCCTTTCGGCCAGTTCGCTACGAGCCGCCTCGGTGTTCAACACCGGGATTACGTGATAGCCCTTTCGTTCCAGAAACTCCTTGCGAGTGGCAAGGAAATCAGGGTTGTTGTCGGCGAACAGTATGGTTGCTTTCAACTGAGTTCTCCAATGTCAGCATCAATCAACTGTGACCAAGGCGCGATCAGTGACAGACTGACGAGAATATCCCGAATTGTAAAATGAAGCTCTTCCTTGTTCGGCGAGCGGCGAAAATAATCCACCGCTCCGGCGCGCAAAACGTTACGCGTCTCCTGCCACTCCGGCGCGGCCGCGGCCACCGCAATCCGCAGTTCCGGTTTCAGTGCGAGCAGGCGCGATACTAAACGCGCAGGCTGATTGATCGCCGCGGCGTCAATGATAATCAAGTCGTGGCGTGCGCGCAAAATTTCCGCTTCGGCCTGGCCTTCTCGGACGATGTTTAAATGTCCGAAGCGGTCCAGAGCTTCTTTCAAAGCCTCGGCCCAGGCCGGTTCATCCTGATCACTGATGAGCAAAAAAGAAGTCTTCATGGGCGCTCCATCCTTATCAGATAAAACTATGTCTCCAGGGGTAACGAGATGGTCATCGTAGTGCCTGTTGGTCCGGTCGAGTCACAGCGCAGATCGCCGCCATAAGTCTGGACAATGGTCTGCGCGAATAATAATCCGATACCCAGCCCTTTGGCTCTGTTGAGCTTTTTGACTGGCTCGCGGAAGAGTTGAGCGGCCACTTCCTCCGAGATGCCTTTGCCATTATCTGTCACGGAAATTTCGGCCTCTCCCTTGACCTCGCGGCTGGCGATGATGATCCTACGATCAGGGCGTCCGACCGTAGCATCCACCGCATTATCTATAAGCACATCTAAACATCGGCGCAGCCATTCCAGACTGGCGTGCGCTGTGGCGGAATTTGCAAGCCCCAGTTTCAAGTCCAGTTTTACCGATTTGTAGGGATCATTATTCCAGAGTTGATTCGTCCGGTCACGAATGAGGTCATTGATCGAAACAGAATGGGCCTCTTCGACGCTCAGCGGCGGCGTAATCGGCTTTTCCAGTATCCGATTCGCCAGCCGCTCGATTTTTGCCATCCGCTCCGCTATCCGCTCGGGTTCCGGCGACCGGGCAAACTCAGAACGGAGAAGTTGAACCTCCTCTCGAATCGTGATCGCGTCCATCTCTATCGTATGCCGCCAGGCCGAGCTGATCATTCCGGTCCAGGCCAGCGCCGTCCTCGATCCGACAAGCCCTTTGGTCTCCCTCAGTTCCTCGTACTGCTTTGAGTTTCGAATGGTGATGACGGCAAGTTCCGCCAGAGCTTGCAGAGTATTTTGGGTGTCTTCATCGAAAGCTTCCGCTTGCTCGCTTTCGAGGCTGAGGACACCGATCACCCTGGCCTGATCGAGGAGCGGCGCGGTCAACTGAGATTTTACGCGCGGATCGAACTCGACATAGTCGGGATCATCACCGACATCCCGGACGAGTTGTGGCTCCCTTGTCTTCACCGTCCGTCCGGAGATGCCAATTCGTCCTTCGCCTAGGAACCTTCTCTGGCCGATCTTATTCGACAGATCGGGCAGCCCCTGAAGCGAATAGACGCTCTCGCAGATCAACTCGTCTTTGGCTTCGTTATAGAGGTGGACGACGCCGAAGCCTATGGTCGGCGCTCTACTGCCGATCACGCATTCCACCGCCTGCCGCACGATGCAACTCAAGACCTGTCTCGGCTCCAACGCAAAGCTCCCAGTGATCGCTTTGCCAGCTTCGTAGAGAGCATTCAGGTAGGCTCTCTTCCGCTCGAGCGCTTCGTATTGCTCTGCGCTCTTGAGAGCGATGGCCGTTTGATTGGCGATCAGGGAAAGCAAGGTCTTCTCGGCCTCGGTGAAACGACGAAGTTCTTTGGTATACACGACCATCGCCCCAACTACCTCGTTTCCACTGAACATCGGCACGCTCATACTGGATTGGACACCGTTCTCAAAAACGATGGGCGCCACAGTGAATCGTGCTTCCTCAGCGTAGTTATCAACTATTACCGGCTCCTTTTCCAGAATGGTATAGCCTGTATGTGATCCCTTTCCGCCTTCGAATCTGGTTTTGCCGACAACAACCCCTCTCCAACAACCTGCTGTGGCCTTCAAGATCAGATTCCCATTCTTGTCAGGCAAGATCGTGCTGGCCAAGTCTGTATCAAGAACATCCGCCGCGACGGCTACCGCGCGGTCTAACATCTCCTGCTGTTTCACCGTACCGAGTAATTTCTCGGACAGCTTTACTAACGCTTCCTGCTCACGCAATTTCTTGGCGTCTTCGAAGAGCTGAGTATTGCGAACGGCTATCGCTGCCTGATCGGCGAAGAGCTCGATATCGGTGAGTTCCTCTGACGTGAAGCGATGGGGCGTGCGATAGTTGACAAACATTACTCCTACCTTTTGCCCCGCCGGTTTTAACGATATCGCCACACATGACTCGATCCCTTCAGCCTGCGCGAACCGTCTGTTTTTAAATAGATCATCCTTAGCGACTTCATCGACAATGCACGGCTCATCTAGTTCAAGCATTTTGTAGACAAACGAATCAGGCAACACCTCTTCAAAGTGCGTCACTTTGTCCGGATAACGAACCCCCTTCATCGTCGGCGGATAATCCAGCTTGTTTGTGGCCTGATTATAGACGTACAGCACTACTGCGTCGCAGCGCACCACCTCTAGCGTCCCCTTCACGATGGAATCTAATGTTGCGGTGTGATCTCCTAAAGTTGTCACTTGCGCTACCACTCTGGCGGCAGTCTTCGCCTTGCTCACCTGGTCCAGCAACTGTGCATTCCGCAAGGAGAGCGCGGCGTGCGCTGCAAAACTCTCCAGGGAACGGCGATCCTCTTCTCCAAAAGCGCGTGGCTGCTTGTAACTCGTGTATAAGACACCCACAGGTTCATCGCCTACCTTTAACGCAACGCACTGAAAACTCTCAATCCCACTCTGCTTCAGGAGCTCTCGACTAGGTTCCGTCAGGAATGGGTACGCCAAACTGGAAACGTCGTCGACGCCGATCCATCCCTCTTGTAATGCTGTATATGTCGTACGCCCTGGCTGCGGCTCTAACTCCTTGAACCTCTCCAATTCTCTTTCTGAGTACCCTACTGCTTCCAGCTCATCGGGGAGGAACAGACCTCTACCCGAATCGTACGACCAAATTGTAGAAAAATCCGCCTCAAACATTTTGATTGCTTCCTCGACAATAGTTCGCAGAGTTTGCTTGAGGTTGGAAACCTTTGACATGGCTTGAGCCGCCCGGCTCAATTGCTCGAGTTCTTCCATGCGACGTTCTGTGATCTCATGAAGGCGTATCCGGTCAGTAAGCGCGACGATTTGGCCCGCAATAGCGGCGGCCAGGTCTATCTTCTCCTCGGAGAAGGGCGCTTTCTCCCAACATCGCAACTCTCCCACGTCCAGCAGACCGACCACTCCGTTCTTCGTTCGCAAGGGGATGACCAGTAAAGACTGAATTTCTCTTTTCAATCCAAAGCGACGAGACCATTCCTCGAGAACCGGATGGCTCCGTCTTCCGCCAATTCTGAGAACAACCGGACCACTGTTGGCGAGGGTATCAGACAATCCCTGCCATTCTGCGACAGCGGTTCGCTCGCCCAACCCCGGATTCCAATCCAACTCTTCACCATAGCTGGGATTCAACGACACCGCTTTGGCCACAAGAAACCGGTTGCTTTCGTTAAGCAGGAATATCCGGCAGAAGGCGGTGTCGAGGAGAGTAACTATCATCTCGGCGAGGCTCTTCAAGCCATCATCCATGTTTTCCGCCTGGGCGACGATGTTATTGGCTTTCAGAAGTAATTCAATTCGCCGCTCTCTTTCTTTAGCCGGGCGGAGGTCTTCGAAGTAGCCGACGGATCCGATCCGCTTGCCGTTGGGATCGTACAACCAGGTGGAGGATTGGCGGATTGGTATCTTCTGCCCATCTTTGCTTTTGAGGAAAGTCTCGTAATTCGCCACTCTGCCATCATCGCTCAGGTGCAACATCTTGCCGATCTTACGAGGTTCTTTCAGGTCAAAATACAGATTCTCGACTGGCTTCCCTAATACTTCATCAGCCCGGTAGCCCAAGACGTCCTCGGCCTGTTTGTTGAAGCTCGTGACGTTTCCCAGCGCGTCGACGGCGATGATGCCATTGGGCGAACTGGCGAAGAGCCGCTCCAGTTGATCTTTCTGCTCGTTGAGTTCGATTGTCGCAGCGGCTTGCAAAGCGAACAAAGCGATCGGAGTCAATTCCTGCGAGACAAGCGGACGGCGGCTGTTTCTATTATCGGCGGAAAGTTTCCCGATGACCTCGCCTCTCAGCATCAGAGGCACCTCAGCCCACTCGTCAACTCCTCCTTTATCCAACCCTTCTTCAGAATGAAGCGGCTTGCCCTCCTCGCGTTTGAAGACGCGGGGGCTGCGTTCCGAGATGATGGTTTGTGTATGCCAATCATCAGCGACGGGCCATTTCAATTCGATGAACCGCTCATCCATGCCGGCCTGCGCTTTTCCGACCACAGACTTCCCATTATCGGCCAACAGGTAGAGCCGCGCGCGATCAAAACCGATGGCCTGAATTCCCTGAAGGATGTGATTGAGCGCTTCCTCTTGATTATGGCTGCTGAGCAGAGCGGCGCTGGTTTTCATCAACTGTTCGAGTATTTGCTTTTCGCGCGCGTCGCCTTTCAATCGCTGGAATTCGGCGGCTTGGCGAATCGTCAACGCCAATTCTTCACGATCAACCGTCTTGGCCAGATAACGAAAAGCGCCGGCCTGCAAGGCTTCGCGCGCGCGCGCCAATCCCCATCCCCAGCCCGTGAAAATAATGACCTCGGTTTGCGGCAACCGGGACTTGATGCGCTTCATCAGTTCAATACCAAACAACCTGGCTTCTTCTCCCGCGCTCGGCGCCAGCAAATCATCAATCAGCGCGACCTGGTATGGACTTTCAGATTGAGTCACCAGCGCCCACGCGCGCTCGCCATCAGCGGCCGCATCAACTGCGCAGGAGTGCTTGTCGCGCAGGAATCTGGCCAATGGCTCACGCAAGCTGGCCTCGTCGTCCACTAAAAGCACGCGCAATTGCTCTTCAGTCATTCATTTCCTCCCGACTCTGCGCCAGGCAACTCGACCAGAAAGGTCGTGCCCAGCGGGACGAAACTCTCTTCCACTCGTATCCTGCCGCCCAATGAATGTAGAAAATTGCGCGCGATGAATAGCCCCAGGCCGCTCCCGTTGCGGGTTGAAAAGCCGGGAGCAAAAATTTTCTCCCACAATGATTTGTGTATTCCCGGCCCCGTATCCCAAAAGCGAATTTGAATCGGGAAAGAATCCGTTCCGGTGCCGGAGCTGATGGCGAGGACGCGATGTTCGGCGGGCTTGAGCGACATCTGCTGCACCGCGTTGAGCATCAGGTTGAGGAACACCTGCTGCAAAATGATTTCGCTCCCGGACACAGGAGGAAGGTCGGGCGCCAGACTTCGTGTAATTTTCACGCCTCTCCTTCTCGCCTCCGGGCGCAATAAAAGTTCAGCTCGTTGGATCGTGGCGTTGACATCGCAAATGTCACCCGCCGGTTCTCCCTCACTGGTTCGTGGCAGTTGTTGGAAAGCCGCGACCATGGTTTTCAAATCCGAGGCCAGATTTAGAACGCTCGCCCACTCGGCTTGTAACTCGTCTCGATCACCGTGAATAGGCAACTGGAGGAGTTGAAGCTCCAGCCCGGAAATTTTATTTGCCACCTCGTGTCCGAAGCCTGCGGCCAATTCTCCGCTGAGCAACATTGGGTGAAGAGATCGTAATCGCCGGTTGATGGCCTCTTCCGCCAATAGCGCCGAAAAAAGGAGCGCCCCTGCGCGCGCGTCTCGTAGCCGGTATTTGGAGAAAACATCCGGATCACGATGGAAGAAAAAGGCCGCGTGATGAACCTCGTCGTGAACCCGGATGGGCGCTCCAATGCAGGATTCAAATTTCAACAGGTCCAGCAGCTTGCTGAATCTGGCCTGAGCTTTTTCGCTGACGCGGTTTTCGAAGATCGGCATGTCTTCACAGATGACATCTTCCACCGGGCTGTTACACAATCCATACAAGGCGTCTGTCTCCAATGCGTCGCCGCCTACTTGAGCAAGAACGGAAATAGCGCGGGAGGATGGATTCATCCAAAAGATCAAGCCAACCTCGGCCTGCACCGTGTCCGCCACTTGCGCCAGCGCGGTCTGCAAACGGCGCATCGGGGCGTCTTCTGTATTCTCGATTGCCGCAATATCGGGGAAAGCGGGGAAGATGCTTGCCGCAGGCTGGATCGCGGCTCGCCATTGTGGCGTTGCCTCTCCGCGCGCAAGACGCGACAGAAATGGTTCGAGTTCGGTGACGTCCAGAGGTTTGGTGAAAACCTGAGAAACTCCCGCCCGCTCTATGTCTGCTGCGCGCGCGGAGAGCGAATTGGAGTTGCTCATCACGCAGATGTGGGCGCGGCTCCCTTGTTCCCTCGCAAAACGAACCAACTCTAAGCCGTCGCATTCCAGCAAATTCAAATCTATCAGAATTACGCGCCAGTCTTTTTCATGTATTTGAGCGAAGCCTTCAGCGAGCGACCCCGCCTGCGAGACTTCTAACCCGTATTGACTGAGCCGGGCCGCCAGAGGAACTCGGACCTCTTCGTGATCATCTACGACGAGCACTGGTCCCGCGCCTTGATATATGGGCGGGTCAATTTGCTCACTATATTCCGGCGCCTCAACCGGCGCCGCCGCTTTTACTTGAAAGCCATCATCCGGCGCGTTGTTCATCCGATCAAAGATTCCCAAAGCTTTCGCGCGTTGCTCCAGCCGCGCCTTTATGCTCAATCGGACTTTCTTCTTGCTCGGCGAAATTCGTGTGATAACCGCCTCAACCTGATCATCCACCCAAAACAATTCTTCCGGCTGGCTGACCTGCCAAGTTGCCAATTCACCCAATGGGACGAAACCATTCAGACCCGGCAAGAGGCGCACAAATATGCCGTGTGAGTTCAGCGCCTGCACGGAGCCTGTCACTACGCTGCCCTCGCGATACCGATGGACAAATTCTTCCCAATAATCAGACATGGTGGCGCGACGACTTAATTCGAGGTGTTTATGCATGTCACCCAGGTTGATGACGACCCCCACGATCTTATCTCCTTCGCGAACTACTTCTGCGGGTTCCACATTCGCGTCCAGGGCTAGATCGCGGCGGCGAATATACGCCTTTGTCGTATCAGCTAAGCGCACGAAAATGCCAAATGGGAATACGGTTTCGACAATTCCCTCAACCTTTTGCCCAATTTGATAATTAACCATATTGATGCCCCGCGCCTATGATGCTTCTCACGCTCGAACTTGAGAGATTACATTTGGATTACAATTCAGTTACCACACAAGTCGCGAGGAACAATACGAAAGAGCGGCCTCGTCTTGAATTTATCATACCCCGGAACCGATTGGTTCAGATAAGGGGGTGACGATCTGACGCTCCCGGTTGCAGGCCGCGCCTAAATGAATGCGTTTGCACTCAGCAGCCAAGGCATTCAGCCGGGTGTGGAACCATAGCCTTCAGCCGGTTTCTAACCGGCCACATTGAGGCATTATACAACTGACGAAAAATTTGATTGAACTGCATGAACAACGGGGATATACTCATCCTCGCCTCACAGTTCAGTCAAGATTGGTTATGCTTATATAGCAACCACTTGACTAGAGGCGGCACCCTCACTACAAGCCCCCTGCTGGGAATGTAGTCAATTTTTTGAATGCGAGGCTCCCTTCGTGAAACCCTCGATCGCATTTGCCGCACTTCGCTATGTGGGGCGCATAGCTCTGACTGGTTTCGGTCAACTCAGGTACGTGCCCTTCAGTCAGCCTGCGTTGGTACTCTGATGCTACAAGGCATATTCAACATTCCTTTCACGCCCTTTTATTCCTTCAGGGATGTTGCTTCTTGCCAAACTGGGTTCTACCCTCAAAGCATTTCTGACGCGAAGTACTTGAGACATCCGTTATTAGGACATTTGGGTTCGCTACCGGACAGACCGAGACCGCAACACTGGCTTATCCTATCCCTTATGCAAAGGTTTTGCGGCAGTTTTCGCTGGCCACTTTCTATTCATAGGCTCTCGTCAGTCATTAACCTAGCGATGTGCATTGCAATGACTGATGAAAAGCTGAGTCGGCAAATGGGAAGTGAAAAAAGGGCATACCTCAGCATGTTTGTGCCGGTGCTTACTGCGTTGGGTTCGAGAAGCTTTTTGAAAAATAAGTCTCTTTGGGGTGCCGACGGAGGGAGATGTAGTAGTAAGGAGTTTTCATATGAATAACGCGTGTGGTTTTTGCGCAAGATTCAGATCAGCCAAGTCAAATAAGAGCGTCCCCCCCTGGGATAAAATTCACTTCCAATCAAAGAATTTCGTAGTCTTTACATCTCTCGGCGCGCTGGTTGAGGGGTGGTTGCTGATCGTTCCAAAAGATCACGCCCTCTGCCTGGGGGCCCTGAGCCAGCAACTGCATTTAGAATTGGATGAATTACGCGGCCAGGTTTCTCTCGCCCTCGAAGAGTGCTATGGCCCGGTTACAGTCTTCGAGCATGGGCCTGCGCAGCCATGTCATTCAGTCGGATGCGGAGTAGACCATGCTCATCTCCATATACTTCCAACTCAAATCAACTTGATAGAAGGCGTGAAGGACATCTTTCCTGAGCCGCTCAATTGGGAGTCTGTCAGAGGCGTTCAAGAAACTGCTCGCCTTTATAAAGCCGGGCAGCCTTATTTGTATGTCGAACAATCGCCGGGGATGGGGTATGTAACTACTCATCCGAATCTTCAGAGCCAGATGTTCCGAAAGGTAATTGCCCGGCACATCGGAAGACCCGAGCAATACAATTGGCGTGAATTCCCCGGAGAGGCCAATATTCTTTCGACCATTGAGAGACTTGAGCAGTGGTTATCACGATATGATCAAGGCGGCAGTGATGATACTGAGGCTGGGCGGATGGCGGTCTCCTTATGTCAGAACAGCTCAATAAGCGGCAGCGTCCCTCAGTTTGCGTGAGAAGTTTATCGTCTATCCAGATTCCGCAACTTGCGTGGCGCATCCCACCGCGCAGTCAGACGTGATACAAGCGGCAACCACACCATCCCAACAACAGTCGCCAGCGTCTTGAACGGAAAGAGCATCGCGCCTGAGCCATACCAATTCGCCGGATCGCTCGTGAAGATTTCGGGATACGGAATGAACGGCGGCAAGCCGAACAATGGTTCGCCTCCGCCCAAACGCAACACCAGCGAAACGCAGAACGCCGTGATCGAACCGATGCGGTTCACTTGCGGATCGAACAGCGCAAACAGCAATTGCGGAAAGAGCAGGACGAAGATCAGGTCGCTCGTGAAAAACCACAGCGCCTGCACGCTTTGGACTTTCAACGCCATTACCGCCGCCACCGCGCCCAGCAACACGATTGAGAAGCGGATCGCCCGCTTCATTTGCGTCACTGAAAGATCGGGGCTGATCAACCGCCGGAAGCAGTTCCAGCTAAGCATCGAAGCGGCTGACAGAATCGAAGAGCTGAAGCTGGAGGTCACCGCGCCGATGATCGCGCCTAATCCGAGTAGCGAGACCAACGGCGGCGTGGCGTGTTGCAAAAGCATCGGCAGCGTCTGCGCAGGCTGCGATTGAAGCTGCGCAAGCTGATCGGAGGGCCAGTTGTATTTGAAAGCCGCGACGCCGAGCAGCAACGGCGGGATCGTCAAAACAATCGTCAGCAGCCCGGCGAAGATCGAATGGAGTTGGGCTTTGACCGGCGTCTGGCAAGCGAGTACGCGCTGGAAATAGCAATTCCACGGGATGCCGCCGAAGACCAACATCAAACTCACATCCCACCAGTTGATGATCGTTGGCGAAGACCAGAAAGTTCCATTCGGATGCAGCGGTGGAAAGAACAATCCGCGCTCCGCTCTCGCCGCCGTGTAACCCGACCATGCCGCGTCGAATCCTCCGGCGGCGTCCAACGCAAATGGCAGCGCTACCGCCAATCCCAACACCACCAGGCCAAGTTGAAAGGCGTCGGTGTAGGCGACCGACCACATCCCGCCGACCATCGTGTAAGCCACCACCACTGCGGCGGAAAGCAGAATGGCCGCCGTCATCGGCATTTCGAGAATCACTCCGAACGTCGAACCAATGGCGACCAGCAATTCGGCGCTCCAGAAGACTTCGCCCATCAGCGCGGGCACGAACAACACGGCGGCCCACCTGGCGCCGAACCTCGCCTCAAACGGATCGATCAGCGTGGTGAATTCAAACCGCCGCATCCGCCGGGCGAAGATCAATCCGCCCAGAATCAGGCTGACGCCGAAACACAGTCCCCCTTGAATGCCCAAAGCGAGAGATGATTTGAACGCGCCTTCGGCGGTGCCAAGCAGGTAGCCGCCATCAACCCAGGTCGCGGTCATGGTGAGCGTCGCCAACCACACGGGCATAGCGCGCCCGGCGACCATCAGGTCTTCCGCCGCGCCGTCCTTCACTTTGCGCGCCGCCAGGTAACCGACCACGAGGAAGGCCGAGTACATTATGATGATTGCGGCGATGGTCATCGGCTTAACCCAATGCCATTGCGCTGACGCGCTCCGTACCGCTTCAATTCGCTGAGCAGAACGCTGATGCGCGCGATTTCGTCGTCGTCGAGCGGCTGATTGCCGAACCGAACCTGCTGATAAAGGTTGGTGATCTCGGTCACGGCGGGCATTCGCAAGCGCGCGGCGAATTCCGCCGGGGTTTGATCCGGCGCGCGCCGGGGTCCCGCTCGTTCCAATGTCCTGAGCATCTCCTGATAAAACGCGATGGCAGAGGCTGGCGCGTCGCGTTTAACTTTCCTCTGCCACGACCGTCCGCGCCTGCGCCACAAAACAGCGGCGATTGACGCCAGAGTCAAACCGAGCAGCGCCAGCGCCCAGGGCCGCGCAACGGCGCCGAGCGCCGAAGCCGACGGCCAGTCGCTTTCGGTTGACTTCCCGTCAAAGCCGCGCCCGCGCTCTTTCCACGATTCGATCCTTTGCCCGAGGTCCGAAACCCAATCGAACCACCGCGGGGAAACGTCGAACTTGTATGATGAAAACAGCGAAGAAATCCAAGCCTGGGCGGTGAAAGCCATCGAAATCTGTTTGCTCGTGTCGAAACCGATGACGTGTTCGAGCCAGAACATCTCCAACGCCTCGCGGTGATGGCGCAACCACGCCATGACGCCGTCGCCGTATACACTCAAGCCGGCCGACGGTGTCGGGTCAAAGGCGATCCATCCGTGTTCCGGGAAAAAGACCTCGACCCACGAGTGCGCGTCCGATTGGCGCACGGTATAAACGTCGGCCGCCTGGTTGTATTCGCCCATCTGGAAGCCGTTGACCAAACGCGCGGGCACGCCGCGCGCGCGCAGCATCAGCGCCATCGCCGAAGCGAAATATTCGCAATGCCCCGCCCGCGTGTTGAAGAGGAAATCGGCCACTGGATCGCCGTCTTCCACCCGCCGCAGATCGAGCGTGTACGAATAAGCCGAGCGCAGATGGCTTTCGATGCGCCGGGCGATCTCGATCTCAGTCTTCGCGCCGCGCGTGACCTCGGCGGCGAGTTCGTTAATTCGCAGATCGTGATCTTCGGGAAGTTGCAGGTAAAAGCGCCTGATTTCCGAAGAGTAGACCCGCGAGTTGTCTTCGGCGAGTTCCTGATCCGAGCGTTCGGCGGTATCGGAGAGGACTGTGTAATCAAGTTTGTGAAAATCGTGTGACGCGGTCCAGAGCCTCTCGCCCTGATCGCGAGCCAGATCGGGCAATCCGGCCACCAGCAACGGGCGCGGCGAGACGAAGACCGTGTTGATGTTGAGCGGTTCGACGAAAAACCGCTGCTCGGTGTAATCGCGAGTCCACAGATTATCAGTCAAATGAAAACTGTCGCCGCTTTTTTTCAGGTAGACGGCCTTGGCGCCGGTGTAGTTCCAGTTTTGACCGTCGTAATTATCGAGCGTGACGCCGCGCCATCTGAGCGTTCGCGGTTCCCGGCCCGGAGCGAATTTGACGCGCACGCGCATGACCACCTCCGGATTGAGTTTGACCTGCGCGACTTCGCCCAGCCGCACGCTGTCGGAGAATCCGGAGAGCGTTCCGCCACGCAACAACCCGTTGCGCGAAAACCCACGCGCCACGCGCGGCATCGCCAGGAAAAGCGGCGTGGCCAGCAGCAAAATCACCACCAGCGCAACCGCCGAAAACACAGCCAGGCTGCGCAAGCGCGGCGAGGCGAGCCGGCGCCGGGAATCTTTACTCTCTTTCCAGTATTCGATGACCGCCGGCGCCGAAGATCGTTGGGCCGCGAAAGCCTGAGCGGCGCGGTGGATTTCATAACTCACGAACGTTGAGACGGACGCGAAGAGATAGATGATGACCAGGAACAGAAAGGTCGTATCAATCATCATCCCCGCCGTCATCAACACCTGGCAGAAGGTGACGACGTATAGCCAGAGCCAATCGCGCCCGGTCTTTTTTCTCAATAGCTTGAGCGAAGAAGCGAAGAAGACGAAATGCAGAATGACCACGACCAGCGGCGATCCCAGAAGGCGCCATTCGGCCAGCGCGAAAAAGATATAGCCGATCATCAAGTGGTTCGCGCGGCGCGGCGAAACGCTCCAGCGCAGACGGCCCGTGTCAATCAACCACCCGGCGCCGAGCGCGATGGCGAAAGCGGCGAGCGAGAAGACGTCCAATTGGCGCGTCGCGGCCAGCATCATGAAGCCGGACGTGAACATCGCGTAGGACGAAAAGATGAAGTAACGCTCCAGACTCATCACAACTCTTCAAAGCTGATAAACTGCGTTGAACCTGCGCGCGGATTCGAATGCGAATTGCGCGCCGCCGAAGCGATGACGATTGTGAACTGGTTATCCGCAGGCCAGACCGTGTCCGCTTCGCCCGCGTCGGCGCTCTCCGTCGCGGGAGCCAGGCGCGCCAAGCCATGAAACATCCTGTAACTGTGCGCGCGCCCAAGCCCGAATCCTGAATCCTGGCTTCCGGAGAGAAGGCGCGCCTCTGCGCCTTCGCTGATGAAATGCGCGATCAAACTGGCGGCGAGCGTGACGGCGCGTTCAAACTTCTCGGCGAATTCGGGTGTCGAAGCCGTCTCTTTTTCGACGCGGGGGTCGAAGATGACCGTGACGCGCCAATCGTCGTCGCGCGTGTATTCGCGCACCATCAACCGGGTGGTCTTGGCGGTCGCCTTCCAGTCAATGTGGTGATGGTGATCGCTCGAAAGATATTGGCGAATCGCGTAAAGATCACTGCCACTGCCTTTCGTGCGGCTTTCGATCCGTCCCTGCAACAACGGCAGCAGGCGCCGGAGATCGTCCCAGGGCATCGGCTGCGGGTAAACGACGACCTCGCCGCTCGTCTCGATTTGCCGGCGCTGCTCGATGAAACCGAACGGGAATCGCGTGCGAATGATGAAGCCGTTGATCGGATAGACGCCGCGTTTGGCGAAACTGCGTTCGATGCGCGAGCGAGCCTCGGTCTTCGCCGGGACAATCGGCAGATAGGCCAATTCAATCATTCGGGTGGAGAGCGACGCTCCGCTCGATGACGAGGCCGAATCCTGCTCCAACATCGCCACGGCCAGTGAAAACGCCGGCGACAGTTTCTTCCGGTTCGCCACCGTGACGTCAAACCGAGCGGATTCGCCCACGAAAATGTGATTGGGGAAACGCACTGAGACCGTGACGCGCTGAAGGTTCAACCGCGACGTCACCCACGAAACGGACATCGTCGCCAGCAAGACTGCCAGCAGCAGATAGAGCAGATTGTTCCCGCTGCTCAAAGAGAGGATCGTGACCAGCAGAACGAGCGCGAAAAAGATCAAGCCGGCGTTCGGAACGTGAATCGAGTAATCGGAATTGAGGCTCAAACTTTGCGCCAGCCGCCGCACGACGTAAATCACGATGACCAGCGCCAGTCCGATCGCCGCCTTCGATCCAAGCGACGCCAATTCGTATTCACCGATCTGCCTGGCCACCGCCGAAATCCCCGCGACGCCAATCGCCGCGGCGGTCAACAGCGCGGAGATGAAAACGAACCGGGATGATTTTTTCTTCGGGAAGAAAGATGGCATCAGATGAATGCGGAATGCGGAATGCGGAATGCGGAATGCGGAAATCCGCAATCCTCAATCCGCATTCCGCAATCAAATTGGCACTCTCACGCCCTTGACGATCTCCGCCAGGGCGGCATCCGCGTCGTCGCTGTTATTGCGCCGGCTCGAATAGCGCGAATTGATCGCGACCCGATGACCGAAGATCGGGATGACCAGACGTTTGATATCGTCCGCGATGCAATAGGCGCGGTCTTCGGTGAACGCCAGCGCCTGCGCCGCGCGATGCAGCGCCAACGTTCCGCGCGGGCTGACGCCCAGATCGAACATCTCGGAATTGCGCGTCGCCGTTACGATCTTCATCAGGTAATCGAGCAGAACCTCGTCAACGCGCACGTTTCTGATCTCCTCCTGCAAATCCAACACGTCGTCGCCGTTCATCACCGGCGTAATCTCTTCCAGCGGATGATGGCGCCTCTGCATGCGCAAAATCTCTTTCTCTTCGTCGAACGACGGATAACCCATCCGCACGCGCATCAGGAACCGGTCGAGTTGCGATTCGGGCAGCGGATAAGTGCCGTGATGTTCCGTCGGGTTTTGCGTGGCCAGCACCAGGAAAGGTCGCGGCAATTCGTAGGTCTGATTTTCGACCGTCACGTGGCCTTCGGCCATCGCTTCGAGCAGGCTGCTCTGCGTCTTCGGCGTCGTGCGGTTGATCTCGTCGGCCAGAATCACGTTGGTGAAGACAGGCCCGGGTTTGAACTCGAACTCGCCGGTGTGCTGGTTGTAGATCGAAACACCCACGATGTCCGACGGCAACAGGTCGCTGGTGAATTGAATGCGCTGAAAACCGCAATCCAGGCAGCGCGCGATGGTGTGGGCGAGCGTCGTCTTGCCCACGCCGGGAACGTCTTCGACCAGCAGATGTCCGCCCGCCAGCAGCGTCACGATCGCCAGATGGACGGCTTCCGATTTGCCGCGAATGACGGTCTCGATGGTCTGCTGAAGCTCGCTCAGGCGATGAGTGGTGGTAGTGATCAAAATGCCTCACTTCGGATTACAAAATGAATTCGCTGGCGCGCGATGGAGAGGTCGCAGCAGACAGCGGCGACGAATTTAGCACACGGCTGAGGGTTGGACAAAAGGTTCTTCATTCGGGCGCCAGCCGCGACACCTCGGCCCTGATCGCGGCGAGTTGATCTTTCAAAACTTCAAAGTATTCCAGCGCGCTGCGCCCGACGCGCCGGTCGGCGGCGGCGGCCATCTGCGACAGGCTGTTGAGTTGATCAATCAGCATCGGCTGCGGGTACGGGCCAGGCGCGGTGATGAGCCGGGCGCGAATGGCTTGTAGTTTCGGCGCCCTGTCCGCCGCGTTGTTTTGAGCGCCTAGTCGTTTTATGGCTTCGTCAAGCTGCTGCGCTGTGCGGCGCGCCTCGGCAGCCGTCTCCCGAATTTTGAGCAGCAGTTGCAACTGCTCCTGCAAATCGGCGCTGGTCACGCCGTCTTTTTCGAGGCGCGGGTCGAGCCGGACTTCGAGCGTTTGCGTCCGGCTCCATCCGTCGCCGGAGAGTTTGAGCTGATAGCTGCCCGGCGCGACCAGCGGCCCACCGCCGTCGTAACGCAAATCCCAGGTGAAACGATTCGCGCCGGCCCGCTTCGGCAGCGTGCGAGGCAGGGCCGGCCCGGAGCGCGGCCCACGCATCTCTTCGTCACCACCCAACGTCGCGGCGCGTTCACTCTGACCAGCGGCTTGGCCCGCAGCCTGGCTGGAAACAGTGCGAACCACTTTGCCGCTCCCGTCCGACACTTCAAGCTTCAATTCGCCCGCCGGTTCCGCCGCCAGGTAGTAATCCACGTGCGCGCCCGCCGGCGGATACTCTGGTAGACCGGGGCCGCTCATCGCCGCATAGCGCATCCGATACGCCGCTCGCGGCCGGAAAAGCTGCGCCGCCGAAGCCTGCGTCGCGCCGGCGACCTGATGCAGCGGCGTGACGTTGTCCAGAATCCAGAAAGACCGCCCCATCGTCGAAATCGCCAAATCCTGGCGGTGAACGCGGATGTCTGTCACCGGCGTGACCGGCAGGTTGAGCTGGAACGATTGCCACTGCCCGCCATTGTCGAACGAGATGAACATTCCGAAATCGGTCCCGGCGTAAAGCAGTCCTTCGCGGTCGGGGTCTTCGCGCACGACGCGCGTGGTGTAATTGGCCGGGATGCCGTTCCGCCCGTCGGTCAACCGCGTCCACGTCGCGCCGTAATCATTGGTCAGGTAGATGTAAGGCTGCCAGTCGTCAAGCAGATAGCGGTAGATGGCCAGATAGGCCGAGCCTTTGCGATGCGGCGACGGTTCGATGTTCTGCACGCGCCCGCCGGGCTGCAAACCCTGCGGCGTGACTTTCCGCCAGGTTTTGCCGTTGTCGCGCGAGATGTGAACCGGCCCGTCGTTCGCGCCCGCCCACAGCACGCCCGCTTCGAGCGTTGATTCGCGGAAAGCGTAGATCGTGCTGTAGACCTCTTCGCCCGTGATGTCGCGCGTGATCGGCCCGCCGGAGATCACTTGCTTGTCTCCTTCGTTGGCGGTCAGGTCGGGGCTGATGACCTCCCACGTCACGCCTTCGTCCACGGAACGATGCACGACGTGCGAGCAGTGGTAGATCACGCGCGGATCGTGCGGCGAAATCTCCATCGGCGAGACGCGCTGAAAGCGATAGCGAATGTCCTTCGGGTTATGGCCGTAGCGGTTCTGCGGGTAGACCCAGTAGCTCGCCGTCTGCCCGGTCTCGAAATTCGCCCGGTAAAATTCGCCCTTGCACGCGCCGTAAACGATGTTTGGGTTGCGCGGATGCGGCATGATCGGTCCTGTCTCGCAACCCGGCCCTGGTCGCCACAATTGGATCGGATCGTCAAAGCGATCAGACGACGGCGGCAGGCTGGGAACGATCAGCGTCGAGTTGTCCTGCTGGGCGCCGTAGACGCGGTAAGGGAACTGGTTGTCAACGGCGATCTGATAAAGCTCCGCCGTCGGCTGGTTGTAGATGGTTGACCACGTCCGCCCGCCGTTGAGCGTAACGTTCGCGCCGCCGTCGTTCGATTGAATGAAGATCTCCGGATTGTCGGGATTGATCCACATCCCCTGATTGTCGCCGTGCGGCGTCGGCAGCGCGTTGAAGGTCTTGCCGCCGTCGGTGGATTTATAGAAGCGCAGATTGTTGACGTAGACCGTGTCGGGGTTCTTCGGGTCGGCGTCAATGTAGGTGTAATAAAAAGGCCGCGCGATCAAACCCGCCGTCTGGTTGACGAGCGTCCAGCTTGCGCCCGCGTCGTCCGAGCGATAGACGCCGCCCGCGCCGTCCGAAGCTTCCAGGATCGCGTAAACCCGCTTCGGATCAGCGGCGCTGATGTCCACGTCAACCTTCCCGACCAAGCCTCGCGGCAACCCGTTGTCGAGATGCTTCCACGTCTCGCCGCCGTCCGTGCTTTTGTAAATGCCGCACTCTGCGGCCGGGCCGCCGCTGAGGATCGTCCACGGCTTGCGTTCGGCGCGCCACGCTCCGGCGTAAATTTCATTCGGATCGGCAGGGTTCATCACCAACGACACCGCGCCGGCGCCGTCGTTGATGAAAAGAACTTTCCGCCACGTCCGGCCACCGTCTCTGGTGCGGAAGACGCCGCGTTCG
>Ga0187893_10002898_pt1 | contig 36306 bp, 29 predicted proteins | sample MA1701074metaG_FD_139574 | JGI IMG/M metagenome (GOLD analysis project Ga0187893, IMG submission 139574) | White microbial mat communities from a basaltic lava cave in the Kipuka Kanohina Cave System on the Island of Hawaii, USA - MA170107-4 metaG ... | reverse complement strand
TCTGCGTCACGGGTCGAAAGCACCGCCAGCGATGGCCATCTTCGGTGTCGGGAACCTGGCCTCTCGCGAGCGAAGTTGGCATTCCCGCGGTGCGGAAGTCTCCCGTGACGCAGACTCCTAGCCCTGGGACTCTAGGCGTACGACCGGGACGCGTGTCCAATCCATGACAGCCGTCCGTACCCCATTTCTCGTGCCGGGCTTGGACCTACGCATCGTATGATCGGAAATCGGCAAGAGACCATGCACTCGAATCCTGAGCGGCGGCCGCTGTTGCGAATCATGCTCCTCGCGCTCTCGTCTGCCTGCACAGTGGCGTCGTACCGCGAAGACGGACTGGAGATCACGCCTCGGACCTGGGTCGCCACTGCAGCGGCGGAGTCGGACTTTCGCGACTCCGGCCCCGTCGACCTCTCCGGCGCACTGGACTTGTCATCGCTTCTCGAGATGGCGGCAGGGCGCAATCCGCGCCTCGCCGCTGCCCGGGAGCGGTGGCTCGCCGCCGCGGAGCGCCCGGCCCAGATGCGCGCGCTCCCCGACCCCCTCTTGAGCTACATGCCCATGGTCTCCCACGTGGAAACCCGGGTCGGTCCGATGGAAGCGCAACTCCAGTTGATGCAGAGAATCCCCTTCCCCGGGAAGTTGGCGGCCGCGGGCCGGCTGGCTGTGGAGGAAGCGCGGATCCGCGAAATCGACTACGTGATCGGTCTGCGGGACATCGTCGCGGATATCAAGGTCTCGTACGCGGAGCTCCTCTATCTGAGGAAGGCGATTCGAATCGTGGAGCAGAACGGCGAGTTGGCGCGCCAGCTCGCCGAGAAGGCCGCCAGCCTTTACGGGAAGCAAGAAAACGAGGAGCGCGATCAGGTGACGCTGTTCGACTCGCTCCAGGCGCAGGCCCAGATTGCGCAGCTCGCCTACGACGGCATCACCCTCGAGGAGCTGCGTTGCACGGAGGAGGCCGGTCTCAACCGGCTCCTGAGCCGTCCGCCGGAGGCGCCGCTGGGGATGCCAAGGGATCTCGCGTGGCGCCCGCTCCAGTTGGGTCGTGAGGATCTGTTCCGCCTCGGGCTCGAGCGACGACAGGAGCTGGAGGCCGCCTTGCGCCAAATCGGGGCCGCGGATGAGGCGGCTCGGCTGGCCCGGCTGTCGCGCGTACCCGACTTCACGATCGGCGCCACCTACACCGTTGTGGGAAACGCGATGAACCCCGTCCCCGACGGCGGCAAGGACGCGCTCGGGTTCACCCTGGGGCTGAGCCTTCCCATCTGGGAGACGAAGAACCGCGCCGCCCTCGCCGAGGCGCAACATCGCCGCGAAGCGGCCCGGCTCGATCGACAGGCGCAGATCGACGACCTCATGGCGCGCATCTCGCAGGCGTTCTTCCGGCTCGAGAACGCGGAGCGGCTCGTCCGCCTCTACAAGGAGTCGCTCATCCCGCAGGCGGAGCAGGCCATGGAAATCGCGGAGCAGTGGCGAGACACCGGGCGCGACACGATTGGCCGCTATCTCGAGGCCCAAAGCGTCTGGCTCAATTTTCAGCTCGCCTTCCACCGGGCGTTGGCGGACTACGAGCAGATGGTGGCGCGCCTGGAGCAGCTCGCGGGCACGAGCTTGGGCCCCTGGCGGTGCGGGGAGGACTCTCGATGAGGCGCACGATGCTCTTCGCCCTCGCTCTTGTCGGCACCGCGGGCTGCCGCGGCCGCGCCCACGGCGCGAGCCCGCACGACGCAATGTTCCAAGCGCACCTCTCCGACGCGCAGGAGGCCACCCGCGGCGAACCCGGCCCCGCACCCGCGAGTCTCACGGATTTCGAAAGAAAGCTCCTCGAGATCCGGACGTCGTGGGCGGAGCGGCTGGGGGACCCCCGCACAATCCTCACCTTCCTCGATGTCACGACCCCGGAGATGGCGAAGCTCTGCGAGGAGGCGGCGCGGGAGGATTTCCCCGCGTCGCTCTCGCGAGGGATTTCGGTCGAGCGCCTCCTCGCGGGGGCCTTTGTCCGTAGCCCCACCCTCCTCGCAGCGCAACGGGAGCTGGCCGCGACGGTCGAGCAGTACGCCCAAGTCACCTATCTCGACACGATCCTCCGCCAGTACGTCTCCTTCCTGCGTACGCTGAATACCCGCGTGGGACCGGCCGTGCCCATGGACCGGGTTCAGGAGCGTTTTCCGTTCCCGGGAACCCTCGAGCTCAAGGCCGCGATCGTGGGTCATGCGGTGGAGGCCGCGCGCGCGAAGTACGAACTCGCGCTCCAAGACCTCGTGACCGGCGTGCGCACGGCGTACGCGGACTACCTCTACCTCGGTCGGGAACTCGAGGTCACCGGGGAGACGATCCGCTTGCTCGAGCAGCTCGATGCCGTCGCACGGGCGAAGCTCGGGTCAGGCACCGCGCCCAAGTCCCATGTGCTGCGGACGCAGGTGGAGATCGCCTCGCTCCGCAACGATTTGGTGACGCGGCGGCGGGAGCGGGAGATTGTGCGTACGCGTCTGGTGACGCTGCTCAACCTCGCCCCGGAGACGCCCTTCGGAGAGCCATCGCCCTCGCAGCCCCCCGTCCTCCCCCCCGACCTCGTCGCGCTCGAGACGCGGGCGCTTCAGCGACATCCGCAGATCGCGCTCGCCCGTGCCCGTGCCGATCGCATGGCGGCCATGATCGAGCTCGCCGAGAGGGCCACCTACCCGGAACTCTCTCCGGGGCTCTCGTTCATGGAGGAGCCCTCCTTCGCCAAGGAGAGCGAGCCTTTCTCCACCCGGCCGAAGGGAATCCCCGACCCGTGGTTCGGCACGAAAGAGGCCTATCTCCGGGAGGCTCGGGAGGCGGAGAAGGGCTCCCGCCGCCGGCTGGACGCCGCGCGCGATCAGACGCTTTTCCGCGTGAATCAGGCCTACACGGAGCTCGACACGGCCTGGCGCCTGCACGATCTCTACCGCGACGTGCAACTCGCGCAGGCGGAGGACGCCTACCGGGACGCGGCAAGCGGCTATGTCGCCGACCGGGGGACGTTTCTCGACGTAATCGACGCACTGCGGCTCCGGCTGCGATTCCGCATTGACGCCCACAGGGCGGACCGGGATACCCTTACCGCAGGGGCGCGGCTCGAAAGCGCGATCGGTGCCCCGATCGCGCACGGAGAAAAATGACATGCGCCTATCCAAGAATCAGAAGCGCCTCGGAATCTCCCTCCTTGCGGCCGGCCTGCTCACATTCCTCGCCCCGACCTTGAGCCGTTGGTTCGTGGGAGGTACCGCTCGATCGGGGACGGGAGCCACGACGGAAGCTCGTGCGGGGGGCTTCGTACTCGATGCCGCGCTTTTCCCCGACGCGCCCCGTGATCGAGGCAATGTCCTCCGCGTCCGCATCAGGGACATGGAGGGGAAGCCCGTCGCCGCGGCGCAGGTCGGCATCGACGCGCGGATGCCGGCGATGGGAGCCATGCCCGAGATGCGCAGCCCAGCGCGCGTGGAGGAGGAGGCCGCGGGGCTCTACGCGGGCGCGTTCGACCTGCCCATGGGCGGGACCTGGACCCTCCGTGTGCAGGTGGCCACCGAGGACCGATCTGCGGAGGCGCGATTTCGCCTCACCCTCGGCGTCCGCGGGCTCACGTTCGTAAGCGCGGAGGGCGGAGCCGCCTCCGTCCTCGCTTCGCTCCCCCCCTGCACGCTCGACGAGCGGGCCGCCGGCCGCCTCCGCCAAGCCTTCGACATCTACGAGAACGTACGGGACCTCTTGGCGCGAGGCCTCCTCGAGGGGCTGGCCGCGCAAGCGGCAGCCCTCGAGACCTCGCTCCTGAGCGCGATCGAGGAAGGCTCCCGCACCCCGCCTGAGATCGTCCCCTGCCTCAACGGGGCGGCCCGGATCGCGCGCGATCTTGCGGGGTCCAGGGGCCTCGAAGAGGCGCGGAGCTCGTTCGGCGAACTGAGCCGCTACCTGGTAGGTCTGGCCGCGGCCGACCCTAACCTCCAGGCCGGGTGGCGGATTTTCGAGTGTCCAATGGTAAAGGGCTTTCCCAAGTGGTTCCAGCGCTCGGATCGCATCGAGAACCCCTACATGGGGGAATCCATGCCGACGTGCGGTTCGCCCACGGACTGGTCGGTGCCGGCGCCCAAAGCGGAGGCCTCGGCGGACGCAGGCGCCTCCGGATTCTACACCTGCTCGATGCATCCCTCGGTGCGACAGGATCGTGCGGGGATCTGTCCCCTTTGCGGAATGCAACTCGTCGAGGTCACCAAGCAGGAGGCGGAGACGGGGACCTTTCTGGTGGATCCGGTCCGCCGCCAGCGCATCGGGGTGCGCATCGCGCGCGTGGAGGAACGACGCGTCACGCTCACCGTTCGTGCGGTCGGCGTGGTGGAGGCCGATGAGACGAGGCTCTTCGACGTCAACGTGCGCGTGGGCGGGTGGATCCAGAAGCTGGAAGCGGCGGAAACGGGCCAGCGCATCGAGGAGGGCCAGGTCCTCTTCACGCTCTACAGTCCGGAGCTCTACGCCGCGCAGCTCGAGCACCTGACCGCGGTCAACGCGGGCGCCCGCGGTCCGACCGAGGAGCGGACGGCGCTCGCGCGCGCGTCCCGGCAGCGGCTCCTTCTCCTCGGAATGTCCGAGGCGCAAGTGGAGGACCTCGAGAAACGCGGCGAGGCCCGGGAACAGATCGCGTTCCTCGCGCCTTCGGGAGGGTACCTGCTGGAGAAGGCCGTGGTCAAGGGCGCCCGGGTGAATTCCGGGACGCGCCTGTTCCGCATCGCGGATCTGGACCGGCTCTGGGTGAACGCCGAGGTCTACGAGTCCGACCTGCTGCACGTGAAGGCAGAGCAGGAGGTCCTGGTCCAGCTTCCCTTCGCGCCGGGCCGCAGCTTCTCCGGGAAAGTGGACTACGTCTATCCAACGTTCGAGAGCGCGACGCGCACCGGGCGCGTGCGCGTCGTCCTCGAGAACGCGGATCTCGTCCTGAAGCCGGGAATGTACGCGAACGTCGCGATCCTCGTGGACCTCGGCAGGCGCCTCGTGGTGCCCGAGTCCGCGGTGGTCTACACCGGCACGAGACGTCTCGTCTTCCTGGATCTCGGCGAGGGACGGTTGATGCCTCGGGAGATACGGACCGGAGTGCGCACCGAAGGCGAGTACGAAGTCCTTGATGGGCTCCGGCCGGGCGACCGTGTCGTGAGCAGCGGCAATTTCCTCGTTGCAGCCGAGAGCCGGATCCGTTCCGCGACCCAGTACTGGGAGCCGTCCGATGCAAACCGGTGAGCCTGGAGCGGCCGGCCGGGGGTTCGTGGCGCGCCTCGTCCGCAGCTGCGCGCACCGACCCGTGCTTACGATCTTCATCATGGCGATGGCTGCCGTCTGGGGCTACGTTTGCCTGAGGCGCGCCCCGCTGGATGCGATTCCGGACCTCTCCGACACGCAGGTGATTGTCTTCACGGAGTGGCCGGGGCGAAGCCCCGACCTGGTTGAGGACCAGATCACTTATCCCGTCTCCTCCTCACTGCTCGCCGCGCCGCGCGCAAGATTCGTGCGCGGCCAGTCTTTCTTCGGCCTCTCCTTCGTGTACGTCATCTTCGAGGACGGCACCGACCTCTACTGGGCCCGCAGCCGCGTCCTCGAGTACATGAACTCGGCCCTCGCGAATCTCCCCGAGGGCGTGCGTCCGACCCTGGGACCGGACGCAACGGGGGTCGGGTGGGTCTTCGCCTACGCGCTCGTGGACCGGACCGGAACCCACGATTTGCAACAGCTTCGCTCGATCCAGGACTGGAACCTGCGGTATGCGCTCTCGAGCGTGCCAGGGGTCGCGGAGGTCGCCTCCGTGGGCGGCTTTGTCAAGGAGTACCAGGTCCATGCGGATCCCGACCGGCTCCGCGCCTACGGAGTGGCGATCCGGGATCTGGTACGCGCGGTCCGGGCTTCCAACGAGGATGTCGGGGGCCGCACCGTGGAGATCGCAGGCCACGAGCACATGATCCGCGGCCGCGGCTACATCCGGACTCTGGACGATCTGCGAAACGTTGCGATCCGGGCGGGAGCGGGCGGCACTCCCGTGCTCGTGAAGGATGTGGCGGAAGTGAGCCTCGTCCCCGCCATGCGCCGAGGCATCGCCGAGCTGAACGGCGAAGGGGAGGTGGCTGCCGGCATCATCGTCATGCGGTACGGCGAGAACGCCCTCGAGGTGATCGATGCCGTGAAACGAAGGCTCGAGGAGGTGAAGAGGGGACTTCCCGAGGGGGTGGAGGTGGTCGTGACCTACGACCGTTCCGGCCTCATCCGCGCGTCGATCGCCACGCTGCAAACCACGCTCGTCGAGGAAATGGTCGTGGTGAGCGTCGTGATCTTCCTCTTCCTGCTTCACGCGCGGAGTGCGCTCGTCCCGATGCTCACGCTCCCGCTGGCGGTCCTGCTCGCATTCATCCCCATGTACTACCAGGGCCTTAATGCCAACATCATGTCGCTAGGTGGGATTGCCGTGGCGATCGGAGCCATGGTGGACGCCTCAATCATTCTCGTCGAGAACATCCACAAGAAGTTGGAGGCTTGGGAGGACGCCGGCCGGCCCGGATCGCGCCTCGACGTCACCGTCGGCGCCATGCAGGAGGTGGGGCCTTCGATCTTCTTCTCCCTTCTGGTCATCACCGTCTCGTTCCTGCCCGTGTTCACGCTGCAGGGGACGGAGGGGAGGCTCTTCAAGCCGCTCGCCTTCACGAAAACCTACTCGATGGGATTCGCGGCGGTGCTGGCTGTCACCCTGACGCCGGCGCTCGCGGCGCTTGTGGTGCGGGGCAAGATCGTGCGTGAGGGGAAAAACCCCCTCAATCGCTGGCTCGTCGCAGCCTACACGCCGGTGGTGCGGTTCGTGGTGAAGCACCGAAAGGCGGTCGTCCTGGTGGCCCTCCTGGCCATGGCGGTCACGGTACCCGCCTACCTGAGACTGGGGAGCGAGTTCATGCCTCCGTTGAACGAAGGGGCGATCCTCTATATGCCCACCGCGCCCCCAGGCATGTCGGTCACCGACGCCTCGAACGTCCTGCAACAGATGGACCGGCAGCTGATGCAGTTCCCGGAAGTCGTTTCGGTCTTCGGCAAGATCGGTCGCGCGCGCTCGGCGACCGATCCGGCACCCATCGGCATGGTGGAGACGACCATCGTTCTAAAGCCCAAGTCGGAATGGCGCGAGGGGCACACATGGCAGGACCTCGTGCGCGAAATGGACGAAAAGCTCCAGTACCCCGGGATGCCCAACATCTTCTGGATGCCGATCCAGACACGCACGGAAATGCTGGCGACGGGCATCCGCAGCCCTCTGGGTATCCAGGTGTTCGGTGACGACCTAGCCACGATCGAGCGGACGGCGGTGAAGATCGAAAAGGCGGTCGCCACGATCCCCGGCACCCGGAGCGCCTTCGCCGAGAGGTCCACCGGGGGCTTCTTCGTCGATTTCAAGGTGAAACGGGAGGAGGCGGCGCGCTACGGGCTTCGCGTCGAAGACGTAAGTCAGGTCCTCATGACCGCGGTCGGCGGCATGCAGGTGACGGAAACGGTGGAGGGCCGGGAGCGATATCCCGTGAGCGTCCGCTACGCGCGGGAGTACCGCGACAACCCGGACCTGCTCCGAAACGTGCTCGTCCAGACGGCGACGGGGGCACAGGTCCCGATCTCCCAGGTGGCCGACATCCGGTTCGTCATGGGACCTCCGATGGTGCGGAGCGAGGGGGGCAAGCTCGTCGGCTTCGTGTTCGTCGACACGGAGCGCCCGATCGCCGATTACGTGAACGAGGCGAAGCGCATCGTGGAGGAGCAGGTGCTGCTCCCGAGCGGAATCCGGCTCGCCTGGGCGGGGCAGTTCAAGTACTTCGAGCGTGCCCAAGAGCGGCTGAAGCTGGTGGTCCCCATCACACTCGTCCTCGTCGTCCTCCTCCTCCTCTGGAGCACCCGCTCGGGCATGGAGACGGCCATCGTCCTCCTGGCGGTCCCCTTTTCCCTGATCGGGGCGGTCTGGCTCCTCTATCTCCTCGATTACAACATGAGCGTGGCGGTCTGGGTGGGGCTCATCGCGCTCGCCGGGCTGGATGCAGAAACCGGAGTCGTGATGCTCCTCTACCTGAAGCTGGCGCATCTCCGAAGGAGTGAGGCGGGTCGACTCGGAAACTTCCACGAGCTCACCGAGGCGATCGTGGAGGGCGCCGCCCACCGCGTTCGCCCCAAGCTCATGACGGTGCTCACGACGATGATCGGCCTCGCACCGGTCCTCTGGAGCTCGGGCACCGGAGCGGACGTGATGCGCCGCATCGCCGCACCCATGGTGGGCGGCCTCCTTACTTCGTTCTTCCTCGAGCTCACTGTCTACCCCGCGCTCTTCGCCCTATGGAAGGGCAGGGGGCTCGTCGCGGGCGTTCCGCCTGCGGGATGACCGGGAGGGAGCGGGCCAACGCGAGTCCGCATGGCGCGAGGCACTCGCTCCGATGCTTTGCAACGACCGTAGCGCGGATCCCCTTCGGCGATCGTCGAGGTGGGGGGCGGGGCTCGACGGGAGCCGCGCCTACTCCGCCCAGGCGCGGAACGCCTCTTCGCGGGCGCGCGCGCCCTGGCCCGGCTGAAAGCCGCGCGACTCGCCGGTGAGGCGCACCAGCGCGCGGACCGCTTCGAGCCGGAGGCGCTCGGGGTGGGTGGGGCCGCAGAGGCGGCGCAGCGCGGGGACCGCTTCGCGCGCGCCGGCCGAGCCGAGGAGCGCGCAGGCGCCGGCGCGCACCGAGGCGGGGGCGGAGGCGTCGCGCAAGAGATCCAAAAGGGCGGCGATGCCGGTGGCGCTCGTCGGGTCGGGGAGGCGGCGGCCGTCCACCAGGGTCGCCGTGGCGTCGTGGCGGGCGGTGCGGAACGCCTCGATCTCGAGGGCGAGGCGCTGGAGTTCCGCGGTGAAGTCGCGGTCCGGCTTCTCCTCGGCGGAGCGCTGGATCGCTTCGAGGGACGCGCGGGCGGCGGCCGCCACCGCGGCATCGCTGTCGAAGGCGGCCGCGGCCAAGGCGGCATACGCCTCGGGGTCGCTCTCCAGCCCGGCGGCGCAGCGGGCGCGGAGCGCGCCGGGCAGGAGCGGGTCGACCACCGCGGCGCGCAACGCGGCATGGGCGCGCCGATCGCCGATGGCGGCCAACGCGCCCAGCGCCCCCTCGCGCTCCCCCTCCGCCTCCAGCTCCTCCAGGAGCCGCGGCACCGCGGCGTCGGCGCACGGATGCGCAAGCGCGCGAAGCGCGGCGGCCTTCAACGTGGGCTCCCCGCTATCGAGGGCGCGCACGAAGGCCGGCACCGCATCGTGGTCCGGGTAGGGGGCGAGCGCCTCCCCGGCGGCCACGCGCACCATGAGGTCCGAGTCGTCGAGAAGCGCGACCGCCGCACGCCGCAGATCGCGGTCGATGGCGGCGCCGCCCAGGCGACCAACCGCGCTCCAGCGCACGAACGCATCGGCATGCGCCAGTTCGCCCAGATAGACCGGCGCGCGGGACGGCTCGCCCACCGGCGGTATCGCGGCGATGGAGGCGTGCCAGGCCTTCTCCAGCTCCGCCAGGGCGCCGCACTCCTCTTCCAGGAGGCGGCGCGCGCGCTCCTGGTCGGCCGCCTCGAAGGGACGCGACGCGAAGAGGCGCAGTTCGAACCGGCGGAACGCGTCGCGGGTGCGGTCGTCCGTGACGAGGAAACGGACGAAGCTCCAGGAGAGGGCATAGAAGCGCGCGGGGGTGAAGTTGCTCATCTGGAGGGTGCGTCCGGTGACGCCCGCGCGCGTGGCGAGCAGGAGCGCGAGATCGGCTTCGCCGGCGTCGAGCGCCGCACGGGCGGTGCGCGCGCGCAGCCGCGCGATGCCCAAGGGCGCGGTGGGGTCGGCGAGCCCCTCGAACCAGCAGGCGATCCCCTCGCCGTACCAGCCGGGCGCCCGGAAGGTCGGGTGGCGCCGGCCCAGATAGTGGTGCGCCGCTTCGTGCACCGCGATGGCCCAGCCCTCCTCCCCCGCCCCCCCCCGATGCATCACCGCGCAGCGGTCCAGCGCGGCATCGTAGTGGCCGATCGCCCCGTCGATGCCGTCGCCCATCTCCATGTATTCCCGCGCGGTTCGATAGAGCGCCACGCGCATGGGACGGCGCGCCTTCCCCTCCAGCGGGCCGAACCGGTCCTCGAAAAGGGGATAGGCGCGCTCGAGCGCCTCCCCCAGGGAGCGGGCCAGTTCGGGGAAGGTGTTGGTCTGGACGATGTAGTGGCGGGTCTTCTCCTCCACCGCCTCGGCCCAGGGATGCCGGTCGAGGCGGGGGGCCGCGAAGGTGGCGAGGAGGAGCAACGGGAGGAGCCGCACGGAGGGTCCACCGCACGCGCCGTTCCGCCGCCCTTCGTCCAGCGGAATGGACGCCCGTAACCGCACGGGCCCCGGCGCCGTTTAGAATGCGCGGAGGTCGCTATGAAAGTCACGCTCTGGGCTCTTCCTTGTCTCGTTCTAGGATTGGCGCTCGCGGGGGCGGACCCCGAGGCGGAGTACGCCGGGCGCGTCGCCGCGCTCCGGCAGGACGACGCCGAGGCGCACTACCGGCTGGCGCTCTGGTGCGCCGACCAGGGGTTGGCCGCCTACGAGCAGCGGCACTACCGCGCCGTGGTCACGCTCGACGCGGACCACCGTGCCGCGCGCCGCGCGCTCGGCTACGAAAACGTCGCGGGCCGCTGGGTGAAGGGCCGCGAAGCGATGGAGGCCAAAGGCTTCGTCGAGCACGAGGGCGTCTGGCTGACGCGGGAGGAATACGAGCACTACGCCCGCGACGCCGTCGCGGCGGCCCGGGCGCGGGAGGCGCGCAAGACCGGGGACGAGGCGCTGAAACTCTGCCGCAACCCCGACCCCGGCGTGCGGGCCCGGGCCATGCAGGCCATCGCCGCCCTCGAGCCGGAGCACCGCCTCCGCCCCCTCGCCATCGCCGCGCGCATCAGCCACGCCGATGTCCGCGCGCGCGCCGTGCGCGGCCTGGGCGCGCTCAACGCGAAGGCGGCGCTCCCGCCGCTCTACACCCGCGCGATCTTCGACGCCGAAGAGTCCATCCGCAAGGCGGCGGTGGAGGCGATCCGCACCACCGACGCCCAGGGCAAGGTGGGCCCCTTCGCCCGCGCGCTCGCGTCCCCCTTCGCGCCGGTGCGGCTGCACGCCATCGAAGCGCTCGGTTGGCTGGGCGACCTGGACGGCGTGGGCCCGCTGGTGGCGCGCTACGAGGTCGCGGGCGGCAGCGGCGAAAGCGTCTACATCTCCCAGGTGAACCAGATCAGCTTCGTGCAGGACTTCGATGTGGAGGTGGCGCAGACCGCGTTCATCGCCGACCCGGTGATCGGCGTCATCCAGGACGGGCTGGTGCTCAACTTCCGCGTCTTCTCGACCCAGGGCACCATCGACATCTACGAGCGGCCCGCGCTTTCCGAGGCGCTCTCCCGGCTCACCGGCAAGCAGTTGGGGGACGACCCCAAGGCGTGGACGGAGTGGTACCGCGCCCAGCGCAAGCTGGAGCGCGAAGCCGCCAAGAGCCGCGAATAGGGTGAGGGGGGCGGGGGCGGGTTCCCCCGCCCCCCTCCCTCCGCATTTTGACCGGCGGGCGTCGCTGTCGGATCATGGGGGGGCCGGCCACGCCGGCCCTTCCCCCATGGGACGCATCTTCGAACGGCGCAAGGTCACGATGTTCGCCCGCTGGGACCGGATGGCGAAGCAGTTCGCCCGGGCCGCGAAAGAGATCACGATCACCGCCAAGAAGGGGAGCCCCGACCCGGCGGCCAACCCCTCCCTGCGCCGCGCCGTGCAGAACGCCCGCGCGCTCAACATGCCCAAGGACCGGATCGAAGCTGCGATTCGGCGCGCGTCCGGCCACGAGGCGGTGGACTACCAGGAGATCCTCTACGAGGGGTACGCGCCCCACGGCATCGCGATCCTCGTGGAGACCGCCACCGACAACCCGACCCGCACCGTCGCCAACATCCGCCAGCACTTCCAGTGGGGCAAGGGCAACATGGGCGCGAGCGGGAGCGTGGCGTTCCAGTTCAAGCGGATGGGGGTCTTCCGCCTCGACGCCCAGGGCATCGACGCCGACGAGCTGGAACTCGCGATGATCGACCACGGCCTCGACGAGATGCGCGAAGCGGAGGGGGAGAAGGGCGAGCCGCAGCTCGTGCTGCACTGCGCCTTCGCCGACCTCGGCCGCTTGCAGCGCGCCCTCGAAGAGCGCGCCATCAAACCGCTTTCCGCCGGCCACGAGCACGTCTGCCTCGCCCCGGTCGACCTGCCCGAGGAGAAGGCGAAGGAGGTCCTCGAGCTGGTCGACCTGCTCGAGCAGGACGAGGACGTGCAGCGCGTGTTCCACACGCTGGCGTGAGCGGAGGCGAGGGAGGGGGGCGGGGGAGGGCTATCTGCCCTCGCGGTCCAGGAACACGAGGCGGTTGGTCGGCGCCGGTCGCACGTCGAAGCCGTCGAGCCGGAAGCCGGTCACCTCCTCGGCCCGGCGCAGGCAGTCGCCCGCGGGCCAGGAGAGGGGGGCGAGGCCAAGAAGGCGGATCGTCTTGTCCCAGGAACCCGAGGCGATCCGGGTCCCGTCGGGGCTGAAGGCAACCGAGTTGACGCCGCCGGCGTGCCCCTCGAGCCGCGCGACCTCCTTGCCCGACGACGCGTCCCAGAGGCGGATCGTCTTGTCGTCGGATCCCGAGGCGATCCGGGTCCCGTCGGGGCTGAAGCTCACGCACGGCCCTGGGAGGGCGCACGTTGAGGTCCACTTGCAGGTCCAGGTGATGGAGGCGAGCGCAGCCAGGAGCACCCCTCGTGCCTCGGGACCATCGTGGAGGTCGCACGCGCGCGCCGAGTAGAGGGCGCGTCCCGCAGGCGAGTCCGTGCTCGCGGCTCGGAACTGGTACGCAGTGGCGAGGTTGCGCTGCGCCTCCCGGAGCGCCGCTCCAGCCTTCTCGCGTTCGACCGTCTCGGACGCCGCGTGTCGGCTGGCGCGATCTTCCGCGAGCCGGGAGGCGTCGCGCTGCTCCGTCAGTGACCGCAAGAAGAGCAGCGTGCCGGCGACGATCACCCCGACCGCCGCGGCCGCTGTGAAGGCGACGGCCGCGTGGCGGCGGACCCAGAGGCGCAGGAGGTAGGCGAGCGAGGCGGGCCGCGCAGACACGGGATTGCCCTGCGCGAAGCGCGCGAGGTCCTCCGCAAAGGCCGCGGCGCTCGAATAGCGCCGCTCCGGGTCGCGCTCCATCGCCTTGCGGATCACGGCGTCGAGGTCGGCGGGCACCGCGCGGTCGACCTTGCGCGGCGGCGCGGGGGTGTCGCGCAGCACCATGGCCACGAGCGCCTCCGTCGTCTCCGCCTCGTAGGGCGGCCGGCCCGTCGCCAGCTCGTAAAGCGTCGCGCCGAGCCCGTAGACGTCCGCGCGCGCGTCCACCTTCGTGAGCGCGTGCGTGACCTGCTCGGGCGCGCTGTACTTGATCGTGCCGAGCACGGCCGCCGGGTTGGTGAGCGACGCTTCGCCCACGATCTTGGCGAGCCCCAGGTCCATCACGACCGCGCGCCCGTCCAGGGTCACCATCACGTTGGCCGGCTTGACGTCGCGGTGGATCACGCCCCGCTCGTGCAGGTGTTGCAATCCCAGCGCCGCGTCGCGGAAGATCGCGGAGATCCGGCGCAGCGGCTCGCGCCCGGGAGGCGCGGGAGGGGGGCGGGGGGCGGACGGCACGGCCGGGAAGGCCTCCGGCATCGTGCGGCGCCGGCGCTCCGAGACCGTGGAGACGGCGCGGTCGAGGTCGCGGCTCGAGTCGGCGCGCATCGCGCCGGCGACCTCGCGGAGGTCGCTGCCCTCCACGTGCTCCATGGCGTACCAGAACAACCCCTCCGTCCGCCCCGACGCGAGGATGCGGACGACGTGGGGGTGGTCGGAGCGCGCCAGCGCGGCGATCTCGCGCGCGAACCGGGCCGCCGCGAGGTCGTCGCTCGACAGCGCGGGCGGCATCGCCTTGAGCGCCACGAGCCGCCCGAGCGAGCGCTGCCGGGCGAGGTAGACGGTCCCCATCCCGCCCTCCCCCAGCATGGCGAGGAGGTCGAACTCCCCGAACCGCCGCGCCGTCGCCGGCGCCGCCGCCGGCTCGGCCTCCGGCACGTCGGACAGGCTCCGGGCCTGGAGCGCCTTCAGGCGATCCGGGGAGACCTCCGCGCCGAGGAGCCGCCCCAGGATCGCCCGGTGGTCCTCGAGCAGCTCCGGCGCGGGGGAGGTCTCGCCCGTGACGTAGTCGAGGTACTCGACCTTGCGGTCCACCTGCGACCGGTTGAGGAAGAGCACGCCCTCCTCCGGCCCGCCGGCCGCGCAGACCAGAAGCGGGTGGAGGTCGAGGAAGGCGTCGCCGCGCTTGAGGTAGAGCCGTCCCGCGCGCAGCCTCCCCTCCTCGGGCTCCTCCCCACCTCCCGGGGCCGTGGCGCGCAGCGCCTCGGGTCCGGTGAGGTCCCAGAGATCGACGCTGCGCCGGCCGGACGGCGTCTCCCTCACTTCCGCGACGTAGGTGAGCACCGTGCGGCCCAGGAGCGGGACCTTGTCGAGCAGCTCGACGGCCGCGGCGAGGAGCGCGTCGCCCATCTCGCCGTAGAACCCCTCGTCGCGCATCGCGCCGTGGCCCAGCACCTGGTTGCGATACGCGGGGAGGCGATTGATGAAGTCGAGGGGCTTCACCTTGCCGCCGGCGCGCTCGCCCATCGCCTGGAGGGAGGCGGCGATGGCGGGGAGGTCGTCGCGGGGCTGGCCGAGGAGCGCCGCGACGCCGGCGATCTCGGGGAAGGGGTGGGGGTCCAGCGTGGCGGTCGCCGCCGCGACCTCGCGCAGGAACTCCACCCAGTGGCCGAGGGAGGGGAGCGCGAGGTGGGCGAGCCGCTTGTCGAGCGCGGCGTCGCGCACCCCGCCGGCGAGATAGGCCGCGATCTGCGCCGCCGCCGCCGCCTTGATCGTCGCTTCGAGCAGGTAGTAGGCGTTGTGGTGCCGGTCGCTACGCGCCTTGGCGTTGTAGGCCCGCCGATAAAGCCGCGCCAGCGGCAGCGAAAGCCGGTCGCGGAGGTCGGTGCGGAAGGCTCCCGACAACGTGCCGGCATTCTGAACTGCTGCGTCGCGCCCGGGAAGTGGGATGTCGGGAGCTGCGTGGCCCCCGGCCGAGCCCGCAGCGCCATCGCTACCGCACCGTGCCGATGCAAGCCCTGAAGATCAAACGAGTTGCGGCGGCGGCGACGCAGACACGCACGGAGTAGGATGGGGGGCGTGGCAAGGGAGTCGTTGGAGGCGCTCGGAGAGACGGGGATCCTGTTCGTCGATCTGTCGGGGTACTCGCAGATCGTCTATCACTGCGTCGAGGATGCCGTGCGTCTCGAGCGGCTGGCGCTCGCCCTCTCGCGGCTCTTTCGCGATCCCAAGGAGCGGCACCCCGGGGTGACGATCGAGGGGCATGCGGGGGACGGGTTCCTCGCACTGAGCACGGGGAAGTCCCCCGCGCGAGCGCTCTACGACTATGCCGGCGAGTTGCACGCGAGGTTTCAGGGGGAGATCCGCTCGCTCCTCTTGAATCTGGGGTTCCGCGTCTCCGTCTCGCTGCGGACCGGCCTTCACGTGGGAGCCGTCTGGCGTTACCCGATCGACTCCCCGAATAGTTCCGCACTCATTTCGGACGCCGTGAACGTCGCGAGCCGCGTCGTGACGAGCCAGACCTGCAGAAAGATCGGGCTCGCCATGACGCGCGGTTTTTTCCGGCGGCTCCTGCGCGCCGGGGACGAAGCGATCCGCGCCCCCGACGAGGTGATCCAGGACCGCAACCAGTACCCCGAGCCGATCGAAATCTACACGCTCCGGCCCGACGAGGAGCGCATGCTCGCCGACGCACGCCGCTGAGCTACGCGATCGAGACGAGGAGCGCCGTGGCGTCGTCCCGGACGCGGCGCGCATCCTTCGGTCCATCCACCAGGCGGAACAGACCGGGCAACGGATCGGCGGGCGCGGAGCGGCACGCCTCCGTCACGAGCGCGCGCAGGCCCGTCTCCTCCACCCGGTCCTCGCCCGATTCCGCGCGCGCCTCCGTGAGCCCGTCGGTGTAGAGCAGGAAGCGGTCCCCGGCCCGGAACTGCGTCACGAGATCGGCGTGGGAGAGTTCCGCGGCGAGGCCATAGCCCAGGGGGACTCCGGGAGGGAGCTCGAGGGAGGTGGCGGTCTCTCCGCGCAGCAGGATCGGGGCGGGATGGCCGGCGCTGCTCACCCGGGCCGCGAGGGTCCCGCCGTCCAGTTCGAGGAGAAGCAGGGTGGCGTGGATGTTTTGCGGCGCGTGCTGAAACAGCCGATCGTCGAGCGCCGCGAGCATGCGACTGGGCGCCAGGCTGCGCGTGGAGGAGTCGCGGGTGAGCGCGCGGAGGATGGAGGCGGTCGGGACCGACCCCGCGCCGTGGCCCATCACATCCCCGACCGCGAAGAGGAAGCGCTGGCCGCCGAGCGGCATCACGTCGCAGGTATCGCCCGACGCGAAACTGTAGGGCCTCCACAACACGTCGACGCGGATCCGCGGGCAGCCGGGAAGGGCGCCCGGCGCGGGCAACAGCTTCTCCTGCACCTGGCGCAGATCGCGACGCTCGCGCTGCGCCGTCTCCTCGCGGGCGGAGATCTCGCGCGCGCGCTCCGCGAGGCGGCGCACGCAGGCCGCGAGAAGGTCGCGCGACTGCGCGAGCAGGGTGCGCAGGCCGGGGCTGGGGAGGCGCAGCACCTCGACGGCCTCCCGCGCGACCACCGTGGCCGTGCGGATCCCGCCCCCGAGCGACCCGATCTCGCCGAAGAGGTCGCCGGCGAGGATGCGCGACACCTGCTCGCCGCCCACGTACACGTCGCAGGAGCCCGACAGCAGGACGAACATGTCGACGCCGGGCTCGCCCTCCCGCACGCTGGTCTCTCCCGCCCGGCAGGTCTCGCGCCGGCCGAGCCGCTCGAGCGCCTCGCGCGTGGCCGGATCGAGATCGTCCCAGAACGCCACGGGCTCCTCTAGTCCGGCACGAACAAGAACTGTCCCACGTCATCCCCTTCCAGGCCACGCACGTAGTAGGGGCGCTGCTTCCTGTACATCCGCGCCGCGCGGTCCTCCACCTGCTGGCGCAAGAAGAATCCCAACTCCGCGTCACTCACGATTCCATCCTGGTCGGTGTCGGCGTGCAACTCGCCGTGGTCTCCTCCCAGCGCGTCGAGCACCGCTCCGCCGAAGAGCGACCTCCCATCGGACAGTTCGTACACGGGCTCTTCCTCGGTGCCGGCCGTGATCACGACGTGGGCCCGCTTCCTCCAATTCCGGTAGATGACGGATGCAGTGTCCAGCGGGTCCCCCCGGCGGCGGACCGCGAAGCCGCTGAAGCAGCAATCGATGAGCAAGAGCTGGTGCTCGCTCCGGATGCGCTTCTGGACGTCCCGGGAGAGCTGCCCCATGTCGTAGCCGGCTAGGTCGTCGGACACGCGCTCCCCCTCAGGAAGGTTGCGGTTCTCGGCGAACCCCGAGAGGACGAGGAACCCGATGGTCCGGGCACTCTCGACGCGCACGCCGTGGCCGCCGTAATAGAGCAGGAACCGCGACACTTCGGACTCCGGATGGAGGCGCGTCCGCTCACCCAGCTGCTCCAGGCAGCGCGACACCGTGGCCCGGTCCGGTGTGCCTGCCACCGGAAGCGCGGTCCCATCCGGTTCGTTCGCTGCCTTTGCGTCGTCGAGCAAGAGCCGCATGTTGGCCGGGTCATAGCCGTACCGGTCGCGGAGCAGACGGTAGAGATCGGCAGCGTCCCGGCAGGCGGCGGGGAGCTTCTCGCCGAACGGGGAGAGCGAGATGCCGATGATGAGCGCGAAGCGGGGGAGCGAAGTGAGTTCTGCGCGGATTCGCGCCCGCTCCGTGGTCGGGACATCGAGCCCCCGCTTCGTGAAGTCCACAGGCTCCCGCTCCGCCGGCCCCCGCGCCCCCCCGGCATTCAGCTGGAGCAGGAGTGCGGCAGCCGCCAGGACGATCGCTGCCGACGTGAGCGGCAGCGCGCGGCGCACGCGCTTTTTCGGCTTGCGCGCGACGAGCCACTCCTTGAGGAGCCGTTCCACGCGATCCGCGGGCAGTTTCGTGCCGCCGTGGGGCGCGGCGACCAGGGTGTGCGCGAAGGGTGCGCCGTCGAACCAGGGCTCCTTGGTTTCGGCCGCCATCCGTTCGGCGAGAGGCTTCAGGGAGAGCCGCTGCACCGGATCGGTGCTGAACACCCAGTCGCCCGCACCCCAGTGGACGGCGAGGAAGAGGTAGGTGCCGCCGGCGGGGGCCTCCGCGTCGCGCCGGCTCCACTGCTTGGCGAGGAGGCACTTGGGTTCTCGGAGCAACAGCCCCGAGGCGTCGGCGGGTCCGCCGGGGATCGTGACGAGCCAGCGCTCGCCGCGCAAGACGTCCTGGCGGTAGACGTCGTGGTCCTTCGCGAGGAAGGCGCGTTCGCGCGCGAACTCCGGCCCGTCGCAGAGCGGCGTCGTGAACGGGTCGAGCCCCTTCCCCGCCGCGGCGAGGAGGACGGCCGCGAGCCGCTCCCAGTCGGCAAGGAATTTCGCGGCGACGGCCGGCTGCGTGAGGTCGGCGCCATGGGCGTTCCGGAGGGCGAGGAAGACCGCTTCGAGGGAGCGCTCGACGGGCAGGTCGGAGGGCTGCAGCCCCTCGCGCACCAGCGCGGCGTAGCGTGCGATCGTGGAGGCTCCCGCCGGGAGCGGAGTGCCTTCCATCAGCCGGTTCGCGAACGTGGCGGCAAGCAGGTCATCCAGCGTCGGATTGGCGGGGAGGACGAGCCGGGAGGCGGCTCCCGGCCCCGCGGTGAGCGCCGCGACGCCGCGCGCGACCACCAGCGTTGCCCGATCGCGGCGACCTTCGTCCTCCGGCCGTCCCGGCCGAATATGCAACTCGCCCGAACCGGGCTCGGGGGCCCCCGCTTGAATCGCGCGGAAGATGATCTCCACGGCTCTTGCCTTCGCTTTCCGTCAGCCTAGCACGGCTGGGCGGCCGCTCACCAGCGTGCGGACGCCGGCGCCTCCATGAGCGCCGCCAGGTCCGCGGCCGCCTTCTTCAGCGCGGCGCGGAGCCGGTCCAACGGGAGCGGCTCCCAGCCGCCCGGGTCGCCCGCGACAAAGAGGAAGTACCCGTTGTCGTTGCGGCTGATCCGCAGGTCGCCCCATTTCGCCTCGACGAAGCGCCTCGTGATGTTTTTAGCCGTCGCCAGGAGCTCGATCTTCTCGACCCGGTCGAGGAAGGCGAGGACGTCCTGGATCTGAGGGCCGGTGAGCTGGAAGTAGAGCCGTTCCTCCCACTGGTCGGCCATGGCGGACATGAACTGGGCGAACGGGTTGTCGCCCATTTCCCGGCGAAACTTCCGGTCGAGCCCCGATCCGTAGCCGAGGCTCATGCGGACCGACCCGGACTTGCCCTCCTTTGTGATCTGGCGCCAGGGCACGAACCGGACCAGCGCGTAGACCTCGGTCATCCCGAAGAGCGTGGTGCGCGACAATTCGACGAAAAAGGTCGGCGACTGCTCCTCGAGGAAGATGCCGTCGCCCTGCGCCGTCTGCTCGCCGGCCGAGGCGGGCGCGGCGAGGTCCCCTCCGCAGCCGAGCAGGAGGACGAGCACGGAAAGAAGCAGGGACGGGAGCCGCAGCGAGGCGTGGCGAGGGGAGCGCATGGATTCCTCCGTTGTGGGCGATCCTCGTGCATCCGCAGGCGGCCTTCCACCCGGCGAGGGCGAGGGACCGCAGCCCTGGGGGTTGTCTCCTGAACATGAGAGCAGCGGAACGCGCGCGATCCTACACCCCCCCGGTCCCCGCCCCCTTCCCCTTGATCCCCCCACGGCCCGGGTGCTAGCGTTCCTCCCCCAACCCCCCGGGAGCCCGAATCATGAAACGCGTTGCCTTGCCGTTTTGCCTCCTCCTTCTGATCCTCGGCTGCGGTGGAAAGGAGAATCCGCCCGCCGGCGAGGTCGGCGCGCGCGCGCTTTTGGAGCGGTTCCTTGCAGCAGGTGCCGACCACGCCGCGCTCACCGCGGCGCTGAAGCCCGAGGCGGCCGACTACGAGGCGGTCTTCGCCGGCGAGGCCGCGCGCGTCGCGGCGGAGGGCTACGCCGAGTTGTGGAAACAGCAAGACGCGGTCTTCAAGCCCGGGGAGGGGCAAACGGAGTTGCTGCTCTGGCAAGCGACCACGGAGGACTTGCGCGAATGGCGCGGGGACGCGTTTGCGCACTTTCCCGGCGGCTATCGCAAGATCGCGCGGCACCTCCAGCCGGGGCTCGTCTTCTTCCGCTTCAAGTTCGTGAAGCCGGGGGAGGAGACCGGCATGGCGTTCGACGGGCTCGTGCATGTCCACGGGCACTGGCGTCTCTTCCCCAAGCCATGGAGGGTGCTCGAGAAGATGGCGTCCGGGGGGTCGGATCCGGCGCCGGACCGGGAGTCTCCCCCCGACGCTCCTGCGGACTCCCGCGCGCCCGCGGGTGCCGCACTCACCGAGGAGGTCGCGACGATGCGGCTTGCCTGCTTCCGGCTCGGCAAGGATCTGGGGCTGGTCGCCGTCGGGCGGCCCCAGGGCCTCGCGGCGCAGACGGCGAACGCAATGTTCGCCCGCTGCGAGACGCTTGCGAAGGCGCTGAGCGTGACGCTCCCCCCGCTGCCGGCGCTGGAGGGGAAGAGTGCCACCGATCTCGCCAAGGGGCTTGGCTATCTCTTGCGGGAACTCGAGGGGGCGCGGGGGACGCTGCGCCAGCGCGCCGGGGCCGAAGGCGCGGCGGTGTTCGACGTCGCCACCTGTTGCGCGATGCTGGTGGTGCTCTATTCCGACGAGGAGGAGCGCGGCGAGACGGACGCGCTGGTGAAGCGGATCGAGCGGTCGGCCGGCGCAGCGGAGTTTCCTGCCGCGTTGACGAAACCTCTGCTCGACGTCGTGGCGCAACGGGCATCCCACGATCGCGTCAAGGCCGCGGTGTTCGCGCTGTTCGGGGCGGTGGAGACCCACTACCAGGAGAGGGCGCGGTGAAGGTGCGCGTGGTGTTCCTCCTCCTGCTCGGGGCCGCGTGCGGGGGCCGGGAGGACGCGGGGCGACAGGGGGAGCGGTCCACCATCTGGCACGACGACGCGGACGCGCTCGTGCTGGCGGAGCCCGCCTACACCCGCGGACTGGTCGCGCTGGACGCCTTCGACCTGGACGGCGCGGAGTTCAACTTCTCCCAGGCGATCCGCGAGTTCCCCCGCCACGCCCACGCCTTCTACCAGCGCGGCCTCGCGCGCCTCGCCCGCGAACAGTACGACGCCGCGCTCGAGGACTTCACGCGGGCGCTCGACGCCGAGCCGGGCTACACGGAGCCGTTCGACGACCGCGCCTGGGCCTACTTCCTCAAGGGGGACGGCGGATCGGCCCGTCTCGATGCGGCGACCGCGATCCGCCTCAACCCCGGCATCGTCGGATGGCACACCACCGTGCACCGGCAGCTCGATACGGACGACGAGGTGCTGGCGTTCCTCGCCCGGGCGGAGCGGGATGCGTTTGCGCGGACGAAGCGCGGAAACGCCTGGGTCGCCAAACGGGACCACGAGAAGGCGCTGGCGGAGTACGGGGCGGCGCTTGCGGCGGACCCGGGGTTCGTGCTGCCCTGGGTCGCCCGCGCGCAGCTGCGCGTCGCCTTGGGGAGATACCGGGAGGCGGTGGAGGATTGCGCGCAGGCCATCCGGCTGGAGGACCGGCTCGGCTACGCCTACGAGCTGCGCGGTTGGGCGCTCTACGCCCTCGGGCGGTTCGCGGATGCGGGGCAGGACATGGGGAAAGCCCTCGCCCTCGGGCCGGAGTCGGTGCGCCTGCACCAGCGCGCCGGCTTCGTCGCGTTCGCGCAGGGTCGGGAGGAGGAGGCGATGCGGGCGTTCACCGCCGCGAACCGCTGGGATCCCCTGCAGCTCTTCGCCCTCGACGAGACGCGTGGTGTTCCCGCAGCGGCGGTTGCCCACTTCCAGACGAAGACGAAGGAGAGCCCGGGGAGTGCCGTCGCCTTTTTCCTCCTGGCCAACGCGCGCTACGCCGCGCAGCAGAACGACGGAGCGATCGCGAACTTCACGAAGGCGCTCGATCTCGCGCCCTCGTTCGCGCTCGCCCTCGTGAGCCGGGCGAAGGTGTGGCAGGTCAAGGGGGAGACGAGCGAGGCGTTCAAGGACTTCGACCGGGCGGTCGGCCTGGATCCCGGGAGCGCACGCGCCTTCAACAACCGCGGGACGATCCACATGGAGGCGGATCGGCAGCGCGAGGCGCTGGCGGACTACGAGGAGGCGATGCGGCTCGCGCCGCGCATGTGGTGGGCGCCGAGCAACATGGCGGAGGTCTGGAACAAGAGGAAGGAGTATGCCAAGGCGGTGCGGCTCTGCACGGTGGCGGTGCACGTGGGCCGGGAGTCGCGGCCGATCGCGGCCAACGCCTACCGTCTCAGGGCGGAGGCCTACGAGGGCCTCGGGGATCCCGCGGCGGCGGCGCGGGACCGAATGCTGCAGAACCGCGGGCCGTGAGCCGGCCCGTGCCGGGCGTCACTTCAGGACGACCGGCACATCGGTCGGGAAGCTCGCGAACTTCGATTCAGGCGGGAATTCGACGCGCAGGATCGCGGGGCCGGGGGCTGCTTCCTGGGGGACCCTCACGGGGCCGTGGCAGAGCATTCCTCAGCAGCGCGAGGTGAGTTTGGCCAGCACGCGGAGTTCCTTGCCGGTCTTGTCCTTGCAGAGGAGCGTGGCGACGGGGAAGGCCCCTTCGGGCAGGAACGTGTCGTCCACGGTGCTGAAGGCGCCGGTGACGCTGCCGCGATTCCCGACAAACACCTTGAAATCGGTCTCCTCGCCGCGGGCGAGCGTGCCGCTCATCCAGTGCTCGAACTCGAAGGGGCGGTCGGTGCCGGGGACGAAGACCGGCGCGTTGGCCGCGGATTCGGCGAACTGGGCGTAGCTCTCGTGGGTCGGGCCGTAGCCGCCCATGCTGACCTTGCCGCCGCGCCAGAGAAGGCGGAACCGGGTGCTGGCTGGGGTCCAGGTGATCGTGAACTCCGTGTGGGCAGCGTCGCTTCCCGGCGGCCGGAACCCGCCGATGTCGAATCGTGTGCCGGTGCCCCGGGCGGTTCCCACATAGCGCTCTCCGGCATCCGTCATGTCGCCGTCTCCGTCGCGATCGAGATAGAGCAGGTCGTACCGTTGCGCCGCCTTCGACGAACGGTCGAGCAGCGCCCAGACGCGCGTCTCGCCGTTGCGGCCGAAGAGGAAGAGGCCGTAGAGCGGCTTTTCCGCGACGAGAGCGGGTAGCTTGCCGATGGTGCGGTCGAGGGCGGCGAAGTCGATCCTGCGGAAGGGCTCCTCGGGGGGCGCGGTGTCGGACCCGCGTGCGAGAGGGGCCACCGCCAGGGCGAGGGTGGCGGCGAGCAGCCGGAGCCCATGGGTGGTCATGCGTTCTCCTTGGTCCGACCCCATCCTCCTCCCGGTTCGCCCCCCCTGCAAGCCCCGATTCTGCGGCAGGACCGCCGCACGCGATCGCCATGACCATGTTTTCCATAGCTGATTGCGGCAGCACCGTGGACTCACGGTCAGGCCAGGGCGAGTCGGGTCACTGGAGGGAGAGTTGGGAGGTGTCTTCGTCGTACGCGAAGAGGTTGCCGAAGCGGGCCCAGCGGACCACGGTGTCGAAGACCCGTTCGTAGTTCTCTTGGGGTAGCGCCATGACGATCGACTCGTGGAGCATGGGGGCGTCCACGGCGTGCTCCTCCTGGCGTGCGAGGAGGTCGCGGAGGTAGCGGAAGAGGCCGAGGGTGAGCAGCTGCTCGCGCCAGACCTCCTTTCGGTCCTCGGCGTCGGCGCGCACCAGGCGGCGGCCGATTTCCGTCAGGATGACCGCGCTCCGGGGGGTGTCGACCAGGTCGAGCATCTCCGCGGCCTTGATGGTGAGCAGGAGTCGCCCGAACTCGCGGTGGGTCTCGGTGGCGATGTGGAAGACGTCGTCGCGGCCTCCGCGCGCGTCGAGGAATTCGAGGAGACCCACGATCTCGCCGGCCGAGGCGTCGGGGATCGGCTCGACGATCGACGTCCCGGGTTCCACCGCGGCGTCGGGCAATTCGTGGCCGACGATGATTTCGTGCAGCCGGTCCACCATGCGCTGCACCTCGGCGGAGCGCGGGTCGCGCGGACGCTTGAGCCGGTTCTCCACGACGGTGCGCACCGTGCCCGGCCGCGAGCCCATGACCACGATCCGGTCCGCCAGGTGCACCACCTCGCGGATGTCGTGGCTCACGAGCAGGATGGAGATCGGGTTTCTGTCCGCGGCGAGCCAGATGTCCAAGACCTCCGCCCGAAGGCTCTCCGCGGTGAGGGCGTCCACCTGGCTGAAGGGCTCGTCCATGAAGAGCACCTCGGGATCGGTGGCGAGCGCGCGCGCCAACCCGACGCGCTGTTTCATCCCCCCCGACAGTTCCCGCGGGTAGGCCTCCTCCGTGCCCTCGAGACCCACGGTGCGGATGGCCGCGGCGGCGCGCTGGGACACCTCGCCCGGCGCCCGTCCCGCCGCCTCGAGCACCACCTCGACGTTTTGCTGCACCGTCATCCAGGGGAAGAGGGAGGGGTTTTGGAAGACGACCGCCACCCCGGTGTTGAGGGAGGTGAGCGGCTGCCCGTGGCGGAACACCGTCCCGACGGAGGGGCGCAGGAGCCCGGCCAGAATCCGCACCACAGTCGATTTGCCGCAGCCGGTCGGGCCGAGGAGCGCCACGATCTCGTTGCGGCGCACCTGCAGATCCACCGCCTCGAGGACGCGCAGGGGCTGCCCGTTGGGCAGGCGGTAGTCGAGGGAGACCCCGCGCGCTTCGCACAGGGCGGTCGGTTCGGGTGCGGGGACGGGTTCCATGGCGGCTCAGGCGGAGGGCCCGTAGCGCTCCTCCGCGATCCGATAACAATACCGCCAGACGGTCCGATTGAAGAGGACCACGAGCGCGGCCATGAGGAGCACCCCCGCGGCGAGGAGGGGGAAATTCGCCTCCGCGGCGGCCTCGCTGATGAGCGCGCCGAGACCGCGCGTCCGGCGAACCTCGTCCCCGGCCCGCACATACTCCGCGACGATGGTCGCGTTCCAGGCGCCTCCGGTCGCCGTCACCCACCCCGTGACGAGGAAGGGGAACACCGACGGGAGATAGAGCCGCCGCAGACGCAGCAGGCGCGAGAAATGGTAGCCGCGCGCCAGCTCGCGCAAGTCGGCGGGCACGCTCATCGCACCGGCGATGACATTGAAGAGGATGTACCACTGCGTGCCGATGGCCAGGAGGAGGATGCTGCTCCACCCCAGCGGCACGCCCAGCCAGACGACCAGGAGCGGGAAGAGCATGGGCGAGGGAAACGCGGCGAGCACCTGCACCACCGGCTGGCAGACGCGCGCGACGCGGGGGGAGAGGCCGATGATCAACCCGACGGGGAGCGCCCAGAGCGTCCCGAGGGCGGTGGAGGCCAAGACCCGCAGGAGGCTGAACCCTCCCGCCGCCATCACCTCCAGCCAGTCGGCCGACGGCACCCCGCGCAGGAGCGAGACCATCTGCACGACGCCGGCGCAAAGGATCAGCACCAAGGACGAGAAGAGCAGGCGCGGGACGGCGCGCGCTGCGCGGGAAGGGGGACGGGGGGGCGGGGGGGGCCGGAGAGACGCGGCGGCGGCGCGCCGGGCGCGGCGGCGACGCCACTCGCCCATCCAGCCCAGAAGTCCCGAACGGCGCATCCAGGTGAGGAACCAGGAGGAGACCTCCTGCGTCGTCGCGCTCTCCTCCATGCGGAATTTCTGCGCCCAGACCACCACCGGGCGCCACAGGATCTGGTCGAGGAGGATGATGATCGCGATCATCGCGCCGATCGCGCTTAGCATGGCGCGGGTGTCGTCCCGCGCGATCGCCACGCTCATGTAGGCGCCGAGCCCCGGGAGGCGGAAGTCGCGGTCGCCGAGGGTGAAGGCCTCGCAGACGATCAGGAAGAACCAGCCGCCCGCCATGGAGAGCATGCTGTTCCACGCGAGCCCCATCGCAGCGCAGGGCATCTCCAGCCGTGTGAACCGCTGCCAGAAGCCGAAGCGGTAGGCGCGCGCGGCCTCCTGCAATCCGGCGGGCACGGTGCGCAGCGAATGCACGAAGGAGAAAAAGAGGTTCCAGGTCTGGCCCGAGACGATCATCCCGATGCTAGCCAGCTCCAGCCCGGTGTTAGAGCCGGGGAAGAGGACGATGAGCGCCAGCACGAGCCCCGGCATGAAGGCGAGCACGGGGACGCTCTGCAGGATGTCGAAGAGCGGGATGATGACGCGCCCCGCCAGGCGGTCCTTGGCGGCCCAGTAGCCGAACCCCAGGGCGAGGGCGAGGGAGATGCAGTAGGCCACGAGCCCGCGGCCGAGCGAGAAGAGCATGTAGCGCGGGAGCGCGGAAAACGAGAGGTCGATCTCGACGGCGGGCCGGATCGTCCCGGTCCACTGCCGTCCCAGGGAGAGCACGCCCAGGGCGAGCCCCACGAGCCCCGCGAGCAGGAAGAGATCGGCCCAGCGGCGGCGGTGCGTGGACGCGATGACCCCCGCCGCGCCGCCCCAGATCCTCTGCCACGGGCGCTGCATCCAGGGCTCGTCCCGCGCGCTAGGGCGCGAGGCTGGAGAAGAGGTCGTGCGCCTCGCGCGCGCTCCGCTTCCCGTGGACCACGGCGCGCACCGCGCGGATCATCGCCTCGGGCCGGCTCGACTGGAAGATGTTGCGCCCCATGTCCACCCCGACGGCGCCCGCGGCGAGCGCCTTCTCGCAGAGCGCGAGCGCCTCCTTCTCGCCCACCTTCTTCCCCCCGGCGATCACCACGGGGACCGGGCAGGTGGCGACGACCTCCTCGAACCCCTCGCAGAAATAGGTCTTGACCATGTGCGCGCCCATCTCGGCGGCGATGCGGCAGGCCAGCGCAAGGTAGCGCGCATCGCGCACCATCTCCTTGCCCACCGCGGTCACCGCGAGGACCGGGATCGCCGCGCCCTGCGCGTCGTCGACCAGGCGGGCGAGGTTGGTCAGGCTCCGCTTCTCGTGCGGCGCGCCGACGAAGATGGAGAGCGCGAGCGCCGAGGCGTTGCAGCGCACCGCCTCCTCGAGGGAGACGGTGCGCTCCTCGTCGGAGAGGTCCTCCTTCAGGACGCTCGTGCCGCCCGAGACGCGCAGGACGATGGGGGGGGCGGCGGGGGGGACGGAGGTGCGCAGCACGCCCCGCGTGCACATGAGCGAATCGGCGTGGGCGAGGAGCGGCGCGAGGGTCTCGCGCGGCCGTTCGAGGCCCGCGGTGGGGCCGAGAAAGTAGCCGTGGTCCACCGCGAGCATGACGGTCCTGCCGTCCTCCGGCTGGAGGATGCGTGCGAGGCGGTTGTCGAGGCCCCACTCCATGGCGCCGACAGGATACCCGAGGCGTCAGCGGGGACGCATCACGGCGGGGGCGGGGAGCGCGCCGAGGCGGATCGCCAGCTCCAGGTCCTCGTAGCCCTCCACCGATGCGGCGACGCGGATCGGAAGGGTCCGCCACTCCCCGGGGATCCCGCGGACCGCCTCGCATTCGAGGGTGAGCTTCCCTCCCGCCGCCTCCACGCGCCGCCCGTCGGGGAGGAGGATCAACCCCTCCAACCATGCGCGCGGCAGGGCGAGGGCAAAGAACCGGTGCTGCGTCGGGGCGTCCCCTGCCTGCGGGGCGTCCGTCCGGTTCGGGTCGTCCGTCACCCGCACGACCACGTCGTTGCGTCCCGCAAGTTCGATCCAGTGCGTCTCCTGGGAATTTTCTTGGCGATCGCTCTCGGTGTGCGTGCCGAGAAGAAACGTGCCGTCCTCCGAAGCGGTCAACGTTTGCCGCCCGCGCCGGCTTCCCCCCCGGCCCCCCCTTCTTCCTCTCCAGATCTCGGCGCCCGATCGAAGCAAGCGCGCTTCCCGCCACGAGGGGACCGGTTCCTCGCCGGAGCGGACGGCGTGGGTCCGGCGCCGCTCCTGCGCGCTCCCCAGAGGCCTGCCGGTCTCGTCCAGGATGCGCACGAGCACCTCCTCCGTCCGCGGCATGCGAAGTTCGAAGTCGAGCGCCGTTCGTTCGCCCGATACCTGGAACGCAGGCGGATCGTCGCTCCCCGCGCGCTGCCCCAGCGCGAAGATGCGGTAACGGCCCTCGGGGAGCGCGTCGAGCCGGGCGCCGCCGCCCCCGCTCGTGAAGCGCGCTTGGAGCTGGTCCCCCTCGGTCCAGTGCGCGTTGCCGGGGGCGCCGAGCCGGTAGAGAGCGACTGTCATCGCCTCGATCGGGGAGCCGTTCGACGCATCGAAGAACCGCAGCAGCAGCGAGCAGGGGCCCCGCTCCACGGGATCCTCGGGCAGCGGGTTCGCCTGGCCGGCGTCCCTATCCTGCTCGGGCAGCGCATCCTGCTCTTCGTCCTCGTCCGTATCGGGGGGGATGGGTGGTTCGGCGGGCGGGGGGGCGCGCGCAGGTTCCGCTTCCCGCGCATCGGAGGCGCGCCGCACCGTGGTCTCCCGTGGCCAAGCCAGCAGAAGGAGCGTGCCTGCCGCAAGCGCGAGGAGAAGAACCGCCCGCGCCGGGCTCCGGCGGAGGAAGCTCAGTCGCAGCCCTCTTCGGGCACGGCCTCGGCCCGTACCGCCTCTTTCGCGGAGGCCGCCCTGCGCTCCTCCGCCTCCTTCGCCTCCCGGTCGAGCCGCTCGCGCCAGAAGAGAAAGAGGTCGGCCGGGCCGTCCGCGCGTTCGCCGGGCGGAAGCCGGTCCCGCTCCGCCGCGAGCGCCTTCGTGGAGGCTGCGCCTTCCTTGGCGAGGAGGAGCCGCACGCGCTCCGAGAGCGGGAGCGACTGGAAAAAGCGCCGACGCTCGGCGCGCGCATCGAGCGCCGCCAGGATGCGCGGCGGGCAGGCCTTGTTTTTTCGCAGCTCTTGCGCGTTGCCCTCCGCGTCGGCGAGCTCCGCTTCCGCGCGTTCGCGCGCCGCCGCGTCCGGGGAGGCCAGCGCATCCAGCAGCTCCCGCAGCCGGTCGCCGGGAAGCGTCGCGGATTCGGTGGCGACGAAGGGGGCGAGGGCGGCGTCGAACCCGAGCCCGTGGCTTTCCCGCACGTGGTCGACGAGGTTGGGTGTGTAGGAGACGTCCGATTTCTCCAGGAAACGGACGCGCGAGCGGCCCGCGGGATTCCCGATCCGGACCGTCACCCCGCCCCCCTCGCGCAGGAAGGAGAAGGTGCTCGTGGCGAGAAAGCGCCGGAGGTCGTCCTGCTCCTTGTCGTCGCCCATGAGCGCCGCATCGAGCAGGCGTGCCAGATCGGTGTCGGACGCGAAAAAGGCGAACTCGATGGAGTTGCCCTGGAACCGGAGCCAGCGGTGCCCCCGCTCGGCCGCCTCGCGCAGCATCGCCTGGCTCTCCGCATCGGGGGCGTCGGGATCCTCGCCCAAGACCTCCGGAAGCGCGAACTCGGTGAGTGCGCGGTTCGCGAGTTCGAGCATCTTGCTCGCCTTCTCCACCCGGACGATCTGCGCCCCGGAAAGGCGCCCGCGGGCGTCGAGGAAGAAGCCGAGGTTTTCGACCGTGAGGTTTTCGAGCACGAAGGCGACCGCCTCGCGCCCGAGCGGGGGCGCCTCCTCGTCGTCGACCGCCTTGCGCAAATCCGAGAATTGGACATGGAACGGCCAATCGAGGATGCAGAAGTCGCCGTCGCGGACCGCCTTGTCGAGGACGGCGACATCCTGCTCCGCTTCCCCGTCCCCATGGCAAAGACCCTGGTAGACGATGTGGAGCGTCAGGCGGTCCCGGGCGGCGTCGTAGAAGAACTCGATCTCTTGCGACTCGAACTTGAGACAGCCGCAAAGGAGCGGAAGGAGCGGGAAGAGGAGGAGGCGCTTCATGCTCACGCCAGGATAACTGCAGGGGGGCGGGGGAGGAGGACAGCCGAGCTACAGGATGCCCGGGATGAGCAGCTTGGTCCGGGCGCGCCAGGCGTCGTATTCGGCGCCGAAGCGCGCCTGCAGCGCCCGCTCCTCCCGCCGCACCCGGCGGATGACGCTCACGATGGACCAGCCCACGAAGACGAAGAGGCACCAGAACTCCCGCAGCAGCAGGGGCAGCCCGGCGCAATAGAGGAGGAGTCCGCTGTAGAGCGGATGGCGCACGTAGCGGTAGGGGCCGCTCGTCACGAGCCGATGCTCCTGGCCCACCACGAAGGCGTAGCTGAAGTGCTCCCCCAGATGGCGGATGGCGAGGATGCGGATCGTCCCGCCGGTGATCGAAAGGGCGAGTCCGATGAGCGGCATGGTGGCGTCCACCGGGAAGGGGGACCACCAGCGCCCCGCGCGCAGGAGAGGCAACTGGAGCATGACGAAGACGAAGAGCAGCACCCGCACGTAACGGCGGTCGTGGCCGGCGCGCTCCCCTGCGCTGCGCAGCTGCGCGCGCCGGCGGCGCAGCATCAGGTGCTCGAGGAACCACTGCCCCACGATGAGCAATTCGTAGGCGAGGAGCGCGGCCCACCAGGGCTGGGGCAACCCCTTGTAGTGGTTCCCCATCCAGTTCCAGACATCGAGGAGGAAGCCGGAGATCGGCATCAGATCGTGCGCGCCCCGAAGCGCGTGGAGTAGTGCCCCGCGATCTCCGACGCGGTCTCCTCGATCGCCTTGCGCGTCACGTCGAGGATGGTCCATCCCGGGTGGGCGCGGAAGAGCTCCCGCGCCGCCTTCAGCTCCTCCTGGATCTGGTCCAATTCCGCGTATTCCGACGAACCGGCCACGCCCATCGTCTTGAGCCGCGCCTTGCGCACCTCGAGGAGCGCGGTCGGGGCGATGGTGAGGCCGAAGACCCGCTGCGGATCGAGATCGTCCAACTCCCGCGGGGCGGGCACGCGGGGCACGAGGGGGTAGTTGGCCACCCGAAACCCCTTCTGCGCGAGGGTGAAACTGACCGGGGTCTTGGAGGTGCGGCTCACCCCCACGAGGACGATGTCGGCGTGCTTCATGTTGCGCGGCAGCTGGCCGTCGTCGTTCTTGACGGTGAACTCCACCGCCTCGATGCGCCGGAAGTACTCCTCGTCCATGCGGTGGAGGAGGCCGGGGGTCGAAACCGGCGCCTCACCGAGCCACATGCCGATGCGCGCCAGGAGCGGGCCCATCAGATCCACCGCCTGGACGCCGTACTCCGCCGCCCGGTCGGAAATGGCGTTGCGCTGGTCGGCGCGCACCAAGGTGTAGACGACCAGGGCGCCCTCCCCCGCGGCGCGGTCCACCACCTCGCGGATGGCGTCGCTGTCGCGCAGGTTGGAAAAGATCCGCAAGGAGACCTGCTCGTGGCGGAACTGCAGGAGCGCCGCCTGCACCACCTTCGCGCCGGTCTCCCCGGTGGAGTCGGAGATGACGTAGATGGAATGGCGGCGGCTCATCTCACGACCCCTCGAGCCAGGCGTGGCCGTCGGGATAGACTTCTTTTTTCCAGATGGCCGCGTCGCGCTTCAGGAGTTCGATCGCCTCGGCGCAGGCGGCGAGCGCCGCCGCGCGGTGGGGCGCGGAGACCGCGATCGCCACGCTCACGCCGCCCACCGGCACGGTGCCGCTCCGATGGTGGATGGCGACGCCGCGGACGCCGTGCCGCGCCCGGAGCGCGGCGGCGATGCGTCCGAACTCCGCCAGCGCCAGGGTCTCCAGCACCTCGTATTCCAGCCGCAGCACCGTCCGCCCCTCGCGCTCCCCCCGCACCGTGCCGAAAAAGCTCGCAGTCGCGCCGCAGGCCGGGTCGCGCACCGCGGCGAGGACAGCCGCCGGGTCGAGGTCGCTCGCGAGGATGCGGAACATCCCTAGCCTCCCGAGACCGGCGGGATGCAGTCGAGGACGGCGCTCTGCGGCACGATCGCGTCCAGCGCGACGAAGGCGTCGCGCAGCGCCCAGCGGCAGGCGGGGAGATGCGGCGCGAGGTCGGGGCATGCCCGGGCGAGAGCATCGCGCAGGGCGGCGACAGTCGCGCCCGGGCCCGCCTCCAGCTCCAGGGAGTCCTTCCCGGCCCGCTCCTTGAGGCCGGCGTGGAGTCGCACGGAGACCTTCACGCGTCGGGCTTGCTGTGTTCCTCGATCGCCTCGAGCAGCGCCTCGACGATGCGGTCCTCGGGAACCTTCTTGAGGATGCGGCCCTTCTTCATGATGTAGCCGAACCCGCGTCCTCCCGCGACGCCGAAGTCCGCCTCCTCCGCCTCGCCGGGGCCGTTCACCGCGCAGCCCATGACGGCGATGCGGATCGGCTTGCCGATCTCCTTGGCCCGCGCCTCCACGAGCCGCGTGAGGGCCACGACATCGACGTCCGCCCGGCCGCAGCTGGGGCAGGCGTAGATGTCGAGCACGCGCTTGCGCCGCCCGGTGCTCTCGAGGATCGCCTTCGCCGCCGCCACCTCGTCGACGGTGTCGCCGGTGATCGAGACGCGGATGGTGTCCCCGATCCCCTCCACCAGGAGCGTGCCCAGCCCGACGGCGCTCTTCACGATCGCCGTCTCCTTCGTGCCCGCGTGGGTCACGCCCAGGTGGATCGGCACGTCGCTCAATCCGGCGAAGCGGCGGTTCACGTCGATGGTCGTGAGCGGGTCCTGGGTCTTCAGGGAGACGATGAGGTCCCGATGGCCCCAGGACTCGAACATCGCCACGTACTCGCACACCTCCCGGACGATCAGGTCGGGGCCCGAGAGGTCGTTTTCGGGCACCTCGATCCCCTCGCGCGGCTTGATGGAGCCGGAGTTGCCGCCGATGCGGATGGCGGTGCCGGTGTCGCGCGCCTTGCGCACGATCGCCTCGAGCTGCGCGCGGTCACGGATGTTGCCGGGGTTGATGCGGATCTTGTCGACGCCGGCGTCCATGGCGAGGATCGCCAGCCCCGGGTCGAAGTGGATGTCGGCGACGATGGGGCAGTCCACCATGGCCAGGAGCGCCTCGAGGGCCCGGGCGTCGCGCTTGTTGGGGACGGCGACCCGCACCAGGTCGGCGCCGCCGGCCCGCAGCTTCACGATCTCGTCGAAGCAGGGCTGCACCGGTTCGGTGGGGGTCAGGGTCATGGACTGGATCGCGACGGGATGGTCGCCGCCCAGCACCACGGTGCCGCGCTTTTTCGACTTGCCGCCGATGGCCACCTCGCGCGCCTTGCGCCGGTTGCCGAACCAGCAGGGGGCGCCGCTCACGCCGCGACCTCCTCGGCCAGGACGCGATAGAAGGCGTCGCGCCGCACCGGATCGCGGCCCGTCTCGCGGATGATCTCCACCAGCCGCTCCTGGCTGAGCCCCTCCGGCGTCTGCGCCCCGGCCATGTGGTAGATGCGCTCCCAGGTGACGGTGCCGTCCAGGTCGTCCGCACCCCAGGAGAGCGCGAGCTGCGCCGGCTTGATGCCGAGCATGATCCAGTAGGCCTTGATGTGGGGCACGTTGTCGAGGAGGAGCCGGCCCACGGCGACGTTGCGCAGCGCGTCGAGGCCCGAGGGAGCGCCGAGCTTGGCGAGGCGGTTGTGGTCGGGGTGGTAGGCGAGCGGGATGTAGGACAAGAGCCCCTGGGTGCGGTCCTGGAGCGTGCGCAGCCGCAGCAGGTGGTCGACGCGCTCCTCGATGGTCTCGATGTGGCCATAGAGCATCGTCGCATTGCTCGGGATGCCGAGGGCGTGGGCGGTGGCGTGCACCTCGAACCAGCGGTCGGCGTCCGCCTTCTCGCGGCAGACCTTGTACCGGACGCGGTCGGCGAAGACCTCCGCCCCGCCCCCGGGGATCATGTCGAGGCCCGCCTCTTTGAGCGCGACCAAGGTGTCGCGCAGGCTCAGGCCGGAGAGCTCGGCGAGATAGGCGATCTCGATGGCGGTGAACGCCTTGATCGCCACCGTCGGATGCTCCCGCTTGAGCGCGCGCAGCATGTCGGTGTAGTAGGAGAAGGGGAGCGTGGGATGCACGCCGCCCACGATGTGGAACTCCGAAAGCCCGCTCCCCTTGTAGTCGGCGACGTGGCGCAACACCTCGTCGACGCTCCAGGTCCAGGCGCCCTCCTGCCCCTCCTTCCGGTAGAAGGAGCAGAACATGCAATCGTACTTGCAGACGTTGGTGTAGTTGACGTGGCGGTTGCGGAGGTAGTAGGCGCGGTTGCCGTGGCGCCGCTCCCGCGCGCGGTTGGCCGCCCAGCCCAACGCGGGCAGATCGTCGGTGGCGAAGAGCCGCACGCCCTCCTCGAAGGTGAACCGGCCGTCCTCCTCAGCCTTCTCGAGCAGATCCAGGATCGGGGAGGAGCGGAGGGGGGCGGGGATCACGCCGCCAGCTCCTGGTAGTAGACGTTGCGCCGCCGCGGCGAAAAGCCCGCCGCCTCGATGGAGCGCTCGATCTCGGCGGCGTTCATCGCGAAGGTGGTGCCCGCGGCGGAGACGACGTTTTCCTCGAACATCGTGGAGCCCATGTCGTTCACGCCGAATCGGAGGGAGACCTCCGCCACCCGCGGGCCCTGGGTGACCCAGGAGGCCTGCAGGTTGTCGACGTTGTCGAGATAGAGGCGCGCCACCGCCGCCGTCTTGAGGTAGGCGTGGGATTCGAGGCGCGGCACCCTCCACATCGCCGTGTTGTCGGGCTGGAAGGTCCAGAGGATGAAGGCGGTGAACCCGCCCCGCTCGTCCTGGAGCGCACGCACCTTCTCGAGATGCTCGATCCGCTCCGCCGGGGTCTCGACGTGGCCGAACATCATGGTCGCGGTGGTGCGCATGCCGAGCCCGTGCGCCGTGCGGTGGACGTCGAGCCACGCCTCGGAGGTGGTCTTGAGCGGCGCGATCTCGTTGCGCACGCGGTCCACGAGCATCTCGCCGCCGGCGCCGGGGATGGTGCCGAGCCCCGCCGCGCGCAGCCGTCCGATCGTCTCGGCGATGGGCAGGCCGGAGACCTGGGCGATGTGCTCGATCTCCGGCGCGCTGAATCCGTGCACGTGGACCGAAGGGTAGGAGCGCGCCAGGAACCGGAGCAACTCCTCGTACCACTCCAGCTTCAAGTCGGGATGGTGGCCCCCCTGGAGGAGGATCTGCACGCCCCCCTGGGGCAGGATCTCGTCGATCTTGCGCGCGATCTGGTCGTGGCTGAGGAGGTAGGCCTCCTTGTGGCCCGGGCGGCGGTAGAAGGCGCAAAACCGGCAGTAGGTGACGCAGGCGTTGGTGTAGTTGATGTTGCGCTCGACGATGTAGGTCACGACCGGCTCGGGATGGAGCGCCATGCGGCGCTGGTGCGCCAGCGCGCCGATCAGATGGAGATCGCCATGCGCGAGCAGCGCGACGCCGTCTTCGGGGGAGAGCCGCTCGCCGGCGGCCGCTCTCCCGTAGGCGCGGTCCAGCAGAGGGGATGTTTCGCGCATGGTCCGGTGCGGGTAAAGTACCACGCCCGCTCAACAATCATGCGTGTTCGCGCGCTCGTCACCGGCCCCTTCCAGGAGAACTGCTACCTGGTCGCCGCCGACGCCGGGCGGGAGGCGGTGCTCATCGATCCCGGCGACGAAGCGGATCGCATCGCGGCGCTTCTCGCGAAGCTCCAGCTCGACCCGGTGATCATCCTCAACACCCACGGGCACATCGATCACATCGGCGCGGTGGCCGATCTGCGCGAGCGCTACGGCATCCCGTTCGCCATCCATCCCGGCGACCGGTTCCTTCTGCGCAACGTGGAGCAGCAGGCGGCGCTCTTCGGTCTCTCCGGCTACCGCGACCCGGAAGTGGATCGCGAGCTGGTTCCCGGGGAGGTGGTGGAGGCGGCGGGGCTCTCCTTCGAAGTGATCTTCACCCCCGGCCACTCGCCCGGCCACGTCACCTTCCGGACGGGCGGCGCCGTCTTTTCGGGGGACTGCCTCTTTCAGGGCTCGATCGGCCGGACCGACCTGCCGGGGAGCGATCCGGCGGAGCTGAAGCGTTCCCTCACCGAAACTTTCCTGGCGCTTCCCGACGAGACCCGGATCTTTCCCGGCCACGGCCCCACAACCACCATCGGCGCGGAGCGGCGCGGCAACCCCTTCCTGAACGGCGGCATCGCCTGGTGACCCGTTCCTGAGGACCCGCTCACCGCGTCCTGGCGGCGCGGGGGGGCTCCGCCGTATCCTTGGACCGAGTGTCCTGAGTTGGAAATCCGCATGCAGAAACGGGCGAGGGAGGCGAGGATCTCGTCGGCTGTCTTGGTCCACACGAAGGGCTTCGGCGCCTCGTTCTTCGCGGCGATGTAGCCTCGGATGGCCGCCTCGAGCTGCC
>Ga0187893_10002897_pt1 | contig 36320 bp, 22 predicted proteins | sample MA1701074metaG_FD_139574 | JGI IMG/M metagenome (GOLD analysis project Ga0187893, IMG submission 139574) | White microbial mat communities from a basaltic lava cave in the Kipuka Kanohina Cave System on the Island of Hawaii, USA - MA170107-4 metaG ... | reverse complement strand
CCCATAGGCTTTCCTAAGCGGTTTAGTCCAACCAAATCTTTGCGACCGCTCGCCGAACTTACACCTTCCCACTCATGCTAGACTTCGCTCGCGAACAGTCGCAAAGATTCCTATTCGTTAGTCTGGCATCAACTCTAGTGGTTAGATCTCAAATCTCATGACATCGTTCACGCCGAGATGTATCAGCACATCGTGCAGAGATCAGCGGGGAGACTCTCATGGACATTAAGATTGGGCCATCCAGTCATGCTTGCCGAGCCTTAGCGGAAGGCAAGCCGATGTCAATGGTCGCGTTTGGAGCGACTTGCGGAGCCATTGACATCGGTTTCCCTGGAGCCACAATGCAGTCATGGATGGCCGCACTCGAAAGTCAGTCTTCGTCCACTCCGTAGCATGCACGAAGTCTTGATAGATTTTCTTGTGAACGATGTCGTGAGATTCCTCAGTTAGAGCTGGCAGGTTGGATCTCGGTTTGTCATGCTCGTGTCAGTTCATACACCACGATACACTGGGTGCGCAGATGTGGAGACAGTCACGAACAGTAGAGGCAATAAGGGGCTCGATTCGAAAACGAAGCGCTGAACTACGATCACCGTTGGATGGTAAAACCGCGTGAAAGTGTTCGCGTCAGTTGCGATCGAGTCGGCTGCTCGTTAGATACTCTGGACTTGGTTTTGGCAAACAGTAAGTGACTACTCGTTATCTATGTGCCCGGTCCCGTCCAGAGACGCCAAAGGCGTACATCTTGGGTGCTCGCAAACCTTCTGTTCCGGACCTAAGGCGTCATACGTCCATTCGAAAATCGAAAACCGTCAGTTAACGATCTTCTGCATTCCACAAAACGGGCTTCGCTCTGGAATCTATATTCGGGGTTCGATATACCGCACCGTTTTCACTCGTGCCTCAACCCTACGAAGGGGTCGATCAGTGCGGCACGATGAGCTGACAGGCAACGCGCCCGGCACGACGGCAATGAGAATGACCCCGTTCCTGGAGAAGATGCACGGATCGGTGCTTGTTACACCGAACGACGGATTTCGGGCACCGAGCCACGACGAATGCCGCTACTACGCCATGACCAGACAGGTCATTGCCGTCTCCAAGTCTTCCGCCAACGATCAGACACAGCATGTCGCCATGTCGCGTTCCCGATTGCCGCCAGACGGACGGAGTAAGCAATCAAGCGGTGGCGATGGATGGAAGGCAAACCAGGCCCGAAAGGAGAGAAGGCACTAAAGCAAAGGGTGATCAACCGCCGCGGTGCGACCACGGTAGATGGTCAAATCAGGAGGCAACCATTCGGAGGAGTTTTTTGGAGGCTCATTGTCGCCGTGGGCTGGCCTCGGGATGACAGCAGCGTAGCGCAATCTCTGGCAGCCATGCCGACCCAAGGTCCGACAAACCGCGCTGTGCGGACCAGAAGTCCGACCGCCTCCTAGTTCCATTCGCATGCGCGCTCGCCGTCCACTCGGCGCGGGCCTTCGGGCCGATGTCCCTTGAATAGCAAAACTCAAGCGCGAATTGCATGACGCGCGGATCGTGGGCAGCCAGACACAACGCAGCGGAATGCTGAAAGCCAGCTAGAGGTCGAGACAGCCCGCGAGCCAATAAGAACCTGCCTGATCAGTGACTAACTTGTTGGGTTCTAAGCGGGAACGACTTGAAGCCACGACTGCTCTCTTGAATGACGTATCCCTGGCCGGCTGCTAGGTTGGAAACAGTCTGCTCGCGCCCGCTGGGCCATGAAATCACAAGATTCTCGATTTTGTTTGTTTGACCCAAGCCGATATGGATACGTGGATCGCTGTGGGACAGATAGCTCCGTGCGCTCTTCACCTCAAAACGTTGCCGCTTGCCTCCCACCGTCGCGGTAACTCGGGCACCGATGGCGTCATAGTTGCTTCGCGTGCCTCGCAATGTCACCAGAACGGAGCGGTTTTCTCCCTGAACTACGTTGCGAAGGATTTCCGGCGGCCCATTATGATGTTGAACAACAACGTCCAGTCTGCCGTCGTTATCGAGATCTCCAAAGGCGGCGCCACGGCTTACACGCGGGCTGGCCAGGGCATCTCCTGGCGGCGAGTCCACTTGGCTCAGTCGCCCAAACCTGTTGCGGAACAACAGCCCGGGCTGAGCGAAATGAATGTGCGGCTTGTATTCCTCGATATCGTCCAGTACATGGCCGTTCACTAAGAGAAGGTCCAGCCAACTATCGTTATCGTAGTCAATCCAACCGACGCCAAAGCCAACATAAGGGTACGTGGCTTCGTGGAGACGCTGTTCCCCGGCGACGTCGCCAAAGAACAACTCACCAAGGTTTTTGAAGAGAGCCAGTCCCTCCCCTTCGAAGTTGCTGACCACGATGTCTGGCTGCAGGTCGTGGTCGAAGTCGCCAATATCCACGCCCATGCCGGCCCGGGCAAGACCGTCGGCGCTGTACCCAATGCCAGACACGACCCCCACTTCCTCAAAGGTGCCGTCTCCCTTGTTGTGAAAGAGAAAATTCGAGGTGCGATCATTCGCAACGAAGATGTCTGGCCAGCCGTCACTATCAATATCACCCGTACTCACACCCAAGCTGTTTCCCGCCACGGAACCTATGCCAGTGGTGGCGGTGACATCTCGGAAAGTCCCGTCCCCATTGTTGGCATAAAGGACATCATGGGTTGCCGGGAAAAGATCTGGCAGGCAATAGCTCGCGCGACCCTTCTCGCGCTCTCCGCAGTAAGGGCCTTTTCCGATGTGGTAATCGACATAGCGGGCGACGTATAGGTCCAGGTCCCCATCGCGGTCAACGTCGATAAAGGCCGCGCTGGTGCTCCATCCGCCCGTGACGACGCCCGCCTTGGCGGTAACATCAGTGAAGGTCCCATTTCCGTTGTTGCGATATAGGACGTTCGAGCCAAACTGAGTCACGTAGATATCCGTGTCACTGTCATTGTCGTAGTCTGCACAGGCAACTCCCATTCCGTACCCCGAGCCGTCCACCCTAGCCTTTGCAGTCACATCAGAGAAGCGGAACGATCCTTCGTTGTGATAAAGCCGATTGTACTGAGTTGGATCTGTCTTCGTTAGCCCAGGCAGGCTCGCGCCATTCACGAAGTAGATGTCGAGCTTTCCGTCACCATCATAGTCAAGCAGAGCCACTCCCGAGCCCATGATTTCAATAAGCTCTTTCACTGCGGTTGAGCCGCTAAAGTGGCGGAACTCGATCCCCGCCCCCGATGGATCGACACTAATAAAGGGGTTGCCGCGCTCGCCGTCGGCAGGGACGCTTTTCAAACCGAGGAGGATGAGAAACCCCATCCAAATAGTAGTCACAGCCAGCACCCTCGGGGAGGACAGGCGTCGCAGAGTTTGTGTCAGTCTTCCTGTCGTTGCCATATCTCCGGGAGATTGGCGGGAGAAAACTTCCGATACTTTTCAAACAGATCCCGTTCCAGCTTTGCTTCTTTCATGCGGCCTAGCCGTGCCAGCACCTGGCTCAGTTGGTAGTGAGATAGTGAGTCGTTCGGCTTCAGCCGCACTGCCCTAGTAGCGGCCCGCAGGGCCAGATCTAGGTCGCCGGTAGACAGATGTACACGGCTGAGATAGAGATGAACACTAGCAGAGGAAGGCTCTTCCTGTTCGGCGGCCCTCAAGTGCGCTAAGGCTTGTGTCAGGTTGCCTCGTATCAGGAGGATTTTCGCGGATTGCAGATGCGCATAAAAGTCGGAAGGCGCGAGCAACAACACCGCTTCGTAAGCTTCAAGCGCCGCGTCAAACTGACCGAGGGACTGCTGGGTGAGACCCACGTAGTACCGCGCGTTTACCCGATCAGGCGCAAGAGCAAGGCTCTTCGTGAAACACCCGAGAGCTTGCTGTGGCTTGTCGTCTTGCAGCCGCAGAAGACCCAACGTTTCGTAAGTCTCCGGGCGCGGCAAGATGGCGACCGAGGCCTGCAGCACTTCTTCCGCCGCGTCAAGCTTTCCCTGGCGGATCCAGAATCGGGCAAGGTTGATGGCAAAGGTTGGTTGGTTCGGTGCCAGAGTGACTGAAGTCTCGAGATAAGCTCGCGCCTGATCGGCGTGATGCAGCGATGCCTCAACCAAACCCAATAAGTGAAGAGCGGCGGCATCGCGGCTATTCTGAACAAGCAGCCGCTGGAGTTTGACACGTGCCTGCTCATACCGGCCTTCTCGAAAGTCTGCCAGTGCGGCCGCAAATGGTGGCTCGCGTTGAGTCCCGGCGGCGACCGCGACCAGTACGAGCAGGGGCATCGCCACCAGCTTTAGGAGCAACGCGGCTGCGCGAGCGGCGTGCTCTTGGCTAGCCTCTCCCTCACATCGATCCTTTTCGTCCGCGCTCCTGGTTCTGTTTTTGCAATGTCTGGTGAATCTGGAGCTCCCGCCTAGCCTCATCATGGCGTCCCATCCGCCTGTACAGATCGAACAATGAATAGTGAATGTCTTCCCTGTCTGGGGCTAACTCGGCGGCGTGGCGCAACTCCTTCTCTGCCCCTTCGCTGTCGCCGGTCATACGAAGGAGTCTTCCAAGATCAGCATGGGCTCCGGGATGGCGAGGCGCCAATTCGATCGCGCGCCGTAAATGCTTTCGCGCGGTTTCCAGTGATCCCTTCTGAAGACAGATATTGCCAAGCAGATAGTTCGTTGCCGCGTCAGCTGAACCTAGTTCCAGCTCAGCGAGCAGCTCCTGTTCCGCTTCGTCCGAGCGCTTGTTGTCCCAAAGCAGTTTCCCGAGTTTGTAACGCAGTCCCGCCATTCCTGGAGTGATCGAGATCGCCGTCCGGTACTCGGCGATCGCTGGTTCTAAATGTCCCTGTTGCTCCAGGATCTCAGCCTGAAGCTGATGCAAGCGTGCGGAACTGGGAGCGACTTTTTTAAGAGCTTCATAGCTTCGCACGGCGAGAAGCGTGTGGGTTTGCCCGATGTGGTAGAGCACATCCGCGTTGGAGGGGTCTTTTCGCCTCCAGGCTTCCAGCACATTTAATGCTTTGCTTGGTTCATCGGTCCTCAGATAGGCCAAGGCGAGACGCTCAAGGATATCGACTGTCGCGGAGTCACCAGAGAACGGCTGAAGGGACTCAATGGCCTTTTCGAATTGCGCCAGAGCAAAATAACTGAAGCCCAGGAGAATGTGAGCGTGGTGTAGCTTCGGATTCAAATTGAGAGCTTTGCGGAATCCTTGGCTGGCTTCGACAAAACGCCCTTGTGAGTACTGAGCTAACGCGAGATTGGAATGAGCTTCGGCTAGATGGGGCCGCATCTGGACGATCTCCGAGAAAGCCGCCGCTGCCTGGGCGAAGCGCTTCGCCGCCATGGCTTCATCGGCCTTGCGCGATAGCTTTTCAAGATAATCCTTCTGGCCGGACGCTGAGACCGAAGAGGCGAGAAAGAACGAGATGCATACTGCAACAGATGAGAGCCTGACGGTCAGTCGCCTTTCCTGACCCACGCACGTATTCTGTCGAAGGCTAACTTTTGTCATTGGGTCTACCAAAGAAGTAACGCCGCATAGCGTGAGCTAATCCAGCCGTGCATTAGGAACCACGTTTGCCGGAGGCTTTGCTGGCCCACAGCTTCCTCTAGTCGCGATAAGGCGCGATGATCGGCATGTCTTTCAGCAATCTCCGTAGTGAAGTCAGCATAGCCTGCGAATAATTCTTCACGTCATTGATGAGGAGAACAGTAAATGGCGAGCCTCTCGTAGCAAACTCCAGAGTGGTACGTAACTCCGAGTCGATGAGAACTCTCGCTGGCACAAACTCGAAGAGGGAAAAGGATTGGTACCCATCAAGGGGAGTCTGCGAGGCGACCCACTCATCCCTACGGCGGTAAAGTTTACGGCTGGCGGCGTGATAGAACGCGGCTGTGCACCACATGTTCCTAATGAGCTTCCATTCTCGGTCGCGAAGCGACTGATCTTGAGGGCCTTGCAAATATGCAAGAGGCTCAGTGACAGACGGGGAGACTCGGCCAAGGGCATAGAGGAAATAGTTTTGCAGTGACCGGGGCAGGGAGTCGTAGATGTCGCTCTGGCGAAAACTCCAGTAAGATTGATGCGGCGCCGTGCCGAGTTCGTGCGCGCGAAGTTTCTTGAGCCACTCATGGGACTCGAAAGCAGGTACCCAAAACACGGGCAGATCTGATCTCATAATTCGAAGATAGGCCTGCGGATCGAGGCCTGTGTTCCACTCCATGAGTGCTCCGCGGCTATGGCCAGCATTCACGTAAAGCCTAGCGACTTTCTGCCGTAGCAACTGAGCATCGCGATTATAGGCGGCCGCGACATCTCGAAGACTGCCCACGGTCATGATAACTACCTTCTGCGATGACTCGCGCAGCACGCGTAGAATCAACTCCACGCCCTCCAATCCTACGTGTTGATACTCCCCTGTGTCTTCGGGATAGCGCAACGGGTGTGCCAAGCCGGCCGCGTGAGGCACGTTTCTTCCAGTCAGCGCATTCAATTGCTTTACTGGGATTCCACCGGGACGCGCAAGCTGGCTTCGCCCCAGATCCAGGACGACCGCCCGGACATCGAGCTCCGGCAGGGCAAACAGCGTAGCCAAGTCGACGTGATCATCCGGATCATCGGGGGGATGAAACAAGTCCGTGCTGTAGATGAACGGAACGGACTCGGCATTCGATGGAGTTCCCGAAAGCAGACAGGCTACGAAAACTACGATGCACGAACAACGGAAGTAGCGCACAGGTCAACATCCTCCTGATGGAGAGATCTGAGCCAGCACTATCGGGCCGACTCGACGTGCCGTTCTTCAACAAAACTGAGCTCATACAGACTCTTCATTGTCAGAAAACAAATCCGTCCCATGAATTCCATTGTACGAACAAGTGGTTAAGCTGCGGTGACTTCATGCTCCTTCATGCGCCGGAAATCAAAATCGATTCCGTGGCCTGGGAGAATGGACGGTTCGGCCAGACCGTTGGATATGGGCATCGGTCGACGAAGGAGCCCCATGTCCGTCAACGATCCGCCAAGCACCTCTTCGATGATAAGGCTGTTAGGAACAGCACAGTGCAGGTGGGCCGACAATTCCCGCAAGTAATGGGCACACACGGGCCGGTTCCAGGCTTCGCACAGATGCGCAATCTTAAGCCATGGCGTGATGCCGCCCACACGAGCAACATCGGGCTGAAAGATGTCGGCTGCCTCTGCTCGCAGGTAGGCCAGGAATTGATAGGAAGTGTAAAGGCTCTCCCCGACTGCGATGGGAACGTCAGTCACACGTCTTAGCCGGGCATGCCCTTCGATATCTTCTGCGATCAACGGCTCTTCAATCCAGTAAGGCCGGAACTCCTCAAACGCCTTCAACCTGCGTTGCGCTTCCTGTAGGTCCCAGCCCTGATTGGCATCCAGCAGCAGAAGATGATCGCCGCCGAGCGTCTCCCGTGCAGTAGCCACCCGGGCGACATCCTGATCAATGGTGGGACAGCCTACCTTGATCTTGGTCCCTCGGTAGCCTTGATCAACATACATCTGTAGATTGCCGCGCAACTCGTCCGGCTCCAAGTGCAGGTCGATCCCACTGGCATAAGCCGGAAGTGCGCGGTGTGATCCGCCCAGGGCCTGATAGAGCGGCAAATGTCTCGTTTTCGCGACGATGTCCCAAATTGCTGTATCGACTCCGGCAATTGCGAGCGTGTTGAGGCCCCCGCTCCCTGTGCGGTGTAGGTGCTCCCACAGGAGGGTCCAAGCTCGCTCGGAGCAAAGGGCATCCAAACCCTTCACCAGGGATACACAATAGTCTTCGAGCAGAGCCTTGATAGCACTCCCACCCACGCCGACAGTGTAGGTCAGCCCGGTGCCCACGATCTCTGTATCAGTCGTCAGCTCTACGGTCAGGAACTCGAGACGCGGCACCTTGCAGGTTGCATCTTCCCAGCGCGCTGCTGGTGGGATGGCATACAAGCGAACCTCAGCGTCTTTAACAATCACGAAGACTCTCCTATGTCTGGTGCTTTCCCAACCACTTGCTGCAGCGTGCCTTCGAGCAAGGCTTTCGAGTAGCCCACGTCCACATCAAAATTCTCCACGCACCAGCTCTTTCTGGAAGTACGTCTGGAGAACCAACAGGCGCAGAATTCGGCGGCCCTCCTTCCTGTTTCAGACCGAGGCGATCAGGACCTGTCACTCGTTGGCCGCTGTTTCGGTGCTGTCTGCTCCCGCTTCACTGTCACCCTCCGACGATTCCGTCCAGACGCTGTAGATGACTGTAGCGAAACCGGGAGTTGACCGCAGCACGAATTGCTCTGCTAGAAAAGGATCTCCCGCCTGAATGTAGTCGATGATCCGGGCGTGTGTGGCCAACGTTTTCCGCCAAGGCTCGACTCCTTGTCCAGTCGACTCAACGCGCATATATGCAAAAGCGAAGAGCGGAACCATGAGCCGCTGTGCGTGTTCCAAGAGAATGGGGTTAGCTGACAGCTGGCACAGCCCAAGATGAAAAGCCAAATCGTTTTCGATCAAACGCTTCACGTCGTTACCCACCACGGCACGTTCCATCTCCTCAAACGTGGTCACCATGACTCCTAGGTCTGGCGCACGCTCAGTTACCAATCGCACCGCCAAACCCTCGATGGCCCCTCGTAATTGGTAAATATGATTGATGTCCTGGGTTGTGAGATGGGTGACCCGGGCCCTTCGACCTGGAGTTCTTTGTACGAATCCTTCGGAAGCAAGAATACTCAAGGCCTCACGTACGGAACCCTGAGAGACACCTAGTTTCTTGGCCCATTTAATCTCCACGACCAGGGAACCAGGCTTAATCGCTCCCGTCACGATTTCCTGCCGAAGACGTTCGGCAACATCGAACTTAATCAGCGGAACGGTTGATTTCTCGAAGGAGACCGAGGTTACTCGTTGAGGAAGTTTAAGCACTTATTTAGTATATCGTACAGGACCTAGAGAACGCAAGCACATTTGGGTGGGTCGTCCAAGTTTCCCCGGAACTCTAACTGTTCGGGTGCCTCTGTGCTTCTTGCATCCCCGCCCTTCTCCTTTAATACCCGGGTGGCTTCACGGCAACGAGTGCGATGGAGGTGTGGCTCAGATTCGACCTAGCTCAACGATTTTAAGTCTCATCTATACCATTTATTTATATATGTTTAAATGTGGCCACTGTTAGCTCGTCGTCTTGAGGTTCTACCCGGGCTATCTAGAACAAAGATCCGATGCGCCGAGGTTTGAACTCAACCAAAATAGAGGCGCCGAAGGTCCGAGCGAGCGAAATAGATGGTCGTCACCATAACAAAAAATCACCTTGACATCCGGTATTCCGCAACGTACACTGCACAAAATTTAAGCGCTTGAAATTTGTTCGACAGGTAAACGTATCTATGGCTAGATCTCGTCCCCTATGTCTAGAGCACTTCTCGTCCGGGGCTATTGGGGGGGCAGTTTGGCTCCTGCTGGCAGCTCGCGTAACTCTCTCTGCGGCCACTCCGACGCTTGATGAGTTGACTAGCCGCGCTCTGGTAGCACTTCGAAGTGGACAGCCTGCGACGGCGGAGTTGCTCCTGGAGCAGGCTACGCTGAATTATCCCGCGTCAGCGGGCGCGTGGGTTCTACTCGGTTCGGCATATTCTCAGCTCGAACGCGCCGGCGATGCCATCCAGGCTTATCGCCACGCCCTTCGGTTGGATCCAAGCTCTGCCAACGCCCTCTTTAATTTGGGCGTTCTGTATCTCCGTCGGACCAACTACCGGGAAGCGGCCGCAACTCTTCAGCGATTCTGTGCTAGTCACCCCAGGGACGCCGGAGCCCTCATCGCTTACGCACATGCTCTGTTCCGACTCGGCCAGGCGACACTCGCATCGAGGATCATTGCGCAAGCCATTCGGGCTGACGATGCCCCCGAGTTTGTGGTGCGAGCAAGCCAGGTTCTTCTAGAGGCGAATCGGCCATCGGACGCGAGCCATCTCCTAAAGTCCGCTCTAGAGCGGCGGCCGTCTTGCAAAGATTGCAGAAGCCGGCTGGCGCGCGCGGAATATCGGCTCGCGCATCACTCGAAGGTCGTCGCGCTGCTCTACGAAGGTGGCCAGCCAGAGGCTGCCGATGACCCTCTGATTTTGGCCTCGTCGCTGCGGGAAATCGGACGCGACCAGGAGGTCACCGATGTTTTGGAGAACGCCATCCATCGGTTTCCAGGTGAAAAGCTGCTGTACCTAGGTCTTGTCCAAGCCTATCGCTCGGCTGGCCAGTACGAGAGTCTCGTCCGCGTTTTGCGCAAAGCAAACGATCGATGGCCCCAAGACGCTCAGTTTGCCTCGCCCCGTCCCCCGCCCAGCGGAGACGCTCGACTCATCGTTGAACGATGGGGGGATGTGCCGGTCAAGGAACTTTCTCCGAGCCAACGTTCCGTCCTGCTGAGGGCGCGTCTCGAGCTCAACCAATTCCTGCTCGCGGAGCAGCTCGCCCGCGCAACTCTGGCTCTGGGCAATTCTCCGGAGTCGACGGTAATTACCCTAGCCAATCTCTTGCAGGTCCAGCAGCGCGATATCGAGGCGTTGGCCATACTCGAAGGACAGCGAAGTCGTTTCGGCGACTCGTCTTCTTACCTTTTCACTCTCGCTCTCACCCAATTCAACCTGGGACGATATGCGAGCTCTTATGAGCTGGTGAAAGCCGCGCTGGGGCGGCGACCGGATCTCGACCAGGCTCATTTCCTGGGTGGCCACTGTCTGGCCAGCCAGGGGCTACAAAAGGAGGCGCTGTCGCATTACGAGAGCGCATTGGAGCTCTCGCCTCAAAAACCCCGCTACCAGTTTCAGGTCGGTCTTCTCATCCAGCAGCTCGGCAGGAACAATGAAGCGCAGCCCTATTTGAAACGGGCGGTCGATCTAGATAGCTCATTTGCGGCCGCGCGCTATCAACTTGCCAAGGCATACTTCGACAGCGGACGTCCCGAACTGGCGTTAGATCAACTTCAGATCGCCGTCAAATTGGACCCAGCGGACGAAAGCTCTCATTACCTCTTGACACGCGTCTATGCGCGTCTGGGCCGTTCGCAGGACGTGAGTGAGGCGCTGGCGCGACTGAGAAAGGTTCAAGCTGAAACTCGCGAGGCGCGGCACAGCTTGGGAAGTATCCCTGATGCAGCGACAAGTTTTGGGCCATGACCCGACCAACGATGTGCTTGGTTAGCCTGTTCTCACTGATGCTTCCTGTCAGCCTCGCAAGCGCAGACGGTAAAACGAGGGAAGCTCGCGTGCTGGGCGTGTTTGAAGATGTGACGACGAAGGTAGGGGTCCACTTCCAACAAATATCAGGAACCGAGGGCAAGAACTATATCGTCGAAACCGTGGGTGGTGGCGTCGCTCTGTTTGACTACGATCGAGACGGTTGGCTGGACCTGTATCTCACGAGTGGTTCCACTCTAGAGGCTGTCGACAAAGGGAGAATCCAATGCCAGGACCGCCTATATCGGAATCGTGGTGATGGGACTTTTGTGGACGTGACAGCTCGTGCGGGGATCACGACGCCGATCTGGGGCATGGGCGTGGCAGTAGCAGACTACGACAACGACGGCTATCCGGACATCTTCGTCACTGGTTACCGCAAGACCATTCTCTATCGCAACAATCGAGATGGCACGTTTGAGGATGTTACCGAGCGTGCCCATCTCTCTGTCCCGAGCTGGAGCACTGGAGCGGCCTGGAGCGACTACGACCGTGATGGTGACCTGGATCTTTACGTTGCCCGATATGTTGACTTTGACAAGTCAAAGGTATCGATCAAACGTGGCTCGGAACTCTGCCAGTATCGCGGCCTGGCGGTGATGTGTGGGCCTCGCGGTTTGCCGGGGGCTTCTGATCTTCTCTTTCGCAACAACGGGGATGGGACTTTCACAGATGTGACCGTCCAGGCTTTGGGTCCGGACATCCCCTCTTACTATGGCTTCACACCGGTTTGGGCCGATTTCGATGACGACGGTTGGCCCGATCTGTACGTTGCAAACGATGGTACCCCCAGCTTGTTCTACCGCAATCGCGGCAATGGAACGTTTCATGAAATTGGCCTCATGGCGGGCTGTTCGCTAAGCGCCGACGGGCGTCAGCAGGCGGGCATGGGTGCCGACTTTGGCGACTACGACGGCGATGGGAAGCTAGATCTCTTCAAGACTAATTTTTCCGACGACTACAACAACCTCTACCGCAATCTTGGCAACGCTGAGTTCGAGGATGTCAGCTCGCAGACAGGTCTCGTAGCGCCTAGTTGGCCGCACCTCGGCTGGGCGGCGAAGTTTGTCGATTTCAATCTCGATGGGCGTCTGGATCTGTTTGTGGTGAACGGCCACGTCTATCCCGAGGTCGAGCAGGCCAAGATGGACTCGGGCTATCGGCAGCCCACCCAAGTTTTTATGAACGTTCCCAGTGGGTTCCTCGACGTTAGCGCGGAGATGGGGATAGGTGCGAGCTGCCCGCGCTCAGGTCGGGGTGCCGCCTTTGGAGATATCGACAACGACGGCGATGTCGACGTTGTGCTCAATAACCTGGATAGCGACGCGACCGTGCTGGCGAATCACTCCCCTCCAGCCCGTTGGCTCGTGTTAAGGCTTGAGGGGACCAAAAGTAATCGAGAAGCGTTAGGTGCGCGCATTACCATTCGCGTCAATGGGAAGCAGCAAGTGCGCGAAGTGAACCGCTGTGGAGGCTTTCTCTCCAGCAATGATGTTCGGGCATATTTCGGCCTTGGCTCAGCGCAATCTGTTGAGGAACTGGAAGTGAAATGGCCTTCAGGCCTTCGTCAAACCTTCAGTTCGGTTCAAGCAAATCATCGCTACAGGATTGTAGAGGGTGGTTCTGGCCCTGTTCTCGACGAGTGAAACCAGGAGCGCTAGACGTTTGCCAAGGCTCAGGATTCGAGGAGGCATGCGTGTCGCAACAAGAAAGGAGACGAGGCGATCAAATGAACACGATATCTGCATTCCCAAGACGGGCCCGGATTCTTCTTTTAGTTTCGCTGTGTTTGCTGTTGGGTGTGTTGCCACTCGTAGCCCAAACATTCACAGGTGATGTCGTAGGGATGATCACCGACCCTGGAAACGCCGCCGTCCCGGGCGCTCGAGTAAAGCTTCGAAACATGGGGACCAACGTAGAATTCGTGACAACCAGCCAAGCCGACGGGAGATACGCCTTTCCGCGGCTTCCGCCTGGAAAGTATGAAATCACGGCCACTGCGGATGGCTTCAAAACGTACATCAGCTCGGGTCTAACTCTCAATGTTGGGAGCCGACTCACGGTTGACCTTCCGATGACTCTGGGAGAGGTATCCAGCTCGGTCGAGGTCACTGCAACCGAAGAACTGGTTCAGGCTGATGATACGGTTCTTGGACAGGTGGTCACCGGAGCAACGGTTCGCGAACTGCCACTTAACGGTCGGAAATTCCTGCAACTCGCACAGCTAGCGCCGGGAGTCATCGACAATACGGCCGCGCCCTCACCATCGGCATCCTGGGTGGGCCGTCAAGGGCTCTCCATCGTCGTAGCAGGATTGCGAGAGACCGACACGAGTTTTCTCCTGGATGGCGTGGAGAGCCGTTCGTCGCGTTGGGGAAATTCTGGGTTCTCTCCATCGGTCGACGCGATTCAGGAGTTCAACGTGCAGCGCAACGCGTTCACAGCCGACCAAGGATGGGGTACCTCTGTCGTTAACACCGTGCTGCGCTCGGGCACCAATGAGTTCCATGGCTCCGCATTCCACTTTATTCGAAACGACCGGTTGGATTCCCGGAACTTCTTCGACGGTGCCAAGAAACCTCCTTTCAAGCAGAATCAGTTCGGTGCCACGTTTGGTGGCCCCATTGTCCACAATCGCGTCTTCTTTTTTGGGGCCTACGAAGGGTTCCGCCAACGTTTGACAAGTACGTTTACTGGAAACTTTCCGACACAAGCAGAACTGCAAGGGCGCCTGAATTCCAGAGTGATCGATCCCTTGAATGGCTTGCCGTTCCCCGACAACACAATCCCAGTGTCACGTTTCGATCCGGTCGCCGCAAAAGTAATTCCCTATTTCCCTTCGCCAAACCGCCCTGGCGATCCCACTCTGAACTACGCACGGACAGCGTCTCGCAGAGAGGACGTTGATCAGGTGCATGGCAAAATCGATTTCGTCCTGCCGAAGAACGATCGCATGTTCTTCCGCTACTCGTGGCTGGATTCACCGTTACTGGAACCAAGCCTGGTACAGGGATTTGGCGTCATCCGGCCAATGAGCGGTCAGAACATGGCTCTTTCGCATACGAAGGTGCTTTCGTCAAACATCATCAACGAGCTTCGCCTTGGCTACAATCGGGATCAAAATTTTAGCGTCACAGAGAGTGCTTTCGGCCCCGACATTGCAAAGGAGATAGGGTTAAAGAATACATCGACCAATCCAGCTTCCTTTGGGCTGCCTTCCATTGGAATCAGAGGGATCTCATCGATCGGTCAAGGATTTTCGGCCAACTTGGAGTCGACCGACGAGATCTACCAACTCAGCGAGAATCTCATCTCGATTCGTGGTAAACACGACATCAGAATCGGTGGGGAAGTGCGCTACAACCGAAACAAATTCCGGACCGACTTTCCTAGCAATCCATCGTTCACGTTCAATGGCGACTTTTCTGGTGTGGGCTTGGCAGATTTCCTCCTCGGCTTGCCGACCAGCTATCAGACCGGTCTCGGGAATGCGGTTGGTAATTTTCGCCGGACGCTCTGGGCAGGTCACTTCCAAGACAACTACAAGGTCACTGCTAATCTGACGCTCAACTTCGGGTTGCGCTACGAGTATAGCGAGCCTTCCACTGAGATTGATGGCAAGCAGGGTTTCTTTGATTTCTCTCAGGCCCGCATCGTGACTGTGGCTGGTGATGGCTGGCAGCAAGGGTTGTTTTTCCCTGATCGCAACGACTTCGCGCCCCGGTTTGGTTTCGCCTACAAGGCCGCCGGGAAGACGGTCGTCCGTGGCGGGTTCGGTGTTTTCTATGATTTGATCGCAGGAAATGAAACCCAGTTCCGCGGACTGCTGATGCCCCCCAATTGGCAGATCGTTGCTGGTTCGGCAACAGGTACGCCAACGTTGCAGTTATCCAATCTTTTTCCTGTGCTCGAATTCGGACGGACCAATGCGCCCAACACAATTGTGCCGACTGACCGCACGCCGTACGTCTACCAATACAACCTCAATGTTCAAAGGGAGTTCGCCGGCGTTCTGGGTGAAATCGGGTTCGTTGGGTCAACGGGCCACAAATTAAATCGCAGGGTGAACCAAAACCTTGCGTATCCAAATCCGAACATTTCGCTGGCCCAAAGGCGGCCATACCAGGGTTTTGATGACGTCCTCACGTCTCAAAATGATGGCTGGTCCAACTACAATGGCCTCAACGTACGCGCAGAAAAACGCATGAGCAGCGGATTCCAGCTCCTGGCGGCTTACACCTTCGGGAAACATCTCGATATCGCCGGTCCCGATGAGTACGTGCATGGCGAATCCACTGGCGCACTGAAGGAACTGCGGGGTCCGTCCCAGGTGGACGTCAGGCATCGCTTCGTAACCAGTTACATCTACGAGCTTCCTCTTGGGCGAGGGAAGCCTCTAGGCGGGAATGTCAGCGGCTCGCTGGATAAACTCGTTGGCGGATGGAGGTTGACCGGGGTCACGTCATTCCAGACTGGTTTTCCTCTAACGCCGAACGGCGGCTCAGCCCAAATCGGTGGGCGTCGAATCAATCCGGCAATTCGTGTGGGCAACGGAAATGACACCAGCTTAAGAGCGGATATCCGAAACCGGCCGACTCTGTTCCCGTATTTTAGAATTCAGGATTTCGTGGTTGCTCCCACTGGAACGGTTGGAAACGGCGGGCGAGGCACGATTATTGGCCCGGGTATCAACAACTGGGACCTCGGCCTGATGAAGAACACACAAATCACCGAACGCGTCGGGACGCAGTTCCGGGTAGAGTTCTTTAACGCCTTCAACCATGCTCAGTTCACCGGTCTGAATGTGAACATCACGAGTCCATCGTTCGGCCGGATTACGGCTGCACGCGCACCCAGAGACATTCAGTTTGGCCTGAGGGTGCAGTTTTAGCTCGGTGACACCCGCTCGTGAATCGCCAAGCAGTCGTGCTGGAATCACGCTCTCTGCTGGGGAGTTCCGGCCACGTCCAGCCTGGCAGCTGGATTCTGCCGACTACGTAAGAGGATTCAACGAATTGCGCCATGACCTTTTCTGCAAAAAGATTTCGGACAGCCACTCAAAAGTGAAGCACCCGTCAGTTATTGTGTCTTTCCAACGCAGTGCAGAAAACGAGACCCAAACCTGTCCGCTAAAGCTGGTCACCAGTGCCGTAACGATGTGAGGTTCCCGAATTTGAAACGAGTGCCAGCCACTTAGACAGGACGGCTGCGCCTAGACACTTAGCTCAAACGAGGCTTCGCGACTTATGCCACACCTCAGAAATTTCTCTTCTGTCTGTCTTGCCGTACTGACGGCAGCTGCCTGCCACGCTGATGATTTGTCTCGGCTGCCGCAACTGAAAGCGTACAAGGTTGAACGTCTCTCCTCCTATGACCGCGACGGTGCCAACGACGATGGTGGCGGAAAAAACCGAATCGAACCCGCTGAGACTCGTGTGATCGGGAATGTTGAGGGACCCGGCATCATCACTCACATGTGGTTCACCATCGCTACGCCCGAGCATTTTCACCTGAAGAAGATTGTGCTGCGTCTGTACTGGGATGGGGAAGAGCTTCCTGCCGTCGAAGCGCCGATCGGTGACTTCTTCGGCCTGGGCTTGGGCGAGTACTTTCTTTACGAATCTGGGCCCCTGTCAGTGGGGTCGCAGAAAGCGTTGAACTGCTATTTTCCGATGCCCTTCCGGAAATCCGCCCGTATCGCCATCACCAATGAGGGCAGCCAGCCCATTCGGGCCTTTTATTACAACATCGATTGGCAAAGACATGAGAGCTTGCCTGCAGACACCGCATACTTCCACGCTGAGTACCGCCAGGCCACCCCAACACCAGGTTGGTCTGCAGAATGGAAGCTCAATGGCGACGCGAAGGTGGACAACCATTCGAACCTCGATGGGGCGAGAAATTACATCATTCTTGAAACTGAAGGTCGAGGCCACTATGTGGGTGTCACGCACAGCATCCTGCAGAATCAAGGAGACTGGTGGGGCGAAGGTGACGAAATGATATTCATTGATGACAAGGTGAAGCCGCAGATCACTGGTACGGGTTCGGAAGACTACTATCTCGGGGCGTGGTGCTACGGTGGCTGCGGCCTTTCACCCTTTGGCACAACGCACCCCACTTTTTCCTACAAGAACTATGGCAATCCAGTGAACGGGGGAGACCACCGTGGCTCGAAGTGGACGGTGTATCGTTTCCACACCGACTCGCCGATCCCATTTCAGAAATACTTTAAGATGACGATCGAGCACGGCCACGCTAACCATCGTTCCGACAATTTCTATACTGTGGCGTACTGGTATCAGGAGGGGCCGCATCGGTTGCGCAGGCCCCTGCCGCCTGTTCAAGAACGCATCCCACGCATGATTAACGTGGACGGACCAACCGTAGGTAGGCCGTAGCCCGATACTACACACCAATCAGAATTGAGAGTTTAGGGGTTGGTCGCCTACCCAACTATTGGCGAAGTGCCGGGGCGAAAACGGGTGGTCGAGATGTAACGCTGGATCCGAGCGCCGGTTCACTAGCTAGGCCGTGTCACCGCCGGGTGCTGACAGGTGCTTGGTCCAGATCGGACATAGATCCTCACTGACACCGTAGCGCTTACGAATGGCGATTCCTCAATGCTAGGCGACTTATGAAGATCTGTGGTCGGGGTGCCGAGCTAGCAGGGGGCTGTGACACGGAATCTCGAACGTACTGGCCCATACACACGAGATTACACGCAACAATTTCTAATATAAACATGCTGGGCGAAGCAGACTCGAAAACCACTGCCAATGGAGAAGACGCCGACCCTGCGGGCATTCTCGAGCGGCGGCAAAGACTTGCTCGGTTGCTCAATTGCTATCACAGGACGGCCGTATAGACGTCCGACACCCCCAAGGCCAATCACACTATACGTTGAAGCTCCCGCTGCGACCGATCACGGGAAATGGCGTTGATGGGGCCGGTTAGGCGGACTGTCAGACATTTCCACTTTCTCTCGGTTAAAGTTAGGCAGATCGTGGTTGGGCTATTGGCTGGACAATGAGGCTGTACTTTCCAAATGTGTCTTCTTCTCGAACATTCGATGAGAAAGATCTTCTTTCCCCAAGCGATGGTAAGCCAACGCCAACTGATAGTAAGAACGAGGTGAATTTGGATCTAACTGAATCGCGTGTAACAGCTCGTTCACCGCATCTTCATATTGACCCATAGAAACGAGAATCTTTCCCCTCAAGTAATAAATGTCTGGGTCGGTCGGTGCAAAGCCTTCTGCCCGCTTGAGCGCCGATAATGCCTCTCTTCGGTTTTCGGGCCCCTCCTCAATGAGGGAGCGAGCCAGAAGCACATGAATCATGGGAAATTGAGGCTGCCGCACGGACAAGTTGCGTAGAACTTGAGTTGAACGCTCCCCTTGTCCAATTGCCTTATAAGCATCCGCAAGGGGCATGTAGGCGTCGATGCGATCCGGAGATTTCTTGATAAGAGAGTCTAGAGTCTTAGTTGCTCCGGCGTACTCCTCGGCCGAAAGAAGGATCAAGCCCAAGGCCAATTGAAGATTCGCCGACTGAGGAAGCCTGCTCCACCCTTGCTCCAAGGCATCTATGGCAGCCTTATGGTTCTTTTGAACACCAAATAAGCGGGCTATCTCAATGTAATAGTCCTCCACCTCAGGAGATCCATCCATCGCCATTCTCAAATACTGAATGGCGTTCTGAGCCTGGCCGAGGCTTGCGTAACTTCTGCCAACGACCGCCGCTGCGGCGGCTCTTTGTCCTGGATCGAGACCCGTATCCTGCACGACAGCGGAAGCATCTCGGACTGCGTCGCTGAATGCTCCCAACCTGCTTTCGAGGCGGGCTAAAGCAAGGCGTGACTCAGGGTCTTGTTGGCCTAACCTCTGGGACCGAAGAAGCTCCGCCAAAGCCAGATCATCCAAGTCTTCACGCCGTTGTCCAAACAGCCAGAGACCAATTTCCGCATGGAGTTTCCTGTTGTAAGGAAACCGCTTCTCGAGAATTCGAAGGTTCTCCCTGAGTTGTACCAGCTCCCCACGTAACACGTTAAGCTTCACTGAGAGCAGAGCTACTCGAACATCAGCCGGCTTCAGTTGCACTGCGCGCTCAAGTAGATGCCTCGCACGCTCCGGTGTTCCAAGAACTGTTTCCAACTCGGATAGGGCTAGCAACATTTCTAAATCGTCAGGTGATAGCTTATTTGCCTGTTTTATCGACTTGTACGATTCGAGATGGTTGCCCGCCTTCATCAATGCGATTCCAAGTTCAAAGTGAACCCGTGCGTCGTTCGGCGCAAGGTGACTTACATAGCGGAGTAGTCGTGTCGCCTCCGCATAATTCTTTGCGCTGAATTCACGATTTGCTTGCTGCATGAGGGTGGGGAGATCACTTTTGAGGCTGCTACTCTTAATCGGCAACGGTTGTTGTTCAGCCCTACCACTGGCAAGGGCCAATCCAGCTACAATGAGAGATCCACAACACCCTGCGAAAGCATAGGACCAACTCAGCCCCTTGTTATGACACCAGGTTGCAATTTGTCTATTCATTTGGCTTTACGATCTTAACGCACTGAGCAGCGTACAGTAGCACACCAGTTAAGCTCGTAACCATCCTTCCTGTTCGGATCACGCGTGATGGGTTGCAGGTTCCCGGCTGCATCTAGAGCGCGGCTCATCAGCACATACTCGCCTTCTGAGGCGTCCCAGTTGTAACGCCATTTTACCCAGGTAAAGAGTTTAGGAGTGGAGTCTAGTTCGGCCACTTTCCATATTTTCCCTCCATCGGTAGTCACAGATACGCTAGATACGAGGTGCCTTCCAGACCAAGCATAACCAGAAACAACAGAAACTCCACTTGTAAGTCTGGCACCGTCCACGGGGCTGACAATGAGAGACTTCACGACGATTTCAGAAACGGGGGATTTTTTCAATTCGCCCGTGCCAGCATCAATGACTACTCTGTTGTAGAGCTTCTCCATTTCGCTCGCATGAAAAGCCTCCGGGTGATCACCCGGATTAAGCACAACAATCCTCTCCAGCCACTTCACCGAGTCCATTCCGTAGTGTCCTGGCAGGAGAGCGCGGGCTGGAAAACCGTTTCGATAGGGAAGCAGGCGGTCGTTTAACCTGAAGGCCACTAAGGTTTCCGGGGCGAGACATTTGTAAAGTGGAACAATTCGCATGTAACGGGATGGTTTTGAATCGGCAAACAGTGGTCCAACATCCGCTCCCTGAAGCAGGACTCGATCTGCGCTTGGATCTGGAACGGCTTGTTGCAAGAAATAGGACATAGGAACCCCTTCCCAGTTCCCATTGCTTACTAACTGTCCTCTAGCATCATTCCCTGAGCACTCCAAGATGGCTTCCAGCTTTGTCAGAGGACCTAGAATCAAATCGCTGAAAGTAGCTTCAAAAGGATGAGAAACCCTGCCCTCCACATGCACTGTCCATTCGACAAGAGGTAAATTGGGTTCACGGTGATGACTCCGAACAAAAAACTGATCCAACGGAGTAATCTGGCTCCGAAGTGCTTCAGGTGAAGAAGGTTCTACTTTGCCTTCGAACCGAGGTGACTGAAAGAGTGGCGAAGCTATGTTCTGAAGTCTTCCTCTCAGCACTATTACTGCAGAAAGTGTGATCTTGCTAACTAGTACTAAACATTTCCGGCGGGAGATTTCAGATCCCGTAGAGCCACTTCTCGCACTTTGGAAGAGGCATTCGCCCGATCGCCAGAAGCTGTTGAGCCTTTGGCGAATTGTCCATTTGGGTGACATTTGTTTGGCTCGTTACAAGGAAAGGGGGGTCGAGAGACCGAATATTCATGCCCATCTCCAAAGCATTAAGCGTCCCCGTCAAAACGCTATTTTTTCCGCTTTGGGGGTCAAGTGTGGCAACGCCAAACGAAATGCGCTAGACCGGTATGACCCTAGTCAAGATGCTGAACGGCTCCTCTCTGTGAACCTTCGTTGAAAGCCTCGCCTTTCCTTCCCAATACCACGAACACATCAATGTCTTTGTGAGCTAAGGGACTTCATCGTTGGGATAATATCAAAGAATTCCTTCCTTCTCTTGTCCAGGTCATCCGCAGATTCGGAACGCAACTTTTGGTGAAGATGAAGTTCTCTCTCGGACTCCTGTTTCATGCCCAATTTGGAATACGCAATTGCTAAACGATAATGCGCCTCATGCATCTGAGGGCTAGCTTTGGAGGCTTGTTGGAACTGTTCAATGCTCTCCGCGGTGCGGCTTTGTGCATAATAGAGCAGCCCCAAGCTAAAGTAGGCAGGGGCCAAGTCGCTTTTCAGTGCGATAGCCTTTAGAAGGTAAGTCTGGGCTTCAGAGAAATCTGGGGCGTCTCCCAGTCTCTGTTGTTCTTGAAAGAGACCGACCCCATAAGAATAATTCGCCCAAGGATCCTTCGGATTCAGGGCGAGGTAATCTCTGAGCTTCTGCATTATCTTCTTTTGAGATTCTTGGCCTACTTTCTCATATATTTTTCCGAGATAATAATAAGACTGACTTATGCTCGGATCTGCTTCGATGGCTTGCAATAGTTCTTGAAGAGCTAGGTCAAAATTTGGCTTTAGGAATTGTGCGGCACCTAGGATAATTCGCAATCGTGCCGACTTTGGGAAATCCTCCGTAGCACGAGTGAGTTGGCTCAGGGCAAATTTCAGCGCACGGTGCTTGACTAGCAGGAAACAGAAATCGAAGCGATAATCTTCGTTGGTTGGCTCCATCACGGCTGCTTGTTCGTATTGGCCGAGAGCTTTCAAATACTCGCCACTATCCTCATGCACCCTCGCGAGGAGGTTGTGCGCTTCGGCTACATTGTGTTGACGGAGAAGCCTATTCAGGACCGTTTCAGCCTTGTTATTATCCTTTGACAGAAAATAGGCTAATGCCAAGTTATAGCTCGCATCATAGGAATCTGGATCAACTGAGAGCAGTTTTTGAAATGTCGCAATGGCAAGAGCGTAGGCACCGCGGCTGGCGAGGAGACCTCCAAGCTGCAAGAAACGGGGATCTCGGTCACCCAGAAGTCCCTCAATTGCTTGAAGGGTTTTCTCCGCATCTGGGCGTTTCAGGTCAAGTTGAGATTCCAACAGCCTTATCAGTAAGTCGACGTCCTTGGGCTCCACCATCCTGGCCTTCTCGAAATGCGAGAGGGCTTCTTGGTTGCGGTTGCTTTTTTGCAGCAAGATGCCGAGGTAATAGTGAGCTCCTGCATTCCAAGGATCAAGGTGAGTGACCGTTTGGAGTTCTCTCGCTGCCATCTGTGACTTTCCTCGGTTCAGATAAACTCTGGCTAGGTTGAAATGAGCCGGCACGAAATCCGGTCGTATTTCCAAAGCTCTTGTAAAATGTCTCTCGGCATTTTCCAACCTCCCTGAGAGCGCTTCGACTACACCAAGAAGGTCTTCGGCTTCAACCATCCCAGGGGAAAGCTGCAAGGCGATGGCGGCCTGTTGGGATGCTTTTTCAAGATCACGCGCGCTAAGGAACCGCCGTGCTAAATCGAGGTGGGCCTCGGGACCCTGAGGAGATGCAGGCCGTTGCGCCAGACTGTTGACTCCCAAAACCAATGCGAGTATCGGAATAGCCAACGAATGCGCTATCAACTCTTCACATTCCGAGGCAACGGTTTCGAGATGCGATCTCCATGCATTAGGGAGACACCCTTTTCCCTTCCAGAAGAAGGGGCTCTGCGAATGCCATGAGTCCTGTTTCATTGGATATCGGCACTGAAGAGTATTGGGCAACATATGTTCGGCGCATCTCATGGGTGGTATTGGGTCCGCTACGGTGGAACGTAGTGCTTGAGAAAACGGCGATACTGCCAGCAGGTGCGATTACAGGTCTACCAGGATCATTTCCATGATAACCCACCAAATCTGAGGTTTCTGAGTCTTGGATATGATCAACTACTTCACGTGACCCGTTTTGGAGAATGTACACCGTGCCGTTGCTCTCAGTCACGTCGTCCAATGCACACCAACAAGTAAGAAAGGGTGGATGGGGTGGGTAACCTGCATTGAGAACATATGCAGAATCCTGATGCCAGTTGAACTTCATGCCTACCTTTGCACCTTTCACAACGAACTGTTCATAAAAAAGGTAGGCCGTGTTACCTAGCAGGTTCAGGCATATACTGCTCATGAGATCGCTGAAGATGAATTCTTCAACACGAGGAATTTGTTTGTACCGCAGAGAAATAAAGTAGCGCTTGCCTCGATGATTTGGGCCCTTCACATCGACTTTCTCCCTATCCATCTCAGCATTGACCATATCAATACTATATTGACATCCCGATCGTAAAATCTGGAGGTGTTCGTCAGGAATAACTCGGCTCAAGACCAAATAGCCTTGGTCGCGGAATTCGTCCTTTATCGCATCATCAAAGTGCAACCTATCCGTGTCACTGCCCATATCTTTCGATTCCTTTGAAGGGATTGTCGTTCATTGATTCTCTCACGTTAACCACAATTTCGTAGCTGCCTAGGCGCGGTGTCTCAGCTCTTATCGTGGCTTGACCGCTGTACTCCTTTGATTTCAAATACACCGCTCCTTGACCTCCTTGTGGAGCAAAGGGATTTGTCCCGACGATCTGCACTGGCCCCTGCACCGAGAATGTGACAATCTCGCTCGTGTAGGGGCAAACATTCGCACATTTGTCCACAACCTGAAAATTCAGGGCGACCATATCTTGCCCGTCGGCCAAAAGTTCATCTGCATCTACCCAAAGTCTTAGAGAATTTGGAAGGGGATCCTTAGTTTTTCGGGCCTCGGCGACTTTGTCCCCGCCGATAAGGCCCTCCACCTTGAGATCTCCCCAGTCGTCATATAGATTCCCCAAGCCCGTTATGATGAATGGTGGATGTGTGAGACCTGGAAATTGCTTAGTCGAAGGGAAATATTCGCCCCGAAGACTTCCTTGGATATACAGCTTTATACTTTCGCAGTTACTGAAGACGATCAAAGAATCCATGCCCCCGAGCGGTCGCTCCCATCTAGCCCAGTGTGATGCTATTACCAGCACCACTCGCCGAGAGGGACTGGATTGGCTGGCGTAGAACGAAGCGGCAAATTTGGGCAGTCTAAAAATATCGCTCACCCCTTGGTAGTCAATCCGATCTCCAACGCCAAAGACACAGTGGGTGTTGTAGTCAAAAGCGCACCAACCGATACCTCCAGCGATTCTCTTATCGAGCTTCTGCATTGACACTGCCTTAGCAAACATCAGTGCGTGTTCCACCTTTCTCAGATCACAGTCCCAGCTCTTAGTTGGAAGCAAAGGCCCTCCGAATTCAGTTATTAGGTACGGCACCTGAATCGGATCGAGTACCGCGTCGGAATAATCGTTGTAGGTGAACACATCCTCGAGGAACTCACTGTTCTTTAGAAGCGTTCTTACTCCCCCGGTTTGACGCGTAGGATCTAGCTCGCGAGCTATTCGGTTGGTCTCAACGTACAGATCATGGTTATCCTCAGACTCGTTGATCCTAACTCCCCACAGGATGATGGATGGGTGATTACGATCACGCATCACCATATCGTGAACATCTTGCTTGACTAACCCTTGCCAAGACTGGTCGCCAATATGGCTCCAGCCGGGAATCTCTTCAAACACCAAGAGGCCGATCTCATCACACCGGTCAAGAAAGTGGGGAGATTGCGGATAGTGAGAGGTTCTGACAACATTGAGGGCGAGGTCAAATTTCAGAATCTCTGCATCACGCTGCTGGAGCCTTTTTGGAGCGGCCTGTCCGATGTAAGGGAAAGTTTGATGCCTATTGAGGCCAACTAATTTCAACTCCGTGCCATTGAGGCGGAAGGTTCCGTCTTTGCCAAAACGGGCCTCACGAAAACCAAAGCGGGTGGTCTCTGAATCTATTAAGACTCCCTTTGGGTCTTGTAGATCCACTCTAACTTGGTATAGAAAAGGGTCTTCAATCGACCAAAGCCTTATCTCTTTGTGAGTTTCCATTGTTATCGGAGTGTGCTCAGACGCGGGAGCTGCTCCTTTGGCAACCACTTCGCCAGTGGGTGTCTTGAGAGTAACTGTGACCGTCTGGCTTGAGCTCGGCTCTTCGATCTTGATATCCACTTCCAATCTCGGAGCCGTAAGCACATCCCGCCCTTTGGCGAAAACATTCGCAATGAACGAGTGGGGGCAGACGCGAAGGTGTACGTCGCGATAGATCCCACCAAATGTAAGGAAATCAACATTGTATCCGAAAGGGGGTATATCGCTTCGTTCCCTTGAGTCAACCCTTACAGCTACCAGTGCTTCCTTGCCCCCTGAATCATTGATAGGCACAGAAAAAGGCGTGTACCCTCCCTTGTGCTCGCCTGCCTTCATTCCATTGACATACACCTCGCAGACAAGCATCACGGCATCGAAATCGAGGAACACTCTTGCAGCCCGTTCTGAGTCAGGGATTGAAATTCTCTTTCTGTACCACGAAATGAACTGATATTCGGCGTCATCGAAGCCATGATGCGGGAAAAGCTTGTTGGTATGCGGAACATTGACGGGAGTCCAAGTCGACTCGTCGAAGGAAATAGCTTCTGCTCCTGGCGGATCATCGGGGCAATAAAGCCACCCACGATTCATGTTGATTCTCTGTGCCATGACCCTTTCTTCCTCGACCTACATACGTCGTTTCGCTTACATCAAGAAAGTCAAGTAACTTTCGCCAGTCACTTCCCAACTGACTCTACGGCCCGCGCAGCTCATCGGGCCGAGCGAGCCCGAATTCTCCTTTCCAAGTCGAATGCGCAAGGCCTTCGATTTCCGGAGGAGCGGTGGCATTGAGAGAGGATTGGTCTATGGCTGGACTGGCCCTCGGAGCAGGATTTCCGTCTTGAATAACAATTCCAGTTTCGTGTTTCTTTCGGCGTGCTTCCCGCGGACTCTACGGTGTGCGTAACGTGGAATACATCAAGAAACAGATACCTTTATCCATCGGATGTTTGTCACACAATCTTCCTGGCACCAAAATAGGACGATCACTTTCTTACCGGATATCTGCCGCAGGCTGGGATATCCGAATTTTAGACTGCTCAGCTCTTCAGCGCTGTTCGCTCTGCCACTCATTCCAGAGTTGGCACCTTGCCACAAAGGGACTTGCACTAGATTGACCCACTCATTGCCCTCAAGATGGGCGAGATTAGCCCATAACCCAGGACAGTCATTTCGTCGATAAATGCACAGCAGACGTCCGTCATAGAGTTGGATAACCTTACAAGTCTGTGCTTCAAAACCAGTATTGTTTGGCGCACTGAAGTGTTTACCTCGGTCTGCACTGATAGAATAGACCGTCGGCATACTTTGCCCCGTGCTTAGCCGATATACCCATGACACGGCCAACACTTCACCAGTTTCAAGTTGAATTACGGATTGTTCCAAGTAGCTAAGTTTCGTCTGCCTACCATCAAAGGTTAGGCCGTAGTCTAGCCAGCTCTTGCCACAGTCATCGCTGATCAATACGACCGCCTGGTCACCCAAATAGCCTTCTGCTTGCCAATCACGCCAAGTTGAGGTCGGAGCTAACCAGCGACCATCCTTCAGCTCGACTATGGGATGGCATATCTCCCACGATGGCCCAACAAGGGGCGTCGCGATCAGGTTAGGTTCTGTCCAAGAGTGTCCATCATCAAAGGAACGCACGATAAATGGATCGACGGGTACCAATCCAAACGTGTCGCGATTGACCAGCTCCTCGGCGGCTTCTCGATGAAAGAATCCACCATATCCCACTAACGAACCATCGGCCAAACGGCTCGTTCGGATAGTATGTGTCGTCGATGCGGGCAGTGACCCGTGAAGGAGAGGACCTTCCACTGTCCAGTTCTCGGCGTCGGCAGAGCGTGCCACAATCGTATGGTAGTCATATGACTCTACGGCCTGACCCACGTCGAAGGTGGCCACATAGCCTTTCTCTCCCAGGAATGTTAGCGAGGGGTGGTAGGCCACAACACTTCGCACGTGTGGCTTCGGATTTCTGTAGACCAAACCAGTACGCTCTATGGTGATTTTGTGATCCGGCAAGTGACCTCTCCACGAAGCATTCAATTGATAGTCAAGCAACCGATTCAGTGTGACCGACCAAGAGCATCAACGCTCTCTGCCTCGAGGTTCGTTTTGTAAGTTGGTTTTCTGGAGGTGCATTCCGTCAGGTAGAAAATCATCGTTAAGGGTGGGAGATCGCCTCCACGTGTAGTGTTCGAATCTATTTCTCAGACGGGTTCGTAAAAGATGAAGCCAACCATTCGAGATTAAATTGGACAAAGGTGATCTTTTCATAGGGATGAGTATCCCCTGTCTCGTAAAGCAGACCAATTGTCCCGTCAGGCAAAACCGTGAGACATGAATATGCGCCAGGACCATCAGATACCCTCCGTGACACCCGCCAAGTCTGGCCCTCATCGTAACTGAGTTTGACTGTCAACTTGGTCCGGTTGCTCCAAGGGCCCGGGTTGGGAGGATTCGAGAACAACAAAAGATTCTTCTCTCCGTTGCTCTCGGTCGAGTACCGCAAAATGCTGGCCTGACATCCTGGCTCAGGCAATCTTTCATCGTCATACTCCTTGTACCAGGTTTCTCCGCCATTGCGGCTGAGCGCCACATAGCGGCACCACTTTCCTCGATTGCTTCGCATATTTAGCATCAGCGTCCCGTCCACTAGCTCAACAGCCTGTGACTCGTCAGTTTTTCCCGTCACGTAGGAGCCAGAACGCCAGGTCTGTCCATGGTCATCGCTGTAGATCACTCTCGAAGACCCCTTAGCCGAGGTATTTGGACCGTAGCCGGGGATGACCAACCGGCCGCTCTTCAGTTGGATTCCCACGCCGGGACCCGCAACGAAGGCGCCAACACTTGGGGTGATATCAACCGGGGGGGACCAAGTCGCTCCGTCATCAGTGCTTTTCAGGACCAGAACTCGACCGCGCCACACATCTTTTAAGTGCTGTTCTAACCCTCCACTGACTTCATAGCAGACTATGAATATGGTCCCATTGTTGAGATCAATGACTGGCGAATTCTGCATGATGGCCTTACCCTTCCCGGGCAGAACCACCTGCATTCGTTCCCAGTTCACGCCATTGCCAAAGACTCGCTCATAACCATTGAGCTTTCTGGCTTTGTTGAGGCGGCCATCGTATAGGCTTCGCTTCAAAACCAGATCCGTGGGATCTCCATCGTCACCTTCACGTGCCTCGCAAAACGCCAAAATCGTACCCCTGGGCGAGACAATCAAGGCAGGTATCCGGTAGATGTTTACGCCGTCAACTCCGCTGGTAAAGATGTCCTGTCGCCTGAACAATGGTTCAGCGCGACTCACGCTTGACAGTGCGAAAAACAACGCCAGGAAGTGACCTAGTCTCATGGTTCAATCTCCCTTAATCACCACAAGTGAGCGTTCACCTCTCGCCACCAAGCGGCAAACAAGATAAACAACGCGGCCAAAGCGTCGGCGCCTTCCAGGCAAAAGCGCGATCTCACTGCTTAACGACAAGCCACATGGTCCGCCTAGCAAGGTGAGACATTACCACCTCCGGCACGTCACCGGGCTCTGCTCTTTAACAAGGCGTAACTATGCTTCTGGGCCTCTGCGACCACAGATCAAGACTCTGTCCTTCCCAGTTCCACGGTCGGAGGTTATGTCTGTGTCCACTGTGATGGCCGCCTCCTTCTCTGCGTCACCGGCGCCCTCGTCACAGTGGATGACCCCACCGTGGGGATCAATTCCAAAGCTATAGCCCGTGTAGGTAGCGGTCGTGTCGTATCAGACTATCGAAAATGCAGCTATCCGCAATGAAGCAGCAGCCGTTCTGCATCGCCCACACTTGGCACATTTTCAGCGACCATTACAGAAATCTCTAACGATGCATTTCCATACAAAGGCATCAGGCACCAAACTCGGTTCCGCTCCTTGCAGGGCCACCTCCGGGTGTGATGGCTTATCCCTACAGAGAACCGGCGGCAGAAGCGAGTCTAGGAATCAACTGCGGCCATATTTAGGAGAAGCTCCGCGGCCATCCGTGGAGAGACAACTCTGAGCCAGCTCATTGTGGTCACTCTCTCAGTTAACCACTAGGTTGAAAACAGTATCCACGTTCGGCATGCGATGCCGCCAATTTACTCCTAGAAAATGCAGAGGCAGGGGCGCACACCTTGCACGGTGTCGCTCAGCGAACGAACCAACGCATCGCATGGCGTCCATCGCTTTTGCGGAACGCCAGCGTGTAAGGATTGACCAGCCACTTAGCTACCAAGCCGTCTGTGCGGACCAGTAGCCAGCCAAAATCCCACTCTTGACTCTCATAGCGAACGGGAATCGCCGGTCGAACACGCACTACGGGCTGTGATGCAGCCACGAACTGTCTGCTCTCTGTGTAGTAGTAACATGATCCAACCTGTACGAAAACCTGATGCTCAATAGCGCTCGCCGTCTCGGGTACAAGATCAGAGCACAACGATTGAATCCCGACTTTGACTTCACGCCCTCTTGCAAACGCTTCTCTTAACCCCTCCAGAGAGCCAGAGAGAATAGTTCCGTCGGCCGAATGAGAAAGGACTTCAACCCATGCATCGTTGACGTAAAATCGAAACACATTGAAATCGTAGACGAAATTGCTGCTGGGTGCATTGGTGTCGCTATCCCAGCTATCAAACTGGTGATACCTAGGATTTGCGCTGTGATCATCTATCGGCGATGCATTCAACATAAAGCTAGCCAGGTGCCCATCCAAGTACGGCCTTGCGATAGCTTGAAGCCCATTCTGGTTATACAAGAAAAGAGACATGGAAGGTCGAGGACCGAATCCATCTGGTGGCCTAACAGGCTGCCGCAAAGTCATAACGCCGGCACCCCAGTGATTTGCTATAAGATAAGTAACGCGAAAATCAGCGACCTCCTGAACGATTTCAGAATTTGGAGACGTAGGGTCGACGTGTTCATCGTGGCGAAACTCAGTGTAGATTCGAAGATCGGCGCCACGTCGAATGGCTGCGGCCAATTCACTCTCACTACCAGAAATAGGACTTCGTGTGGTGTCTAAACTGTAGACGCATTTCCAACAGCTGTTCTCAGATGGGTCCATTATCTCGGTTCATAGATTTGCGCGACCTGACGAGCTGGATTCGGCCAATGCCAGGTCATGCCATTCTGAAACTTGCTTAACGTCAGTCGGGCTAGCCTCGCTTAGTCGACCATCACATGAGGTTTTGAGCGATCTAGCCGCCTGAATAAAGCGGCAGCATTTCTGGCGGCCAATATTTCATTTCATTCGCTCCCCTGTTTGTTGTATGGCATATGTCGAGTCCATCAACAGTCTTGAGTTTCATCAACTTGACTTTCGGAGGGTTTTTCAAGAAAGCTTCAACTTCCTCTTGGTGGCCAATCCGACTGGCAATTGCCCAAGATTCTGGCAGTTCCTGAAGGTTATAGTTACAATCCCACGAGCAAAACGCATCTACACTCTTTTTGTAACCCTCAAGGACTGATTTGACATCACCGTAGCTTTGGTAAAACTTGCAGTTGTGGGCTTTTACAGTCTTGACATACTCCTGGGAGCCTTTACTTATGAGGCTATCCAATAATCCCTCTTTCAACCAGGTATCCACATCTAGTCCATAAAAGAGGTTGTGCTCGGGGGAATATACCCAAGCCGCTAGTTCCAGTTTCCTTTTTCTCTGGCTTGCGATCTCCTGGCACAATCTCCTTACTTTCCGTACAAAATCTGTCACGTATCTGGATCTAAGATGCAGGACACGATTGTCATTCTCCCCAAGTCGCCTCGGATCTTCCCCAAACTCTTTTTTGAAATCTTGGGCAAATGGCAACTCATATCCGACAAATTGCGGCCCACGAATCCAGCCCAGAGTCAACCCATCAACGTCAAATCCCTCGGCCACCTCACGGATCAATGACAGCATGTGTTCCTGTACTTCCGGAAAAGCATAACTCGCCTTTTCCATCGGGGTCCCATCCTTAGCCAACATTCTGAGATGTGGGTTGTTTCGGACCAAACCAGCGGGCCATAGTCCAGATGGAGGTATGTCTCCGATGATGCCCATTCGACACATTGCATGAAATTCTAACCCCATCGAATGTACATGCTCCAACGCAACTTGGGCGGGTACCAAGCCTTTTGATAGCAAAATGTCTAGGCTTTCGGACATTATCTTGTTTCCAGAATAGGTAGTGATATCTTCCTTAGACGATACGCCTGATGTCCAAAGATGGCCTATTTTGGATCGGTAGTTGGTCAAATCCCCATAGGTAAATGCCCATATCACTTTACCAATGTCAGAATATCGATAGGGCTCAACCTGCTCCAGTATCTCTTCCTTTGTGGTGCAACCTTTGGAGGCGAGAAAACTGATCCCATCATTCGAAGAAATAAGCTTGCGGGTATCTTTGCGCACACGGTCCTTCTGAATTGAATTTACTTCTTCCTGATTCAAAGGCACGAGCTTGACATAGGCAACATAGGCCTTCTTGAATTCGCCTTTTTGCTGTTGGCCTATAACAAGATCTCTATCGGTCAAGTCTGCATGCCTAAAGAAACATTCGCTAAGGTGCGTTCCGGTCCAATTCACTGGCGCGGCGGCAGCACCAGCATAGGTTCGATCACTAATGGGCTGAAAACACGGATCACCCGTGAGTTTCAACTTAATCGTCGTATCGCCATCGTAATCGTGATGAGGATTCCAGTATCCAAGATATATTGAGTGCCAACCGGCGAGTCCGAGGGGCAGCGTAACATCGGGGGCATGCGCCATTGACCCTGCCCCTATCATCACGCCACTTATCAGGTCTGTCTCGTATGGGATTAAGCTCCAATGGTTCTTCTTATTTGTTTTGGAAAGGGCTGAGACAGGCAGACAGTGGCTGAGGTCGCTGAGAAATAGTGGGACACCTTGTACCAGGTTTGCACTGGCTGGAGTTTTCGTAACGGCTAAACGAGGTGTCAAGCCGATAGCCGCTGTGCTTGAAGAGATTTTTAGAAAGTCTCTACGGTTTAAGGAGTTCATTATTCGTTGCTCTATTTTTCATGATAAGTCAGGCCGAGGCTGCAGGAGCGATGCCCCAGCTGCATGAGGGATGCATTGCCAAAGCATCCCTCAAATCGTTGGTCTGGCTATTCAACCTAAAACTCGAACCTGGCTCCAAATTGGACTTGCCGGTTAGTGCCCGGAATCGTGGTCGTAATCCGGCCGACTGTACCTGGATCAGAAATATTTGCTGCGGGATTTGCAAACTGAGGTGTGTTGAAAAGGTTAACGAACTCCGTCCGCACTTGGAACCTTATCGATTCGCGAATCGGAAAATTCTTGAAGATCGAAAAATCCCATCGTTTGGCTCCAGGACCATCCAGAATATTCCTGCCTGCGTTCCCAAATCTCCCGATCGGAGCAGCCGAAGTGCAAATAGGTCCAGCCTGGCCTGGACACGTGAATGCACTCGGGTCGAACCATTTGGTGAGTGTCCGGTCGCCTGCGGCCAATTTCCCATCGCCGATTCGATCAGGTCGTCCACTAACTCGGCCTGTGCCAGAAGGATCGTAGCCTGAGTAAGTAGGGTTAAACCACAGTCCAGTTCGAAAGGTGGAGATTCCATTGAGTTGCCAACCGCCCACCACTTGGCCCAACACACTGTGGCTTTTTGACAGAAATCGTTTCCCCGGGCCAAACGGTAATTCGTACGAGTACGTGAAGAGGGCGCTATGGCGAGGAGTCCAATTGATATTGCTTTTCTCAGCACTGACTGCGTAACTGTTTTCCACGGTAGTGCCACCCACTGGACCAGTATCGTTGTCGGCCCGGGTTAAGGTTTTGGTCCAATTGTAAGAAGCACGGAAAAATAGCCCCTCCTTGAATCGCCGCTCTCCTACAATCTGAAGCGAGTTATAGTTGAGAATATTGTCATTGTTGAAGAAACTGATCCTGTCGAAATTAGCTATTGGTCGGCGACCAGGACCAAATGGCGTGGTGCTAGCAACGGGTTGGTTTAGATCAAACCCAATTGCATGTTTACCGTAATTTCCGAGCCAAGAAACCGCCAACCTATTTCCCCACAAGGCCCGTTCCAGGGTCAGGTTCGCTTGCTGGAAACGACCATTAGGTAAGTCTTTGTCCGCCGCGCTATATGATACGTTACCCGTACCGGGGACGAAGGTTCTGTATGGACTGGGAAATCGTAGTTCGGGTATCGTCGTGCCAGGAATGACGAAGTTTTGAGAAACTTGGGCGCCCCGATAGATACCAAAGTTACCAAGAGTTGTCGACATATTGAGGTTGTAAGTTTCATAGTAGATTCCATACCCTCCACGCAGCACCGTGTCTCCTTTGCCATCGAGGCGGTACGCAAAGCCTATCCGCGGGGCGATATCGTTACTGTCGTTGTTAAGCATGCTGCGGGGATAGCCAGCTCTATCAGCCGTAGTCACTGGAATGTTTGTAGGAAATTCTTTACTGACCGACTGCAAGGAGAGTTCACTGGCAACTACTATTCCTTTGGTTATTGGGTCAAAGTTGGCCAAAAGATCTTTCTCTGCTGTGGCTCTTGGATGGTATTGATAGCGTATTCCATAGTCCAAGGTCAATTTAGGAGATACTTGGAAGGTATCCTGAAAATAGTAGTTATGCTCCAAAGACCTTGCGTTTATCCCGGGGTCAGGAGGGAACTCCAATGTGGACGAAGTGGGGTATCCCAAAAGAAAGTCCGCATAATTGTAGCCAGTGAATTGATTACCAAAGGTCCAGTTACCCTCCCAACCAATCGTGTAATAGAAGAAGAAGCTTGGTCGGGCTAAACTATACCCCATCTTGAAATTATGTTTTCCCTTGAGAATTGACAAGTTATCAACTATTTCGTAGTTCCTGGAGTCGAAGTCGATTGGAGGTTCACTGTAGATGAACATAGGTAGGCCATTTATTGTAGGTGGGCCTGCGAATCTGCCAATTCCTTGAATACCCCACTCCTTCTGATACTCCCTGCCATTAGCCTGCAGGTACCCGTCGGCAGGACTGTGTTGACGGTTGTGCCCAAATTTAAATTCATTCACCATGGTTGGACTAAAAGCATAAGTGTCGCTTATGGAAAACTGCTTTGTGGGAATACCCTGCTTGGTTCTCGAGTCCGGCCAGGTACCAACGAAATAGTCCTCTGAGTACTCCCCTAGGTTAAAATGGCCAAACATCCGGTGGGCTTGAGAAAAGTTATAGTCAATTCGGACATCAAATTTATCTGCATTAATTGGGGCGGTCTGCCCAATGGGAGCGTTGAGCGCCAACCCTGGAAGGAATGGGTTGTCTTGGAAAAACTCACTCTGGATCGATTTCGAAACTGAGTTGATACGGTCGGATGGAATAATATTTCCAGGGAAAGGCGCATTATTATTCAAGGGGTCGCGAATCATTATGGGGCGGCCCCCAAGGTATTGGCTGACAAAGGACGGGTCAATGAGTTGTGAAAAGTCCCCTATCTTAAAGGCCGGCAACGGTAGGTTCCTATTTAGCGTAACGCCTCGAATTGTGCGTTCCGCTTCCCAACTGCCAAAGTAGAAAGCCTTATTCTTCTTAATGGGCCCTCCGACATATGCCCCACCAGTATTTCTTCTGGTGAAAGGTTTGGGTCGGCCCGAAAGCTGCCAAAACTGTGCATTCAAAGCCCGCTGCTGCCCCTCGTAAAAGGCTCCTCCGTGGATGTCGTTGCCCCCTGACTTAGTGCTAATCAGGATGGTGGCTTGCCCGTCGAATTCGGCCGCTGCATTGATTCCGATCAATTTCACTTCGTCAACCGCCTCCAGCATTGGTCTGCCCCCCAAACCAATCCCATTGGAGTTGTCACGGATTGTGTTTCCATCCACTCGAACGATGGTACTGCCCTGGTTTGCGCCATTAATCGTGATCTTACCTGCGCTAGTGGGTCTCGACACTGAGGCCCCCGGCATACTGAACACATAATTCATGGGATCTCGAGTTGGAAATGTTGCCGAACATTGTCCTCCGCTGGGAGTAATCACAGGCAGGGTCTTCAGCTCTTGGGAAGTTCGGGTAAAACCGACCTGGCCTGATTCCGTTTCGATGACCGGAGCCTCTGCCTGTACCGTCACATCCGTCGTCACCTCTCCCACAACCAGGAGGATGTTGACTCGCAGGCTCTGCTGAGATAGCAGCGTGACACCCTGGTTCACGTATCTCTTGAACCCTGCTCTCTCGGCTGACACCGTGTATTGACCTGCTATCAACTTGTCCATGGTGTAGTTCCCGTTCTGGTCCGTTTGGGTTGCAAACTTGACATTCGTGGCGTCATTCGTGACGCTAATCGCCACATCCGGGACAGATGCCCCGCTGGCGTCTGTGACATTGCCCACGACACTACTGTACGTAGTCTGTGCTGCGGCGGGGAATCCATGATTCAACAATGCAACTATTAGCAATAGTGGAACAGCTGCATGTGTTCCACCGCTCTCATGCGTCATTCTCTTAAAGGCCGAATGCACACGCTTGGGCAACGCTCTAGAGATCTGGATTCGAAAAAGTTTGCCGATATGTCGCATAACACGCTCCTTAATACTCTTGTTTGTTAGAGATCTCGTGCTTTCTGTTATCCGAGAGAAGCATTCAAGGACGTTAATTTCAACGGACCGCGAATGACGCTGTGTGTAGATCAACTCACTCTGTATTCACCTGAAATTCCGTCTAGACGAGTTCCACAATCCTCTGAGTGTTCACCTGCTTGTACTTGGCGACTCTGCTCTGACTAATGGATTTGGCAAAACTCAAAAAATCGCTAATCTGAGAAGTCGACATTTAATGCATGTTTTAGTTTCTTGATTAATAATAGACATGTATTTATTTGGAGTCAAGCTTTTTTCGCAGCTTGTAAATCCGATCGTTTTGCATTCATGGATTAGCCGCAGAATTCTCAGTGAAAATGGTTAAGCTGGGGGTCAAGGGAATGAAGAAACGCCGACTTACTAGTATTACTTTGTTAAGTAGAATCGAAGTCTTCCTGATCAAATTTGCTTCGACAAAAAGGGCAACACCCTCTCGATCTCACCAGCGATGGCTGGATCGCTCTCAGCATCTGTTCCCACGT
>Ga0187893_10002896_pt1 | contig 36324 bp, 23 predicted proteins | sample MA1701074metaG_FD_139574 | JGI IMG/M metagenome (GOLD analysis project Ga0187893, IMG submission 139574) | White microbial mat communities from a basaltic lava cave in the Kipuka Kanohina Cave System on the Island of Hawaii, USA - MA170107-4 metaG ... | reverse complement strand
CGCTGCAGTGCCGCCAGCTTGAACTCTCTGCTAAACTGCCTCCGAGACAAACCCATGATGCATTCCTCCATTCGCTGAATTCTGCATCTTAGCCGTTTGTCTCACTTTTGGGGGCAAGTCCAACATCTCATGAGCCGCATTGCCCTCAACCTCGGCAGCGCCTCTATACTTCAGATCTCCTACGATCCCAACAATGGAATACCCTACGTCCCTGAGATGGGTTCCTGGGAGAGCATCGACCTCTAACGAAGGGTCTGCTACCTCAATGATTCTTATTTCTTTGCCCAGAGGGTCTTCGCCATCAGCAAGGAAATGTTTGACGAAGCTTTCATTGACAACAACCACTGCAGGGGCCGGCTTCATATCCCGCTCGGTGAAATAGCGGCCCTTGCGGAGCGGAATGCGCATTGTCTGCAGGTAGTCAGCAGTGACGGGATTGCAGTGAGCACCTCTGTGCGGAACACGCAACGTGGGGTGGCCTTCGACGGTAACCCCCACCCAGGTCATCCACTTCATGTCGCCCAACAGATTCGCAACTGCACCGACTGATCGTACTCCAGGCAAGTGTGAAGTCCTCTGAAGCAGGTCCTCCCAATACGACTTGATCTGGGCCATGTTGCGATATCGCTGATCATCAAGTGTGATCTCCGTTATCATGACTTTTGTCGGATCGAGGTCAGCGTAGGGGCCTTTGAGGCCAAGGAAACTCTTGATCATTAGGCCCGCACTAGTCAGCAGCACCAAAGCCGCTGCTATTTCAAATACGACAAGCAGGTTGCGCCCACGACGGAGCCCAAAGGGTTCACTTGAGTTCCTTGCTCCCTCTTGAAGTGCTCCGTGAGGGTCAAGGCTCGAGACTCGTAAAGCAGGTGCTAGACCAAAAATAAGGGTGGCAAAGAACGCGCTGATCGAAGTGAAGCCAAGGACGCGTGGATTGAGAGCCATCCCCTTTTGGAGATACTCGAAGAGGCCAGAAGTGTTGTTAGGGATAACGGTGGCGAGAAAGTTAATTCCGAAAACTGCTAGCAGAAGTCCTACGCTCCCTCCCGCCAAAGCCAGCAGCAATCCCTCGGTGAAGAATTGGCGCGCAAGGCGGAACCGAGTAGCTCCTAGCGCCACTCGAACGGCAATCTCTTGTTGACGTGCTGCCCCCGGGCCATCAGCAAATTGGCGACATTCGCACATGCGATCAGCAATACAAAGCCGACCACACCCTGCAAGAGAAAGAGAGCATGCTCCAAGTACTCTCCCAATCTGTAGTTCAAGGGAAAAAAATCGACAATCCACCCACCCTTGCGGTCAGCTCGGGGTATCTGTCCATCGTGTCGGTACTCAATCTCCGGTGCTTCTCCTGAGGGGTCCACGACTCCGTCAGTTCGTCCTAGATATTCCTCCTTGAGGCTGAGATTCAGGAGATTCATGTTTACTCGAGCCTGATCCACTGTGACGTTCGGTCTAAGGCGAGATATCATCGCGACCCGTTGGCTGAGGGTCTTTCCTGCAAAAGTCATGGGCGTCCACACTTCCGTGACCTGGGAATCACGTATCTTTCCGGAGAAGTCAGCCGGTAAGATGCCAACCACAGTGAATCTCTCGCCATTGAGCCGCACTGTCCTTCCGATAGCACTCCGGTCGGAACCGAGACGGCGCTGCCAAAGACCATAAGACAGGACACAAACACGCTCACGTCCAGGCTCGTTTTCTTCTGGCAGGAAGGTACGTCCAAGGACTGCTCGTAGCCCGATCGAGGAGAAATAGTTGGCAGAGACGTAGGCCCCTGTAATTCTCTCGGTCTTTTCTCCACCTGCGAGAATGAAACTTTCGGGCTTCCACGCTGCGAGTTGCTCAAAGACCTGATTGCGATTTCTCCAGAACAAATAGTTCGCTAAAGTCGAAGGTGCTCCCAACCCCTCCTTCATGTCGACTAAGACCATCATGAAGACCTTTTCGGGATCCTTCGGGTAGGGCCGCAAGCGATACAGCGTGGCGTTTAGAACGCTGAAGATCGCAGTGTTGGCACCGATTCCTAGCGCCAGAGAAAGCACTGCCACGGCGGTGAAACCTGGATTCTTGCGCAGCATCCTCAAACCGTAACGAACGTCCTGCCACAGTTCATCCAGGAACCTTGTTCTGCGAAGGTCTCGACACTCTTCTTTGGTTTGATCGACGCCACCGAAGCTCCGCAAAGCAGCGTAGCGGGCTTCTTCGGGAGTCATGCCTGCAGAGATGTTCTTCTCGATCTCGTTCTGCAGATGGAACTGCACCTCTTCGGAGAGATCGTCTTCCAAGCGATCCTGGCGGAACAGGCTCCAGAGCCGATGTGGGAGCTTTCCAACCCTGAATAGCCGCATCGGTTTCCTCCCGTATCTGCCTGACCGTTTGTCAGCCCCAGCGGGGCGGCATCCTTATAGAACACGAAACCAACCCGAGTCGCCCCAAGCTCCGTGAGGAGCGACATATTCGTCCATGAGACTCAGTCTCTTGCTCCGTCGGCCTGAAGATGTCGCCCCTGAAAGGGGCTTGGAATTGGTGCCCGGCATTTTCTATAAAGATAGCGCTCCTAGAGGAGCTTGGGTTCCAGAAGATGACAGATCGGCAAATTGCAACCAACCCATAACTCCTCACTCGTCACTGACCACTGCTTCATTCACACCTAAGCGCTACTACAGGATCGACTCGCGTTGCACGACGTGCCGGAACATAGATGGCCAGAAGGACGACCGAGACAAGCAGGAACGATATTTCCAAGAACGTCCATGCGTCGGTCGGACTGATACCGTGAAGTTGGCTTCTCAGAAGTCGCGTCGTCGCCAGAGCAGACATTACTCCTAACCCCACACCGATCAAGGCCGGAAACAAAGCGCGTCGCAGGAATAATCTCAGAACGTCTCTTCGTTGGGCTCCCAACGCCATCCGAACGCCAATCTCGTGCGCCTTTCGACTCACACCGTACGAGACGACGCCATAAATCCCCATCAATGAAAATGACAGAGCCAGAGCAGCGTAGCTGCCCAGGAGCCAGGCGATGAAGCGGTTGACGAAGATCGAAGCCGACACGACGTGATTCATCGTCCAAAAGTAGGTGATTGGCTGGTTCCGATCGATCCGCCAAACTTCTCTGCGAATCGCGTCAACCGCGTTGGCTGCAGGTGACATCGTTCGAACGAACAAGTACATCCCACCGATGGGACCCTGCTGCAGATAGGAGCTATATAACGTGGGTATCGGTTCTGAATTTAGTTTGTGCTGGACATCCGCGACAATGCCGACAACGGAGAGCCAAGGGGCCTTAGCTTCCGGCTCTCCAGGCCGAAGGCGTTTGCCAATCGGATCCTCGCCAGGAAAGTAACGCCGTGCCAGAGATTGGCTGATAAGAGCGACGCCCGGGAATTCCTTTGTGTCATGGTCTGTGAAAGCCCTACCCCTCAGTAGTGGAATTTCCATAGTCTTGAGAAAGTCAGGGTCAATGACTGCCGAGATGGCGCGTGGCACAAGCGGTTTGTTGATCGGTTGCCCTTCTATGTTGAACTCGTCGCCAGACAGCCAAAACTCTCCCGCCGGTACATTGTCCATCAGACTGGCTGCTTCGACTCCCGGCAGCGCCTTCACTCGCTGAATCAGCTGCGTATAAAAGGCTGAGTCATGCGGCGAGTCGCGTTGAGAGAGCAATAGCATGGTCACGACGCGGTCTGGATTGAAACCAACCTCAACTCTCGTCAACCGCAGGAAGCTCTGCACCATCAGGCTGGCGCCAATAAGCAATACCAGGGAAACGGCAATTTCAAAAACCACCAGGAGGCCGCCCTCGCCACCTCGCGCAGAAGGATCGATGACAGTCCGCTTACCTTCCTTCAGGGCTTCGTTCAGATTGGCCTTCGACGCTTTGACTGCCGGCACCAGCCCGAACAACATCGCGGTCAACAATGAAACCAGAAAGGTGAAACCGCACACCGACAAGTCAACGCCGATGGTTTCCTTGCCCCCCGGAACGATCCATTTGATTTCTTCAGGAAGAAGCAGAAGGCAAAGCCGAACGCCCCAAAAAGCCAGCAGCAAGCCGAGCATCCCGGCCAGCAAGGAAAGCAAGATACTTTCGACGAGCAGCTGACGGACCAGCCGCCAACGACCCGCTCCAAGAGCAGAGCGTATGGCCATCTCTTTGCGGCGCCCCAGGCCGCGTGCCAGTGCGAGACTCGCCAAGTTCGCGCAAGCCAGAAGCAGCACGAACCCCACCGCCCCAAGCAATAGAGGAAGAGTTCTCAGCATCCCCAGGAACACCGGCTGACGCTGCCGGTGCCACTCATTTAGTGGGAGCACCCTGGCGCTCCAGCCCTTGTACAGCTCCGGGTAATCATGAACAAGTCGTTGCAACCGAAAGCTAATCTCTTTTCCAGCAGTCTCGAAAGTTTTCCCGACTCGAAGACGGCCAAGAACATGAAGTGGTCGGCTCTCATTCGGAGTCAGCTCCTGAGGATCGAATCGCAACGGAACCAGGACGTCGTTGGAATCGCCCCCACTCCAGAACCGGAATTCCGGCGCCATGACTCCTACAATGGCGTACTTCTCTCCATCCAGAGTCAGAGTTTGATCAAGAATCTCTGGGGTCGCGCCAAAGCGCCGCTTCCAAAGAGAGTCACTGATCACGGCGACTGAGCCGGAACTTAATTCGTAGTCACTGTCATCAAAGCCCCGTCCCAGGGCAGGCACTGCTCCAAGGAGAGGAAAGAGATCCTTGGTTACGCGTGCACCCATGAGCTGATCGGAGTAGTCGCGACCGGTGAGAATCGTATCCATTCCCCGATAGCCCGCCAGTATTTCGAAGGCCTGAAGCTCATCATCCTTCCAGGCGAGAAACGTGGAGGAGGGCACATCTCTGAGCTGCCCCTGAGAATCAATCTCTTGAACTACCGCTATTCGGTGTGGGTTCTTGAAAGGCAGCGGCCGAAGAAGCATGGCATGTAGAAAGGAGAACACGACGCCGTTGGCAGCGATGCCCAACGCCAGAATCAACGTGGCTGTAATGGTGAATCCAGGACTCTTGCCCAGCATTCGCAGCCCGTATCGCAGATCCTGCCACAGTTCATCCAGCAACCCTGTTCCACGAACATCGCGACATTCCTCTTTGACCTGATCAATCCCGCCGTAGTTGCGCAACGCGGCATAGCGAGCGTCTTTAGGAGTCCTGCCTGAAGCAATGTTCTTCTTAATCTCGTTCTGCAGATGGAATTGCAGCTCTTTCGAGAGATCGTCTTCCTTTTGTCTCTGGCGAGACAGATTTCGGAGAAGCCGCTTCACTCTCTGAATTCCCATCATGGATTCTCCTGCTCGATGGCCTCTGTTAGCCCCAGCGGGGCGGTCTATTTATAGAAACCACGCTCCCCAATCAGGTCAAGCTCCGTCAGGAGCGGCACATCCGCCCCTGAAAGGGGCTGGGGCTTGATGGACAATGTGTTCCTATAAATAGGCCACTCCTAGCGGAGCTGGGTACGACCGAGATCCGAATCGCCAATTCGAACTGCACTCACCACTCGTCACTCACTACTGCTTCACTCGTACCTCAGTGCCAGCAGGGGGTCGACTTGTGTTGCCCTGCGGGCAGGCACATAGCTGGCTACGCACACCACTAGCAACAGCACCAGCGACACTGCCACATAAGTCATAAGGTCGGTCGTGCTGATGCTAAACAACTGGCTGGCGATCAATCGAGTCAAGACCTGTGCCCCCGCAATCCCAATAGCCATACCCAACAGCGCTGGCTGCAAGCTCTGGCGCAGCACTAGCAGCAGTACGTCTTTCTTTTGGGCTCCCAAGGCCACGCGAATACCGATCTCTCGGGTGCGCTGTGCTACCGCATAAGCCACCACTCCGTAAATCCCCGTGGCCGCCAGAATCAAGGCCATACCAGCGAAGATGGCTAACTGAGTCATGCCGATACGCCGTGAGGCAACCGAATCCATCACCTTCTGCTCCATGGTTTTGACGTCTGAAACTGGCTGGTTCGGATCCAGGGCCCACACTGCTTGTCGCACTGCCGCCACCATACCCAGAGGATCAGACTGGGTGCGAACCACCAAGTGCATGATCCGTCCCCCATTGAATGGTGGATGATAAGAAGGCTCGGGCATTAGTGAATGGGGGATAAAGATTGTTCCGAAGGTCCCCTTGGAGAGCCAAAGCTGGTTATCACCAAGGCCTGCGCTCTTCATATCTCGTGCGACGCCGACGACGGTAAACCAGCTCCATCCCTCTCCCGCTAGCCTAATCCGCTTGCCAACGGGATTTTCATTAGGGAACAGTTCATGAGCCAATCTCTCATTGACAATGGCCGTTGGAGGAGCACCCTCCATATTATCTCGGTCGGTAAAATCCCTTCCCCGCAGCAGAGAAGTTCCCATCGCTCGGAAGTAGTTGGGACTTACCGGATAACATGCACGCACGCGCCAGCCCTGATTCTCGTCTCCTAAGACCCACTCGATTCCTTCCTGGACAGTCAGTGCTTGGTGCATCACTCCTCTCCCCAGAGGGAGGTATTCCACCGCCGCCGCAGCTTGAACTCCGGGCAGCGCCCGCACCCGCTCTACTACTTGCCGGAAGAAGCCAGCCACCTGTCGCCCCTCTCGATAACTGTAGGGCGGCAGAGAGAGCCGCATCGTCAAGACGTTCTCTGCTCGAAAGCCCGGATCGACTCGGATCAGCCGTGCAAAGCTGTTAATCAACAATCCTGCTCCAATCAACAGCACCAAGGCCAAAGCCACCTCACAGACCACCAAGCCGTTGCGTAGTAGTTGACGGCCAAATCCAGCCCCCATTTGCTGGCTGCCCTGCTTGAGGGATTCATTGAGATCCATTTTCGAAGCCCGCAGCGCCGGTGCCAACCCAAACAGCAGCCCCGTCAGCACTGAGACCAGCACTGTGAACCCTAACACTGGCAGATCGATCCCAATCTCCCGCAAACGCGGGATGTTGGTTGGCCCTGCCGCTACCAAAAGCCTCGTCCCCCAGCCTGCCAGCAGCAGTCCCAACCCCCCGCCTAACAGCGCCAACAACACACTCTCGGTCAGCATCTGACGCACCAGACGGGACCGCCCAGCCCCGAGCGTCGCTCGAATTGCTATCTCTTTCCGCCTCGCGGTAGCTCGGGCCAGCAGTAGATTCGCCACTGTGGCACAACCAATCAGCAGCACCAGCCCCACAGCACCCAGCAGAGGCAGTAACACCTCGCGGGCATTTCCCACCACGTCTCTTTGCAGTGGAACCAGTGGCGGCCCCTCTCCCGGTTCGCCTTCCCCGCTTCTAGCCCGCAGTCGAGCCGCAATCACATCCATCTCCGCCTGGGCTTGCTCGCGGCCGATGCCTGCTTTCATCCGCGCCACTACCGTCAGTTGCAGCCTAGCGGTATTGGCTCCCGAGGCGTTCAGCGTGAAGGGAACCCACACATCTGCTTTGTAGCGTGAGAACTCAAAGCCCGCAGGCATAATGCCTACCACCACATGTGGCTCACCGTTGAGGTTCAAGGTTTTTCCCACTAGGTTGGGGTCTCCCTCAAACTGCTGCTCCCACAATCGGTAGCTCACCACCGCCACTGGAGCACTTCCAGGCTTCTCTTCTTCCGGAAAGAACGTTCGGCCCCGGACCGCTTTAACGCCTAGAGTCGTGAAAAAGCCTGGAGTGGCCCGCAGCCCTTCGATCTGCTGGGGTTCGCCCCAACCCGTCAGGTTAAACGTTTGGGGAAAGAACGCCCCCAGGTCCCGAAACACATGGTTCTGCTGCCGCCATTCGAGAAACTCGGCTGGAGAAGCTCCGAATCCGCCTTCCGGAAACACTATCTTCCAGATCATCGCGAGCCGCTCTGAATCTGGGTAGGGCAAGGGGCGCAGCAACACCGCATTGACCACACTGAAGATCGCACTGTTGGCTCCTATGCCTAACGCCAAAGCTAGCACCGCGACTGTGGTAAAGCCGGGATGCTTCCTCAAAGTCCGCAGACCGAAGCGCAGGTCCTGCCGAAGCTCGTCGAAGAATCGACTTCGCCGCACATCCTGGCACTTCTCTTTCACCTGATCCACTCCGCCGAAGCTCCGCAGCGCGGTGTAGCGGGCATATTCCCGGCTCATACCAGCCTTGATATTCTTCTCGATTTCGTTTTGCAGGTGGAACTGCAGTTCTTCGGTGAGGTCGTCCTCCATTCGACCTCTGCGGAACAGATTTCGCAGAAGCCGCATCACTCTCTGAATTCCCATCATGGATTCTCCTGCTCGATGGTCTTTGTTAGCCCCAGCGGGGCGGTCTATTTATAGAAGCCAGGCTCCCCAATCAGGTCAAGCTCCGTCAGGAGCGGCATATCCGCCCCTGAAAGGGGCTGGGGTTTGGTGGACAAAGTGTCCCTATAAATAGGCCGCTCCTAGCGGAGCTGGGTACGACTGAGATCCAAATCGCCAATTCGACCTGCACTCGCCACTCGTCACTCACCACCGCTTCACTCGTGCCTCAACGCCACAACTGGATCAATTCGGGCGGCGCGGTGGGCTGGAACGACGCTGGCGCCGAGCCCGACCAGGCCCAGAAAGACGATGACACTCGCAAAGCTGGCCGGGTCGGTCGGGCTGAGCCCAGCTGCGAGGAATAACGCCAGCGGGCGAGTCGCAGGCAGCGCCAAGGCCAGACCAAGCCCAACTCCGATGGCGACCAGGATCAGTCCTTCGCGTATCACCATTCGCAGGACATCGCTGCGAGTGGCCCCCAACGCCATGCGGATTCCGATCTCAGAGATGCGCCGGCTCGCGACGTAGGTCATTACCCCATACAAACCCACCGCGGCCATCAGTAGCCCGACCGCAGCCAAGCTTCCGAGCAAGCATAGGGAGATGCGACTGGGAAAGTAGGTCAGAGCCAGGTGATTCCGCATGGTCTTGGCGTCTATTCCTGCAGTGCTGTCCAATTCGTTGAGTGATTGCTTGATGGAGGACAAGACGGCCTCAGGCCGACCCATCGCGCGCAAGACGAAGGAGGCTTCTCCTCGCACATCCTCGATTTGCAGAAACGGCCGGTACAACACGGATCTGGGAGCCTCTCCCAATGTGAAATATTTGCTATCGCGGACGACCCCAACAATCTCCACTGCACCGGGTCGCGGATCTTCTTCCAGCAGCAGTCGTCGGCCAATTGGGTCTAGACCAGGAAAGAGGCGGTGAGCCAGCGTTTCGTTGACAATGGCTACGGAACGCGCGCTTCGGTCATCAGTCGGCTCGAACTCCCGACCTCTCAATCTCGGGATCTGCAAGGTGCTGAAATACTGCGGGCCGACCGACTGCCACGCCATGTGAAAGAGTTCCGAGTTGCCTTCGATGCGCGCAGCGGTGTCGGCAGACGTGAAGCTGAGTGGGAGGAAGTTGACATAGCTTACAGATGCGATACCAGGAACCCCTTCCAAGCGTGCAAGCGCCTGGCGTAGAAAGGAAACGGCCTGTTGATCGTTGTAACGTCCGTTCGCCAATTGGATCTGGACGGCAAGTGTCTTGTCTGTGTTGAACCCGGTAGGAGTTGAGCGGATCTGAAACAGGTTGCGCAGAAAAAGAGCAGCGGTAACCAGAAGCAGGAGCGAAACCGCGACTTGACCCACAACAAGGGCGTTGCGCAGGGTGAACCGCCGGTTTACAAAGTGGCTCTCTTGTTGCTTGAGCGCGGGCGAGAGACTGAATCGCGTTGCCTGGAGCGCGGGAACGAGGCCGCACAGCATCGTGACAGCCATTGTCAGCAGAAAGGCATAGATCATCAACTCACCGTCAGGGGCGAAATCAATCTCACGCGGTTCGTATAGCGGTATGGGGATATGGCTTATCAAGCCAGTGAGGTACAGATGCAGGACCAATCCGCAGCCTCCTGCAATCAGCGACAGTGCCAGGCTCTCGATGAGGAGTTGCTGAATCAAACGGCCGCGGCTGGCGCCCAGAGCCAGTCGCACCGCAATCTCCCGGCGTCGGTTGGTGGCCCGAGCTAGCAGCAGGCTCGCGACATTGGCGCAGGCAACCAACAGAACGAGCGCAACGAGGAACAGCAGAAGACCAAAGAACAGAAGAACCGGCGACGCGTCATCGTCCTGTCTCATCCAATCCAGTCCAGACAGGGCATACACGCGTTGGACTCGGCGCAAATCGCGATTGGCTTTTGGATACAGTCGCTCTAGCCGCTCCGCTCCAGCTATCAAGGTCGCCTGCACCTGCTGACGGCTCACTCCCGCATGGACACGGGCAACCACCTCCAGCCGCGTGGCACTGCGGTCACGGAGCCACTGAAAAATGGTTTTACTGAGAGGGAGGTATACTTCGGGAGCCAAGCCGTGAGGCAAGAATGAGCGAAACCCTTTTGGCAAGACCCCCAGAACTGTGTAGGTGGTTTGGTTGATCGACACCACTTTGCCAACTATGCCAGGGTCGCTCCCTAGCCGTTGCCAGAAGCCATGACTCAGCACTAGGACAGTAGGGTCAGTCTCAGGCTGGACCTCCGCCGCCGTGAACAGCCGCCCCAGACAGGCTGTGACACCAAGCACGTCAAAGTAATTCGCACTAACCGTTTGATGAAATAAAGTCCTGGTGTCGCTCCCCAGCCGCAACCGCACCCCGTAATCACCAGGATTCACATAGGCGGCCAATCCAGCAAAAAGATGCATCGCCTCAAGATCGCGATAATTCAAGTACGACATGCCATAGTCGCGGCTTACCATGACATTCATGAGTTGCTCGGGATGTGTGGCAGTCGGCCGGCTTACCAGGATGGCTTTGAAGAGGCTGTATGCAGTTGTGTTGGCGGCTATGCCCACGGCGAGCGAGACCAGGGCCACAGCCGTAAAGCTCGGACTCTTCTTCAATCCTCTAAGTGCATGCTTCAGATCCCGCCATAAGGCTTCCACGCCGTTCCAATGTCGAAGGTCACGGCATCGCTCTTGGACTTGGTCCACACCGCCGAAACTGCGCAAGGCGGCGTAGCGGGCATCTTCAGGACTCATGCCTGCCGCGATGTTCTTCTCGATTTGATTCTCTAGGTGGGATTGCAGTTCTTCGGAGAGGTCATTTTCCATTTGTCTCTGGCGAGACAGTTCGCGGAAAAGCTGCATCACTCTCTGAATTCTCATCACTAGTTTCTCTTGCTCGATGCCTTTTGTTAGCCCCAGCGGGGCGGCCTATCTATAGAAACCACGCTGCGGAATCAAGTCGAGCTCCGTCAGGAGCGGCATATTCGTTCGCGAGATCAATCTCTGGCTCATCAGCTCGAAGATACCGCCCCTGAAAGGGGCTCAAATCCATGGATATACCTTCTTCTATAAATAGGTCGCTCCTAGCGGAGCTAGGGAAGACTTGCTAGGCTTTGAACTCACAACCCGCCAAAGAATGCAGCCGCTTTTGTCTTCATGAAATCTGACCCTCCCTTGAAAATCCCGTCCCTCGGAGGGGGTGAAGGCTTGAGAAGCCTTCACCGAAGCGACAGCGGTCGCGCAGCGCCGGGTGGGTTTCCGGATCAACAACCTCCACCAGGTTCTCGGTTACGGTCCCAACCCCCCTGAAATCCCCCCTTGTCCAAGGGGGGGACGCCGTTTTCATCGAACGTGGCGCCGCTCTAGGCGGCATGGAAAACTCCTCTGTGGGTAGGGCTTCGATCACTTGAAGGTTCCTAAGGCCCTGGCGGGTATTACAGAAAATCTCGTGTCGAGTTCGCGGTTAGAATCCCTGCTTCTCAAAGACCACGGTCACCGTCAGTGGCTCTGCGTTCATGTCCTTTGTATTGGCTTTCTGCGTCAGCACCTTGCCATCCTTGGAGATCGTCCAGGTACCCGTACCAATCGTCTCACCGTCGCTCGACTCGGCAACGTATTCGATCGTCGAAGGACTAACGCGCTTGAAAGCCTGAGTGTGCGTGAACGAACCTTCCTTGTAGGAATACTCCTTGCCATCAATTGCAGCGGTGGATTCCGTGCGGCTTTCGTTGCCCTCTTGATCAGTTAAAGGCATGAACCACTTGATTGCGGGCTCCTTGTGCTCAATTTTCATCGTGGTGCTCTTCGGCTTCGGCATGGGGCCAAAGTCCGATTTCTCCACATTGACCTTCCAAGTGCCGGAGAGGTCAGTGGCTTCTTCTGCGCTGGCCGGCAAATCTCGTAACCAACCCAGACAACAGACAACGACCACGACTTTTGCGACGCTATTCATGATTCCTCCTCATTGTCACTAGCGGGAAGGCCGCGTTCTTGCGAGGCCAAGAAGCCAAGAATGGTCACGTAGCAACACTCGAGATGCCTCGCGCTTAGGTGAGATTTTTCCCCAGCTCGCCATGACAACCCCCACGCCTGCCGCGTCTCCCTCTTTCTTAAGGGGGAACTGCCGTCGCTCGCACTCAGCACTCATCACTCAGCACTTATCACTCAGGACTCATCACTGTCTTATTCACACCTCAGCGCCACCATCGGATCGACTCGCGTTGCGCGGCGCGCGGGAATGTAACTGGCTGCCAATGCAACAGCGATCAGCAACAGTGAAACCAATGAATAGGTCACAGGATCGGTAGCCCTGACACCGTAGAGGAATTGCGCAATGAGGCGAGTCAATGCAAGAGACCCGGCGACACCAATGAGCAGGCCCAAAGCGGTTGTCTTTAACACTCCTCTGACAACCAGTTTCACCACGTCCTTCCTTTGCGCACCTAGGGCGATGCGAACGCCAAACTCGCGGGTCCGCTCGGTGACGAGATACGAAACGATGCCGTAGATTCCCACGGCTGCGAGGACAAGTGCCAGACCACCAAAAACACCAAACAAGCGCATTAGAAAACGCCGTCCCGCCAGCGATTCCGAAAGGCTCGCTTCCATCGTTTGAATATCGAAGATTGCCTGGTCTGGGTCTACTTCCGCGACGATTTTCTGGAGGGCCGGCGCCAGGCGCGTTGGGTCCGACGAAACACGAATGATCAAGTCCTTCCACAGATGGCCGAGATAGAAGCCACCCGGGTAGTCCGAGGCATGCTGGCGATAGGACCCATACATCATAGGTCCTGGGTCAGCTTCAAACCCCCACTGCCTGATGTTCCCCACGACTCCCACGATCTCACGTGGATGGTCCTCGGCAACGTTTACCCCAGAACCTCCTCCCAGGATTCGCAACTGCAGCTGCTTTCCGATCGGGTTCTCATTGGGGAGGAATCTGCGGGCCATTGCTTCGTTGATCACCACCACCCATGGCGTGGTTTCAACATCCTGTTCTGTAAGGTAACGGCCCTGCTGGAGAGGTATCTCAAGCGCTCTGAAATAGCCGGAGCTGACCTCGTTGTAGCCGGCGCGCGGCTCCTGCTGCGGCGGCGGAGTGGCTTCGCCAATCATGCGAAAAGAGCGTGTTTGAACGTATCTCGGAGGAGCCAGGTGAGCAAGGCCGGCAGAAGCCACGCCAGGCAGCGCCTGCACCCGCTCCAACACCTGCTGGAAGAAGAGCGCTCCCTGAGGTGTCACTCTCTTCTTGATGTCGGGAAGGTTGTGCCAGTACTTCGTCCCATTCAAAATAATATCCGCCGTCAAAAGGTTTTTCGGGTTGAAGCCGAGACCAACCCGTTGCAAGCGCAGAAAGCTATTGATCATCAAGCCTGCGCCGACTAAAAGAACCAAAGAAAGGGCGACCTCTGAAACCAGCAGCATCGCCCTGCCCCGTTGGCGCGACCCACCTCCTGCGCGGGTGCCTGCCTCTTTCAGAAACTCGCTCACGTTGGGCTTCGAGGTCTGTAAAGCTGGAGCGATCCCAAACAGCAAAGCGGTGAGCAGGGACGTCACCAGCGTGAAGACAAAGGCTCTTCCGTCAAGGGCCAACGTCAGTGAGACCTCGACCGGATTCAGCAGCAGCACGATCTTCTGACCCCAGATGGCCAGGAACAGACCTAGCGTGCCCCCCAATAGGGCCAAGAGCATGCTCTCCGTGAGCGCCTGAAAAACCAAGCGCCGCCGGCTTGCGCCGAGCGACGCGCGAATGGTCATTTCCTTCCGACGGGCCGCGCCTCGGGCCAAAGTGAGGTTGGCAACGTTGGCGCAAGCAACGAGCAATACAAACCCAACCGCGCCCAGCAGGAGGAAGAAGAGTCCCTTCGTGTCGCCAGTATTCGCTTCGTGAAGTGTTTCGATCTGAATCTTCCAGAGCTCGCCTTCTGAGGTTTGTTTCTGTTGAGTCTGCAACGCGATGCCACTCAGTTCTGTTTGGGCTTGCTCGAAGCTGATGCCGGGTTTGAGACGTCCCACAACATCCATCCAGCGCATGTTGGGTTCTAGACGATCGAAATTGAAGGCGAGCCAGGCGTCCACGGTCATCTTCCAGGGAAAGACAGAGAAGCCCGGCGGCAGCACGCCGACGATCGTTTTCTTGTGTCCATCGATTCCCACCGTCTGCCCGACAACCTCTTCGGAGGAAGCGAAGGTCCGCTGCCAGAGGTCATGGCTGATAACGACTGCGACCCCCTCGCCGCCGGGCGCGTCATCGGGCAAGAACGTTCTCCCGCGGAAGGCTCTCACACCCAATAGCGGAAAGAACGATGGGCTGGCATAGTCCAGTTCAATCCGTTCGGCATGGCCGATGCCGGAGAGGGTGGCTGGGTCGCCACCCAGACTGGCGCGGGCGATTCCTTCAAAGCTTCGGCTGTGTCTTTTCCACTCCTGATAGCAACCCATCGTCGGAGAACGCCGGCCTCCCTGTCTGAGCTCAACTTCTGAAACAATCACCAGGCGGTCCGGATCGTGCAGGGACAGCGGGCGCAGTAGCATGGCGTTCGCCACACTGAAAATGGAAGTGTTCGCGCCGATGCCGAGTCCGAGCGTTAACACCGCAACTGCAGTAAACACAGGATTCTTCACAAGCATCCGCGAGCCATACTTGATGTCCTGGCAAAATTCTTCCGTCCATCTCGCCCCTTGGATGTCCCAGCACTGTTCTTTCACTTGGTCCACGCCGCCAAAGTTCCGAAAGGCAGCATAGCGAGCGTCTTTGGGACTCATGCCAGCAGCGATGTTCTTCCTAGTCTCGTTTTCCAGGTGAAATCGCAATTCTTCGGAGAGGTCATTTTCCATTCGACCTCGGCGGAAGAGTGTCTTAAGGTGAGAAAGAAACTTGGCTGTCACGGACATGACCTGCGGCCTCTTCAGACCACTCACCACTAGTTAACTGTCACGATTTGACCTTGTTCAGTCGGGTGTCTTTCTTCTTCATGTGCCAAGCCGAGGCGTTTCGTCCGTGACTGAGTTACATGACAACCCCTACGCCTGCGGCGTCTCCCCCTTTTTTAAGGGGGAATTGCCGCCGCTCGCCACCCATCACTCAGCACTCATCACTCAGCACTCAGCACTGCTTCATTCGTATCTCAACGCCACTATCGGATCGACCTTGGATGCTCGCTTGGCAGGGAGAAAGCCTGCAAGAGCGGTTACTGCCACCATCAGCCCGATGACGGTCACAATCGTCAGGGCATCCGTAGGCGTTACTCCAAACAAGAGACTTGAAAGCAGGCGGGTGCTCGCCAACGCGGTAACGAGTCCACAGCAGATACCAAGTAATGTCAGGATCAATGACTCGCAGAAGACCATCCAGACCACCCTGGCGCGTCGAGCACCCAGTGCCATCCGGATTCCGATTTCTTTCGTCCTTCGCACAACCACGTAGGACATGACTCCGTACAAGCCTACGCAGACGAGCAAGAGACCTAGCAGGCCGAAGAAACTTGCCAGCGTCGCGATCAGCCTCTCTTGCGAGAGAGATTGGTCGATGTGCTCGACCATTGTTTTAAGGTTATAGAGCGGAACGTTCGGGTCGAGGCCGCGCACTTCCTGCCGGATATGCGCGATCAAGCTGGATACGTCCCCACTAGCCCGCACTGCGAACGAAATCTGGCCGGCAAACTCGCCCGATGTTGGAAACGGCACGTACGCCTTTCGTGTCAAAGGGTCGCGTACGCTGCGCGACTTAACGTCGCTCACGATACCCACAACTTCGTTCTGCACCTCATTGACGGTGATCGTTCGGCCGACTGGATTCTCGCTGCCGAAGTAATGCCGGGCCATCACGTCGTTAATCAGCACGCCCTTCGCCGGGCTTTGCTGATCCCGCGTGTCGAAGCCGCGGCCCGCGAGAATCGGCATGCCGACTGTTTCGAAAAATCGCGGTCCTACCAGATTCATCTCAACTTCCGTGTCTTGGTCGGAATGAGGCACGAACCCTGGCACGGTGGCCCGCGTGTTCCAGCCGCCAGCCTCGAGCGGTCCAAAGACAGCGAGGCTCGCAGAGCGTACACCGGGAATGGTTTCAAGCCGGTTGAGAAGCTCCCTATAAAGCCGCGCGGCGCGCTCGCGCGAGTAGCCGACGAGAACGGGATTGGTGGAGAAGACCACAAGATTGTAGCGATCAAATCCAACGTCGAGGCTTTTGAGACTCTGTAACGTTCGAACAAATAGACCCGCGCCGACCAGCAGCAGCATCGACAGTCCGACCTGCGCGGCAACGAGGGATTTACTTAGCCGCGCGCCACGGATTCCGCTGACAACGCCTTCAGCAAGCGATGGGTTTGGATTCACGCGCGTTGCTCGAAACGCCGGCGCTAGCCCGAATAGAATTCCGGTGAGCAAAGAGACTGCAGCGGTGAACCCCAGGATGCGAAGATCCGGTTGGAGGTGAATGGGAATAGGATCGGGCCCGGGTGAAGCCAGTCGCAGGAGCACCTTACTGCCCCACTGTGCGAACAAAACGCCCAGAACGCCGCCCACGGTCGCGAGCATCAGGCTTTCGGTGAGCAACTGCCGGATCAGGCGCGCGCGCCCTGCGCCGAGCGCCAGACGCACTGCAATTTCTCTCCGGCGTGCCGCCGCCCTTGCCAACAGCAGGTTGGCGATATTCGCGCAAGCAATAAGCAGCACGAGACCCACCATGATCGTCAACACGAGCAGTGGTTTGGAAAAACGCCGTCGTAGGATTTCGATACCCTTACTGCCGGAGCGTAGCTCGATTTTCTTTTCGCCCAGCTCGCGGATTTTCTTCTGGTCTGAGATGTTTGCGGCCATCTCGTCGAGTATTTGCCGAAAAACGACGCTCGTGGCCGCCAAGGCCTGCTGCTCGGTTACTCCAGGTTTCAGCCGTGCCATGATTTGGGTCCACCAAAAGCCCGTTTCCTTGAGGCGGGAGCGGCCGCCATGGATAGCCTCTTCCATCGCCAGCGGCACCGTGATATCCGGCGCACTACCGACCGACACGCCGAAGAACTCTGGCGGGGTCACACCCACGACGGTGAACGGAGCACCGTTGATCCTGATCCTCTGGCCCACGATCGACGGGCGGAGGCCGAACCGCCGCTGCCAGTATCCATAGCTGATGACTGCGACCGGATGTGCTCCCGGTGTGCGATCATCTTCTGCCGACAGCGTGCGGCCAGCGAGGGCGTTCACGCCCAGCACCGAATGGTAGCTTCCGGACACGAGTTGCCCGACGGCTAGCTCGGCGTACTCTCTCGCACTCACACTCCAGCGTGCCTGTCGATCAAAGGCAAACATCCCCGCGAACACGTCGTTCCGGTCACGCAGCTTCTCGTAGGTAGGATAGGTAAAGCTTTCGTTCGATTCGCGTGCGTCGATGTTGGCCAACAGAACAAGGCGCTCCGGCTCCCGAACCGGGAGCATCTTGAGCATGACCGCGTCCATCAGGCTAAAGATCGCCGTGTTCGCGCCAATGCCAAGCGCCAGTGTGAGCACCACCACGGCCGTGAAGCCAGGATTCTTCAACAGCATCCGCACGCTGTATCGGAGATCTTGCCAAGTCTCTTCGGCAAGTCGAATTCCTCGCACGTCCCTGCATTTCTCCTTAACTTGGTCCACACCGCCAAAGCTGCGCAAAGCCGTGTAACGAGCCTCTTCGGGAGTCATGCCCGCCGCGATGTTCTTCTCGATTTCGTTGTGCAGGTGGAACCGCAGCTCTTCGGAGAGGTCATTCTCCATTCGACCCTTATGGAACAGAGCCTTCAGACGAGCAAGCAGACTCACTGTTGACATAGCTCACTCACCACTCACCACTCGCCACTCGTCACTAACCACTGCTCATTCGTATCTCAGTGAAACCATCGGATCTGTCTTCGCTGCGCGACGGGCAGGTAAATAAGAGGCCAACAACGCCACCAGGCATAGAAGGACCGAAACGCAACCCAATGTGAGTGGGTCATTCGGTTGGACACCATACAACAGAGACGACAGTAGCCGATTGAGGACGAGGGCACCTGCAAGACCGGCGATCACGCCTCCAGCGATGAGGAAGGTCGCTTTACCGAGGACCAGAGATAGGATGTCTGTTTCTCTTGCTCCAAGAGCCATCCGGATGCCGAATTCCTGGGTTCGCCGCAGAACCATATAAGACATCACACCGTAGATTCCGATTGCCGCGAGAATCAGCCCAGTCGCTGCGAAGGCGCCAAGCACACCGAGATAGAAACGTGGCTGTGCTACCTGGCGCGAGAACATCGCATCCATGGTCATGATCTCTGGTACCGGCACCTCTGGATCGAGCGAGCGCACGGCGCTTCGGATGGCAGCAGTTAGATCGCCCGCTTGGGGAAGAGTCTTGGCTACCAGGCAACTCGGACTTGCGTAAGCTGCCAGCATCGGCAAGTAAAGCTGAAGTCCCGGCTCGACCCTGAGCCCTAACTGCCGAACGTCTCCGGCGATTCCGACGACTTCAAGTACCTCCATTCCCCGATATCGTGTTGAAAGCTGCTTGCCGATGGGATCTTCCTCACCGAATAACAATCGGCCCATCCTCTTGTTGATCAGTACCGCCACAGGTTGCTGCCGTTCGTCACCAGATTTCAGATCGCGCCCGGCGAGCAGCGGGATCCCGAGCGTATGGAAGTATTGGGGAGCAATGCGCCGTGCCAAGGCTTCGTATTTCTGGGTCGTGGTTCCACCAGACGCTTGCACTTCAATAGGGAAGAGCACCGCTTCGAGGGGCGTGTAATCTGCGGCGCTGACGCTCGCAATCCCTGGCATGCGGCTGACTTCTGCCATCAACTCTTGATAAAACCTAATTGTTTTTGCGCGGTCGTACTTCGGATATGGCGTCGTAGCTCTGACGATCAACGTGCGAAACCGGTCGAAACCCAGGTCAATGTTCATCAAGCGGATCAGAGTGTTCGTCATCAAGCCGGCTCCGACCAAGAGTGTCAACGCGAGCGCCAGTTGGGCTGCTGCCAGAACATTGCGCCATACCTTGCCGCCTGCCCGGCCGAACACATCTTGACCGCTGCTTTGGAGCGCGATGCGCAGCTCCCGTCGTCTGACCAGCAACGCGGGCGCGATGCCTGAAAACAGACCTGTGATCAGCGACGATAAGAAGGCAACTGCCAACAGGGTACGGTCGAGAGCAATTTCATCCACCCGTGGAATGTAAAACGCCTCAATCGACGGCACAGCTTGAATCAAAGCGATGGCCATCAAGAGACCCAGCACCCCACCCGCTGCTGAAAGGAGCAAGCTCTCCACGAAGGTCTGACGCGCGAGCCGAAGCCGCCCTGCCCCGAGAGCGGCGCGAATGGCCATCTCTCTTTGGCGTGTGGTCGCACGAGCAATCATCAGGTTCGCCACATTGGCGCAACAGATCATCAGCACAAAAGCAACAGCAGCCAGTAAGGCCAGGAAAGGCCGGCGGACCTCTCCGGTCACCCATTCATGAAGTGGCCTTACCAGAACTCCCGTCCGGGAGTCTTGCTGCTGCTCCTGCCGAATGCCCTGCATGATTCTGTCCATTTCTGCTTGGGCTGATGCCTGGGAGACTCCTGCGCGCAAATGTCCGACAGCCAGAACGTCTCCGCCTGCTCGATGCCGCCGATCAGCAGCGATCGGTATCCAAACCTCGTTGCGCCGGTTTCCAAAGCGGATATCGGGTGGCAGGACGCCCACAATCGTATAGGGGCTGTCATTGAGGGTGAGCGTTTTCCCAAGGACATCCGGGACGCCACCCAGTTGTCGCTGCCAGAAACCAGCATCAATCAAAGCCACGTTCGCTCGCCCGACCTGATCCTCTTCTTTCGTGAACGTCCGGCCAAGGATTGGACGCACGCCAATCACGTTGGGGAAATCAAAACTGCACGCCAGAATGGAAACGAAACGCGCCTGCGCCAGGCGGCTCAAGGCCATCTCTGTTTGGCGCACACCCGTCAGGCTCTCAAAGCTCGTCGACCGTTCACGCCAGTCGAGGAAAACTCCCGGGGCGGAGAAATAACCTTCTTTGCGCTCGAGGTTGGAAGACTGGACGGCCATCAGGCGCTGCGCGTCTGGGAAAGGGAGCGGACGGAAGAGGACGGCATTGATGACTGAGAAGACCGCTGTGTTTGCTCCAATGCCCAGTGCGAGTGTTAGTACGACCACAGTCGTAAAGCCCGGGTTCCGCCGACCAAGTCGTAGGGCGTATCGCAGGTCCTGCAAAAGTTCGTTCATCGCTCGCACTCCCCTCAGATCTCGGCACTCTTCCGTCACTTGATCCATGCCACCGAAGCTGCGCAAAGCAGCATAGCGAGCTTCATCCGACTTCATGCCTGCAGCGATGTTCTTCTCGATTTGCTTCTGCAGGTGGAACTGCAGCTCTTCGGAGAGGTCATCTTCCGTTCGACCTCTGCGGAACAACACCTTGATGTAAGAGAGGAGTCGTGGAGGCATCTTCACTTGCCCTCGCCCCTCACCGTTTTCGTTGTTTTCTTTCGTTGCATGACAACCCCCACGCCTGCGGCGTCTCCCTTTTCTGAAAGTGGAATTGGCGCCGCTCGCGACCGCTGGCTCGATTCAGGTTTGACTGGATCTCAGATCAAGCCTTTTCTTCGTAAGCCCCCTGTAGGGGCGGCATCTTTATAGAACCGAACCAATCCTAAGTGTCTCAAGCTCCGTCAGGAGCGACATCGTGGTTCCCAACATCGACGTGGTCCTGCATCACTGCAAGATGCCGCCCCTGAAAGGGGCTTCAATCCTGATTGGTCACGCCCTTTCTATAAATAGGTCGCTCCTAGCGGAGCTCGGGAGGACCTGCTAGGCTTTGGGCTCATCTTCAGCAAGCCAAAGGACCTGCAATGGCCAACACGTACGCTCAAATCTATATTCACGTCGTCTTTGCCGTACAGGGGCGGCAAAACCTGATTCGTCCACAACACAAAGATGAATTGCAGAAATACATCACCGGCATCATCACTCGCCAGCAGCAAAAGCTGATCGCCATTAACAACATGCCTGACCATTTCCACCTCTTGATCGGTTTAAAACCCAGCATGGCTCTCTCGGACCTAGTCGGTGACATCAAGGCAAGCTCCTCCGGTTTCATCAACGACAAGGGCTGGATGCGAGGCCGATTCGCCTGGCAGGAGGGTTTCGGAGCCTTCTCCTACTCGCACTCTCAGCTGACCAGCGTGATCCGTTACATTCAGAACCAAGAGAAGCACCACGCAAAAAGAAGCTTTCAAGCGGAATATGTCGAGCTGTTGAAGAAGTTCAACGTTCCGTACGATGAGCGTTACCTCTTCCGACCGATTGAAAACGAATAACCTGATTTCGTCTCCACGATGCCGCCCCTGAAAGGGGCTGCCTGGGGTTTGATGGAGAAGGTGTTCCTATAAATAGGCCGCTCCTACCGGAGCTTCGCATAGGTAAAAATCGGAAAATCTCTAAATTCGATTTCCTCACCACTCGTCACTCACCACTTTTCACTGCCTTATTCGTTCCTCAATATCGCCATTGGATCGACTCTGGCAGCACGGCACGCGGGAAAATAACTTGCCGTTAGACCTACGAGAAGCAGCAGCAATGAAACCGCCACGAAGCTCAGCGGATCGTTCGGGTGCACTCCGTACAGGAGGCTCGACAGCGTGCGGGTCAGCAAAAGCCCACCTGCGAGGCCCAACCCCAACCCGAGTGCGGTAAGTCCGACGCCTTGGTTCAAGACAAGTCGCAAAACATGGGCGCGACCTGCCCCCAACGCCATGCGGATGCCAATCTCCCGGCGTCGCTGTGCAACAGAGAATGACAACAGACCGTAGACACCGACCGCAGCGAGTGCAACCGCCACCCCAGCAAAGAGTCCGAATAGCCAGGCATTGAATCGCGATCCTGCCTTGGTAGACGCTATGATCTGCTCCATCGTCCTTAACGCCAGGACGCGCTGCCGTGGGTCGATCTCTGTAACGGCCCGGAGCAGATCATCGGCAATGCCATATGCGGCGTTGGTGTTGACGATCCAAGCCAGACTGCCCGCCCCGGCCAATATCTCCGAAGCCTGTGTGATGGGAATAAAGAGGGTGGGGCGCGGCGGCTCTTTCAAAGCCAACGTCTTGGTGTCACCAACAATTCCGACAACTTCTCGGGGGAGGTCTTGGAAGAAGCTACGCTCTCGGAAGCGACCGATGAGGATTCGGTCACCGACCGAGTCGCCCTGCGGCCACCATGTCCGTGCCAGGGTTTCGTTCACTAGAACCACGAGCGGTGAGGCATTTGTATCGTTTGCCGCCAAAGATCTGCCGCCGCGTATGGGAATCCCCATGACCTCAAAGTAGGCGGGCGTCACCAAGCGAATCTCCATGCCACCGATGCTGTGCTCCGGGCGGCCGTAAAGCTGTGCTGGAAGGTTAGCCCGGCTGGTGAGCGGGAGCAGACTGATCGCCGCTACGTTTTGGACTCCGGGCACGGCTTGAAGGCGCTCGCTCATTGCGTTCGCGAAGCTCGCAAGCGCAGTCGCATTCCGAGGGTCGCGGGGTGTCTCGAAAGTGATGAGCCCCTGAGGCGAGAACCCGAGGCGCTCCTGATGCAACCGGTACAGGGATTGAATCAGGAGTCCGGCACCAATCAGCAACATCCCCGACAGGGCCACTTCGCCTACTACCAGGAAACTACGGGTGCGTTGGCGAGCGCTTCCGGCTCGGTCAGCTCGGCCGACTGACTTGAGTGCCTCATGAATGTTCATCCGGACGCCGCTGAGAAACGGCACGAAAGTAAACAGCAGCGCCGTACCCAAGGCGACAGCAAAGGTGAATGCCAGGACAGTCCGGTCCAGATGAATGGGGCCAGAGGCCGGCAGGTTCAAAGGAATCAACGCTACCAATCCGCCCAATAACAGGCGCGCGGCAAACAGCCCGGCAATGGTGCCGAGTACCGCCAACAAGAGGTTTTCGACTAGCAACTGCCGCAGTAGACGCGCGGTGCTGCTTCCAAGAGCCAGCCGAACCGCGAGTTCTTTTCCACGAGCCGCGAGGCGCGTCATCAGCAAACTGGCCAGGTTCGAGCAGGCAATCAGAAGTAGCAAGGCAGTTGCTCCGAAGAGCAGCAACAGATTCAAGCGGACATCGCCAACCAGCCAATCGTGGTACGAGACGACCATCAAACCGCGATACTCAGGCGGGACGCGCCCAACATACTCGCGACGGAAACGATCCGTTATGGTTGCCATTTCTGCTTCGACCTGACGCAGGCTGACACCGTCGTTAAACCGTGCGACGACTTGTGTGTTTGCACCAGTGTCACCCAGATTACCTGTGGGTCGCAGTGGCACCAGCGCATCCGCAGCTTCCTGAAACCAAAAGCCACGAGGCAGAACGCCTATGATGGTGTAGCTCACGTCGTCCAACAAGACCGCGCGGCCCAGCACTTGCGGGTCGGAGCCGAAGCTGTGGCGCCAGAGGCCGTCGCTCAGGATGATAGCCTGCGGCCCTCCGGCATGCGTTTCCTCGGAATTGAACTCACGGCCCAAAGCCAGGTTGACGCCCAGCACTCGCAGGAAGTCGGTGGTTACCGTCATGCTCTCGATCCACTCCTGTGCAGTTCCCGAGGAGAAACGTCGCTCACCGCTGCCGCGGTAGCCAGCCATGGATGAAAAGGCCGTGCTGTGTTCCTTCCAAAACTCGAATTCCGGGATGCTGACGTCCCCGTGTGTAGGCTGCTGGCCGACACGAACCAGTTGGGACGGCTCTGGATAGGGGAGGGAGCGCAAGAGCACAGCGTTGACGACGCTAAAGACGGCCGTGTTGGCACCAGTCCCAAGTGCCAGGGACAACACGGCGACGACAGTAAAACCGGGACTGCGGAGCATCATTCGCAGGCCGTAACGAACGTCTTGTCGGAGTTCTTCCAAGAATCTTGTCCCTCGTGCATCGCGGCATTTCTCCTTGACTTGGTCCACACCGCCGAAGGTGCGCAAGGCCGCATAGCGAGCCTCTTCTGGAGTCATACCTGTCGCGATGTTCTTCGCGATTTCGTTCTGCAGATGAAAGCGCAGCTCATCGGAGAGGTCATCTCCTGCTCGACTTCTTCGGACTAGCGCCTTGATGTAGGAGAGGAGTCGTGGAGGCATCTTCACTTGCCCTCGCCCCTCACCGTTTTCGTTGTTTTTCTTTGGTTGCACGACAACCCTTACGCCTGTGGCGTCTCCCTTTTCTTAGAGGGGAATTGCCGCCGCTCGCGACTGCTGGCTCGATTCAGGTTTGACTGGATCTCAGATCAAGCCTTTTCTTCGTAAGCCCCCTGAGGGCGGCATCTTTATAGAACCGAACCAATCCTAAGTGTCTCAAGCTCCGCCAGGAGCGACATCGTGGTTCCCAACATCGACCTGGTCCTGCATCGCTGCAAGATACCGCCCCTGCAAGGGGCTTCCCATCCTGATTGATCACGCCCTTCTATAAATAGGCCGCTCTTAGCGGAGCTTGATGGAACCGTCCAAATCGGCAATTCGAACTGCCTGCACTCACCGCTTTTTGACGAACCTGTGTTTGTCCCGTACCGCTGTCACTCACCACTCACCACTCGCCACTGCTTCACTCATACCTTAGCGCCACCACGGGATTGACCTTCGCAGCGCGACGCGCGGGGAGGTAACTGGCGACCAACGAAACGAGAGCCAAGATGAGCGACACGACGACGATGGTGATGGGATCTGTTGTGGTGACTCCGAAGAGCTGGCTCGTAAGCTGGCTCTGAATCAGTCGGGTGAGTCCCAGCGAAGACAGGACACCAATCCCAACACCTGCCAGGCTCAAGTAAAGTGCTTGGCGGAGCACTAGGCCAAGAATGTCTCCGCGCCCGGCTCCCAGCGCCATGCGGATTCCGAAATCACGGGTCCGCTGGCTGACGAAATAGGACATGACACCATAGACGCCTAGCACAGCCAGGGTCAGCGCCATGGCGCCAAAGGTGCCATACAGCCTCAAGTTGAAGCGCTGGGAGGAAAGCCACTCGGACAGCCGTTGCTCCATGGTCATGAGGTTAAAGACCGCCTGATCCTTGTCCACTTGAGCGACTACGGCTTTCACAGGGGTAGCCAGAGCCGTGGGATCGGCGGCAGTTCGTACCATCCAGTCTTTAATCAGGTGTATATTGGCGTCGCCACCTGGGTACTCCCACATGTGTTGACGCCAGGAGGAGTACATGGTGGGCTCTGGATCATTCCATGGGCCCCGGTGTCTTACATTTCCAACAATACCAACCACGAGACGAGGGCCGCTCTCGCTCACTGAAACCCCTGCCGCGTCGTAGCTCACATGAATGGGCTTTCCAATGGGATCTTCTTTGCCGAAGTAGCGGTCGACCATTGCCTGGTTGATGACTACGACCCAGGGGGATTGCTCGCGATCCTGCTCATTGAGAAGCCGGCCCTTCAGAAGGGGGATTTGCAGCGTTTTGAAGTAATCTGGATTGACCTCCGCCAACCCGGCCATCAGCTTCTTGTCGGTGGGGGGATCAGCCTGTCCAACGATTTTGATCGGATGCGGGAATACCCCACTGCTGATACCGACGGACGTCACTCCAGGCAAGGCCGCGATACGCTCAAGGGTCTCCTGGATGAAAGCATCTGCCTCTGGAGTGACCCGTTTCATGTCGCCATCCAGAATCTTCCGGTATTTTGGCCCCAGCAGCTGGATTTGCATGGACAGCACATTGTGAGGATTGAACCCCGGATCGATGTCTTGCAACGCCAGGAAGCTCCTGAACATCAAGCCAGCGCCCATCAGGAGCACCAAAGCGAGAGCCACTTCAGCCACCACGAACAGACCGCGTTTGGCAGTTGACGCACGTTGCTCCCCAGAGCCTTCGGCTCCTTTGATTGCGTCGTTCAAATCTGCTTTTGACGCCCGCCAGGCCGGGATCAAGCCGAACAGTAACCCTGTCAAGAGTGAAACTCCCAGTCCGAAATACATCACGGTCCGATCGATACGAATTTCTTCCGTTCGCGGAAACCATTCGGGGGCTAGAAAAACAAACAGCCGAATACCCCAATAACTCAGAACCACGCCCAAGACACCGGCGATCAGCGCCATCAGAATACTTTCCGTCAGCAACTGCTGAATCAGTCGCCTTCGGGACGCTCCCAACGCCAGCCGCATGGCGAATTCCTTTCTGCGCTTGGCCGCTCTGGCCAGCAAGAGATGAGCGGCATTGACGCAGGCGATGAGGAGGACAAACCCGACAGCTCCGAGCAATAGATAGAGAACCTCGTCCCATCCCCTGGAGTAGGCCTCCGAAAGTGGCTCGATGCGAAGCCCCCAACCCTTGTTTGTTTCGGGATGATCCTGCGCCAGCCGTTGCGCAAGAATGTCCATTTCGGCCTGGGATTGTGTGAGCGAAATTATCGGCTTAAGGCGCGCAAAAACCGTGAACCAGCGTGTACTGGGTGTAAGAGGATTGTCAGTCGGACTGAGGGCGATCCAGACATCCGCGGCCTTGGTGAACGGGAAAACCCAAAAGCCGGGCGGCATCACCCCGATAACGGTACCAGCTCGGCGGCCTGTGTTCAGCTTTTCGCCGAGCACGTTGGGAGACCTGGCAAATCGTCGTTCCCAGAGGCCGTTGCTGATGATGATTCCAGTGCTTCCCTCCCGAGTGAGGTCCTCGGCCACAAAATCCCGCCCGAGAGATGGCCTGACGCCTAACAAACGAAAAAGGCCAGGAGTTACGAACTGGCCCCGGACCCGCTCGGGCTCTCCAGAACCTGAAAGCGTGTACGTTTCCAGATCGGCAACCGCCAGTTCCATTCTCTCAACGGTTGACGCGCTCTGGCGCCATTCCAGATAGCTGGACAACATGGGGTCCCGCCGCCGCTGCCTTTGCTCTTGCTTGACTTCATAAATCACGGCTAACCGATCCGGTTCCTCAAAATCGAGTGGGCGCAGCAGAACGGCGTTGATGACGCTGAACATCGTGCTGTTGGCCCCGATACCCAATGCCAGTGACAGCACCACTACTGCGGTAGACCCCAAGTTCTTTGATAGTGTTCGCACCGCGAAGCGAATGTCCTGGCACACCGTTTCAATGAATTTCATTCTTCGCACCTCACGACATTGCTCCTTCACCTGATCCACGCCGCCAAAGCTGCGCAGTGCGGCGTAGCGGGCCTCTTCGGGAGCCATGCCCGCCTTGAGGTTCTTCTCAGTCTCCTTCTGCAGGTGGAACTGCAGCTCGTTTGCAAGACCCGTTTCCAAGCGGTCTCGACGAAACAGGCTCCAGAGCCGATGCGGAAGCTTTCCAGTTTTGAGGAAGCCCATGGACTCACCTCACGTCGGCTTGATCGCCAGAGGATCAGAGGTCGTCAATTCAAACTCCACTCGCCACTCGCCACTCGTCACTCGCCACTTGTCACTCGTCACTGCTTTCAAGTCGTTTCCAGAATCTGGGCAACGGCGGCAGCGAGGCGTTCCCAATTCGTCGTTTCGAGTTCCAGTTGCTTTCGTCCCTTCTTAGTCAGGCTGTAGTACTTGGCCCTCCGACTGTTTTCCGATTCACCCCACTCCGATTGAATCCAGCCTTGTTGTTCAAGCCGGTGGAGCGCCGGGTAGAGTGAGCCTTGCTGCACCCGCAGCACATCCTGTGAAATCTGTTGAATGCGCTGAGAGATTCCCCAACCGTGCATGGGCTCCAGAGCCACCGTTTTCAGAATGAGCAGATCCAGTGTCCCTTGAAGCAGGTCGACATTCGCTTTGGTCATGTTGTCTCCTAGATGTTCTACAGCAAGAATAATTAACGTACTTGTAGAATGTCAAGGGGAGATTGTTTGAGAGAGAACATCCAGCCGGCGAACATCTTTGACGCCTCCTAAGACTTGGCGTACGCTCCTGCCAGCAAGTCAGCTGTCTTCAGCGAAGGGTCGAGCGATTCTCGGATTGCGCCTCACGGTTCGCAGAAATGTGTCTGCTGAACACACGAGATTGACGTTCGTCGGCGATCAAGGCGGAAGGAGATGCAGATGAGTTCCGTTACTTCACAACAGTGGAAGACCAAACGCGGCGTTATATCGGTGCTTGGCCCTTGGATTGTGGCCTCGCTTTTTGACGATCAGGATGATGCCAAGCCGGATTCTGAAGGAAAGATGTCGTTTCTTGATCATCTCGACGAACTACGGCGACGACTGATTGTTTCTTTGGTTGCCACGGGTATTTCATGTTTCGTCTGTTGGAATTTTCGTGAACGCATCTATGACTTCGTGTCTATCCCGATTACGCAGTTCCTGGGAGGAAGGAAACTTTCCTACCTGACTCCTGCCGAGCCATTCAACCTGTACCTGCAGCTTACACTTGTGGCGGGTGTGTTTCTGGCCTCTCCCGTCATTCTCTGGCAAGTCTGGCTATTCATCTCGCCCGCGCTGTACCGTCGTGAGAAGCGGTTTGCGCTGCCATTCCTGGCTTCGACGACCACTTTGTTTCTGGCTGGCGGAGCTTTCGCCTACAAAATTGCCCTCCCACTGACCCTGCATTTTTTTCAGAAGTTCGGCGACCGATTTAACTCTAATGTCACCGTTACGGCATACTTTGATTTCGCAGTCACGATGGTTTTGACTTGCGCAGTGCTATTTGAGATTCCCATCCTGATCCTTTTTCTCACGCTGTTGGGAATCGTTACGGCTCGCTCGCTTTTGAAGAACCTCCGCTACGCGATTCTGATCATATTCATCGTGGCGGCTGTAATCACACCCACTCCGGATGTCCAAACCATGCTGGTATTTGCTTTGCCGATGCTGTGTCTCTACCTGCTTGGAATCGCGGTGGCGTGGATATTCAGAAAGAAAGAACCAGCCAGGTGAAGGACGCACTCATCAACTGCCGCTGCCGTGATTTCAGAAGAATCTGGTTGCAACCCCAGTCATCGCCTTGCACCCATCTGGGGTACCATTTCCTCCATCCGTTCCAATCCAACCAACTTCCAACCATTCTCCATCCGGCGAAACGTTGTGGTTACCGGTCTGGCCCACGAGGCGTGAGGAGGTTCGACGGCTCGAACTTGGACGGTGACAAAGCTTCCTGACGTTGCCGGCAAGCCGGATACAGCAGGTACGGACTCGGCCGAGCCTTTGGTTTCTCCCAATGGACGCATCGCACCCGTGTTGTTGTCAAACGTAGACCAGGAGGCCGAATAAGAAGCAGGTGCTTGGGCCACGCCCGACTTCACTGCAGAATTCTCAAAGGTCAAGACACCCAAGTGATCCAACGAGAAGTTCACCAACGGATTGATGCGCGTGAGATAGACCTGCCCGATCTTGTTGCGCCGCCTAATGAGCACTTCGGCGAGAAGCTTTTCGGCTGCAGGATCGCTAAACTGGCCGGTCTTCACGATTGCCCGAATCAACTCGTCGCTGAAGGCCATCACCCGGCGAGCTGCCCAGAAATTGTCGTCATCACGCGACCTCAAAACGGCGGACACAGGGACGCGTGTCTTCCAAGCTTGCGGCTCGAACTGACTGCCCTCGAAACGCCCGACTGACCGGTTCTTTGTGTATGAGACCGTTTGCCACGGCTGAAGGTAGAGCCCGAAGGTCACCAGGCGTTTCAGAAGTTTGTCTCCCTCGAACAGATACTCATAGCCCTCAGTCCACTCGCGAGCGCCGTTGGCGCCCATGCCAAAGGTAGAACCCACATCCAGCAGATAATGGCGAACGCGTGCGCGCCCGCTTTCCGTGATGAGCGTGTCCATGGTATTGAGCGCCTTCATATCCACCAGGTTCGTCCAGGCACCGAAGACCTGCAGAGCTCGCAACTCTCGCCTGTGCTCGTGGGCAATCACATCATTTGGATCGTCAGGCCGGGTCCCATAATACCGGAATCCGCCGAGAATCTTGCCGGGCAGCAAGCGGCTGACGAAGACCCGATAGTTGCCGTCGGGTTTGCGAGCAGCGCGATTCAGGACAGGCTGAAGGTCCTCCAACTTCAAGGGCCGTTTCTTATCAGAGGGTGGAGTAAATGTAGCTTCCGGGTCGATCTTCAATTGCTCCGGTCGCAACTCGCTCAGATAGTATTCCGCTTGAAAGTAACCCAGGGTCCAGAAAATCCGGTTCGCGATCACTGCAGCCGCTGTAGCACCTTCGGGATTGCTCTTGGGATCGAACTGGAGAAACCAAGTTTGGCCGGCGCTATCACGAATCGTAAACCCAGGAGCATCGCCTTCCTTCTTGGTCTGCGTCACCCTCCACACTCCCGGCGCCGGTCCTTTCCCGGTGGCGGGGCCGCGGGCAGCTTCTTCAGGGCTGACCGGACGCGCCAGGATGCGATTGGTGAACCAGTTGGAGTTCGGCACTTCGTCGATGGTGTTGATGTTTTGCGCACGACGTCCCACCGGCTCTCCGGGGCGGGCGAACTGGTTCCGCATCAGGTCGTAGATCAGATCAATCGTCCATGGATTCACGCTCGAGGCGTCTTGCGATTCGGGTTCCACGGCGATGGGATCATCGTCGTAGAATCTTGGCTCCACGGCTTCAGACACCGCACGAGAAACCAGCAGGAGAATGAGGATTAGCAGCTTCCGCATCACCAGCCAGCCACCAGTCTCGGTTCGTTTGGAATTCTGAGTCATTTCCCTTTCGATTCTTGGAACTCCCCCACTAGAAGACTGGGCTACTAGAAAGGCGCAACCTCCATCCCTCATTGCCAACCGCCAGGTCCAGCCGCAGGGGCGTTGAAAAGGGTCCATGAAAGCGGGCGCCAATGCCCACCTCACTTTTCAACCCTTTGAAGTCAAGGTCCCGACGCCGGTTGGTGACCTTGCCTGCGTCATAGAACAAGGCCATGTCCAGACCAAATGGGTTCGGTATCCAGCGAAACTCGACGGTCATCAAAAGGCTGTGGAGGCCGCGGAATCGGTCGTTGTCAAAGGCGCGCAAAGTCCTGCCGCTTCCCAAGGCAGGCAGCAGGAAATAAGGGACCAGATCGTTTTCATTCAATGTAGTCTGCACGCGCCCACGCATCGAGAGTACCCAGGTCTCACGCAGTAATGGGATGTGCTGAATCACGTCTCCGTCGAGCCGTTGAAAGCTGTAGATGCCACTGTTATTGTTTCGATAGTCATGAAAGGTAGCCTGGTACAACCCACCTTTGCGGGTGTAGTCCTCCGACTGCCGCCAATCGATGCCAGCCGATAGCTGGCTGTGGAGATAAGTGGGATCGGCACCCAGTCCCGGGGCGCTTTGCGGCGTGTAGCGCGTTTCTATCGAGGGAAAACTACCCTGCCCTTGAGCGGTGTTGAAGTGCTCGTAGGCCACACTGCCCTTCAGAGGAATCCAGCGCACCGGCTTGAACAGCGCGTGGCCGTCCAGGTACGTTTCCTGAAAGCGGAAGTTCGCCCGCGCCTCTTGCTGAGTGTTCGTTCCCAGCCCATAGTAGCCGACTTGTGTGGCATCGCGCCAACCCAGCCGGCTGCCGAAGGAGAGGCGCTTTCCCATGTGCTCCCTGGATTCCGTCTTGGCTTCTACGAGTTTGTAATTCTTGATGGAGTACAGCCCTTTGACGCTCCAAAAGGTGTTATCTCCGTAGTACTTCTTGTACTTCGCTCCAAACCCAATGCCGCCCCCGTGATAGATACTGCCCATGGCCGGAGCGAATCCAGTGGACTCCTCGAACAAGACACCCTCCGCCATCCGGATCCACTTTTCGGCTTTGTTTTCTTGTCGCGGTTGACTCTGGCTGGCCTTCTCGGCCTGCCGAGACTCGATTTGGCCTGCCCGCGATTCCTGAACCGGCGTTGCGGCGTCCTGTGATGCAGCCTCAGTGGACAAGGTCACCAGTTCTTCAGTTCGATACGGTTCGTCAGCTTTAGGAATGGACGGTTTGGCTCTGCCCGCTTGCCGACGCTGCTGTGGTGGAGAAGAAGAGAGGCGCCTCGCATCTTGCGCGAAGGTTTGCGTCGCACACGCCAAGAGTAGGATCAAAAAAAACGCGTGCAGTACTGTGTCCTCAGAAACCAGATGCAGACCCCTCAACCAAAGACGCTTGAGGGACCATTCTCTTTTTGTCGTTCTGACACACTGACAGCTATGGCTTGCTGGCAACCACCGCACAAATCGCTCCTAATCCAACAGGTCTGCCCCGCAAGTCACTGGATCCGGTCTTAGTAACGGGAGACTTCTCAGACGCGCTCAGCATCCTTTGACGCTAAGGCTTGATGGCGGTTCTTATGGTAGTTGAACTTTACAGTCCAGAAAAGCACGAAGAAGTTCTCATTAGGCAAAGGCGCGGCGGTACCGGTGAATTGAGAAGACTTCACGCGGTCGCGTCGTGACAGTGGCGGCTGCGCCGCGTGTGGTTGCGCACCCGGTCCCCCTTGCAAAAGGGGGAGATGTGAAAAAATAAAGATTGGGGCTGTCCGGGCGATGGCGTGCGCGAGAGCGCCCGCCACCTGGGTTTTTCGGCTGTAGATCCAGAACTGTCATGAACGCGGAGTGTCCCAATTCAATTCTTTCACGGCTCCGAGGCGGCGGCGAAGGCATCCGCGGTCCGTCTCCGACTTGACAAGTTACCCCAAGGCCTGACGGCTCTCCCCTGCAGTTGTGAGAAACTCAATGGTAGGGACGCGCTGCCGCGCGTCCGCGACGATAAACCCAACACGGACGCGGAGCACCGCGTCCCTACCGGATTACGTTCACGACGGACCGAATTTTTTCACAGCGCCTCCTGAGGGGGGACGATCTGAAAGGACGGCTCTATCAGCTTGCTACACTTACGCTTCAACTTCGTGAGCGATCCGCAACTCTTCCAGGTTCAGCCTTCTCAAGCTTGGCGAAAGCCACGCCACGGTGAAGACCGTTGCCAAGCAAACCAACGCACCGAGGACCGCGGCCGGCACGGCTCCGAACAGGTGAGCCACAACACCCGACTCGAATTCCCCCAGTTCGTTCGAAGAGCCAATGAAGATGGAGTTCACGGCTGAGATTCTCCCACGCATCGCATCGGGAGACGAGAGCTGTACTGCCGCCATGCGCACCACCATGCTGACGCTATCAAAAGCGCCGCTCAACGCGAGTGCAATAAGAGACAGCAGGTAGTTCCGACTGATCGCGAAAACCAGAGTACACAAACCAAAACCCGTTACAGCCGAGAGCAACCAAGGACCAGCCCGCACTCGAATATCCCATGTTGTGAGGCACAAACTCATGACAGCCGCTCCGATGGCGGGCGCTGCGCGTAAAACTCCGAGGCCCTTTGGGCCAACCATTAAGATTTCCGCGGCGTAGATGGGAAGCAGTGCCGTCACTCCGCCGAAAAAGACCGAAATCATGTCCAGGCTGAGCGCGGGCAACAGAATGGGATGGCGAAACACAAACCGCAAGCCCGACAACAGCTCGGTCTGCTTGCTTTCTCTCTTGCCGGAAGAGGGGAGCGGGTTGGGCGATGCCTGAATCAGCCACAACGCTCCCATCGCGGAAAGCAGAACGGCGCAGACTATCCCCGCCGTCGCAGACACACCCAGCCAGCCAAAAAACAATCCTCCCAGTGCCGGCCCCGAAATGCTGCCAATCTGGTGCGTGGAGGCCATCCAGGCCGATCCCCGGGAGAGATTTTCTCGGCCGATGATTCGCGGAACAATGGAAAAGACCGCAGGCTGTGAAAAGGCTCGCGCGGCGCCCGTCAGAAATGAAGACAGGAAAAGCGCCACGATCTGAAGCTGTTCGCTGACGCCCGTGGCAGGAAGCTGCGAAACCAGAAGAATCAATCCAGACAGCCAACTGACTCCGACCACTCGGCGAATCACCACCATCGGACGGCTGCGGTCCACGATGTAACCGGCATACAGCGCCAAGCCCAGTGCGGGAATGGCTTCCACCAAACCAATGAGCCCCAGATACAGTGGATCCTTGGTCAGGATATACATGCGCCAACCGAGAACGATCGTCTGGATCTGCACCGCCAAGGTAAACAAAAAGCGAGCAGCCATCAGCTTCTTGAAATCACTCGGCATAGGTGTTTGCGTGTTCAGATGAGTTGATTCCCTGCGCTGATCCTAAGATCGGGTAGCCACGCTTGATGTGGTTTTTGCATCAATCGTGGGCGTTGCCACCGGCGCACCCGGCCGGCCCGTTGCACGCGTCTCCGCCGTGAACGCTGTCCACGATAGGCGCAAACAGCCCGCTTATCGTGGCTATCAAAACCGCTTCAGAGCGTGTATCGCGACAGACCGTGGCAATTCCTTGCGGCCTTAGCGCGGCTGTTTTCTCCAATTCTTCTGGGCGGCGATGGTACAATTCCGGCGTTCATCTTACAAGCGGGTCAGCAAGTGGGACATCTTCTATTACGTTTACGGAATGCTGCATCAATCCGGCTATCGCGAGAAGTTTGCCGACAACCTCAAACGAGAATTGCCGCGTCTTCCCTTTGCCGAAGACTTCCGTGACTTCTCTGTTGCGGGCAAAGAGCTCACCCACTTGCATCTGGATTGCGAACAGATGAAACCGTTTCCATTGAAATGGATTGAGTCCAAGGACGTGCCTCTCTCCTACCGTGTTGAAGACAAGATGCGGCTGAGCAAAGACAAGAAATCACTCACCGTCAATCCTTCACTGACGCTCAGCGGCATTCCGCCTGAAGCCTTTCAATACCGCCTGGGCAATCGCAGCGCTCTGGAATGGGTGATTGACCAGTACCAGGTAACCGAAGACCACCGCACCGCTCTGACCGAACCGAGCCGATGATGAAGAGTATATCGTTCGACTCGTGGGCCAGGTCATTCAAGTCAGCATGGAGACAGACGGTCCGAATCGTTTCGGCATTGCCGAAAGATTATTCCGGTTGAGTCGTCACTAGGCCGCCCTTACAGGGCTTCGAGCTGGGATTCACGATCACCCAGGGCGTTGCCCTGGGCTGCACTAGTGATGGCCCTTTGGGCCGAGGGGAAGAAGCTGAAATAAACCTTATGCGCTCGATCCGATGCGAGATAATGGCCAGGTGTCCTAGTCGCAGCCCGGCCTGAAAGGCCGGAAATAATCAAGCCCAGGGCAACGCCCTGGGTGCAATTGCGGATACGAGTTCCGCCCTGTAGGGGCGGTCTACCGGGAAGGAGGTTCTTCGATAGGCTGCCCCTACAGGGCTTGAACCAGGAATTCATGGTGACCCAGGGCGTTGGCCTGGACTGCACTACTGATGACCCTTTGGGCCGAGCTGCAGGGGGCTGGGATAAATTCCATGTGCCCGATTCCGTCTTCCGTGAACCAGTCAGGCGTCGCTCTGAAGTTCAGAAGAATCTTTGCCGAGTGGAACTGGTTTGGCGTTCCAGCCGTAGTTGGGCCTGAAGGACCCGAAAAAATTGTACCCAGGTAAGGCCCTGCAATTCGCGGCCTCTTCAGCGACTGGGCACTGACTGCGCGTTCCAGCCGCAGCCCGGCCTGAAGGGCCGAGAATAGTTGAGCCCAGGGCAACGCCCTGGGTACAATCGGGATACGGATTCCGCCCTGTAGGGGCAGCCTACCGCGAAGAAATTGTCGGTGCCACAGTCACTAGCCCAAGTCCTGGTTCATCTGATTTTCAGCACCAAGAACCGTGAACCCTTTCTTCCGGATGATATCCGGCCGGAATTGCATCCCTACATGGCTACCATCCTGAAGGGCAAGGAATCCCCCGCCATCCTGATCAACTCCAGAGAGGACCATGCCCACGTCTTGTTCCACCTCTCCAAGAATCGTGCCTTGTGTGATGTGATCGAAGGTCTGAAGAAGGACTCGTCAAAGTGGATCAAGACCAAGGGAAGGAACTATCGAAACTTACTGGCAGACCGGCTACGGAGCCTTTTCAGTCAGTCAATCCAATGTGGCTCAGGTAGTCCGCCATATCGAGAAGCAGAAGGAGCACCATAGAAAACGCACATTTCAAGAGGAGTTTCGTACGTTTCTAAGGCGATACCAAGTGCCTTATGACGAACGTTACGTGTGGGATTGAACAGAGAGACTGGGCTTGCCCCCTGGAGTGAGACAAACAGTTAAGAGACAGTGTACCGTTGACTGAAAACTTCTCGACTCCCAGAGACCTCTGATTGACATTGGCACGCAGTTGGCGAAGCGGAGGTCGGCT
>Ga0187893_10002895_pt1 | contig 36325 bp, 29 predicted proteins | sample MA1701074metaG_FD_139574 | JGI IMG/M metagenome (GOLD analysis project Ga0187893, IMG submission 139574) | White microbial mat communities from a basaltic lava cave in the Kipuka Kanohina Cave System on the Island of Hawaii, USA - MA170107-4 metaG ... | reverse complement strand
GCCTGCGAAGTGCGCTGCCCGCCCGCGCGCGTGTCAGGTCAAGCGTCGCGAGGGTGTCTCAGCGGACGCGGGCCGCACGGCGCACGCCGGCCGGAGTCTGCCGCGGAGCGGCTTCCTTGAACAGCCGGTTGCAGCGGACGGTCCGCTGCGCGGTCCGCCGCTGAACCGGCGCGTTCGCCAGCAACGACGAGCGGACAGTACGAACGCAAGCATGCATGAATCTGACGAATCCTGAGAGAGGCAAGCACATGGGATTTCGACCGGAACTGCAAGACGACGTGATGGACCTCCTGGCCAGCGCCAAGGAATGCGCGAGATCGCTCAAGGCCGAGGCGGACAGCGCTGCCCGCATTGAGAGGGTCTGGGAGGGGCTGCATTCCTTCATGGTAAAGGAGTGGCCGCTGCATATCCTTGATCTCCTCGACCGTGAAGCGCCCTTGCTCAAAGCACTGCGCGCCGAGAGACACCCAGCAATTCAGGCAGTCGACGGCGTGTATCGCGACGCGAAGGAGCAAGCCGATGCTGTCAAGCGGCGGTATCCCAGCCATCTGGAGGAGGCTTGTCGATCCGCAGGCTTGGCCTTGGACCCGGAGAGCCGACACCCGACCTACAGCCTGGAGCAGCGGTTCTTCCAACTGAAAGTGGACGAACAGAAGTGGACCGCCAGACTCTCCGACAATGAGGGCCGGCTTGCTGACCTGCCCGCCGACGTGGAAGCTGTCGGCGAAGCCCTGTTCAGGGAACGGAAGCGCATATTCGGTCGGCCCTTCAATGGCCCCAAGTTCCTAAAGCTCCTCCGTTCTCAGTACACGGCTGTTGCGAAAAGAGATAAGCAGGCTGACGGGGCCAGTATTCCGATTCGACACATCACCCGTCGCTTGGGAAAGAACGCCAAGGGGTTCCGGTCGGATGAGTTCCTAGTTGATCTCTCCCGTCTCGTCGAGCAAGGGCCAATGGACATTGACGGCTACCGCCTGGACCTACAGCAGACCAAGGACACGACCCAAGGCATGTTCCTCCACAGACCCGCAGGCCGCGGGTACATCGGCTTCGTTGTTTTCAGGAAGGTCTAACATGGACACACGCATCGTGGCAACCCAAGTCGTGGAGTCTCTCCGCAAGGGCATTCCGCCCCAGCGCGGCGTTGACCTGTACTCTGTGGGCAACGAAAAGCTCATCGACGGCATCAAGAGATACCACCTGAGCGGCATCGGTGATCGGGGGATTATCCGGTTCCTGAGAGGCTCTTGGGGTGCCGGCAAGACGCATTTCTTCCGTTTGCTACGTGAGGTCGCCTTTCAGCACGAGTGCCTCGTTTCCAACGTAGAGTTGGACCTGAACAGCGCCGCACTCAACAAGTTCGAAAAGGTCTTCTACGCCATCGTCTCACATGTTCTGACACCCACCTACTACTCGGAACACGGACTCGTCGAAGCTGCTCCGTTCGGGACTGTCTTGCGGGAGTCCCTGGCGTTTCTCTCGAAAGGCACTCGTTCGATTGCCAACGAGGTCACCTATGAGCAGTACGCGAAGGCTTCGGAGTCGCTCATGGGCAACCACGCAATCGACATCGACTTCAAGAAGATGGTGCAACACTACTGGCAGACCTTCCTGCCCGAGTCGGCCGATCCCATTGTTGTGGAGCAGACGCGCGGCGAGATTCTCCAGTGGTTCTCTGGCGAAGGAACGGTTGGGCAGTACCGCAAGCGGTTCGGCGTGAGCAAGATGGTGAGCAAAGAGAACGCGAAGCTCATGCTCCAATCGCTGGCAGGCTTTGTCCGGCAGGCTGGCTACCGCGGTCTTGTGATACTGTTCGACGAGGCGGAGCAAGCCTACTCGGTGATGCGGAAGTCGGCGCTCCGCGATGCGCAGAACAACCTGCTCTCGCTAATCAACAACATCGAGTCTCTCAGCGGCCTGTTCCTGCTCTACGCCACAACGCCCGACTTCTACACGGACCCCAAGCACGGCATCGTCACCTATGGAGCCTTGTCCGGGCGAATCGGGAAGCCCGAACAGCGCCATCCTCGCGCGTTGGACACGATCTGGAACCTGGACGCAGTTGACACAACCGTGACTGACTATCAGGCTGCGGCGAACAAGATCCGCTCCATCTATGCGGCTGCTTTCTCGGGGGCTGGCGCAAGCTTGCCGACGGAGGCGGCAGTTCAGGAGACCGTGGCGAAGCTGTTCCGCATTCACCCATCGCTCGCGGCCATCCGCTTCTGGCGCCTCCTAGTGAGTGCGATAATCACTGACTGTGACGATCACCTCGAAGGCGAGGTGCGAGGGACAGAGAAGCTCTACGACGACGTGATGACTCGCCTGAAGGAGGAGTGAGCATGGACCTCGCACAGGCCCAGCGAGTCATTGAATCTCTGAGGAAGGGCATCCCGCCCGACGGGTTTGTCCGTCACTTCACCGTTGGACGCGCCTCCGAGGTCACGCAGCTAACGGACCGACTTGAAGACGTTGTGCCCGGTGCGTTGCTCCTCAAGGCCAACTATGGGTCTGGGAAGACCCATCTCCTGCGTTTCATTCGCGAGTGTGCGCTTGAAAGAGGCTTCGCCGTTAGCGCAGCAACGCTCGACGCTCGAGGGGCGGTGCGTTTCAACCGTATGGATCAGGTCTTTGGGGCGATCTGCCGGAACATCGAGGTTCCCGGCCTAGCTGGCCAGAAGGGCATCCGTCCGGTGCTGGACTTCGTGGTTCAACGCTTGGAGAGTGCCAAGGCGGACAGGTCGGAGTCTTTCTGGAATGAACTCACCCATAACTGGAAGTGGGACTTTTCCGAGGCCCTGGATTCCCCGGCGGTGTTCGTCGCTATCAGAGCATGGGCGACAGGCAACTCGACCGTACATGATCGAGTGGAGGACTGGTTTCTCCAGCCGTGGATCTACCGCAGCCAGCGGCGGCTCCTCTATTCTGATCTCGTCGGGTCCCTCCGGCCCTTCTTCCATGACCCGCGTCCTGAGCGGCAGTTCTACTCCGATGGTGTGTTCTGCTTTCACACTCAGGGCTATGCCCAGAGCTGGTCGGCCCTTCGGGACCTTCAATGCCTCTTGTGCGAGTCGGGTCTCAAAGGGCTGGTGCTGCTCTTCGACGAGTATGAGGATGTCGTCACGAACCTGAAAAACGTTGCCCACCAGGAGGCGGCATTCTGGAATCTGTTCCAGTTCTACGCCGGCAAGCAGTTTCCGGGCTTGTCCTTCTACGCCGTCACGCCCGAGTTCGTGGAGAAATGCGTGAAGCTGCTCATTGACAAGGGCCGATGGGACTACGACTACGCGCGCTTCAAGGCAATCCCGACCTTCCAGATGACGCCGCTTGAGGTTGAAGAACTGGAGGAACTGGCCATGCGCATTATGAAGGGTCACGGCGTCGCCTACGACTGGGATCCCGACCTTGTGATGCGAGCCACGGAGCTTGACAAGATCGTCCGCAAGGCGGCTTCCGTCCAGATTCAGGATAGGGCGCGACACACAATCATCGCCGTCGTCAAGGCGCTCGACCGCCTACTTGAGGAGAACGAATGAGCGTCGTCCACCTGCTCGACCCGCGCGTGGCGACGGCCTTCTATGGCCGGTTTGAGTCACTGCGCGAAGCTCAGCAGGCGGCAATCGAGCCAATCCTTGCCGGCCGCAACGTCATCCTGTCCTCGGGTACCGGCTCAGGCAAGACCGAAGCCGTGACGGCCCCTCTCATGAGTCGTCTCTGGAGGGAAGCCGCCAAGACCGACGCTCTGGTCCTGCTCTATATTGCACCGACGAAGGCGCTCGTCAACGACTTGGAGAAGCGCCTTTATCAGCCACTCTACTCCCTCGGGCTACGGGTTGGCGTGAGACACGGCGACCGGGACGACCTGGCATCCGGCCAAAGAGCCCATGTCCTGGTGACGACACCAGAGTCCCTCGACGTCATGCTGTTCCGTAAGGACGCGGCTCTTAGTAGTGTCCGCGCTGTCGCCATAGACGAGGTGCATCTGCTCTATAACACGCAGCGCGGCCTTCAACTGTCGATCCTGCTCCAGCGCTTGCGGGATCGGCTGGGCGAGCCTTTCCAGTGGGCCGCGCTTTCGGCCACAATCGGCGACCTGTCCGACGTTCACGGCTTCCTTGCTGGCAATCATGAGTCCCCGGTATTCCTGTCGTATCCCTCACATCGCACGATCGACGCGCAGGTCAGGCACATCGGGGCCGAGACCGGGTTTCTCGACCTGGTTCGCAAGCTCACTGACGGCAGGCCGACGAAGCTGCTGGTCTTTGCCAACTCGCGGCGCGAGTGCGAGCGGCTGGCCGGTATTCTCCAGCACGACCCCTCGCTGCGACATGCGGTCTTCGCCCACTACTCGTCGCTGTCCCCAGAAGTCCGACTCGACACCGAGAAGAAGTTTGCCGCTTCTGATACCGCAATCTGCTTGGCAACGAGTACACTTGAGCTAGGCATTGACATCGGCGACATTGATGCCGTCCTCCTTTGGGGTGTTCCCGGCGGCGTTGAATCGTTCCTTCAGCGCATCGGTCGCGGCAACAGGCGGGCGCACAAGACGAACGCCGTATGCCTCGTCTCGGATGCTTCGGAATCCGTCGGCTGGGACGCTCTACGCTTCGCGTCGCTCGTGGACGCGGCCCGCAATGGCGAACTGCCCAGATGCCGCCCCTACGAACTCTACGGAGCGGTGGCGCAGCAGGTGCTTAGCGTCATAGCCTCGGACGGCGGACGGTTCACGCGAGTGGCTGACTTGTGCCAGCTTGTTCGACACAAACCGCATTTGGACCGCCCGACCGTAGAATCCATCCTCGCCCAACTCGCAGCTAACGGTTACCTCCAGCCCCACGGCTTCAAGAATCAGTATGGGGCCGAGGAGCCGCTCCACGAACTTGTAGACTTCCAGATGATCTACGGCAACTTTGGCGCTGGTTCCCAGACAGTAGACCTCTACCACGGAGCCAAGCTGCTCGGCGATGTGCCGGCAAGCAACCTGCTTCGGATACATCGGGGTTCCGAGGTGCGCTTCGCCGGGAAGTGCTGGCGAGTGCAGGAGGCATCACGCGAGAAGATACTGCTCCAACCGGCACGACCCGGCCATGCGATGGACTTCACCTACGCCAGCGGAGGAGTGGGGACGGGTACCTTCGTCGCCAATCGGGCTTGGCAACTGCTCCATTCCGACGAATTCCCGGAGGACCTTTTTGCATTGTCGCTGCGGCGCATCGTGGCAGCGGAGAGAGCCAAGCTTCGGTCAGCGTGTGCAATCAACCAGATGCCCTATGTTCGGTCTGCCGACGGCATTCGATACTTCACGTTCGCGGGCTACATGGTCAACAAGGCCGTTGGTCTGATTTCGCGGAAGGCGAGCTTCAAGGCCGGAGAGGTGTCGCTGCTCGTGCCGTCGCCGCTTGACTGGGCAACGATTCCATCCGAGCCGGTGGCCTATGAATGCGTATTCCCGTCGCTCTTCGAGGCGTCGTCAGAACAGTCTCTCTACCAGGCCCAACTTCCGCCAGAACTCCAGCGTCGGGAGTACTTGGAGGACTGGCTCAAGGATCAAGCCGTCGCCGACGCGCTGCTGAGGTTGGTAGGTTCATCACCCGCAGAGGTGGAGCTCGCGTCGGTCGTGTTCTTCTCTGGCAAAGGCTAGCACTCTGCTTCTGAGACGATGAGACACAGGCGAACAACAGCATGCAGCGGACGGGGCTATGCGCCGCCGCTGATGCTGAGCGTGCGGCCTGAAGAGCGACGGAGAACCCGATGACCTCACTCAAGTACTCGAAGCCCGAGCGCATCTGGCTGAAGTACCATCCCGAACTGGACGAGCGGTGGCTTCAAGACCGGATTGGTGAGGATCCAGCGATACTTGGCCTCGGGGACCTCGTGCTGAAGGATCGTGAGAGGCCGCAGCCCAGGGCGGGGCGTCTCGACCTGCTCCTTCAAGATGCGGAGACGAACAGGAGATACGAGGTCGAGGTTCAGTTGGGCAAGACCGACGAGGCGCACATCATCCGGACCATCGAATACTGGGACATTGAGCGGAAGCGCTATCCCCAGTACGACCACACGGCAGTCATCGTAGCCGAGGACATCACAAGCCGGTTCCTGAACGTTATCAGCCTCTTCAATGGCTCGATTCCACTCGTGGCCATTCAACTGAGCGCGATCCGACTCGGCGACTCCGTCTCCCTCATTTGTTCAAAGGTGCTCGACGAAGTCCGCCTCGGCCTCGTGGACGAGGACGAAGAAGTTCGAGCGGTGACCGATCGGTCCTATTGGGAGGCACGCGCGAGCAAGCACACGCTCGCGATGGCAGACGAGATGCTCGAAGTCGTGCGTGTCCTCGATCCAGAACTCGAGCTCAAGTACAACAAGTTCTACATCGGCCTTGCCAAGAGCGGGCAGCCGAACAACTTCGTCATCTTCCGCCCGAAGAAGGACTGGCTGCGGCTTGAAGTCCGCCTGGACCGCGCAGACGAGACTCAGGCGCAGCTCGATGGTTCCGGCCTTGACGTGATGGACTACGACTCCCGATGGGGGCGCTACCGCATCCGGCTCACCAAGGGCGACACAACGAAGCACAAGGAGTTCCTTGCATCCCTGATGACGAAGGCGTTCGGAGGGGCCGCATAACACGCCGATGTCCGATCTGACCTTCCTGGAGAAGACGAAGCTGGAGAAGCTGTTCCAGATGGGAGGCGGCTACGTTCTGGACTTCTCGAATCGGACAATGGCCGAATACGTCGCAGAGAGCACAGGGCGGGACATCTACAACGCGAAGTACGACTACGCCAGCGGTTCCAAGGCAAATCGAATTCGCGCCTTCTGGGCGCAGGAGCCCAACCACCTCGTTGGCAAGCTGGTCAACGACCTTCTTGAGTACTGCCGGCCGGCGGCGGGCGATGTTGATCGCGACCGCCTGTTCGAGGACTGCCGGCGCATCGGGGCGAGGCTTCTCCATAGCGCCCCTGTGGATGCGCTCGACGCCATTACGCCGGAGGGAAGCGAACGTGGCTTCGAAGTACTTGCGAGGGGTGTGCGGGAATCCATCGAGAAGAACGAACCAGAATCGGGCCTCGACCGGCTACATACCTTCGTCACCAAGCTTGTCCGGACCCTTTCGGCCAAGCGTGGCATCACCATCGACAAGGACAAACCTCTCCACAGCATCTTCGGCAAGTACGTGAAGGCACTCCGCGGAGCCGGGCTCATAGAGTCGGAGATGACCGAGCGCATTCTGAAGTCCAGCATCAGCAGGATGGAAGCATTCAACCGCGTCCGCAACGATGCGAGCTTGGCTCACGACAACCCGACGCTCAGCTACGATGAGAGTCTTTTGATCTTCAACCACGTCTGCAGCTCAGTTCACTTCATCCGAGCTCTCGAAGCGGGCGGGGAGCGACGCAGTTCCGACGCACCCGAGAAGACTATTGATGATGAGATCCCCTTCTGACAGCACGTACAACAACAGCATGCAGAGGACGGCGCTTCGCGCCGCCGCTGACGCAGGTCGTCAGACGAATGGTACAACCGTCGCCTCTCCCCACGTTTCCAAAGGTGCCGGGAGCCGTGGATCGAGGCGGATGCCAGCGCAGCACACGCGGGGCATGGAGATCCGTCGCCGGCTGCTCGAGGAGTGTTCGCCTTAGACCCCGAAGTAGCGCGCCTCGGGGTGGTGCATGACCAGCGCGCTGACGGAGGCCTCCGGCTCCATCATGAACTCCTCCGTCAGCGTGACGCCGATCTCGCCGGGATCGAGCATCTCGAAGAGCGGCGCCTGCAGCGCGAGGTCGGGGCAGGCGGGGTAGCCGAAGCTGTAGCGCTTGCCGCGGTAGTGCGCGCGGAAGCGGTCGGCCATCGTCGTCGCCGGCGGGTCGGGGAACCCCCACAGGCCGCGCAGTTTCCGGTGCAGCCACTCGGCGGCCGCCTCCGCGGTCTCGATCGCGAGCGCCTGCACGCCGTGGCTCTTCCGGTAGTCGCCCCTCGACTTCAGCTCCTCGTAGCGCGCGCGGATGCCCTCGCCGGCCGTCACGACGAAGAGCGCGACGTGGTCCCCGGGCCCCTCCGAGATGAAATCCGCGATGCAGAGCCGCTGCCCCTTCGACTGCCTCGGGAAGGGAAACAGCTTCTCGCCGATGCGGATCCCTTGCCCCTCGCGCCGCGCGGGGAAGAAGCGCCAGACCGCGCGCGCGGACATCGGCGCGACGCCGCCGGGCCGCGACTCCGCCTTGAGCTCGTCGACCAGCGCGATCAGCTTCTCCGCCCTCTCGCCGCCCTCCTCGATGCGCCCCTTGAGCCCGAGGTGCTTGCCATAGAGCATCAGGGGATTGACATAGGTCCACACCTCGTCGAGTGGCAACTGGCGGAGCACGTGCCGGTCGACGTCGGGCGGCGCTGGCAGGTCGGGCGCGTCCGCGACCGGAAGCGGGGGGGGCGCGGGGGGGGCGGACGCCGGTTCCGCCGGCAGCGCGGTCAGGTGGCGCGCCTCCTCCTCGACCTGCTGCAGCAGCCGCGCGCGCTCGGCGTCGTCGCGCAGGCGGTTGCAGAGGTCGAGCCCCTCCATTGCGTCCTTCGCGTAGAGCGTGAGGCCACGGTAGCTCTGCGCGATGCGGCGGCGCGTGAAGTTGCGCGTCAGGGCCGCGCCGCCGACGAGCAGCGGAGGGCACCGGCCGTGCAGCGAGAGCTCTTCCGCGGTGACGACCATCTGCTGCGCCGACTTGACGAGCAGGCCGCTGAGGCCGACGGCGTCGGGCTGGTGGCGGTCGATCGCCTCGATGAGGTCGTGGGGCGGCACCTTGATGCCGAGGTTGATCACCTCGTAGCCGTTGTTCGTGAGGATGATGTCGACGAGGTTCTTGCCGATGTCGTGGACGTCGCCCTTGACCGTGGCGAGCAGGATGCGCCCGCGGCCCTTCCGGCCCGCCTTCGGCATGTGCGGCTCGAGGTGGGAGACGGCGGCCTTCATCGCCTCCGCCGACTGCAAGACCTCGGCGACGATCAGTTCGTTGTTGTTGAAGAGGCGGCCCACCTCGTCCATGCCGGCCATCAGCGGGCCGTTGATGATGTCGAGCGGCGGCGCCTCCTTCAGCTTCAGGTCGAGGTCGGCGAGGAGCCCCTCCTTCGTCCCGGCGACGATGTAGCCCGCGAGCCTCTCGTCCAATGGCAGCGTCGACACGTCCTTGCGGATCCGGCTGTCCGCCTCGCGGAAGTGGGCCGCGAAGGCGGCGACCGCCTCCTCCGTGGTCTCGAAGAGGACCGCCTCGGCGAGGCGGCGCTCCTCCTCCGGGATGCCGGCGTACCGCTCGAGCTTCTCGGTGTTGACGATGGCCATGTCGAGGCCGGCCTTCGTGCAGTGGAAGAGGAAGACCGAGTTCAGCACCTCGCGGCCCGCCGGCGGCAGGCCGAAGGAGACGTTGCTGATGCCGAGCACCGTCCGGCACTTCGGCAGCGCCTGCTTGATGAGTCGGATCCCCTCGACGGTCTCGCGGGCGGAGCCCAGGTAGTTGCGGTCGCCGGTCGCGCACGGGAAGACGAGCGGGTCGAAGAGGATGTCGCACGGGTCGACGCCGAAATCGCGGACGAGGATGTCGTGCGACCGTTTCGCGATCGCGAGCTTGCGCTCGCGGGAGACGGCCATCCCCTGCTCCTTGTCCTCGTCGATGCAGCCGACGACGAGCGCGGCGCCGTAGCGGAGCGCCAGCGGCACGACGCGCTCGAACCTCTCGAGGCCGTCCTCGAGGTTGATCGAGTTCAGCACCGACTTCCCCTGCGCGTAGGTCAGCGCCAGCGCGATCACGTCGGCGTCGGTCGAGTCGATCATCAGCGGCGCCTTGACCTTGCGGATCACATGGTCGAGGAAGCGGCGCATGTCCTCCGGCTCGTCGCGGTCGGGGTTCTGGAGGCAGATGTCGATGACGTGCGCGCCGCCCTTCACCTGCGCGCGGGCGATCTCGCTCGCCTCCTCGAACCTCCCCTCGGCGATCAGCAGCTTGAACCTCCGGCTGCCGAGGGAGTTCGTGCGCTCGCCGACGAGCAGCGGGCGGTTGCTCTCCTCGATCTCCACCGTCTCGAGCCCCGACAGCAGCGTGCGGTCGTAGCGCGGGAGCGGGCGCGGGCGGCGCCCCCGCACCGCCGCGGCCAGCGCCCGGATGTGCTCCGCCGTCGTGCCGCAACAGCCGCCGACGAGGTTGATCCACCCCTCGTCGACGAAGCGCCCGAGCACCGCGGCGATCATCGCGGGGCTCTCGAGGTACCGGCCCTCCTCGTCGGGCAGCCCGGCGTTCGGGACGCAGGCGACCCGCGTCTTCGCGATCTCGCTGATCGCGCGGATGTGGTCGGTCATGAAGTCGGGGCCGGTCGCGCAGTTGAGCCCGAGGTAGAGGAGGTCGCGGTGGGCGAGGCTGACGGCGAGGGCGTCCGCGGTCTGCCCCCCGAGCATCGTCCCCATCGCCTCGATCGTGCCGCTCACGGCGACCGGGACCGTCCGCCCCAACCGCGCGAACGCCTCGTCGCAGCCCACCAGCGCCGCCTTGATGTTGCGCGTGTCCTGCGCCGTCTCGATCAGCAGGTAGTCCACCCCTCCCTCGATGAGGGCGATCGCCTGGTCCCGGAAGGTCCCCACGAGCTGCTCGAAGGTGACGCCGCCGGTGACCGAGATCGCCTTCGTCGTCGGCCCCATCGACCCTGCGACGAAGCGCGGCAGTTCGGGCGTGGCGAAGGCGTCGGCGGCGCGCCGGGCGATCCGCGCCGCGGCCAGCGTGATCTCGTGCGCCCGCTCGTGCAGCGGCGGGTACTCGGCGAGCACGAGGGCGGTCGAGCCGAAGGTGTTGGTCTCGATGACGTCGGCGCCGGCTTCGAGATGGCCGCGGTGGATCGCGTCGACCACGTCCGGCCGCGTGAGGTTCAGGTGCTCGTTGCAACCCTCGAACTCCTCGCCGCCGAAGTCCCCTCCCCCGAGCCCCCTCTGCTGGATCGCCGTGCCCATGGCTCCGTCGAGACAGAGAATGCGCCGTTCGAGTTCCTGTTCGATCCGGTTCATCGGCGTGCGTGGAGCGTGACAACCTCGAAGTGGGGGGCGCGCCGCTCGCGCGACGTGACGCCGCAGGAGTCGACCGTCGCCCCCGCCGCCCGGAACCACTCCGCGACGCGGCGCGGCGGAAAGCCGCGGTGCAGGTGCCCGTAGCGGTGGGCGACGTCGGCATGGCGGTGCGGGGCAAGCGTGCTCAGCACGAGGGCGCCGCCGGGCCGCAGCACGCGGCAGGCCTCGGCCACCGCGCGCGAAGGGTCGCGCGCGTGGCAGAGGCAGCCGAGCATCAGCACCTCGTCGAACGACGCGGAGGCGAACGGCAGCGCGTGCATGTCGCCGCGCCGGAACGAGATGCGCGCCGCCCTCTCCATCCGCGCCCGCCCCGCCGCGAGCGGCGCCGCGTCGATGTCGAGGCAGGTGATCGAGCGGGAGCGCGGCGCGATCAATTCGGCGAGGGCGCAGTCGCCGGCGCCGATGTCGAGCGCGCGCCCGAGGCGCGCGAGCCCGAGCAGCGTGCGCAGCGCCGCCTCCCAGGAGCGCCCGGGGAGGTAGTGGCGCTCGAGGCGGCCCGCGAGCGCGTCGGCGAGCACGCCGTCGCCGTTGCGCGCGCGCAGCGTCGCGCGCAGGCGCCCCTGGTCCTCTTCGAGGAGCGGATCCGAGGCGGTGCGGCGCACGAGATCCCAGAGTTCGGCGACGACGGGGTCCGCCTCCTGACCCGCGGCCTTGTAATAGGTCGAGGTGCCCGCGCGGCGGTCGAGGACGAGGGAGGCCTCCTTCAACCGGGCGAGATGGGTGCTGATGCGCGATTGGCCGAGGCGGGTGATCCGCGTCAGTTCGGCGACGGTGAGTTCCTCCCGTTCGAGCAGGGCGAGCAGCCGCAGCCGGCTCCTGTCGCCGAGCACCCGGAGGAGACTGGTCGAGTCATCGAGACACCGCACCCTTGGATCCTACCATATCCATCTGTTAATCCGGATGAATCGATTGATCCGTCCGGCAGATGGGGGGGCTGCGTCAGCGCAAGAGAGGGCCGGCAAGGTGAATCGGCACGCCGAAGTTGGCCCCGGAAAAGGCTTTAAGGATGCCGTAGTTGACCGCAAGCACCCGCCCCTGCATGTCGAGGAGCGGCGCACCGCTTCCCCCTCCGGCCGTCGCGGCGTCGAAGACGATCTTCTCTTCGCCGACGTCGCAGATGTGCCCTTGGGTCGGCAGCGGCCGCACCATCTTGCGCTTCGCGAGCGCATCGAGCATCTCGATCGGGTCGACCTCCCCGCGCTGCGCCATCGAGTCGGCGAACCCCTCTTCGGCGCGGGCGAGCAGAGCGTTGAGACCCGAGGGGTAGCCGAGGAGGAGCACGCGGCGTCCGACGACGGCCTCGCCTGGGGGCGCGAGGGGGAGGGGCTCGGGGAGGGGGCCCTCGGGCGCGAAACGCAGCGCGGCGAGGTCGCACTCCTCGAGCACCAGGGTTGCATCGCGATCGAAGGTCACCGCCGCCTCCCGGCCGGGGAAGCAGGCGCGGAGGAAGAGGATGCGCGGCCGAAAGCCGTCGCGCAGCAGCGGCTCGGCGGCGTCGTTGCGCCACCAGGGTTCCGCGATGTGGCGGTTGGTCAGCACGACGCCGGAGGAGTCCACGAGGAACCCCGTCCCGGTGTAGTCCACGGTGAAGACCTTGCCGTCGCCCTCGAGCACGAGCGGGATCTTCTCCGGGCTCAGTTCGATCTCCTCGAGGATCTCCGTCGACGCCTCGCGGAGGAATCGCCACTGGCCATCGACCTCGCGGCCGAAGCCGTAGGATCCCTGGATCAGGCATACGGCCGGGGCGGTCCGCGCGATGAGCCCTTCGACCCCCGCCTCCTCGCGCTCGAGGCGCTCCAGCGTGTCGCGGGCGGCCAGCAGGTCGGGGTGGGCGCCGATCGAACGCGCGATCTCGGTATCGACGCGTTCGAGGACGTTGCTCTCGACCTCGGCGACCGCCCGCCGCACCTCGCCCATCCGCTCCTCCATCTCGGCGCGGGTGCCGAGGTTGCGGAGGTCGCGTTCGAGGTGCGTGATGCGCGCCTCGTAACGTTCGCGCTCGCGATGCCAGCTATCGCTCTGCCGCCGCGCCTCCTCGGCGGACGCAGCGCTGGCGCGCTCCGCCGAACCCGCAAGCTGCGTGACTCCGAGCGCGACGGCGACGACGCTCACGGCGAGGACCGTGGTCACGAGGGCGACGAAGAGGCCGCTCGCCGAGAACTTCGCCGGAGCGCGGCCCCGCCGCGGGAGCGCGGCGCCATCGGCATCGAGCAGCCGGATGCGCAGCGTCGCGGCGCCGCCGATCTCGACGAGGTCGCCGTCCTCGAGCCGGACGCGCTGCACGCGCGCGCGGTTCACGCGCAGCGGCCCCTTCGCCTCGAGCAGCGCCGCGCCGCCGCGGAGGTCCAGCGTCGCGTGCTCCGGGAGCGCCCCCTCGATCCGGATCTCCGCCGCCGCTTCCGAACCGATCCGGAGCAGGTCCCCCGAGGGCATCTCGGCCGCGCCGCGGCGGGCCCCGTCGAGGTGGGCAACGGCGATCCTCACGTCCCCCCTATATCGGCCGCGCCGCCGCGACGCCCTAAGTGCCGCGAAGGTTGCGGTTTACGGAGGCGTTGTCGCCAGCCGCCGATCTGGCCGTACTCTTAGGTCGGGGGCTGGCCTGGGGGCTGGGATCGAGCGAGCAGAAAACAGAGGGTCGAAAATGAACAGAACAGCTCTCGGCCGGGCGGTCTTCGCGCCCGCCCTCCTCGCGCTTCTCCTTTCCGGTTGCGGCGGCGGCGGAGGTGGCGGCGTCATCTCCTTCCTGCTCGGTCTCGTCACGCCGAGCCAGTCGGTCGATCTCAACGGCGGCGACATCCTCACGATCACCGGGTCCAACTTCATCGCCGCCGGCGTCGCCGGCGTGCTCTTCAGCGGCACGCCGGGCCTGAACTTCCTGCGCCTCGACGACACGACGCTGCGCGTGACGAGCCCGCCCGCTCCCGGCGGCGTGCCCGGTCCCGTGGACATCGAGGTGCGCTCGATCGAGGCGGGTTCGAAGTTCATCATCGGCGGATTCACCTACGTGGGCGTCTCCGGCCCCCCCGCCCCCACGACGATCAATCCGACCATCTTCAGCGCCACCGGCGCGGAGCCCTTCACGATCCAAGGCACGAGTCTCGGCCCGCCCAACGGGACCGTGCAGGTGACCTTCCAAGGGGTCGGCACCGTCACCGGCAACGTCTCCGCCTCGGGGCAGTTCGTCTCCGGGAACGCGCCGGTGGGGGGCGGCACGCCTCCGCAACTCCCGATCGCGGTCTCGGTGGCGAACGGCGCGCTGGTCGGAAACGTGCCGACGCAGGTCACCTTCCCGTGGGTCGCGCCCGCCGCCTTCAGCGTGCGGCATCAGAGCGGCTTCCCGGGCGAGGCGTCGCAGCCGGTGCGCGTCGCCGACGGCATCGCGGTGCTCTGCACCGCCGGGGCCGATACCGGGTGGGGCACCGCGGACGACGAACTCGTCATCGTCAAGGGTCCGCCCAACGTGCCGGGGGTGACGAGCCTCGTCCTCGGCCACCTCGACCAGCGCAATTCGATCCCGGCGGTCCTCGACGCCAACCGCGTCGTGATCTACACGCCCGGCCCCAGCCTGCTGCCGAGCAACGACGACGGCTTCCATCTCGTGACGGCGCTGCAGACGGTGCCGGCATCGACGAAGCTGGTCAGCGGCTTCCTGAATCCCGCCCCCGTCGCGGCGATCGCGAGCAACCGGATCGCCTGCACGGCGTTCGGCTTCGACCAGGCGCCGGGCGGCAACGACGACGAACTCAGGATCCTCGAGATCACCGGCACCGCCGTCACGACGACGAGGGTGCACGTCTTCGGCAACGCGGACACCTTCCTTCACGCGATCCCGTCGGACAACTTCTCGATCCCGATCTCCTTCGGCGGGGATCTCGTCTTCGTCGTCTCCGTGGGGGCGTTGGGGGCCGGGGGGGCCGACAGCACGGTGACCGCCTACTCCTTCTCCGGCGCGGCGGCCCTGGGCCCGGGGCCCACTCCGGCCCCGATGCTGCTGAGGCGCCCGATCGCCGTCTCCGCCACCTTCGCGGCCGCCGTCGCGGGGGATCCGGCCGGTATCGCCGCGCCGAGCGGCAACGACAACCTGATGGTCTTCGCCGCCTCCGGCGGAGTGGTCACGCGCACCGACCGGCGCCAGGGGGCGAGCCTTCTGACGTTTGCGCTCAACCCGATCGTGCGACTCGGCGGCGGGACGGTTGCGATCCCGGTCGCGGCGGGCAGCGGCAACGAGGTGCGCGTCTTCAACAATCTCGTTTCGGGCGCGCCGCTGTCGACGGCGATGCCCGGCACGCCGCTGTTCGCGCCCCTGATCGGCGGCGATCTCGTCGTCTGGGGGCCCGGAGTCGACCTCAGCGCGACGACGGCGCCGAACGAGTGCCGCCGGATCACCTCGACCGGCGGCGCGCAGCAGGCCTTTGCGGTCACGCCCTTCTGGCTGTTGAACTTCCGTCCGCTGACCGACGCCGACCGCGCCTTCGCGACCGCGGGCGGCGGCACCGGCTTCGGGAGCGGCAACGAGGTCCTCATCGTGCAGCAGTCGCGGGCGCTCGGCAGCGCCGGCGACGCCGCGACGCTGCCGCTCGGCGGCGGCCCCGGGGTCGCGCCGGTGCTCGCGGGCTTCCCGTTCGTCCCCGTGGGTCCCGGGTGGGGGCTCATCCAGAGCCCCGGCCCGAACGGCACCTTCCGCGACCTGGACGACCGCATCCTGCTCGTGCGCTACTAGCGCGAAAGCGCCTCGCGCTCCCTGGGAAGGAGGAGCGGAGGGGGGGCGCGGGGGGGCTGGCGTCGCGGAGCCATCGCCCTCCCCCCCGCCCCCTCCCATTCCCGCCGGGGCGCGGCGTCGCCATGAGTAGTGGATGAAAAATGGTTCGTCTACAATATTTTGTGGTTTGGCTCTTGACGGGGGGAGCGGGATCGGTACGCTCTTGGGTTAGGCGGGTCATCTCGGATAGCGACTACGCGGTCCCGTACGCTCTCACACAATCAAGGTTCCAGCCCGGTGCGCTCGGGTTTGGCAATGCGGGACGTTTCATTCGGAGCACTCGAAGGCGGTGATCCTCCCTATGCCCTCTTTACCATCGCCGCTGTTCGTCCCTCCTTGCCGGCCTGGTTCTTCTCTTCGCCGTCACGCTTGCCGTCCCGGCGCCCGGGCGGACCCGTTTTCGACAGGCGCCGGCCCTTGGATGGGCGCAAGCGCAACGCGCGGGGCGGAACTGCGCGCCATGTTCGCGCCGGGGCGGCGACAGGGCCGTGATCACACACAGACAACCGACTCCCGCTGCGGTGACCCGCGAAACGCTCGCGCACCGCGCGGCCACACACGCAGGCGTCGATGACGCGACCGCGGTGCGCGTCGTCGCGGCGTTTCTCGACGCGCTGAAGGGTTCGCTGCTCGCGGGCGAGCGCGTCGAACTGGGCGGCGTCCTCGACCTCGGCGTCGTCGTCGAGCCGGCGCGGATCCGGCGCGATCCGACGGGGCGCTTCGCGGAGATCGCACCGGCCAAGAGCCGGCTCGACGTCACCGTCGCGGACGACCTGCGCGACCGCCTCAGCACGCAGCGCACCGCCGCGATCCTGCTCGCGATGCCGGGCACGAGCGCGTTCGGCGACATCCTGTCGAGCCACTTCGCGAAGCTCGGATGGCAGGTGCAGGTCGCGCGGGACGCGGGCTCCGTACGCGGCCTCGTCGACGGTTCGCGCCCCTACCTGCTCGTCTGCGACCACCAGCTCTCCGAGCGCGACGCGCTCGTGGCCGCCGTCAAGACGCGCTGGGCGACCAACCCGATCCCGGTCGTCACGCTGCACACGCGCTTCGAGGACCTGCGCCGTCCGCGCCAGCTCGTCGTGCTCGGCGACCTCGCCGTCTTCGAGCCGATCGCGATCCACCCCTTCCTGCGCGCGATGGACCAGGTGCTCGCGCAGGCGACGGAGGAGGCGGCGGTCTTCGAGCGGCAGCTTCACTACCGGATGCCGGCGCGCGAGGAGGAGATCCTGCGCGCCTTCGACCTCTCCGACGCCTTCTTCAAGGACGCGGGCTTCCGCGGCGACGCGCTCGTCGGCCTCACGACGGCGTTCCGCGAAGCGGTCCGCAACGCGGAGATCCACGGCTGCAAGGAGAACGGGGACCTCGCCATCGACGTCGAGTTCCTGCTCGACCGCGAAAAGGTGACCGTCACGGTCGAGGACGAGGGCGACGGCTTCGAGCACAAGGGTTACCGCGAGCGCCTCGGGGCCGGCACGCCGCTCGCCGCCGCGCGGCAGCGTCACAGCGCCGGCGGCGTCGGCGGCCTCGGCATCTACCTGATGGATCGCTGCGCCGACCGCCTCGAATACAACGACCGCGGGAACCGGGTCACGATCTCGAAGTTCCGCGCCGTCGCGGAGGAAGGCTAGATGCAACAGGATCTCGTTCTGCGCGCGGCGTCGCGCAAGGACGGCGTGGTCACGATCCACGCGGCCGGCGTCATCGACGCGCACACCCTCGACAAGTTCGAGTCGGCCCTCGCGAAGGCGATGGAGATCGGCGCGCGCTCGATCGTGCTCGACTGCGAGGAGGTCCGCTACGTCAACAGCAGCGGCTTCGGCGAACTGATCCGCTACCACGACCGGCTCCGCGAGCGGGGGGGCCTGCTCGTGCTCGCGCGCGTGCCGCCGCGGGTCGGCATCATCCTCGAGATGCTCGGGCTCAAGAGCCTGATGCCGGTCGTCGCCTCCCTCGAGGAGGGGCTCGGCGTCGCGGCGAAGGGCGTCGAGGCGGTCGAACTCGAGGTCGACGAGGTCGCGGACGCCGGAACGGGGGGGGGCGCGGGGGCCCTCCGGCCTCTCCCGGGGGTTCCGGCGGGCCGCGGCTTCGCGGCCGCGGCGCCGGAGGCGGCGCATCCGCGCGTGAGCCAGGCGCAGCCGATCCTCGCGAGCGACGACCGGATCGTGCTCTGCGCCGCCTGCGACACCCGCGTGCGGGTCGCCGGCGACGGGCGGTGGGCCTGCCCGGCCTGCGGCGCGCCGTTCACGGCGACCGCCGAGGGCGGCGTTGCGTTCGACTGGTCGCGCGCGGATGCGGACGCGACGCACATGACCTTCGACATCTCGCCGCGCACGCTCGCGGGGTTCGCCGGGATGCTGGAGGGGATCCTCATCGAGCGGCGCGTCTCCCACGCCCGGATGCGGCGGTTCGCGCGCGAGGCGGCCCACGTCTGCCACCTGCTCTGCGAGCACGCGTTCGCGGGCGACCGTAAGGGGCCGCTGCATGTGCTCGTGCTCGCGGGGCCGCAGCGCCTGCACCTCCGGATCGTCGACAAGGGCAAGGCCCTCGGCAAGGAGGCGGAGCGGGTCTTCGCGACGCAGGCGCGCCTCTTCCTCGACTTCAGCTACCACTCGCAGGCGCCGGGCCTCAACCTCACCGAGTTCGCGTTCGCGTACGCCGGCTCGGGGGTCTTCGTCGCATGACGCCGCTCGGTCGTCCGGCGGGGCCCGAGGGCGCGACCGCGGCCGTGCTGGGCGGCGCGGTGACCCGCGAAAGGGTGCAGGCCGCGGCGGCCCGCGACGGGCGTGGCGGCTCCCCGCTGATCCGCTCGCTGCTCGCGCAGTCGCTCCCCTCCAACGCGGATCTGGCCCGCACCTTCGGCGCGGGGGGTCCGCTGCGACTCGATGCGTCGCTGGTCGAGATCGCGCCGCTCGCGATGCGGCTGCTCGATCCGCGCATGCTGCGGCGCGAGCGATGCGTCCCCGTCGAGATCCTGGACGATCTCTGCGTGCTCGCCGTCGAGGAGGGGGGCGCGGAGCGGGCGGTGCAGGAGGTGCGCGCGGCGCTGCGCCGGGACGTGCTGCCGGTCTTCGCCCCGTCCGACGCCCTCGCGCGCGCGCTGGAGCGGCTCGGCGGATCGCGCTCGGCTCTGAGCCTCGGCCCCGCGCGCCGCCACGACAGCTTCATCCACGCGCGCTTCCGCGATCTCGTGCTGGAGGGCGCGGAACTCGACGCGGTGGGGCTGACGGGCGGCGGCGATACGGGATTCCGACCGCGAGGGGGTTCCGGGCCTGCCGCGGAACTCTCCGGCGAACGCGGGCCGGAAGCGGAGGAGGCGGAGTGAACCCGAAGCTCGTCCGACCGAGCCAGGTGCGGCTCGCGGGTCGGCGCGTCTTCGCCGTGTCCGCGGTCGTCGCGCTCTACACGGCGGCCACCTTCGGGCTCCTGCTCCACCTCGGGTTGCACGCGGCGATCGCTTGCGCCGCCGCCGCGGCCGCAGGCGTCGGCATGGCGGCCATCGCGGCCTTGCTGCTCTATCGCGCCGACGAGCGCGAGAAGAGCCGTCGCTTCGCGCAGATGCAACTCGATGCGGCGAAGGAGCGCGCGCAGCGCCCTGCGCCCGCCGCGGCGCCGGCGCGGCCCAAGGCGCCGACCCCTCCCCCCGAGCCCGGAGGGTTCGCCCTCCTCGAGTCGCGCGAGCGGCGCGAGAGCCGCGAGATCCAGGCGGCGCTGCTGCCGCACGCGGCGCCCACGGTACCGGGCTACCACATCGAGACCGCCTACGAACCGTGCGGGAATCTCGGCGGCGACTTCTACGACCTCATCCCGGGGGGGGACGGGACGCTGCTGATCACCCTCGGCGACGTCTCCGGGAAGGGGCCGGCCGGGGCCATCGTCATGGCGATGGTGCAGACGCTCTTCCGCGAAAACGCGGACCGGGCCGACGGCCCCGCCGACCTTCTCCGCCGCGTCAACCGGGGCTTCGCCGGGGCGCTCGGCAAGGGGGTCTTCGTGACGGCCCTCGCCTGCAAACTCGATCCGGTCCGGCACCGGGTGACCGTGGCCGGCGCCGGGCACCACCCTCTGCTGCTGCTGAACCCGGCGGAACGGCGCACCACGCAGGTGAGCGCGCCGGGCCTCGCCCTCGGCCTCGTCGATGGCGACGCATTCCGCCAGTCCCTCGTCGAGACGACGATCGACCTCGACGAGGGGGACTTCGTGCTGCTCTACACCGACGGCGCGACCGACAGCATCGACGAGGTCACGAAGGGGGTCGGGGAGAGCCGGCTCCTCGCGGCCGCCTCCGCCGCGGTTCTGGGGGGGGCTTCGGGGGCCCTCGACCGCCTGCGCACGGACCTGTGGCAGGGGGGAGGCAGAAGGGACGATTCGACGCTGCTGCTGGTCGGACGGCTGGCCCAGACGGCAAGGCAGCGCGCCGCGGACACCAGAAGCTCACTGCAGATAATGGGTTAGATCTCCGATCCAAATAATGTCCAATTTATTGAACGCTGCTAGCATGAAGCGGGTTGGCTGCCGCCGGTCGAAGGGGCCGCGTCCAGGCGCTTCTCACATTCGATACGTCGAGCCAGGGTTGTCCCTCTGCGGAGGGTCGTAAAACGACACCTTCACTCCATACCATTACCCTATTCTCAGACTGTTCCCCCTGGCTCGGCTTTCTCCCCCCGCACCCCCCTCCCATCGCCCCCTAGGCGGCCTGATCGGCGCCATCCTCCTCCTTCTCGCCGCCGGCACCGAGCACGCCGGGCTCTCCGCCGACCCCCCCGAGCGCTCCGGTCGCGTCGTCAGCTACTCGATCCGCGCCGAACTGAAGCCGGAGTTCAGGCTGGTCCACGGCGAGATGGATCTCGTCTGGCGCAACACGAGCGGCCACCCGGTCGACCACCTCTGGTTCCATCTCTATCTGAACGCGTTCCGGGACAAGGAGTCGAGCTACCTGCGCGAGCGCGCCGCCGAGCCCCGGGGGGGCGCCGAGTGGGACAGCGACTACCCCGGCTCCCTGCGCGTCAACGCGCTCCGCCGCGAGGACGGGACCAACCTCTGGGCGGACGCGACGCGCCGGTTCGAGTGCCCCGACGACGGGAACACGAAGGACGCAACCCTCGCGCGGGTCGATCTCGCGGCGCCGGTGGCGCCCGGCGAGACGATCGCGCTCTCCGTCGACTTCGATAGCCAGCTTCCGCGCGTGCTCCACCGCACCGGCTGGGCGGGGGACCCTGAGGATCCCCAATCGCTCTTCTTCATGGTGGCGCAGTGGTTCCCGAAGCTCGCCGTGCTGGGTCGCGACGGGGAGGGGCTGCCCCGCTGGAACGCGCACCAGTTCCACCGCAACACCGAGTTCTTCTCCGACTACGGCAGCTATTCCGTGACGCTGACGGTGCCGCCGGGCTTCGTCGTCGGCGCGACGGGGCGCATGGCGGGCGGTCCGGTCCGCCTCGCCGACGGGCGGCTCTCGACGACCTACGTCGCCGACGATGTCCACGACTTCGCGTGGACGGCGTCGCCGCACTTCGTCGAGGTCGCCTTCCCGTGGACCTTCTCCTCCTACTGCGCCGAAGCACCCGGCGGGATCGGGGCGCGCGTCCGGGAGGCGGCCGAGGAGAGCGCGCGCCTGCGCGGCGCCGCGGCGCCGGTGCCGGCGCCGGAGCGGGAGGTGCTCGTGCGGCTGCTGCTCCAGCCCGACCACGCCGCCCTCGCCGACCGCTACCGCTGGTCGGTCGGCGCCGCCCTCGCGCTCTGCGCCGCCTGGTACGGCGCCTACCCCTATCCGACGCTCACCGTCGTCGATCCGCCCGCCGGCGGCACCGGCGCAGGCGGCATGGAGTATCCGACGCTGATCACCGTCGGAGGCGACCGGACCGCCCCCGCCTACGAGACCGGGCTCGAGGCCGTGACAATCCACGAGTTCGCCCACCAGTACTTCTACGGCCTCGTCGGCACCAACGAGTTCGAGCAGGCGTGGCTCGACGAGGGGTTCACCTCCTTCACCGACCGTCGCGTGCAGGAGATCGCGCTGGGCGCGCCGATCGCGCGCACCCGCTACGGCCCGATCGCGACGCCGCGGCTGCGCCCCTTCGCCCCCGAGCCGGTCTTCCAGAGGCTCTCGCACCTCCTTCGCCTCGATGCGCTGCCCCACCCGTGGAAGCGGCGCCCCACGCTGCTGCCGGTGCCGGCGGAGAGCCCGCTCTGGGCCTATCTGCGCGACCTGCCGCCGCTCCACTTCGACGCGTTCGTCCCCTCCCCGGAGCCCCTCCCCACCCGCCACTCCTACCTCGCGTCCGCAACGCACGACGCGATGGACCAGCCCGGCTGGCACTTCGCCGCCCGCACCGACTACCGGGCCAACGCCTATGCGAAGCCGACGCTGATGCTCTTCGCGCTGCGCGGCATGCTCGGCGAGGCGGCGTTCCACCGCGCGATGTACGGGTACGCGACGCGCTACCGCTTCGAGCATCCGCGCGGGGCGGACTTCGTCTCGGTGGTGCGCGAGCACGCGGCGGAGGAGGCGCGCCCGATGGTGGACGCGTTCCTGCGCGCGATGATGGAGAGCGCGACGCGCCTCGATGTCGCCGTGCTCGGCGCCTCCTCCGCGCGGCGCGACGACGGGCGGCACGACTGGACCGTGCGCGTGCAGCGGCGCGGCGACCTTGCTGTGGCGATCGAGGTGTTCGGGGAGGACGACGCGGGGGAGGTCCACCTGCTCGAGACCTGGCGGAGCGGCGGCAGCGCGACGACCCGCGCGGTGCGCGCGGTGATGGAGCGGCCGATGCGGTGCGCGAGGCTCGGGCCGGACTGGATCCGCCATCTCGATGCCGACCTGTCGAACAACGCGCGAGTCTCGGGGGGCCCGGGGGACCGGCGGCCGGCGCTCTCGCTCGCGGCGCGGCTGGCGCTCTCCGTCGAGGAGGTCGTCCGCTCCTACGCGGGGCTCTCGCGATGAGGGAGGCGTTCACGGCGGCGGCGCGAGCTCCGGGGGCGCGCTGGCGGCTCGCGCTGGCGCTCTGGCTCGCGCGGCTCCTGCCGATCCTCCTCTTCGTCGGCCTGCCCGCCTTCGGGCGCATCGCGGAGGCCTCCGCGCACCATCCCGATGCGGGCCGCCTGCTCGACGCGCCCTCCGACGCAAGCGGCTTCTCCTACGCGTGGGGGGGCGACGTGGTGCGCGGTCCGATGTCGGATCTCCCCGAGACTGTCTCGATGGTCGTGATCCTCGCCTGGATCGTCGTGACCCTGTTGGCCGGCGGCATCACGGCCCGCCTCCTCGACCCCGGGACACGGCTCCCCGACGGTTGCGCCCGGTTCGGCGGGAGATTCCTGCGTCTCGGCCTGCTCGTGCTCGTCGCGCTCTACATCGCCGACGTCGCGATCAACACGCTGCTCGCCGACCGGCAGTCCGGGGCGGCGCGCGCCCACCACACGCAGGACTACGATCTCGCGAGGACGTGGACCCGGGGCCTCTTGACGCTCGCCGTCGTCTGGATTCTCGGGATCGTCCACGCCTACGCGCGAATCGATCTCATCCGGGGCGACCGGGTCTCGGCGGTCCGGTCGCTCTGCCGGGGGGGGATGGCGTTGCTGCGGGATCTCCCGAGGCTCCTGCTGTTGGAGGGGGGGCTTGCCTTGCTGACGGGGGTGGGGGTGGTCGGGGCCTACTTCGCGCGGGATCTGTCGCGCCTCTCCGCGGATGCCTCCGGCCTCGAGGTCGGGGCGCACGTCGTGTTGCTGCTCTCCGCCTCCTACCTCCGTACCGGCCTCGAGGTCGGCGCGATGGAGGCGCGCTGCATCCTGTTGGGGCACCGATCGCCTCAGAACGAGACGGCTCCGGCGTAGCGGCCGAAGAGCCCACGGCGGTGCGCGGCCAATCGCCGAAAAGAGGGTGGGCGGCAAGGCGGCGCGTGGCGCGATGAGCAGGCTGGAAACGGATCGGAACACCCTTCATACCCGCATCGTCTTCTGGGGGCCCGCGTCCTCCGGCAAGACGGCGGCGCTGCTGGCGTTGCGCCGGGTGCTCGACCCCGAGGACCGGACCCGGGTCTACGGCATCGCGTCGGAGGAGGGAAGCACGCTCTTCTTCGACCTGCTGCCGATCGAGGAGTTCACCTTCGGATCCACGCGGGTGCGGATGCGCGCGATCGCCGCCCCGGGCGGGAGCGACCGAGCCCCCGCGCGCGCGGCGTTGCTGGACCAGGCGGACGCGATCGTCTTCGTCGCCGACGCGACGCGGAGCGGGGCGGCCGCCAACCGCGAGAGCCTGCGCGAACTCGTCGCGCGGCTCCGGGAGGGGGGCGTCGAGCCCGGGACCTTGCCGATCGTCTGGCTGTTCAACCGGCAGGACCGCCCCGACGTGATGCCCACCCCCGAACTGCGCGAGCTTCTCGTGACCGGCGACGGCGCCTGCTTCGAGACCGTCGCGAGCGAGGGGACCGGCATTTTCGAGGCCTTTTCCGAGATCTTCCGCCGGTTGATGCAGCGCCTCGTCCAGCGCCACGGCATCGCCGACGCGGAAGCGGGCCATGCGCTGCCGGCCCGGCTCCTTCCGCAGCTCGTCCGCGGAGGCTGCCGCGAGCCCGGACGCGACGGGGAGGAGCGGCACGTCATCCTGAGGATCCCGACGGGGCCGAAGCCGGGCACCGACGAGGCGGTGGAGGCGCAACTCCGCCTCGCCGACTCCCACGCCGACGCCGACGCGCAGAACCGCATCATCGACGGCCGCAACCGCGAGCTCATGGCGATCAACCGCGTCGCCCGCTCGATCCTCTCGGCGATGGAGGTGAACAACCTCCTCGTCGTCTTGCTCGACTCGACGACGGACTTCCTCGGCGCGACCCACGCCAGCGTCGTCGTCTTCGACCGCGCCGACGAGGGATCGCTGAAGACCCACGTGACCGGGTTCGGCCGCGATCCGATGCTGCGCCTGCCCTCGGAGGCGGCGCGGTCCTTCTTCGAGCTGATGGAGCAGAGCGACGGCCCGATCCCGCTCGACGAGACGCGCAACACCGAGCTGTTCGAGGCCCTGCGCCGCGTCGACCGCCGCGTCGTGCGCGCGATCTTCCAGCCGATCAAGAGCGGGGACGGCAAGCCCGACGGGTGGCTCGCGATCTACGGCGCCAAGGAGGACGCGCTGCTGACGACGCAGCACCTGCTCTTCCTCAGCTCGATCAGCCGCCTCGCCGCGCTCGGCCTCGACAAGATCGCGCAGCTCGCGGAACTGCGGCGCGCCTGCGCGCGCCTCGAAGGCGACCTCGAGGACCGCACCGGCAAGCTCGAGATGGCGCAGGCGCGCCACCGCGCGCTGAACCGGGGACTCGAGAGCCGCGTCACGGAGCGGACCCGCGCGCTGGAGGACGCCAACCGCTCGCTGCGCGACGCGAGCGCGCGGGCGGCCTACGACGCGCGGCTGCGCGGCATGGGGCACCTCGCCGCCTCGTTCGCCCACGAGGTCAACAACCCGGTCGCGGGGCTCACCGCGAACCTCGAGTACATGCGGGAGGGGCTCGACGACCTGCGTGCGAAGGTGGCCGCCGCGTCGCCCCACGCCGCCGAGAGCCTCGGGGCGATCGCCGACTTCGAGCAGGTCATTCGCGAGAGCCGCGACGGCGCCGCGCGCATCGCCGGCATCATCGCGACGCTGAAGCGGTTCGGCGGCGAGGAGGTCGCGCCCGGGAGCTTCTCGGCCAACGCGGCCGTCGCCGACACGGTGGCGCTGCTCGAGGAGCGCATCCGCGCCCGCGCCGATCTCGAGCTGCGCATGGGCGTGCCCCCGGAGATCAAGGGGGATGGGGTCGCGCTGCGTCACGTCGTCCTCGCGCTCCTGACGAACGCGATCGAGGCGGTCGAGCGCGCCCCCGGCCGCGGTCAGATCGTCGTGCAGACCTACGGCGCGCAGGGGAGGGCGACGCTCGTGGTCCGCGACTCCGGCTGCGGGATCGAGCGCGAACGGCTGCCCCGCGTGTTCGAGCCCTTCGTCACGACCAAGCAGGGGGAGCCCGGCGCGGGCCTCGGCCTGCACAGCGCGCTCCGCACCGTCGAGGAGCACGGCGGCACGATCCGCATCAAGAGCCGTCCCGGCGACGGCACCACCGTCACCGTCGAGATCCCCGAGAGCGCCGGCAAGGAGCGGGTCGAGGCGGGAGCGGGCCGGCCCGGCCCCGTCGAGGCCACCCCCCCGGGCCCCCCGTGAGCCGTGCAACGAGGATCCTGCTCGTCGACGACGAGGCGCTCGTGCTGAGCAGCCTCCGCCGGCTGCTCTTGCGCGCCGGTTTCGAGGTCGGGACGGCCTCCTCCGGCCCCGAGGCGCTCTCGCTCCTCGGGCGCGAGGGCTTCGACCTGATCCTCTCCGATTTCATGATGCCCGGCATGAACGGCGTCGAGTTCCTGCGCCAGGCGGCAGCGCTACGCCCCGAGACGGTGCGCTGCATGCTGACGGCCCAGGCCGACCGCGAAACGCTCGACCGGGCGCTCGCCGAGGGCGTCTGCAAGCGCGCCTTCCGGAAGCCCTGGGACAACGGCGCGCTCGTCGAGGAGCTGCGGGCGCTGCTCTAGCGCCGGCGCCGGCGGCGACGGGGGACGGGAGCCGTGATCGGCCCGGTCTTGTCTCCCGGTGCGGTCTCCCCCTCGGACCGGCGCGGCGCCGCATCGAGCATCTCGTCGATCGCGGCGATCATCGCGGCCGGCGTCGGGCGCTGGGCGGGATCGCGCCGCGTGCAGAGCGCGAGGAGGTCGTAGATCCCCTTGCGCAGGAAGGGCTGGTAGCGCTTCAGCGACGGGAACTCCTCGGTCACGTGCGCCTTCGCGATCTCCTTCGGCAGCGCGGGCCCGTGCGGCGGGCGCCCCGCCAGCATGTGGAAGAGCAGCGCCGCGATCTGGTAGCAGGGGGTCGTGGGCCCGACCGGCGCCTCGCCGACGAGCTGCTCCGGCGCGACGTAGTTGGGGTCCTGCGCGAGCTTGCCCTTCAGCGCGATCTGCTCCTCGAGACGCAGGATGTTGCGGAAGGGGATCAGGCGCAGCCCGCCTTCGCGCAGCGTCAGCAGCGACGGCGTCAGGTTCTTGATCGCGAACCCCTTGCCGGTGAGGTAGTCCGCCGCCCGCGCCGCCGAGCGCGCGTAGACGAGCGAGGTCTGCTCCCCGAGGGGCTTGCCCTGCCGCAGCAGCGACTCGAGATGCTCCTGCGCGATCCGGTCGGTCATCAGGACCGGCACGCCCTCCCGGACGGTGTCGATCACGTGCAGGATGTCGGGATGCTCCAGCGGCGCGAGCAGGTCCATCTCGGCGAGGAACTCGCGCCGCGCGGCCGCGTTGGCCTCGTACTCGGGCCGGAGGATCTTCAGCGTGACCTTGCGCCCGAGGCTCTCCTGCTCGGCGTCGAACCAGAGGCCGACGGCGTCCGCCCCGACCTGGCGCCGGAGCCGGTAGCCCGGGATCGTGACCTGAACCGGCAGGTTGCTCATCGTTCCGAGGTCGGTGCTCTGGGTCACGTGGGCATTCTACTTCAGATTGAGGCGAACCCGAATTCAAACCGCGGGTTGTACGCTGTTTCGGGCCGGCTCCATGATCGAAACGACGCGCCTCTCCAAGACCTTCCACGTCCACAAGAAGGCGCCGGGGCTCATGGCGTCGGTGCGCGGGCTCTTCCGGCGCGAGCGGATCGCGAAACACGCGGTCCGGGAGGTCTCCTTCCGCATCGAGGAGGGGGAGATCGTCGGCCTCGTCGGCGCGAACGGCGCCGGCAAGACCACGCTGGTCAAGATGCTCGCGGGCATCATCCACCCGACGGCCGGCGAAGCGCGCGTGCTCGGCCACGTGCCGTGGGAGCGCGACGACCGGCTCCGCCGCCGCCTCGCGCTGATCATGGGGCAGAAGGCCCAGCTCTGGTGGGATCTCCCCGCCGCCGACGGCTTCCTGCTGCTGAAGGAGATCTACCGGATCCCGGAGGAGGAGTACCGGAAGACGCTCTCCTACCTCGCCTCGGTGCTCGAGATCGGGAAGGAGCTCCACGTGCAGGTGCGCCGCCTCTCCCTCGGCGAGCGGATGAAGATGGAGCTGATCGCGGCGCTGCTGCACGGGCCGCGCGTCGTCTTCCTCGACGAGCCCACGATCGGCCTCGACCTGTCGGCGCAGCGGGCGATCCGCGACTTCATCCTCGCCTACCGCGAGGAGCACGCCCCCGCGATGATCCTGACGAGCCACTACATGGAGGACATCCAGCGCCTCTGCAAGCGGATCATGATCCTCCGCGACGGTGCCCTCGTCTACGACGGTTCGCTGGCGCAGGTGGCGGAGAGATACGCCGACCACAAGGTCATCACCGCCCACCTGAGGAGGGACGCGGGGGGGGGCCCGCCGCCCGCTTTGCGGTCGATGGGCCCCGAGGGGCCCATGGGGGGGGTCGCGGGGGGCGAGATCGTGGAGCAGGACGCCACGGTGCTGAAAGTGCGGGTGCCGCGCGGCGAGACCGCGGCGGCGGCGGCGCGGATCCTGCAGCTCTATCCGGTGGCCGACCTCGCGATCGAGGAGCCCGACATCGGCACGATCATCGAGCGGATCCTGCGCGAGAAGGGGGAGGTGATGGGGTGAGCCCGCGCCTCTTCTTCCGCGTGATGGGCCTCGAGGCGCGCGCGCACATGAGCTACCGCGCCGACTTCTGGACGCAGGCGGTCGTCGGCTTCCTCGGGCACTTCGCGCTGGCCTGGTTCCTCTGGAAGGCGATGTTCCGCGAGAGCGGCCGCGAGGCGATCGGCGGCTACGACTTCCCCGGCATGATGGTCTACTACGTCACCGTGCTGCTGCTCGGCAAGCTCGTCGCCGGCCGCGAGTACGAGGCGGGCGTGTCCGGCGAGATCTACCAGGGCACGCTGACGCGCTACCTGCTCTTCCCGGGCCGCTACCTCCCCTTCAAGTATGCGCAGCATCTGGGCTCGATGGCGCCGTCGGCGGTGCAGGTGCTGCTCTTCGCGGTCGTCGCGGCGCTCTTCACCGGGCTCGTCCCCGGACCCCTGGAGATCGCCCGGGGGGCGCTCGCGCTGCTCGTCGGGAACCTGCTCCACTTCCTGCTCTCCTATTGCATCCAGCTCGTCGCCTTCTGGGCCGACAACGTCTGGAGCCTCGAGGTGGGCAAGCGGTTCATCATGACGCTGCTCGGAGGCTTCACGGTGCCGCTCGCGGTCTTCCCGGCGGGGATGAAGCCGTGGCTCGAGGCGCTGCCGTTCCGCTTCTTCTACGACTTCCCGGTGCGCGCGACGCTCGGGCGGATGGGCGCCGCCGAGTGGGCGCTCGGGATCGCCGTCGCGGCGCTCTGGTGCGTCGCCCTCTGGCTGCTCGGCCGCTGGATCTGGTGGCGCGGGCAACTGCGGTACACCGGGGTCGGCATATGACGCGCTACCTCCGGCTCTACCTGCACTTCCTGCGCTTCTCGTTCAGCCGCGCGATGGAGTTCCGCTTCGACTTCACCTTCCGGATCTTCATGGACGCGATCTGGTACGCGGTCAACCTCGCCTTCTTCGCGGTCCTCTACCGGCACACCGCGCTGCTCGGCGGGTGGAACTTCGACCAGGTGCTCGTCTTCGCCGCGAGCGTCTTCCTGATGGACGCGATCTACATGACGGTCTTCAGCAACAACCTCTGGTGGCTCCCCACCTTCGTCAACCGCGGCGACCTCGACTATTACCTGGTACGGCCGGTCTCGACGCTCTTCTTCCTCAGCGTGCGCGACTTCGCCGCGAACTCCTTCGTGAACCTGCTGATGGCGGTGGCGATCCTCGCGTGGGCGCTGGCGAGCTATCCCGGGCCTCTCGGCGCGGCGTCGCTCGCCCTCTACCTCGGGATGCTCGCGGCGGGCGCCTTCCTGCACTACGTGCTCGCGATCCTCTTCATCATCCCCGTCTTCTGGATGCACTCCGGAGGCGGCGTGCGCGAGATCTACTGGAGCCTCTCGGCCCTCGGCATGCGCCCGCACCGCATCTACACCGGCTGGATGCGGCGCGCGCTGATGAGCATCCTGCCCCTCGCCTTCATCGTGTCGGTGCCGGTCACGGTGCTGTTCGAGGGGGCGTCGTGGGGGCTCCTGCTCCATTCCGCGGCGGTGCTCCTCGGCGCCACCGGCTTCATGACCTGGCTCTGGCGGCGGGGGCTGCGTGCGTACGCGTCCGCGTCCAGCTAGGATTCGGGCCATGCGGATGGCACTCGAAGGCAAGGTCGCCCTCGTGACCGGGGGATCGTCGGGCATCGGGAGGGCGGTCGCGCGCCGCTTCGCGGAGGCGGGCGCGAAGGTCGCGATCACCGGCCGGCGCGAGGGGGCGCTGCGCGAGGCGGCGGAGGAGATCGGGGCGCTCCCGCTGCCGGGCGACGCGCGCGACCGCGACGCCGCGGAGTCCGCCGTGAAGGCCTGCGTCTCGCGCTTCGGCGGCCTGACGACGCTGGTCAACAGCGCGGGCGTCATCGGCAACGGCACCACCGCCGACACCCCGCCCGGGGAGTGGGCGCGCATCATGGAGAGCAACGTCGACGGCACGGTGAACTTCTGCCGCGCCGCGCTCGGGCCGCTCGGCGGGGCTAAGGGCGCGAGCATCGTCAACATCTCCTCCCTCTGCGGCAGCCGCCCTTTCCCCGCGATCACCGCCTACTGCGTCAGCAAGGCGGCGGTCGAGATGTACACGAAGTGCCTCGCGCTCGAACTCGCGCCGAAGGGCGTGCGCGTCAACGCGATCGCCCCGGGTGTGGTCGTGACGAACCTCCACACGGTCGGCGGCGCCGTCGCCGACTACCCCGCCTTCCTCGAGCGTGGCAAGGCGACGCACCCGCTGGGCTTCGTCGGCGATCCCGACGACGCCGCGTGGATGGCGCTCTACCTCTGCTCCGATCTCGCCCGATGGGTCACCGGGGGCATCTTCCCCCTCGACGGCGGGCGCGCCTGCCTGAGCGCGAGATAACGCGTGCCGCGGAGGGGGTATACTTCCCTGCCTAGGGGTCCGCGATGATTGTTCGCAGCACCTTCCAGCCGCGTGTGCTCGGCGGCCGCGCCGGCCTCCGCGGCACGGGATTCGGGATCCCGCTCGTCGAGGGCCGGGCTGCACTTGGCCTCGGGTGTGAGGAGATCATGGCCGACCACGCCGACCTCCGCCGCGAAGAGGTCCAGCAGGCGAGCGAGGATACGGCATGGCCTGCCCAGGGGCAGGTCGTCGAGCCGTAGGAGTGCGCGCCGTGCGCCTTCTCGCCGACATGGGCGTGTCGATGCGCGTGGTCGCCCGGCCGCGCGCCCACGGACGCGAAGTCGCTCGCCACCGGACGCGGAAGCCGTCCGTGGGGGGCTCGTGCGGGCCGTAGGCAATCGCCTTCTCCCCCTGGTCGCCGGCGGCGTCGCCGTGGTCGCGGCGGCGCTCCTCTGGCCGCGCCGGGAGCGCCCCGCCCCCGGGCCCCCCGAAGATCGCCCGTCGGTGGCAACGCTCGTCGACAGGATCGAGGCCGAGGATGCGGGAGCGCTGCCGCTCCTGGTCGAGCGTGGCGAGGCGGGCATCGCCGAGCTCGTCGCGAGGCTGACGAGACCCGGCGACGGCTCCTTCCAGATCTGGCCCCCGAGAAGGGACCCCGACCCGTTGCTGATCGGTGCGCTGACAGCCTTCGGCAAGCGGGCCGAGCCGGCGCTCTTGCAGGCGCTCGCGGCGCGCCCTTCCAACGTGAGGGCCGTCGCCCGGGCGTTCGCATCCCTCGGCTGCGATTCGGAGGAGGTGGTCGCCGCGCTGCTGCCGCACCTCGCGCGCGAGGAGGTCGCGGACGCCCTCGTCGTGGCGGGCCCGGGGGCGATTCCGGGCCTCGCGGAGGCGCTCGGCGACGAGGCGCGCTGCCGCGGCGCGGCGCGCGCGCTCAGCCGGCTCGGCGCCTTCGACTGGCTGCGGCGCTTCCTCTCGACCGGCGCCGACTGGCGGGTGCGGGCGATCGTCGCCGGCATGCTGGCCGATCCCGGCTCCCGGGAGGCGCTTTCGGCGCTCGTCAACGACGAAGAGGACTTCGACGTCCTGCGCGCCGCGTGCGAGTCGCTGCTCAAGCTCGGCCCGTCCGAATACGCGCCCCTGCTCGACCGGGCGCGCCTGCTGACGTTCAACCAAGCCGCGCTCTTCGAGGCCGCCGCCAACGTTCGAGGCGTCGACTTCCTCGTGCTCGCGGCGCGCGACGCCGGGATGCAGGCCGGCGCGTTCCGCGCCTTCGACTGGATCGGCGCGCCGATGCCGCGCGAGGCCGCCCTGCTCGCGAAGGCCGCGCTGGGAGGCGGCCCCGCGCGGGGCGACGCCGCCGGCGCGCTCGGCGAGGGGTGCGACGACCCCGAAGTGCCGCCGATGCTGCTCGCGCTGGCGCGCGAGGACGGCGACACGCTCGTGCGCGTCGCCGCCGCGGAGGCCTACGCGCGCCTGGGGGGCGATGCCTCACTCGTGATCCCGATCCTCGTGCAGGCGCTCCCGCACAAGGCGCACCTCCACCATCTCGTCGGAACGGCGAAGCGCAACGCCGCCTCCCGGGTGCTCGGCACGCTCGGGGCGCCGGCGGTTCCCGCGCTCGTCGAGGCGCTCGACACCGACGACGACTTCGCCCGCGAGCAGGCGGTCAAGGCGCTCCACGACATCGGCAGGCCGGTCGCCGCCGCCGAAGGCCGCCTGCGCGAGCTCGCCTCCTCCGGCAAGCCCGGGGTGAGCGAGGCGGCCCAAGGGTTGCTCGCCCTCCTCGGGCCGTGATCCGGAGCGCACCCGCTCCCCACCGCCGTTCGCGCGGATACAATCCAAGACCGAAATGGCCAGCGAGGCAAGAGCGGTGGACGGGAACGACCCTAGCCGGCGCGACTTCCTGCGCCTGGCGGCGGCGGTGGGGCTGCTCGGGCCCGTCGCTGCGGCGCGGCCCGGCGATCCGGTCCCCCTCGGGGAAGGCTATCTGAGGCGCGGGCTCGTCGCGCTCGCCGACGCGCACAAGCGCGGCTGGCTCCAGGGGCACAACGGCGCGGCGGTGCTCTCGAGCTACTACTTCTGCAGGGAGAACCGCCTCGACGAGCGCGCCACCGCGGCGCTCGGCCGGCAGATCGACGCGTTCATCGCGAAGAGCCCGGAGGAGTTCCCCGCACCCGACCCCGGGAGGGGGCGCGCGGACCCGGAGCGCATCGTCGAGCGCCTCTCGATGCAGATCGACGGGCTCCGCGCCGGCGGCCACGACGTCATCTTCGCGTCGATCGCGCTGCGCGCGCTGAAGGACCTGCCGGAGTTCGCGACGCCGCAGGTCGTCGACGGGATCTGCCGGCTGCTGGAGCTGGTCGCGCGCCGCGCCCCCGAACCGGACACCGCGCACAACCGCGAGCACCCGCTCCCGCCGTACGCGAGTTCAAGGGACATCGCGCACGCGACGCTGCGCGCGACGCTCAGGCCGTGGGGGGACGTGAGGCGCGTCGGCGCCAGCGGCGTCATCCACTGGATCACCCACGCGGACGCCGTCATCACGCTCTCCGACCTCGGCCACGACGACCTCGCGCGCCGGCGCCACGCGGCGCAGCGACTGCATGTCAACCAGGCCGTCACCGGCGACGACCTCGGCGAGCCCGACCGCGCGCCGATCGAGTGGCGCGCCGCCGAGTACTGGGAGAGCGAACGGCCCCGCCGCCTCTTCCAGGACTCCTGGCTCGCCGGCCACGCCTTCAAGCTCCCCTACAGCCTCTTCCGCCTCCTGCGCCGCTGCGACGACGACGCCCTCGCGAGGAAGAGCCTGCTCCGCGCCACGCACCTCCAGGTGCCCTTCGAGTAGCGCGCGGGCGTCTGTTAGGGTGGCGACCCCTGCCGCCGTGATCCGCCGCGCCCTCATCGCACCCTTCGAGCTCCTGGGGACCTTCCTCCTCTCGGGGCTCTTCTCCATCCTCCCGCGGGGGGTCGCGCACGCTCTCGGGCGCCGCATGGGCCGCTGGGCCTACTTCCTGTCGCCCCGCTCGCGGAACGTCGCGAAGGAGAACCTGCAACTGATGCTCGGCGTCGACGCGGCCGGCGCGGCGCGCATCGCGGAGCGTTCGATGCGCCTCGCCGGCGCCGCCTTCAGCGATCTGCTGCGCGCGCCGCGCATGCGACGTCTGCTGGCGAGGCGCGACGTCGAGATCCCGGAGGAGACGTGGCAGGCGATCGACGGGATCCGCAGGGGGGCGCGGGGGGCGGTCTTCGCCGCGTCGCACTTCGGCAACTGGGAGTTCGCGAACCTGTGCGGGCCGTACAGCGCGCTGCCGCAGCAGACGGTCGTGATCCGGCCGATCCCGAACCCGCTGTTGCATCGCTACCTCGCGTGGTGCCGCGGGCGCACCGGGCAGAGGCTGATTCTCCGCAACATGGCAACCACCGAGGCGTTCCATCTCGTGCGCGAGGGGGGGATCTGCGTGATCACCTTCGACCTGCCGGTGCCGCCCGACTCGGGGGCGGTCCCGGTGGAGTTCTTCGGGAGGCCGACCTACACGACGCTGGGCGTCGGCTATGTCGCCGCGGTCACCGGAGCCCCGGTCTACCTCGCGCACTTCGAGCCGATGGGCGGCTGCCGGTATCGCTTCGTGCTGACGGGTCCGCTGCAGGCGGCGGCCGGCGAGACGCTGCGGGCGACCGCGACGGAGACGACGCGCAACGTGAGCCGCGCGCTTGAGAGCTGCATCCGTGCCCGTCCGGAGGCGTGGGCCTGGTGGCTCAAGCGCTGGAAAGTGCGCCCCGACGGCGCGCGCGGAGGCTGGCCGAGCTATTCCGTGGAGGTGAGCTGGCACTGGCCGCGCGGCACGGCGCCTCGGCGCGACCACGCGTAGCGCGACTCTCCCAACTGGACGAGGAGCTCCTTCCGGTGGCGGTCGAAGGGCGTGGACTTCGAGAGCAGGCCGACGAACGCGGCGCCCTCGACGACCGGCAGCAGCCAGGCCCGCTCCCGCTCGTGCCGACGAGCGCGTAGCTCCCCTCGCCGGCGCGCCTCCCCATTTCCCGAGCGCACGCTTCCGTCCTCCGGCGGCCGAATCCCCGGGCCCCCGGCTGGGGGGCCCGGGAATTCGGAGGGGGTGGGATTCGAACCCACGGTACCGCTAGTGCAGTACGCCGGCTTAGCAAGCCGGTGCTATCGACCACTCAGCCACCCCTCCGTGGGGGAGCGGTAGTGTAGCAGGGGCAAGGGGTTGCGCCAGATGGGGGAGGTAATTCCGGGGGGCCCTTCACCCGGCGCGTTCGCCTTGGTATCCCCTATGGTATCCCTCGCGAAGCTGATCCGGCTGCGGATCGAGAAGCCGGCCGATGCGCTGCTGCACCTCGACCATCGCCTCGGAATCCAAGTGGGCGTACCGGCCCGTGAGCGTCGCGTCGCTGTGGGACATGGCCTCTTGGAGCTTCCGCGTGCTCATCCCGTCGATCGCGAGCAGTGAGGCGAAGCTGTGCCGCAGCGTGTGAAGGGTGACCTTGCCCCGCTTCTCCGATGCGATCTGGGAGCAGGCGTCCACGGCGGCGCGCACGGCGGTACACAGCCTGCCTCGCGTCCACGCCACGCCGGTCTTGGTGCGGAAGACGGCATCGGCTCCCTCGAGGGACCGCACCTTCATCTGGCTGCGGCACTCGCGCAATCCCTCGACGACCGCGGGGATCAGCTTGAATAACTGCGGCTTCTTGCCCTTGGCGTAAGTCGCCTTGGCGAGCAGCGTACCGGCATCCAGGTCGACATCTGCCCACCGGAGGGCGCGGAGGGCACCCTGCCTGAGCCCCGTCGAGGCGGCCGTGAGGAGGAGAAGGCTGAGCTCGGGAGGCGCAGTCCTGACCAGCGCCAGCACCTCCTCCCGGGACAGGAAGATCTCGCGGGCCCTGTGGGTCTCGTCGGCGCGCTTCAGCCCGCGGGCGGGGTTCACCCCGATGATATCGCGCTCCACAGCGTGCTCGAACACGACGCTCACGAGACTGCGGTAGCGGTTCAACGTCGAGGCGGCGAGCCCCTTGCCCCCGTTGCCCTTCGCGCCTACCTCGTCGATCCACATCGCGATCTCGCCCTTGCCGATGCGGTCGATCGGCTTCTGCACCCAAGGGGCCCGGAGGATCACCTGGAGCCTGACCCGGTCCTCCGCCCGCGTGGATTCGCGCTTCTCCCGAGCGACCGACTGCATGTAGCGCTCCGCGATCTCGGCGAAGGTGGGGCAGCTCGGGGCGTCGATGGGGGCAGCCAGGACGTTTCTGGGAGCGCCGAGGACTTCCTTGAGGGCCGCATCGAGTTCGACCCCCCGCGCGATTGCGGCGTGGATACGGGCGAGCTGCTCATAGGCGACCGTCTTGGATGGGCCGCTGTAGCGAAGGCGTTGATCACCGCGGTCACGAACCCTGATGTAGTACCCTGCCCTCCCCGGTCTAGTCCTCAAACAAGCGAATGGGGGAGAGGCCCGCGCGGGGTCCCTGCGGGATGCAACCCGCGCCACATCCGTCCGCGATCATCGCGCACCTCCCCCTTCCCCCCGGTTCGGGTTTTCCTGT
>Ga0187893_10002893_pt1 | contig 36366 bp, 41 predicted proteins | sample MA1701074metaG_FD_139574 | JGI IMG/M metagenome (GOLD analysis project Ga0187893, IMG submission 139574) | White microbial mat communities from a basaltic lava cave in the Kipuka Kanohina Cave System on the Island of Hawaii, USA - MA170107-4 metaG ... | reverse complement strand
TCCACCTGCACGCCTTCGGCGACGCGGGGCAGGTCACTGAGCTAACTGCTCGCCGAGTACGAGCAGGCCGGCGGCCGGACCTGGCCCCGCCTCAAAGATCACTGCGCCGAGACGCTTTCCGCATTCACCGTCAACTATGCGCTCTACGCACTCGCGACGAATAATCCCGAACACCTACACGCCGCACGCACCCAACTCGGCCTCCCCGACCCGCAATAACACACCGCCTTGGTCGCCCGCGATCGGGGAAGCCCGCCCAGCAAATGCAGCAGCACCGCTGGTCAGCGGGTTATGCTGCGCGTAGGGGACGCAGCCCAATAGGTATGAGGCGCTCCACTTAAAATGCTCTCCGGCGGGTGCTGCGTTCACTCCATTCACCTCGTCGTTCTCCTCTCTCAGGGCTTCGAGCTGGGCCGATGGCCTCAGGCGGGCGGTCTCACTGGTGGTCATGCCTTTCCTCCTTCCGGTGCGGGTTGCGGTGAGCTCCGTCACGGGGCCGTCACGGTTCTGGCGTGTCGCCGAGCGCTTCCTCGAGGGCTTGGTCCACGCGTCCGAGCGAGATCGACGCGTCGTCGCGCACGACGCCGAGGTAGGTGTCCAGCAGCACGGACGCGGTCTTGTGCCCGCTCCACCGCTGCGCGGTCTTCAGCGTCACGCCGCAGTTGAGCCACGTCGTGATCGCCGAGTGCCGCAGGTCGTGCCGGCGGACGTGACGCAGGGCGCTGTCCTCGGCGAACAGCTTCTCTCTCGCCGGGCTCCAGACGTTGACGTTGAAGCGGGACAGGTTGATGCGGCTGCCTGCCGCGGTCGTGAACACGAGCGCGTCGGCTCGCTCGCCGACGAACTCCTCGAGGTGGGCGTGCAGGAGCGGCACGAGCCGCGTCGGGATGGCGATGCTTCTCGTCGCTCGCGGCCCTCGTCCCTTCAGCGGGCGCCGGCGGCTCTCGCCCGGGTCGAAGAACTGGTGGCCGACATCGGAGTAGCTGCCGCCCACGGTCACGGTGCCCGGGGTCGATCTCACGTCGAGATCCCGGCGGCGCAGGTCGCGCGCCTCGCCGGGGCGCAGCCCGCACAGCCCCTGGATCAGCACGAAGCAGTGGTAGCGGCGGTCGATCACGCCGCACGCGTCGGCCAGCTCGAAGACCTGCGCCGGGTCCATGACCAGCTCTGAATCGATGCGGTCGAGATCCGGCGGGAGCTTCCACTCCAGCGCCGTCCACGGGTCCCACTCGATGAGCCGCCGCTTGTAGGCGCTCTTGAACGCCCCGCGGAGCACAGCGCGGGTTCTCTTCAGGCTCGCGGCCCCGAGCAGCCGGCGGCGGCCGCCGAGCGTCGTGATCCGGATGGTCTCCATGAGCCGGTGGAGATGAGCGTCCGTGATGTCGCGCAGCGGCAGGGACCAGCTCGCGAACCACTCGTCCCAGCGGCGTTCGGCGTCGCTCAGCTTCTCGGGTCTCGGCACGATGAACGTGCTGGTCCGGAGGCAGCGATCCGCCTCGACCCGCTGCGCGGGGTTCAGCTCGGGCGCCTCGTCCGCGACGAGGTGGACGGACGCGCGGGCGAAGTCCGCCTGGGCGTGCCGGCGGCTCGCGGGCGACCAGGCCAGCCATTTGCGCGCGAAGTAGTCGGCCGCGAAGGCAAGCCAGGTCAGGACCTCCTCGGGCTCGAGCGCCTGCGGTGCGACGAACCGCCGCGCGACCGGGTCGAACTCCCACCCCTTGACGAACTCCTCCTGTAGGCTGCTCGCGAACTCGTCCGCCCAGGCCTTCTTGTCGAAGCCGTACCGGTACTCGTGCCCGTCGACCTGGAAGCGCACGTCGTACTTGACGACGACCGGACGGAGCCGGTTGGTCGAGTCTGCGGCGCGTGAGGCCGCCCCACGCTGCCGCCGGTAGACGCCCCAAACACGGAGCTTGGCCGGTCGCCACGGGGTGGAAGGACGGAGGCGATCAGGCATCGGCGAGCCCTTCCAGCCACTCCTCGACCCACTCCCGGCGCATCCGGATCTTGCCGTTCGGCAGGCGGCAGAAGCGCGGGAACCTGCCAGACGCCGGCCCGTGAGAACTCCACTTGTAGGCCGTCGACAACGGCACGCTCAGCTCGTCACAGAACTCCTCGACCGTGAGCCACTCCGCAGCCGATGTGTCATCGCGCTTCGTGGCCTCGTGCCGGGCCGTTTCCCTGCCGGTTCGCGGCCGTCTGGTCTCGTGTGTTGGCATCCGCCAACCCCCCGTGCGTGGTGCGGTAGGACCGGTATGGCATTACAGCGATGTAGGCCAGAGAAGCACGCGTGGCCACCGGTATCCACTCACGGAATTCGATGAGTTTTCCATCGACTACAGCAGCCGTGGACAAGCCGCCGCGATGAGGGAACTCTGGGAGCTATGCCGCGCCCGCTGAAGCCACTGAACCCCTACGCGTCTTGGTCGGCGCTGTTCGGGGCCACCGTGCAGCGCCTCCGGATGAGCTTGCCAGAGCGACCGCCCGTCACCCAAGCCGACTTCGGGAAGCGCATCGGGTTCGCGGGCTCGACGGTGAGCGCGATCGAGCGCGCGCAGCTCCGGCCTGACGAGCAGTTCATCGAAGGGTGCGAGCGCGAGCTTTCCGCCGGCGGGATCCTGCGCGCGATGTTCCGGTTCGTGATCGACGAGTGGGAGGACGCGCAGCGTCTCGGCCTGAAGACCCCGGCGGCGATGGCTGTCGTGGGGCCCCTTGACCTCGTCTCGAGCCCGTTGGAGCTGGCCGACGCGGCAGTACTCGAAGCGCTGCCGGATGGGATGGTCGCCGCGATGGAGGTAGCGCGCCACGCTGAGGCCTCGGACCTCGGGTCCGGGACGCTGGAGAGCCTCGACCGCGCGGTAGACCGGTTCTGCCGGGACTACCCCACGGCCTCGCCCGCCGTGCTCATCACCCAGGTGCAGTGGCGGCTCGGCTACGTCAATGGCCTTCTCCGCGGGAAGTTCACGCTCGCACAGCATCGTCACCTGCTCGTGGCGAGCGGGTGGCTGTCTGTCCTGCTGGCGTGCCTCCAGTTCGACCTCGGCGACCGCGAAGCCGCCGAGGCCAGCCGCGACGCCGCGTACCAGCTCGGCAAGCAGACCGGCCATCAGGAGATCATGGCCTGGTCCTACGAGCTGCTGTCCTGGTTCGCCCTCGTCGACGAGCGCTTCCACGACGCGGTGAAGTGCGCTCGCGCCGGTCTCGAGCTCGGCCACGGGTCCTTCGTCAGCGTGCAGCTCGCGGTTCAGCAGGCGAAGGCGTGGGCACGCCTCGGCGACGCGAGCGCGGCCGAGGACGCGATGCGTCTGGGCGCCTCGGCGTTGTCACGCCTGCCGGTGCCCGAGCACCCGGAGCACCACCTCGTGTTCGACGCGCCCAAGCTGTCGTTCTACGCCGCGACGTGCTACGTCTGGCTCGGCGAGCCAGAACGCGCCGCCGAACACGCCCGTGAGGTACTCCTGCGCTGCAAGGACCAGGACGGAACCAGCCCCTGGCCGGGGCGTCTCGCGGTCACGAACGTGGATCTCGCGCTGATCGCGTTCCAGCGCGGCGACCTCGACGAGGCCTGCCAGCGCGGCCTCGACGCCCTCGACCTCAACTCCGAGCGCCTCTTCGCTACGGCGTTGGGTCGGTTCCGCGAGCTCGACGGAGCCCTCCGCAGATACCACGCCACTGTGTCCGCCGTCCGCGATCTCCACGAGCGCATCGCCGTCGCCCACGCCGCCCTCCCAGCCTCTACCTCCGAGCCGTCCAGCTGACCATGGAGTTCGACTCCGTGGAACGCGTCGACCTCGTGGTCGATCGCCTCTGCCGGCGGTACTCCAGCACACAAGCCGCCGATCTTCTGCCCCGTGTCGCGCGCTATCGCGATCACGTACTCGAGCTCCGCCAGAGCCGGGCCACGATCCGCGAGAAACGCGACCTCCTGCTCGCGGCCGGGTGGCTCTCGATCCTCTTGGCTTGCCTCCAGGTCGACGTCGGCGACCGCCAGGCCGCCGAAACCAATCGCCGTGCTGCCTTCTCCATCGGCAAGGAAACAGCCCACCCCGAACTCATGGCCTGGGCCGTCGAGATGCTCGCCTGGGTCGCCCTGATCGACGAGCGCTTCGACATCGCCTCCCGCGCTGCCCGCGCCGGCCAGGACCTCACGAGAATTGGCACCTCCGCCATGGTGCAACTCCTCGTCCAAGAGGCGAAGGCCTGGTCCCAGCTCGGCAGCCTCAGCGACGCCGAAGCCGCGCTAGAGCGCGCAGAACTCGCGCTCGCCCAGCTCCCGCCCTCCTCCACTCCCGAGCACCACTTCGTCTTCGACCCCACAAAGCTCATCTTCTTCGCCGGCACCTGCTACACCTGGCTCGCCCAAGACACCCGCGCCGAAGCCCACGCCCACGAAGTCATCGTGCAGAGCCATGCTGCTGGCAAACTGACACGGGTGGCCGAGGCGCATGTGAATCTGGCACTCATCGCCGTGCACCGCGGCGACATCCCCCAAGCCGTCGACCTCGGCCAGCAGGCCCTCAGTGGCTCCCGCCCGTGCGCCACAACCCTTGGCCGCCTCGTTGAACTCGACGCAGCGCTCCTTAAGCACGGGAACGGCATCCCTGAGATCCGCGAGTTCCACGAACGGTATATGTTGATCACGGAGGAGCGGCTAACTCAAGTGTCATTGCCGAGCTACGCACAATCACTTCTAGAAATCCAAGGGCGGGCAATGCTCGTCTCCGCACAGGACCGCCCGGCGGGGCGTCGTGAGGACAGCTCCTTGGGTATATCCAGTAAGCAGACGAGGTAGCAGCAGAGCTTCAGCATCTGGTTCTCCATCGAGCAGGAACGAAACACATGAGTATAGCACAATGGATGGTGGTATCGTTGATGCTCACTCTCGGCCAGCGGGTAACACTACGTTATCAACGAACGCCCAGCCTGGCAGAGGTACGAGTAAGCTCCGATGGCTCCTTCTTGCTGTTCAGGCAAGACCCCCACTATTGCTGCCCCCAGTCCCAGAAGAGCCGCAGGCACATCACCTGTTGCCGCAGTCCAAGCCGCACCCGCGATGCCAAGTGAGAACCCAGCCAAGGGCTTCCGCCAATTTCGCATCGCCAGTCGCTGCAGGCGGTATGATTTGTCAAGCAACTCCTCTCGGCGATCATGGAGGGCCCTCTCTCGTTCGGATGGGGGTAACGAACCTAGCTGCACGATGAAATCGCGCAGATTCCGTGCATAGGCGCGATACCCTTCCCCGTGCTCCTGACGGAAGGCCAAGATCTCATCCAACGGCACCGATGACAAATCTAGGCCGACTGTCGTGAGATCAAGTGACACTACGTGACCGGCCGAGGGCATTTTTGAGAGCTTGAGAGTATCAATCACGTCTTGCGCTCGCCCATACTGGGCTGTTACCGGATGAAGGTCTAAACCATGGCGTCGACCAGCGGAACGCGCGAGCATGGACAAGATTACAAGCACCGTAGTACGCACAACTGGATGTAGGGGGATAGAGACGCCATCCTCCGAGTCACGCGCAAGATCTCTAGCCTTAAGTTCCTCGACAAGCATATCCGACAGCTCTACGTCGGCATTCCATCCCATCCTTGAGCGCGACAGCTCTGCATAGTATGCTGGCTTATCCAATTCATCGAAAGCACCGGACGTTATCAGGGTGACCATGGCGTCAGCTAGCGATTCTGTAGCTATCTGATCAACGAACGTCTCAGGTTCTAAGATCGTTAAGAGACCTCGTTCCTCTAGCGGACCAGAGAGAACGGGATCGACGGCGGCTGGACGGCCTCGCATGTACCGAGGAAGTAGAATCGCTAGTCTATCAAAGAATAGCAACAACGGCTTCAGTGTATCGACCTCGGATATCGTCCAGAATGTCTCGGAGTAGTAGTAAGCTACTTCCGGCAGCCGATCTTTGACGTGTCCCTCGGAACCAGCGAACATCCGATCCTCCCGACCATAAATTGAATATCCTCCCACAATTATAGAATGAGCCGCATGTTCGCATCAAGCCCCTTGCCACCTTTATGTAATGAGCCCCCAATGCATATCTGGACGTTCCTGGGCATCCGATAACCGGTTCATGGAAAAGACCCTACCCGCTGAACCCCACCTTCTGGTGCCGGTCCTTGAAGCCCTCACCATCCTGCCACCGCACAAGCACGTCTAGAGGCAAGCTCGTCCCGAACGTGATGGCAGCCAACATCGACACATTCTCGCCAGCTTTCAGCACCATGCCCCTAGGGTCGGTATCCCCATACACTAGAATATCGGGTTGGCCAAGTATCTGAAAGTCAATAATTTGCGCCTCACCTGGCCCGCGGTTATCCATTACAAGGCGGGGCGTCTTCTTCCCCGCTGGCTTCACGAGTTGCACGAATATATCGGCCTTAGAAGTCGTCTGGATCATACCCGCCTGCGCCTGTGTTGCCTGAGCAATTTGTTGGAGGGCCCGGGACATATCCTTTTGAATCGCAACGAGCTGGTCGCGCCCGACGTTGGACTTTCGATTTGCGCGCTGTGCTAAGAATAATGCAAACATGGCTACGAGCAGAGAGCCCACAACGCCCACCGCCTCAACAGCTTGCCAATTGACACTCATACGACCAGGGTAACCGATACGAGTAATCTAGGCGCATGTTTGAGTCCGACGGTAAGGTGGTCAGGGCCGTAGGCGGCCTCTTTGATCGACAACGCCAGCTGGAATCGCCTCCGAGGCTGCCCATCTCGCCATAACGACCAACTCCATTCGCGTACTCAAGAAGCTGCGCGAGGTCCACGCCGAGATGAGCATGTGGGAGACCTGTCCTCTGTGGCCGATCTCGGCGAGCTGCTTTGGGTCTAACCCGCTTGTCGGCGGCAGCTCAAGCAGCCACTCAATCTCGGCAACAGTCCACTCAGGAGGACGTCGTGGATACCCCTGTCAAGCTGCCGCCACGGTAACCGGCCCAGTGCCACACGCTGCCAGGACGGACCTCACATGGCGATGCCGCATCCTCGGCCGTCGTGGCCGCGGTCGGTGGTGTAGCCGTGTTCGCGGCGCCAGGTTTCACGTTCAAGGCGACGGGCCTCGGCGGCGCGGTGGCGGGTGAGGAGCCAGGCGTTCGTTTCGGCGAGGTGGTCGGGGTCGGGGTGTTGGTGGGTGGCGAAGATGTGGACGCGGGATTCGCTGATCGCGTGTTCCCAGTCGGTGTTGGCGCGGGCGTAGATCCGGTTGGAGTAGCGGCCGCGGGACAGGGCGACGTAGGCGCGCTCGTTCGGGGTGTTGGCGGAGACGACCACCAGGGAGTCGTCGACGGTGGCGCCTTGGGTTCTGTCCATGGTGGTGGCGTAGGCGTAGTCGACGTGGGCGCTGGCGTACCAGGCTGGCAGGGTGATGGTGGCGTGGCCGTCGGCGGGGATGTGGTCGGGGTCGAGGCGCAGCTGGACGCCTTTGCGGGTGGCGGTGGTGATGGTGCCGCGCATGCCGTTGTAGACGGTGACGAGGTGGCCCTCGGGTTGGGGGAGGTCGCCGTAGTTCTGGTCGAGGCGGATGCGATCGCCGGCCGCGAGGACGAGCTTCTCGTGGGTCGTGGGGTGGCGGTAGGAGCGGCCCTGGGGAGCAATTTCGCCGCAGCTGATGAGGTGGTGGCGGGCGAGCTGGTTGAGCGCGTCGACGGTGGAGTTCTCGAAGGCGGTAATGGCGACCTCGCGGCCCTGGGCGCGCAACTCTTGCCAGTCGTGCAGGATCTGGGCGTGGACTTGGGCGGGGTCGAGGTGTTCGTAGACCATGCCGAGGGAGCGGAGGAGGGCGATGCCTTTGGGGGCTTGGCTGTCGCGGATCAGCTCGGCGGCTTCGCGGAGTTGGGGGAGGCGGAAGCGGTGGGTGCCGTCGAGGGTGGTGGCGCCGAGGCGTTCGGCGAGGACGCCGTGACAGCCGCCGACGTCTACGGACGGGATCTGCCGGTGGTCGCCGATCTGCGCGACCTTCGCGCCGGCTTGGTCGGCGAGGCGTTGCAGGGCCAGACGGTTGCGCGTGGAGACCATCCCGGCTTCGTCGAGCAGCACTAGCGCGCCGGGCGGGATCTGGTGGTTGCCGTGCCCGACGTCGGTGAGCAGCCGGTCGAGCGTGCATGTCTCGATGCCGGCAGCCTTGCGCAGCTCATTGGCGGCTTGGGCGGTGGGGGCGCAGCCGAGGACGGGGATGCCGGCCAGCTGCAGGCCGCGGGCGACGGCTTGGCAGGCGTAGCTCTTGCCGGCGCCGGCCTTGCCGATCACCACGTCGACGCCGTGGCCGGAGCTGAGGATCTGGCGGACCATCGCGGCCTGCCACTGGTCCAGGCCGGGGAACTCGGCCAGCGTCTGCTCGATGAGGTGGTCGGGGACGACGACCCGGTGCTCGTGTTGGCGGGCCTCGGCGCGTTCGATCAGCTCGGTTTCGGCGGTGATGAGGTCGATGGTCGTGTACCGCTGCTCGTGACGAACAGAGACGGTGCGGGTGATCTTGCCGCCGTCGTCGCGCAGGCGGAGGACTTCGCCGGAGGTGCGGCGGGCGGGTTCCAGCAATGGGATTACCCGCGCGTCCGCCCGGACTTTCGTGGCCAGGCCAATGATGCGTTGGGCGGCGGTGTGGCCGTCGGGGGCGTCGGCAACGACGTGGGGGCCGATGGCGGCGACGATGTCACGGAAGCCAAAGCTGGACGACTTCTCGGTCAACCCTTCCGGACCGACCAGCCGCTCGATGATCTCCTCATCCGGCAGGCCCGTCTGAAACTCGACGACCCGGTCGCGGTCGAGGACGATGCGGCGCAGGTCGTCCAGGTCGATCCCGAGCTGGTCGCGCGCTTCGGCGCGGAGGCGGGCGTCGAGTCCTTCAGGTTGCTCGGTGCCGGTTTTGCGGCGGCGGGTGGCCAGCGCGGCGGCTTGGGCGGCGCGTCCGCCGGAGGTGCCCCACTCGTCGAGCTTGTCGAGGATCTGGGCGCGGCGTTTGGACCACAGCTGGCATAGCTCGACGGGGATGCCGTCGACCTCCCAGACGCCGTTACGTTCGGTCCAGCGCACGTCGAGGCGGCGGGTGAGTTCGGCGCGCAGGGCGGCTTGGTAGATGGCGTCGGCGGCCCAGCGGTAGCGGCGGAGCATGGTCCCGTCGATCGAGGACGTGCGCCCGTCGAGGGCGGCCACGATGTTGGGGATGACGTCGTGCAGGTGCAGCCCGGGGTCGCCCTCACGCGTGAGGCGGTGGGCGAACTCGGCCACGGCGAACCCGATCGCCGGCACGGATTCGCACCCGGCTTTGCCGAACCGTGCCCAGCAGGCGTACGTCTCCAGGAACGCCATCCCCTCGTGGGCCGCGATGGCCTCGCCGACGCGCAGCTGCTCCTGCTCTTCAGGGGTGAGCAATGCCCACAGTGCGGAGACGGATTTGGTAGCGGAGAAGCAGACGTCCCAGCCTTCGACCTTGGTGTTGGGCCGCCACTTCAACGGCTCGCCGGTTTCCGGGTGCTTGGGGATCGCCTCGCACAGCGCCTTGAACTGCTCGGCCGTCACCTCGCCAGCAAGCGCCAGCTGTTGCGCGTAGCTACCCGTCCACCGCCCTGGTGCCTCGCCCGACCCGATGTAGTAATCGTGTCTTTCTTGAGCAACTTTGTTCAGATAATACGCTGCTGACACGATCGGCTTTACCGTCACCATCAGCCCATCACCCCCAACGTCCCTCAGGCAAATCTTGTTGTTGAAGCTTCAAGCAAAGTCGCTTCCCAACCGCACACACGTGCACTCGTCCCGAGTGCCACCCAAATCCGGGCATACCCGACACCTTCCAACCGGGTCGGAAGCGCGCCTCAAGGTCGGCCAGCCATTGGGTCCGGCGCCCCGCTACCCGCCGCCGAGGGACCCCTCAGGGCTGCCAGACTGGACCCGGGAACCCCGGCTCGTCCGTCAGGACACCCACCCTGCAGGCACGCTTCTTCTATTCTGCTAGACGGTTTATGTCTAGTAGGATGGACAGTGTTGCATGACCGCGAGGGAGATGCTGCGGCGGATCCAGGAGCGCGCGAGGGAGCTCGGGTTGGTGGTCGAGGTGCTGGAGGGCAGGGGCTCGCACAAGAAGGTGAGCGTGGGCGCATGTCAGACCACCATCCCGTTCCACCGCGGAGAGGATCTCGGCAAGGGCCTGCGTGGGGCGATCCAGAGGGATCTGGCACCGTGTCTGGGAGAGAGGTGGCTGCAGTGACCCAGGGCCGCTACACGGCTGTCATCGTCAAGGACGAGGACGGCTACTGGTTCGTCGACTTCCCTGACGTGCCCGGCTGTCACACCCAAGGGCGGACGTTGCGAGCGGCGAGGGAGCGCATGCGTGACGCGCTGTCGTTGTTCGTCCCCGACGCCGACGCCGCGGACATCGTCGAGGACCTGAGGCTGCCCGGCGAGGCGTTGGGGGCCGTGCGGCGCAGCGCGCAGCTGCGAGCGCACGCCACCGAGGCGCAGCACGAGTCCCAGGTCGCCACACGAGACGCGGTCCGAAGCCTGCTCGAGGCAGGGCTGACGCTGCGGGATGCCGGCGAGGTGCTCGGGTTGTCCTACCAGCGGGTGCACCAGCTGGCCAGCTGACCCTGCCTGCACAGCAGAAGCCGCGCGAGCCAGGCCCTCTCCCGGCACACGTCCAGACGCCCTAGAAGGCCGAGCGGCGCGGCGCCCCTGCGCATGGCTTGCCGACCTCCAGTCGCGCGGAGGCTGGCCGTGGCCCGGGTGGGGAAGGCAAGCCCAGGCCACGGCCGTCTCAACGAGCACGCAGACGCTCACGCGCCGTCCGGATCGCCCAACCGGGGATGGAAGCCCTCCACCACCGGGGCCAGCCGGTGGAGGCGATCCACGACCGGTGCCAGCCGTCGGGTGTGCGCGACCAGCTCGGCGAAGACGTCGACCGTTGGCAGGTCGTCAAGGCTGTGGCTGACAGACAGCACGTCGTCGGCGACCTCGAGCAGCTCGCAGAGACCGCCAGGTGGGCCAGCGGCATCACGACGCTGTCCAGGACACGCCCGGGACGACAGCACGCCATCGCGGCATCGGTCAGCCCGACCAGCCCGCGCACCGCCGAAGCCGGCACGAACTGGCGATCCCCGACGGATAGGTGCGGCAGGTCGCCAGCGGCCAGGCAGTCCTCGACCTCTGCCGGAGGCACGCCCAGCCGGTCCGCGGTCTCGGCCACGCTCCACAATCCAAGGCTGTGCACAGCAAGGTCAGCGGCCATCGCTCGGACCTCCCTCCTGTTCGTGTCCGCCCTCGACGGCCGCTAGGACGCGGAGGCGGTGGACGACGTCGCGGAGGCGGGCCACGCCGGTGTCCATGTCCGCCGGCATCGCCGGAGTCCGTGTCCCGGTCTGGACCCAGCCCAACGCGGCGGTGACATCGCCGGCCAGCTCCTCGACCGTTGCCGCGACGCCAGACGCGCGCGAGAAGGCGAGCGCCTGCAACGCGACACGGATCTCGATCAGGTCCGCCAGCGCGCGGAGGAATCCAGCCAACGTGGTTTGGGTGTCCTCACCCTCTTCCCACCGCCGGCCCGCCAGATCCAGCCGGCCGGCGACGTTGGACAGCCGCGCGGCCAGCCCGGACAGGCCCTCGGGGGCGGTCACTCGAACCACCCCGGGCAGCAGTAGGTCCGCCCGGCCTCGGGGAACTCTGGGTACAGATCGCAGTCCGGGTCACAGTTGTCCGAGACACGCGGCAGCACCGACAGGTCCATCCTGGCGGCCAGCTCGTAGGTGATCCGCCTGGCCACGCGCCCGTAGAGCACCGCGTGGACCCCGTCCAGCTCCAACAGCTGATCGAGGACGGCCAGGCGATCGTCGGGCAGGGTCGGCTGATCAGCCAGCTCGAGCAGCAGGCGGCGGACCTTGACGAACCGATGCACCGCCCCAGGAGCGGCGTTCAACTCCTTCGCGAGCAGCATCACGTCCAGGAACCGGTCAGCCAGCCGGGCATCGATCTGCACCCACGCCGCCGCGCGACGCGCCTCGTGGTCATCACAGCAGACCGACGAGGCGTAGTGGACCTCAGGGCTCACGAGGTCACCGCCTCGACCGGCGGCTCGGCGGAGAAGTCGTAGAAGCGGCACCATTGGCCGCCGAGCTGGACCGCGTCGAAGCCGACCGGCCTCTCGGACGAGATCCCCTCGACGTGACGGACCTCGACGCGGCCCAGCCCAATCCCGAACCGCTGATCAGCCCAGAACACCGCGGCGGGCAGATGCATCCAGCACACCACACGACGCTCCGGCGGCCCGTCGCCAGGGAGGTTCGGTGTGACCGTCACCGCGCGGACCGCCCACCTGGCACAGTCCTCGTTGTTCTCGGCGGCCTCGCACACCTCGCGTGAGCCGGACAACCCCTGCACCGGGACGCACTCGCTCAGCGGCACCCGATGCTCGACCGGGTCCGGATGCTCGTCGTCGAACTCGAGCACGATCGCGAAGCGCACCTGGTTCTCGCGTTCGAACCCGTCGACGAACCCGTACACACCGGACCCCGTCGTGACCCAATCACCGCCACAGATCGGCTTGCTCGCGCGTACAGTCACCGCAGCTCCCTCCGCACGGGGTCGTACACTCCGGCTGCGGTGGTCCGATCGGCGGCCACCGTCACCAGGCCGTCACGGGAGGCACTCTCGGGATCCACGCCCGGGACTCCCAGCCCGACAAACCCAGCAGCACCGCTGGTCAGCGGGTTATGCTGCGCGTAGGGGACGTAGCCCAATAGGTATGAGGCGCTCCACTTAAAATGGATGCTCGTGTGGGTTCGAATCCCACCGTCCCCACGGGGTGTGTCGACTGGGGTCCGGATTCCGGACCCCAGTCGACCACCAGGGTCAGGAGACGTGGTTGTTGAGCTCGCGGAGATGGGCGCGGGCGGTGGGGTCGTAGGCTTGGCCGGGATGCGCGGGATGCGCGGGTGCCGCGGATGCCCGCGTCCCCGGCCGGTCACGCCGTCCAGCTTGGGGTCGATGATGAGCCGGAGGGTGGCCGCGAGCCCTCTGGGCTGGTCGGCCGGATGCCGGCGTCGCGCACGATGCCGGTGTCCATGAACGTTGCCGGGTGGAGTGCATTGGCGGTGACGCCCTGGCTCGCCAACTCCTCGGCGAGGTCGAACGTCGCCATGACCTGCGCGAGCTTGCTGCGCCGGTAGGCGGTGACCCCGTCGTACCCGTGCTCGATCATGGGATCGTCGAAGTCGAGCGGCTCTTGGCCAGCGGACGCGACCTGCACGATGCGTGAGGAGCCGATGCCACCAACAGCGGGGTGAGCCGGCGGGCGAGGAGGTAGGCGGCCAGGTGGTTGACGGCGAACCACAGCTCGATGCCGTCGGCTCACCTTCCGCCGGTCGTTCTGGGCGCCGAACCCGACGCCGGCGTTGTTGACCAGCGCGTGCAGCGCCGAGTGCTCGGCGAGCACGGTGTCGGCGAGTTGATCGACCTCCTCAAGTGACGCCAGGTCGGCGACCAGCGATTGGACCGACGCTCCCTCGTGCGCCGCCTGGAGCTCCTGGCTGACGGTGGCCACCTTGCCCCGGGTCACGGCCGTGCAGGATGACCGTGGCACCGAGCTCCACGAGGCGTGCAACCAGAGCGCGCCCAAGCCCGCCGGTGGCACCGGTGACGAGGATGGTCTGCTTTTCCACAGGTGTCATGGAGCCCATCCTGCCCGAGCCGATGAGGTGTATTCGGCGAGGGCCACACGCTCTCTTACGAATGGAATGTGAGATCATCAGAGATCACTGCCAGCGTTCGTCCTTGAGCACGCCGCTCAGCGGGGCGACAAACCCGCATTGATCGATGGGCCGAGCGGCCGGACGATCACCTATACCGAGCTGGCCAGGATGGTCAGCAGGACCGCAGCGGGATCGGCTGCCGGAGGGTTCCGCGAGGGGGACGTGCTCGCCATCCTGGCGCCTAACCTCCCGGAGTGGCCGGTCGCCTACTTCGGCGCGCAGGCGGCTGGTGGGGTTGTGACCGGGATCAACCCGCTCTATACGGTCGACGAGATCGCGTTCCAACTGCACGACTCGGGCGCGCGTTACCTGGTCACCGTGCCGATGTTCCTCGACCGCGCCGCCGCCGCGGCGGCGAAGGTCGGTGTCGAGAAGCTGTATGTGCTGGGTGAGGCACCGGGGGCGACGCCGTTCTCTGCGCTGCTCGATCATGGCGAGGCGCCGCCCGACGTCGATATCGACCCCGCCACGGATCTCGCCGCGCTTCCCTACTCCAGCGGGACGACTGGTCTTTCCAAAGGGGTCATGCTCACGCACCGGTCGATGGTCGCGAGCGCCTGCCAGACCGAACCGCTGTGGGCGTATACCCCGCAGGACACGACCATCGGCGTCCTCCCGTACTTCCACAGCGCTGGCTGCTTCGTGCAGATGGTCCACGCGCTGCGTGGCGGCGCGACCGTGGTCACCATGCCGCGCTTCGACCTTGAGCAGTTCCTGGAGCTCATCGAGACCCATCGGGCCACCCAGATCCTCGTCGTGCCACCGATCATGCTCGCGCTTGCCCAGAGCCCGCTCGTGGACCGCTTCGATCTGTCCCGGTTTTGCGCGCAGGCGCGCAAAACTCCAGGCGCCTCCAGCGCCCGCCCGGTGTGGGCCGTGGGCGGGCCAGTGGGACGAGATGCCCCCCGAACTCCGACTTTGGGGGGTATGCTCCCCTAAGTCGGAGTTCGGGGTCCGAGTTTGCGGGATGGCCTACGGCCCGCCATGTGCGGAACACCCGGCTAGCGCCTCCCGAGCTGTCGGTACCTGTCTCTTCTCAGATGCCGCGTGCCGTGCTCAAGATACATATGTGCTGTCATCTCGGGGCTCCGCGGGGACGAGCCGTATGAGCCGCGAGTCCCGCAGGTCCACGACGTAGAGGTCACCGACGTAAGGCGACAGGCCGGGTCGAAGAAGCCCCTCCCGGGGTTGGCCCAGCGCCACCGTGACATCCGCTGCCACCACGTCGCCCACCAGCCCATCGACCGGGTCGAGGCCGCTGGGCAGGTCGATGCTAACGACGGGAACGGTGTGGAGGCGCAGCGCGTGGACGACGGCGAGCGCGGGGTCGCGCAGCGGGCCGCGCAACCCGGCCCCGAGCAGCCCGTCGACCACCACGTCCGCCTCGGGCAGCGTCCCGTTGAAGGTGCTCAGCGTGCCGTCCTCTCGATCGGAAGGCGCGGTGAGCACGACGCGAACCTCCAGCCCCCGACTGTCGAGCAGGCTGGCGGCGGCCCGTCCGACGGCCCCTGTCCGGCCGGCGCCGGCGAGCACGAGCACGCGCCCGTGCCCCCCGGCCAGCTCGGCCGCCGCGGTCGCGATGACCGCGGCCGCCGCGGCGATCCGGTCGGGCTCCGGTCGATCGGCGGGCTCGACCCGCCGCCAGGCGTCGACCGGAACCTCCCGTACGCCCGAAAGCCGTGGAGGACCAGGCCGAGGCGCGGTGAGCGCGTCGTGCTCCCAGGGTCGAACCTCATGGGTGGCGGCCAGTTCCTCGACTGTGACCCCACGGCGCCAGTCGGGCTCGAGGAGGTCGAGCAGCGCGGCGGTGGCGACGGCGGTCGCGCCCCACAGCAGGTGGCGGTCGTCGAGCTGCCAGGCCCAGAACCAGCCACCTCTCGCGAGCAACCGCACGACCCGCCACGCGGCGGGATCGACCAGCGTGGCCGTGGAGACGTGGAGCACCTCGGCGACCTCCGCCTCGGCGGGGACCAGCGGGTGAGGGCGTTCCCAGCGCGCGACGACCGTGGCGAACCAGAAGCGGGATGGCGGGATGTAGAAGGCCTCCAGCATGCCGAGCACCGTCACCGTCGCGGGATCGAGACCGACCTCCTCGACGGCCTCGCGAACCGCGGCGTCCTCGACCCGCTCGCCAGGCTCGACCCGCCCACCGGGGAAGCTGATCTGGCCGGGATGGTGGGTCAGGTCCTCACGCCGCCGCGTGTACACCAGCTCCAGCCCACCATCCGCCTGCGAAATCAGCGCAAGCGCGGCACCGAGCCGCCCCAAGCGCACTGGCGGCTCGTGGTCAAGGGCGCCGCGGATGCGAGACCAGGCATCCATCCTGGTGACGATACCGGAGCGGCGTGATCCGACCACCCGCGGTGCGGCGATGGCTTGTCCTGCAGCGAACCCAAAGCGGCGCGTATCGTCCCGGTTTGCTCGATCGCATCTTCCGGGGTGACGGCGCCAGCCGGCATGAGCTGCTGTGTAGGAATTGCCGCGCCGGGACGCGGCGGCAAGCGCGGCGGCAAGCGGTGGGTTGTCGCCCTGGTTCGGCGGGGCTTGACGGGCCTTGGTGGACCCGCTATGAGACGGGCATGGAGTCGCCATCGGGTCGCGTTGCCTCGCTCGCTGTGCTCGGCATCGTCGCCGGTCCGCTCACGCTCGCGGCCCTGGGGCTCACGCACCCATCGGACCTGACGTCGGGGACGGCCCCCTACTGGCGCGATCTGCACATCATCTTGCTGCCCCTGTTCCCGCTGCTCGGCGTGAACCTGTGGTGGCTGCTGGGCAGCGCTCGCGACCCGGTGTCATGGCTGGGGCGCGTGGCGGCCTTTGTGTTCATCGCCTTCTACAGTGGCCTGGATGTCCTCGCCGGGATCGCGGCGGGGGCGGTCGTCGCCGCGGGCGTCTCGAACGTCGCCGAGGCGACGTCACCGCTCTTCGCCCAGGCCAGCCGGCTTGGTGGGATTGGGGCCTCGTCCTTCGTGATCGGCGCGGCACTCACTGGCGTCCTGCTGGTGGCCCGCACTGGTCGTGCCGCGGTCCCCGGGGCGGTGCTTCTCGTGGTCGGCGCGGTTCTGTTCCGCGACAACCACATCTACTTTCCCCTCGGCGTCGCCGCGATGCTCGCCCTGGCCGCCGGCTTCGGGTTGCTTCAGTGGAGACGCCTCACGCGCGCTCAGGTCACGGCCCCGCCGTGACGTTTGGCGTCCATGCTGGCGAGCTTCTGCGCGCCGGTCTGGCCCGGCTTGTCGGCACGGAGATCGATCTTGCAGGTGTACGACACGCGCGGGGCGAGCTCCAGCATCGCGAGACCAGCCGCCTTCAACGCCCGCATGCAGTCCGACCAGCGCCCTTCGAGCAGGGTGCCCGACGCGTCGGTGCTGAATGACACGCCGGACGCCTCCACGGCGTCGAGCGCCCGGGCGACCTCTCGCGAGACGCTGCCCGATCCGGTGCCGACTGGGGTGACCGAGAACCAGACGAGGACGTGCGGATCGTCTCCGTCCACCGCTGGGTAGGCTGCGGTCATGTCCCGAACTCTCCTGATCTCGGACGTGATGTCAAGACCGGTCATCACCTTGACCGCCGACGAGACGATCGAGGCCGCCGCCACCAAGCTCGGAACGCACGGCTTCCACGGTGCGCCCGTGGTCGACGCCGACGGGCAGCTTGTCGGTCTCCTCGACGACAGCGACCTCCTGCTCTCGGACGTCCGCCTTCACGCCCCGACCACAGTCCAGCTCGAGGAGGACGTGCGAAGGACCCTCGCCCAAACCGTGGGCGAGGTCATGGAGACGGATCCCCCCGCGCTCGCTCCCGACGCGACGGTGGAGGCGCGCAGGGTTGTCGGCACCGTGACGCGGGGAGACCTGATCCTGGCCATGTACCGACGTTAGGCTAGCCGAGCTTGCCCAGCGCGGCGTCCACGTCGATTTCGCCGCGCGCGAGCGACTCGAGAAGCTCGACCCGGGTATCGGGCTTCTGGTCGTCCAGACCCAGCGCGGTGAGCAGCTCGGCGACCCGCGCCCGTGCGGTGGGGTAGCTCACGCCGAGATGCCGCTCGATCTCCTTGAGATTGCCCCGGGAGGCAAGGAACACGCGCAGCAACCCACGCTGGTCTTCCGACAAGGCGCAGAACTCGCACGACGAGAACTGGCCCGAGAGCTCAGTGGCGCACTCAGGGCACTGCAGCCTCGTGACGGCGAGCATGTCGCCGCAGACGGGGCAGCGCGTCGGGGGCCGCCGGTTGCCATTGGCACCCTCGGCGCTCATGACGCGCAGGTCACGGTGATCGCTCCGGCGCTCGTCTCGACGTCGAGCGTGGCCTCGCCGGTCCCGACGATCGCCGTGTCTTCGACCTGCCCGGCCCCGAAGCCCCGCTCACGGCCAGGCAGCGAGACCTTACCCACATGGGCGCGACCTGTGACCTGGACGTTCGAGCCTGACTCAAGGTGGATGTTCACGTTGCCCAGCTCGCACCGGACACGTGACTGGCCCTGCGCGACCTTCGCCCGCGCGCCGATCGTCCCTGAGCCCACACCGACCTCTAACGGACCGGTCACCCCGACCATCCGCACGTTGCCCGCCAGCACGTCGAGCTTGACCGCCGCGTGAAGGTCCCGGATCACGACGCTCCCCGCGGTGAGATCGACCTCGAGCGGCAGGTCGGGGTTCATCCGGACCTCGAGTGGCGTCTTCCACCGGCCGATGCCGGCGGACAGGCCACCCCAGCCGTATGCCCGGCCGTGCCCCCAAGAGGCCCGGGAAGAGCGCCCTCCCGGACCCTCTTGGAACCAGCCGCCGCTGTCCTCGTCACCAGCTTCGATCACCAGGGCATCGCCCTCGTACCGTGCGCGATGCGCGCCGGTCGCGCTGCCCCCGGCGACTCCAGAGTCGCCGATGACGGCCAGCGTGCCGACGACCCCGGTGATGCGTACCCGTTTGACCCCTTCGGGCGGCGGTGGAGTATCCCGCCCCGGCCCTTGCCGTCCTGGGGTGCCCCTCAACGCGTCGAGTCGCTCGGCCGCCTCTTCAGGGCTCAGCCGGCCCTCGGCGACATCCTCAAGAATGCTTCTCCGCTCATCAGTCATGCGGTTATGGTAGGCGACCGCTATCAAAATGTAAACATTAAGTTGCTAATCTAGTAACCCTAGGGCGAGGCCATCCAAGATGTCCGCCTCGCTTACCACCGCCTCGGCGAACGAGAACCGCTCCATGACGCCGGCAAGGATCAGCGCGCCGCCGATGATCACGTCCTCCCGGCCCGGGGGCATGGCCCCGAGCTCAGCACGCTCGCCCATCGTCATCCCGGCCAGCCACGCGCCCAGCTCGCGGACGCTGGAGGCCGGCAGCCTCATCCCGTGGACCTTTTCGCAAGTATGCTCGTCGAGCCCGAGATGGAGCGCCCCCAACGTCGTGATCGTGCCCGCGACGCCGATCAGGGTGCGGGCGGATGCCGGGTCGACCAGCCGCTCGACCTCGTCGAGCTCGACCGCGACCATCGCGTTCGCGTCGTCGATCTCTTCGGGCGTCGGAGGGTCGGAACGCAGGCAACGCTCGGTGAGGCGGACGCACCCCAGCTGCCGGCTCGTCATCGCCTCGGGCTCGTCGGTGCCGCGGATCAGCTCGGTGGAGCCGCCGCCGATGTCGAGCACGACGTAAGGCGGCGGACCGCCGACGGAGGTCACCGCGCCACGGAACGCGGTGCGCGCCTCCTCCTCACCGCTCAAGACCTGCGCGGTGACGCCCGTCCGCTCGCGCACCCCGTCGAAGAAGCGGCCTCGGTCGGCGGCGTCCCGGACCGCGCTGGTGGCGGTGATGCGGACGCGGGTCGCGCGGAGCTCCGCCCACCGATCCGCGTAGCTCCCGATGCAGTCGAGGGTCCGCGTGAGGGCCGCGTCGTCGAGGTGCCCCGTCGCGTCTACACCGGCTCCAAGCCGGGTGATCCGCGTCAGGCGCTCCACGGCGACCAGCGGGATCGTGCCATCGGACGGCTCGGCGACCAGCAGCCGTACCGAGTTGGTCCCGACGTCGACAGCGGCCACGCGGGTCATCTCGCCTCCTGTACGTCCAACGGCGCGCACGGCTGCGGGCAGCGCAACGGCTCGATCTCACGCGCCGCCCAGGCGCCGACGGGGTTGTCGAGGGTAGCCAGATGATGCGCGTACAGCGCGTGGAGGCACTTCACCCGCGACGGCATCCCACCGGCCGCGTCGCCGCGGGGCAGTGGACCGCCCAGCGCGTCTCTCGCGGCGACGTAGCGCTCCGCCGAGCCGGCGTAGGCGTGCGCCAGCGTCTCGTCCCGGCGTATCCGCTGGGTCAGGCCGGCCATCACGCCCTCGGCCTCCAACCGCCCGACCGCCCGGTTCGCGACGGGGCAGGCAAGCCAGAACATCGTCGGGAAAGGTGTCCCGTCATCCAGCCGGGGGCTCACCCGCAGCACCGCGGGTAGGCCCCACTCGCAGCGGGCAGCCACGGCGGATTGCCCACGCAAGGGCCGGCCGAGCATGGCCGCCGCCAGATGGCGGTCCCGTTCGCCCATCAAAGGCCGCCCCAGCTGCGCCTCGTACGAGGCGTCGCCGGCCGGCCGCAGCACGTCCTCCATGACCCGCCACCATCGCCGAGGGAGCGGCCGCCCGCAACTGCAAAGGGCCCGGCCGTCAGGCTGGGCTGGCGCCGGCCCGGCGCATCAGTACCATCGCGCCATGGAGGGACCCTTGGTCACCGCGGAGTGGCTTGCCGATCACCTCGACGAGGTCGTCGTCGCGGACGTGCGGTGGTATCTGGACGGCCGGTCAGGACAGGAGGCGTACCTGGACGGGCACATCCCCGGCGCGGTGTTTGTGGACGTCGATCGCGACCTCGCCGACCCGCCGAGCGCGGCCCGTGGTCGCCACCCGTTGCCGAACACGGAAAGGTTCGCGAGATCCATGACCGCGCTCGGCATCGGCGACCAGGACTTCGTGGTGGCGTACGACGATGCGGGAGGCTCGACCGCGGCGCGTCTTTGGTGGATGCTCGACGTCCTCGGTCACCGCGCGGCCGTGCTCGACGGCGGCCTACAAGCGTGGGCGGCGAGGGAGCTGGAACAGGGAGACACGCCCCGGCGACCGATCCGGTTCACGCCTCGGCTCTGGTCGAAGGAGCGATGCGCCGGGCCCGCGGAGGTCGAGCGGCTACGCAACGACCCGAGAGCGATCGTCATCGATGCGCGTGCTCCGGAGCGCTACACCGGCGCATTCGAACCGATCGATCCTCACCCGGGCCACATCCCCGGCGCGCGGAACGCACCCTGGGAGGGCAATCTGGACCCTGCCACCGGCCGCTTCCTCTCCCCTGCGACTCTCCGGGAGCGCTACGGAGCGTTGGGCGCGCTCGGGGCATCCGAGGTGGTCGTGTACTGTGGCTCAGGAGTTACCGCCTGCCATGACCTGCTCGCGCTCCGGGCCGCGGGAGTTTCCGGCAGGCTCTACCCGGGCTCATGGTCGCAGTGGTCGGCCGACGCCACCCGCCCTATCGCGACTGGTGAAGACCCGTGTTAGCTAGTGGAAGGCGGTGGGGGCCAGCGGGTCTCGGTGCAGCGTGGCGAGGTGGGTGATCTGGGTAGCGGTGATGCGGCCGGCGGACAGCGGCGGAGGGTCGTCGACCGGGAACCAGCCCACGTCTGAGGTCTCGTCGTCCTTCCTCCCTACCTCGCCAAGGACCTCGCAGCCGAAGACCATCTTGTAGACCCGCCACGGGTATGGCGTGGCGCCCTCTTGCAGCGTGCGGTCCCAGCAGGCGAGAAGGCGAGCGGCGCGGACTCGGTAGCCAGCCTCCTCGGCGACCTCACGCGCTACCGCGGCGCTCGGCAGGTCGTCGGTGTCAGCCCAACCACCCGGTAACGTCCACAGGCCATCATCACGCTCGCGCACGAGCAGCACCCGCTCACCGTCCGGGCCGTCGAAGCACGCGCCACGCACATCGACCTTTGGGGTGGCGTAGCCCCGGTCGGCGGCGAGGAGCGGCAGGATCGCCTCCGGTGCGGCGCCGGACCCGGCGGCGAGCATCGCCGCGGCGATCTCCTGAGTCTCTTGATACCGGTGCCGGTCGTAGGGATCGCTTGCGAACTCCAGGCCGTTCTGCGCGATCGCCGCGAGGCGGCGCGCCCACACCACCCAGTCCGGCTCAGCCAACCGGCGAACCCAAGAGCTGCCGCAACGTCACGATCATCCGCCGGTACCAGGGGGCGGCTTCGGGCGCTGGAACGGCGATCTCAAGCTTGTCGACCGGGTTGCCGGGACCCACGACGACGTACGGGATCTCGCCCGGCCGGACGAAACCGAACTGCTCCCGGGCGAGCAGCTCGATCTCTTCCTCGTCCTGCAGGCTGAGGCGCCGCTCTTCCAGCCGGTCGACCTCGGACTGCAGGTGCGCGCGGCGCTCGAAGAGTTGCGCGACACGGTCGCCCGCCGCGGCATAGCTCTGCGCGGGACCGAAGGCCATGGCGAAGAGCAGGAGCGCGAGGCACAGCGTGGCCAGGAGGTAGATCCGGTCGCCTTGCCCTAACCACCCGAACGTCCGCATCGTCAACGTCTGAGCGCGGTCACGCCCGGCCTCCACGCACCCGATGACCCGCCCACCCGTCATCGCGCGCCCACCCCGTACCGCAGGAACGCGTGGCGACCCGCATACCGGGCGGACTCACCGAGTCCCTCCTCGATCCGCAAGATCTGGTTGTACTTCGCGACGCGGTCGGTCCGAGCGGGCGCCCCGGCCTTGATCTGCCCGGCGTTCGTGGCGACCGCGAGATCGGCGATGGTCGTGTCCTCGGTCTCACCGGAGCGGTGGCTGACCATGCACGTCCAGCCGGACCGGTGCGCGAGCTCCATCGTCTCCAGCGTCTCCGTCAAGGTGCCGATCTGGTTGACCTTGACCAGCAGGCTGTTCGCGCATCCCTTGGCGATCCCGCGCCTGACGCGCCTCGCGTTCGTGACGAACAGGTCGTCGCCGACGAGCTGGCAACGCCCACCGAGCGCCTGGGTCAACAGGCGCCAGCCGTCCCAGTCGTCCTCGGCCATGCCGTCCTCGATCGACACGATCGGGTAACGGTCGACCAGGTCTGTGTAGAGGTCGACCATCTCGGCGGCGTCAAGGGTCCGGCCCTCACCGTCCAGCCGGTACGCGCCGTCGCGGTAGAACTCCGTCGAGGCGGGGTCGAGCGCGAGCGCGACGTCCTCACCGGGCTCGTAGCCGGCGCCACGGATCGCCTCGACGATCAGCTCCAACGCCGCCGCGTTGGAGTCGAGGTCGGGCGCGAACCCCCCCTCGTCGCCAAGGCCGGTGGCCAGACCGGCGCGGTGAAGCACCGCCTTCAGCTGGTGGTAGACCTCCGAGCCGATCCGCAGCGCGTCACGGAACGTCGGCGCGCCGACCGGCGCGATCATGAACTCTTGGAAGTCCACGTTGGAGTCGGCGTGCGCCCCGCCGTTGAGGATGTTCATCATCGGCACGGGCAGGAGGTACGCGCCGGGGCCGCCCAGGTAGGCGTAGAGCGGCAGCCCGGCCGACGCAGCAGCGGCCTTCGCGACCGCCAGGCTGACCCCCAGCAGCGCGTTGGCGCCGAGCTTCGACTTGTTGTCGGTCCCGTCCGTGTCGATGAGAACCGCGTCGACCAGTCGCTGGTCCCTCGCGTCGAGCCCGATCACCGCGGGCGAGAGGAGCTCGTTTACGCTGGTGACCGCGGTCCGCACGCCCTTGCCGCCATAGCGGGCTCCGCCATCGCGGAGCTCGACCGCCTCGAATGCGCCCGTCGAGGCGCCGCTCGGCACGGCGGCCCTGCCCGTTGCGCCATCCTCAAGGACGCAGTCGACCTCTACCGTCGGATTGCCACGGGAGTCGAGCACCTCCCGTGCGACCACGTTCGCAATCTTCACACCGGGCACGGTAATTCACACCTACCCCCGTTTCAACCCCTCATTGTGTTTCGTGTTGAGATCGAAACCGCTGTGCTGCCGCACGTAGCGCGTGCTCGGGGTCCACACCGTGTGTGCGGGCGAGCGTGACCACCGCGGCGAGCAGATCGCCGATCGCCGCGGTGTGCTCGCCTGCCTCCCCGGCGTGCGCGAGGCGGTCGAGCTCGGCTCGGACCCGCGCCTCGGCGTCGCCAGGGGGCGCGCGGCCCGCCCGCTCGGCCCGGGACTGCAGCTTCGCGACGAGCGCCAGAGCTGGCTGCGCGACGGGGACGCCGTCGAAGATGCCCTCACGCTCGGGCTTCTCGGCCGCTTTCAGCACCTCCCAGTTCGCGAGGACCTCGGCGGTGCCGGTGACCTCCACGTCGCCGAACACGTGCGGGTGGCGGCGGACGAGCTTCGCGGCGACCGCCTTCGCGACGTCGTCGATCGTGAAGCTCCCCCCGTCCTCGGCGACCTGGGAGTGGAACAGCACCTGCAGGAGCACGTCGCCGAGCTCCTCACGGAGCGCGTCCACCTCGCCTGAGGCGATCGCCTCGGCCAGCTCGTAGACCTCCTCGAGCGCGTGTGGCGCGAGCGTCTCGTGGGTCTGCTCCTGGTCCCACGGGCATCCGCCGGGACCGCGGAGCCGCTCGGTGATCCGGACCAGGTCCAGCAGCTCGACACCTTTCGGGGCGAGCATGAAGTACACGACCTCGACCTCGACGCCGGATCGGGCCGCCTCCAAGCCGAGTGTCCGGGTGAAGTCCTCGCCGTCCTGAGGTCCGAAGAGGTACGCGACGTCGCCCTCGGACCTCACGCGCTCGACGATCCATTGCGCCGGCTGGGCCCGGGACCCGACGACCTCCCGGCGGAGCTCGGCGAGGTCCAGGTGCGGCACGAAGGGGTGATCCTCGGACCGTACGAGGACCAGGTCACTCGACATCAAGGCCGACCAGCTGTGGATGGGCAGGAGCCCAGGCAGCTGGTCGGCCGTGTCGATCAGGAGAAGCCGCGCCAAATCAGCCCTGCGGCTCGGCGGCTGGCGGTGCCTGCAGGTCCTCGCCGAGCGATGCGGCGGGGACGATGCGTCCCGTGGCGGCATCCCACTGGCCAAAGCGTGGGTTCACCTCGACGGCGGCCTTCTGGCGCTGTTCCGCGACGAATGCCTGGAACGCTTCGAGGCGCTTCGCCTGGAGGAGCTGCTCACGAATGCCGTCGTCCACTATCGAGTGCGGGGGAGGCGAGGCCAGCCGTTGGATCAGGTGGTAGCCGAACCTGGTCTGCACCGGCCCCACGATCTCACCGTCGGACGCCTCGTTGACGGCCTCCTCGAACTCGGCGACCAGCTCGCCGGGGACAACCTCGCCGAGAAGCCCCCCCGCGTTCGCGTTGGTCGGGTCGGCCGAGTGCTCACGCGCGAGCTCAGCGAAGTCGCCGCCCTCGTCGAGCTCGAGCTTCACCTCCTGCGCCTCCTCCTCGGTCTTGAGCAAGATGTGGCGCGCGACCGGCCGCTCGCCCGTGAAGCGCTCCTCGTACGCGCTCTGGACGTCCGCGCCCAGGATGTCAGAGTCCCTGACCTGCTCGCCGATCCGCTCCTGGATCCGCTCACCGAGCATCAGCGCCCGCAGCTGGGTGCGGACGTCGTCGTTGGAGAGGCCTTGGTCCTGGAGCAGCTGGTCGTACTGCCCCTGACCGCCGAACTGCGTCTGGATCTCGTCCCGCAAGCGGCCGTCCACCTCTTCTTCGGTCACCTGGACACCCGCGTCCGCGGCCGCCTGCTCGAGCAGGATCACCTCGACCATCCGGCTCAAGACCTGGGTCTCGATCTGTTGGCGCGCGGCGGGATCCCCCTGGACCCGCTGGGCGATCTGCTCGCTGGCCAACGCGATGTCAAGCCGCGCCTGAAAGTCGGTGAGTGGGATCGTGGTCCCGTTCACGGTGGCGGCGACGTCCGGGCCGCCTCCCGCGCCGCCGCCGCACGCGGCCATGGCGAGCGCGAGGAGGGGGAGGAGAACACGTGAGAGGATGCGTGAAAGCACAAAAACCACCCTGGTTACGTGAGATATGGGCACCGACGCTCGCGTCGGCATCGTGGCTCGATCGCTCCAAGCCGGCTCCACTCTAATGGCCAGGGTTCGGCACGCATGCGTGCCGAACCCTGGCCATTAGCTCTTATGGCGCGGAGCGGAACAGGTGACCGGTCGCCGCGCGCGCGGCGGCTTCGGGGTCGTCGCCGAGCTCCGGCGGCAGGACGCCGTTTATCCACAGGGTGGCAAGGCCGTGCACGAGGGACCACGCGGCCACGGCCGCGGTGAGCGTGCCGGACGGGTCGGACTGCGCGAGCCCCTGCACGGTCCCCACCCGCCCGTACAGCACTCCGGCCGCGGCGGCGACCGCCTCCGCCAGGTCCGGGTCGCCAGGGGTATAGAGATCGGGGCGGAACATCACGTCGAAGTAGGCGCGGTGGGTGACCCCAAAGCGCATGTAGGCGACGCCGACCTCACGGAAGCTGCCGGTGACCTCGAACGCCTCGCGCAGCTCGGCGGCGAGCAGCCGGTAGCCCTCCTCCGCCACGGCGGTGAGCAGGCCGGCCTTGTCGCCGAAGTGGTGTGCCGGCGCGGCGTGCGAGACCCCCACGCGGCGAGCGAGCTCGCGCAGGCTGACCGCGCGCGGGCCTACCTCGCCGATCGCCTCCACCGCCGCCGCGAGCAAGGCACGGCGGAGGTCGCCGTGGTGGTACGGGCGGTCAGCGGAGCGTGCCTCGGTCACGGGCCTACCCTAACCTCGCGAACTTGTCATTGACAAGATTTGCCTCCGCACCTATCTTGCCACTGTCAAGACTAAGTGCGAGGCATGAGATGAGCTCGTTGTCGCGCCGGCTCGCCGGCATCCTGTTGATCGTCTTCCCCACCGTGATCTACGGCGGCGTCACCCTCCTCGACGAGCTGGTGAACGACCCCTCCTACCAGCAGAACGCGCTGCGGCAAGACCTGTGGCGCGCCGGGCACGCGCACGCCGGCGTGCTGTTGGTGCTCTCCCTGCTCGCGCTCCGCTACGTCGACGAGGCCAACCTCGGCGACCGGGCCCGCGCGTTCGCGCGCCACGCCTTCCCGGTCAGCGCCATCCTGCTCCCGACCGCCTTCTTCGGATCGATGCCCACGCCGAGCAGCGCCCAGCCGAACCCCCTGATCTGGCTCGCCCCCGCGGGCGCGGTGATCCTGGCGGCCGGCATGCTCACCTTGGGCATCGGCCTCGTGCGCGCCACCCGGCCAGCCATCGACCCCGCTCCCGGCAGGCACGCTCCCTTGACGTCATGACAACGCCAAACTCGCTCCGGTTGAGTTCCACCACCAAAGGATAGGCTTCCTGCGCAGGCGGAGCGTGAGCAGGTATCACTGGCGACGTCGGCGCAGCGGCTTATCAGATGAGGGATTACGCACGGCGAGACCCACCCTGCGCGCGAACTCTCGCAGGCTGACCGCCCGCGGGCCAATTTCGCCGCTCGCCTCCACGGCCCGCCGATATCGACCAATTGGATCACGTCCCGTCCCTCTTCATGGCGGATCCGACAGCCTCGTGCCGTGATCCCGATTCTATGACCGAGCCGGATCACAGGGGCCATAACGGAGGTCCTTGACTGTTGCTTCAACCGACTTCCGGCGTGCTTGCGCTGGCGCGACTCAGAATCTCTAAGTCTATGTCCTCTGGTTGGACTCTTATTTCTGCAGGACCGCCATTCCACCCCTTCCCACGGCTAAGCAGTCGCTGATCCTTAGGCGCAGGCACTTTTGCGCTTTACCTGCGGTAATCACATACCCTCTGGAACCTCGATACCCTGCAGCTCCAACCCATGGTCTAGAATCTGGGTTACTCTTTCCAATACTCTGACGGCCAGGCGGTCGGCGGTTCCAGCAGTTATTACTCGCTCGGCATTGTAGAAGCGGTTAACGACTTTCGCTAATCGCAACAAATAGTCGGATAGAAGGTGCGGCTCGAGTCTTTCAGCGCTTCTCTGAAGCGTAGTTGCATATTCATCAACAATCTTCACGATTTCCCACAGCGGGCTTGAGATCGACTCCCTCTCTCGGCGAGGCACATTCGCGGCCTTCGCGAGCAGAGCGTGACAACGGACAGCTGTATATTGAAGGTATGGTCCCGTCGCACCCTCGAGCCGAGTAGCGGCGTCCAGATCAAAGACGATAGAACTGTTAGGTGCCGACTTGAGCAACGAAAACCGTACAGCCGCAACCGCGACTTGGTCCGCAATGGCTCGCCTGTCGGCAGCTTCCATGTTTAGGTTTGCTTCCCTTAGGCGAAGCTCAGCGGACCGCACCGCGAGGTCAATAAACTCATCAAGTAAGACTACGTTCCCTCGTCGAGTAGACATCTTGCCATCCCTAAGCACTACGTATGAGTAATAGATCTGTTCCGGAGGCTCATATCCGATCGAAGATAGTATTAAACCAATCTGTTCCATATATGCCTTGTGGTCTTCGCCAAGAACCACAATATTTCTGCCCCCCTTGCACCAGCGCGCCTTCCTTATGTTGTAAGCTAAATCACGCAGGGCATACATCGAGCTGCCATTCGCCCGACGAAGAACTATATAGCGGCCCGCATCGTGTTCATAGCCTAGCTTGCTGAGGTCGACTACCAGCCGACCATCGTCATCAACAAACGAAGCTCCTCGCGCGCGGAGGTGTACCTCGACTTCGTCGATTTCCTTGGATCCTAGCAACTCGGTCTCAAAGTCAAATTCATCAAATGAAATCCCCAACCTCGCCAAGATCTCGATTTGACCAGCAAGGGAATGTTTCGCTATACTTCTTAGTGACTCAAGTACGGCATCGTCCCCCGCTTCAGCCCGTCCCAACAGCTCCAACGCCTTCTCGCCTATCTCAGGATCTTCTTTGGCTCTCTCATTAATCTCAATATACTTGGCCAAGACTGATGAGAACTCGACGCCCTTAACACCGCGAGGCCCGAGCGCAACCATCAATAACCCAATTTGCTTACCAAAATCATTCACAAAGTACCGGCGCTCTACTTCAGCGCCAACAGACCTGAGTATCCGAGCAATACTGTCTCCCAGTATCGCGTTACGTGCACGACCGACATGAGGCGCTGCATTAGGGTTAATGCTCGTATGCTCTAGCAGAACGGGAGCGCACGCAGCGTTATCCTCAGGAACGAGGCGTCTACCCAGAACGTACTCAATGGCAGCAGATCGATCCAAGGTAACATTCAGGAACTGACCCACAACACGAACTTCTCGGACGACTGGTAGCGCCGATAGGGCGTCAATCCATTCGCGCTCCGCAAGAAAGGAATCATCAAGATGATGTAGTGAAATTCCTATATCCCCGAACTTGGCGGTTGAAGCCGGATTATACCTGGCTTCTAAGGGCGCGCCTAAGTGCGCCGCGACAACTTGCGCGATGGCAGAAGTAAGCACTTTGTACCTTAAGCTTATTGATCAGCTTATCCTGATCTTCGTATTATTCCAGACCTTCAGCTGCGCGGTCAAATGCCACGACGGCTCTGGCTTCAACTGCGGCAGCGTCGGCGTGAAGGAGGACCTTGTCGCCAAGGCTCTTCTCGATATAGGTACTTAGTCGTCGTACATAGTGTTGCCTACTACGATACAGGTCTTGCAGGCCTGGGCGCCCAAGCGGATCTTCTCCGTCAGTCCGCGCCAACGACCGAGTATAGCAAACTCCCGGAACGAGAGAGACCACACCACCCTCATCTTTGCGTATCGCCCAACCAGTATACGTAGCAGTTGGCACAGCCACTTCGACTGGCCGCACTCCACCCGGCTCGTTTCCTACGGCGTCCACTGGGCTCACGAGATGTGGCCCGGGGATAAGCGGTCTCTCGACGACTCCGTAATCGTGACCCAGGATGCGCGCCACCACGTTCCGAGCCTTTTCCGCCCCCTGGCTGAATGCTCGTCGACTCTCCAACTCAGTCCCTTGATCAATCGACTCTTCCAAATGCAGTAAACCCGCGCGCACGAGTGGACCCGGATCAACTGGCGCAATACCACTCCTTCGAACGCGATTCGGATTAGTACTGGACCTTGGAATGACAGCGAGTGACCCCCCCATGATGGCTAGACGCCACATACCACGATGACCCCAGTCCAGTCTCCCAAGAGACCGGGACCCTATTAGGGCCGGCCCAAACCTCAGTTGCAGTCGTCACAGAAAGGAAGGGTGGGATCTCTTTCGACGGCAACGAGATCGCTCGAAGAAGCTCCGCGTCACCTGGCGACCTGGCACGCTCCAGATTTAAGCCACTCCAACCAGCACCATAAAGAAAAACGCCATCAACTTGGTCTGTCAAGGCCTCATGCACCTGATGTTGCTCTGTGAATATTTCGTTGATGAGCCGGCCCGCCTGTGAAACGCCGCTAAGGATTATACGCCTGACCTCCGTTTGGTCAGAGAAAGGCAAGAATTTGCCCCTGCGAAGGGCGTCACATATTGCGACGATCAACCTGGGAACAAACCGCAACGTACTTTTGTCTAAGGTCTCGTAGGACAGATGATACGGTACGCCAACCCGCATCGGGGTGGGGCTCGTAACCGCAACATGCCCATTGGCCGACCACTCTAGCTGTACTGGCTCTGGCAAGCGATCCTTCATGACAAGCGGGGTGATCACCCCACTCCTGGTTACTGGGCTGGGATGATGCCCAAGGCCCTGTTCGAGGACGATCCTTGAGCAAGCTGTGGAAGACCTGAAAACCAGATCGTAAGTCGTTGGGGTTCGAAGCGCATGGATAACCGGGCTCTGGGTGCGTATCGAAAGTCCCGAACCGGCGCAGCAACACACGTAAGGATCCCACCCAAACGTAACTCGGCCGTGGCTCCTGAGAGGGTCCGCAATGTTCATCGAACCTTGAATCAGCATGTCGATTTCGCTGAAACCGCGGTTGGCGGGCTCAAGGATCCGGGTATTGACCATTCTATATCGATCAACGCCCAGTTAATGCCTTCGACATCAGGCATCGAAACTGCAACAGATGCGGACCCAGATTTACCGTTCAAAAATGGGCAACGTCCGATGAGGCAACCTTACTTGGTTTGTCTCTGCCGCCGACGCAGACGCTGTTTCAGGCACAACTCGACCTAGAGTGCGCCAAGCGAAGAGTTCGACTTGTGCTAGATGGTTGTCGCGAAACGTGCTACATCTCGAATGCCGAAGGCGTGGGTCATTATAGTGATGCAGACATCCGCCCATACAACTCGGAAGAGCTATGCATTCAAGGCACTCGCCGTCCTCAAACGGCGAATATCCTGACCACTCTTTAATCGGCTTGGCAGTACCCAGACCCTGACCATCAAGAATTGACCCCACCGTCTTTCTCTTGTTACCTACATTTTCCCAGCACTTGTAGAGTTCCCCGTCGCTACCGACCACAAACTCGTCCTCGCGAACGGCAGTACAGGGCGTTGCGATTGGACCAGGCAGTGCTGGACGATTGAACCCCTTATGAGCTGCATTGCGGAGAAAGGCCACTTCTCGTGAAGCAAATTCGGGACCGGTAAAGCATGGGGAAGGGTAGGTCGCAGATGGAGTAGGGATCGGAGCGTCATCATCGACCTTCACCAGCTGCCCAGCATAGATTGTTATCCGATCTTGCAGGCCCCGGGACGCCAGAAGGTCGAGCAACTCATCCGTTGTATCGAAATTATTTGCGTCCACATTGACACGCACGGTGACGTCGAGAATCTGGGAGGATTCTTCAACGTTCTGCAGTATCTGCCAGAACGTGCCACGACCAGAGGCGAGGGGTCGCATTCGGTCATGAGTCGAGGGAGTGCCGTCGAGGCAAACTTGTGCGTGGGTTATTCCGACTCCCAAGAGTTCTTCAGAAACGGGCCCCGTCAGGAGGTAACCGTTTGTAGTGATATTTGCAAAGTAGAGAACAGAATGCGCCCGGGATACCTCAAGAAACCGGCCGGACAACTCGACCAACTGGCGCCGCGCCATAAGCGGCTCGCCCCCGAGCCAGTGCACTTGCAGTGTCTTCAGTCCATCCGCGCGAAGGGCGACATGGTCAACTAACCTCGATGTTTCATCGGGGTATGCGGGACGGGCGTGAGCGGTCTGCGGGCATTTGAGGTGAGGAAACATAGCGAACACAAGTTCTGCCAATCCGCGAAAAAAGATGTCAGCGCACGTCAAACTCGCGGAGGGCCGCTGGTGGGAGTGATGAGGGGGATTGTCAACAGGATAGTGTGGGCTGGGTTGCCGTCAGGTCGCGGGCAGCGGGAGCGCGTCGGCCCGCCTGAACGCCGCGACGAGCTGTGCGGCCCAGGGCCAGTCGTGCTGGATCTTGAGCTTGACCCGCCGCCCCGAACGCACGATGCGGGCTGGGGCGTGCAGCAGCATGTAACGCAGCGTCGCCGGCTCCGCCCGGCGCAATGTGCCGTCCAGGGTCAACACTTGCGTCCAGGCCATCAGGTCTTGGGCCATCATGACCAGCCGCAACCACACGTTGTTACGCTCGAACGTCTCACACGGCAAGTTCCGCGCTCCGGTGTCCTTCGCGCCGCGGATGCGGTCCTCGACGTGCGCGTGCTCCCGGTGGTCCCGATCCAGCTCGGCCAGCCCACGACTGCGCTGGCCACGGTCGGGCCGGGCAGCGCCGGGCTGGTCAGGGTCGGGCCGGCCACGGTCGGGCCGGTCAGCGCCGGGCCGGTCAGCGCCGGGCCGGTCAGGGTCGGGCTGGTCGGTGAGGAACGCGGTGAAGCGCTTGTCGTCGATGTCGAACAGCGTCTGTTGCGCGCCGGGGTGCAACGGCTCCCGGCGCACGAGCACCCGGCTGCCCTCCGGGTAGCCGGACAGGTCCAGGTGGTCGGTGATCTCGGCCACCGCCGCCCCGTCGCGCAGCTTGCCGTTCTGGCGCACCGCCGGGACCCAGGCGTCATCCGCCAGCGCACAGATGGCCCGGCGTACCGGTTCGGTGAGGTCGAACCCGACCGAGAACTCCGCCCCGGCCAGGCGCAGATACGCCAAGAACTCCTGGCTGCACCCGGCGCAGTCGGCCCGTACGACCAGCTTGACGTTGGGCGGCAGTTCTGGCAGCGCGGCCAGGGACATCTCGAACACCTCGATGTGGTCGGCCGCCGTGTTGCTCCCCGCGTTGCCCGGGCGCAGCAGGCCGGCCAGCGCCTCGCCCAGCCCGTCCCCGCGGTCCAGGTAGCTTGCCAACGGGTGAGTCCCGAACCCTTTCTTGTACGTCGGCGCCGCCCGGCGCAACCCCTGGCGGTCGTCACGCCAGCAGGTGATCAATGTCGCGTCGAAGTCCACCTTCACCCGGAACACGCTGTCGCGCCTCCCCGGCCGCCCACGCCTTGTGGGCGGCGGTGACCACCGGCGGCTCGCCCCCGGCAGCCCACACCTGTGCCCGGGCTTCCCGCCGGGCGTCGGCCAACCGCTCGACGACTAACTCGTCGTCGGCCAACGCGATGATCGTGCGGTTGGCGGGGCCGCCGACGCGACCTCGCCGAACAGCTCCACTTGGCCTTCCAGGACTTTGAGGTGGCGCAGCGCGTCGCCGCCGTCGGCGAGCATGAGCACCAGGTCACGCACGACTTTGCCCGGGTCATGCTCGGTCCACGACCGGCACCGGCCGATCGCCTGTGACAGCCCGTCGGTCAACCCGACCCTGTCGGCTACCCGGCCCAACAACGCGGTACCGGCCCGGCCGGTCATCCCCGTCCCGTCGGCCGTCACCTCCAACCGCGCCACGTCACGGGCCTTCTTCGCGTTCCTGGTAGCCTTCACTCTCACGGTGAGCCCTTCTCCTCGGACATCCGTTCTTCACAAACCGGATTATCCCAGGCCAGAAGGGCTTTCCTCTGCAACCACACCCGCCCAACCGACCCCGACATGAAACATCGAGGTTAATAAAGCTGGCAGCTCCGCGTTAGGCGTTCACATCGCCAAGCCGAAGATCCTCAAACAGCACTCCAGGTCGTTGCTTGAAGACTGACTCGCTCAATGTCTTTACTTACCGACACGGCCGCGAGTCAGCGTACGGAGTAAGTGACCAGGTCAACATCTAAAGCACTCAAATACAAACTGAATTGAATCCAGCTTCGCAAGCCGTGAAGGTCTAGCTGATGCCTGGGATGCGACGAATTATGTGTCGGATGAACTGAGCATATCCAAAATGGCCCGCTTTGCTCGCGCCGCATCTACATCGAACGCAACGGTTGGGAAATCCGCATGTTGGTTCGTAGGCTCACAGGCCGCTAAGTGGCCCCGGTGGTTCCCATTAGTGGCCACACTCAACATGAGCGGGCGTGTACGAACAATAGTTGGATCGGCAAGTACGGCAACCGCCAATGCGTCGTGCATGTAGCACCCATCGAGGCCGAGTGCCAAACGGTGACTGGAGATGGAGGCTTTTAGGAGCCGCGAAGCGAGTGTTGCCCCCTCGTCCTTAAGTTCTTCAGCGTCTTGTTCTTCGATGATAACCCTTGTCGTTACATCGAGCGGCACCAATTCAATGGGGAGGCCCGACGTCAACACTTCCGCAGCCGCTATGGAATCACAGTAAAAGTTGTACTCGGCCCATGGACGAACGTTACCCCCTGGTTGCCCGAGAGCGCCCCCCAGCACGATTACACGCTCCGCTGTCGGCACAAACTTTGAATCCTCTCGTAGAGCCATGGCAAGGTTGGTGAGGGGGCCAGTCGCCAGTATCCAGCAGGGCTCACTACCTACTTCAGGCTGAAGGCGACGGCGTATCTCCTCCGATGCCTCCCCGATTCCCTTCGGTGGGCGGTGGTCTGGTTCGTAGCAGGACCCAAGACCATCGGGCCCATGGAACCGCGTTGCATCGACGTGCTCCCCAGGGCCTCCTAGGGATTGGCCTGCTCCCGCAAAGACCGGGGTCTGGTCATCCCCATCCCTGTCCAGCACAAAGCATGCGTTTCGCGTGGTTTGATCGACCGGCACGTTTCCACCGACGGTGGTGACGATGTCGAGGCGGATACTATCGCGACGACGCAACTCGCCGATCATCAACAGCGCTATCGCGTCATCGATACCAGGGTCGCAGTCCATGAGTAGGCGGGGAACCCCGAGGTTATAGTCGTTCATAAGACGCTCCATCAAAGGTTGCGATCTCGTGGTAAGGGGGCATCATACCACTCTGGCGAACTAACCAGTGGCAAGCGCATCGACCTGGCCATAGCGGCTAAGCCGTGGCTTTCTCCTTGGGGTCCGTTGCCACGGTGTAAACATCCAAATACTTTGCAGCCAAGTTGCGGAGAGTTTGGGCCTTCTTCACGAACTTGCGGTTTGGAGTGAAAAAGTTCGCCCGGGCTGCATCAATATTCAACACGCCCTTGCCCCTTAAAGGAATGTTTATTATTGATCCCATATGCTCATAACGATTTTCTAACGTCATGTAAATCCTTTCGTCCTTTGCAGCGTCATCAACGAAGACTATTTCGTCCTGCCTTAAGGCCTTCCCACAGGAACCTTCAGTTCTTTCACCGGTGACCTCAAACTCGCGATGGAACGAACTACTATAGTAAAACCCATGCGTTAAAAGGATAGACAGTCTTTTGGTGTTAGGGTCGTAGACCATGAGGTTGGCGAATACCTCCGTGTCCATATCGTATTTCAGGTGCGCAGCTAGCGACAGGACGTTCTGGCCAATCTTATTCAATAGTGCCATTGCCATGTTGGGACCCAAGGTCAAGGCTTGCGCAAAATAGTTATCCAACTCCCTATGAATGTCTTCTTGTCGAAGAGCGAATTCATCGCTACCCCTAACCGCGCCAATGAAATTGTATAGCCGCCTGAGTACAAACATGGCAACGAAAGCAACCAGCAACCCAACCAGTACCGCGATTATTATAGACACATCCTGACTCAGATACGTGCTAGCAATGACGTCTATGGTTACTACGGACGACAATAAACCCGCTGTCGTCGCCACAGTGTTTAAGACTGACCTAACTGTAAGCAATGCCCTGCCTCCAACCGGTCGTGTTGCGTGAATAATGACCGATGTGCGCCCCGCCGCCTCTAGCTCAGCTCTAACGGCTATGCCACTTAGGAGTGTATCTTGTTAAGTCCTGGACGCGCGTGCACGCCGGCATGAAGTTGAGGCCAGCGTCGACACTCCGCCCGCTCCTTATAGGTGTCATAGGCGTCGTAAAGGCCAATGTATACTAAACGTACCCTTCGACCGCCTTGAGACACCGACGAACGCCTCGGCCCGGCTGAACACCAAGAAGTCGAAAGGCGGGATCATGTCCCCACGCCTTGATGAACGTCGGCCCTCGAGCTCATGCCATGGCCAGCCAGGTTCCGTTGCCCACCCCTGCCAGCCACCTCGCCGACCAGGCGCGCCAGGCGCTGTGGACAGCCGCCAAGGCCTGCGGCCACACGTGCATCACAATGTGCACGCCACCTACGCGACCAGTTAGTCCCGGCAGTGGCGTCACGACGTGGTGCGGACGCGCGTTCGGGGGCGCGGTCGCGTTCGTAATCCCAAGCGTCGACGCGCATGGTCCAGGACCACATCGAGGAGCTGCGGTCGATCAACGACCTGAGGTGGAACGGCCTGTCAAGTGTCTCCCGAGATCGAGGGCGGGGCATCAGGTTTAGGCCCCGGTGTCATTGAAGGTCCAGGCGGCGGTGAGTGCATGCTGGTCGCTTCCTGGCCT
>Ga0187893_10002892_pt1 | contig 36374 bp, 28 predicted proteins | sample MA1701074metaG_FD_139574 | JGI IMG/M metagenome (GOLD analysis project Ga0187893, IMG submission 139574) | White microbial mat communities from a basaltic lava cave in the Kipuka Kanohina Cave System on the Island of Hawaii, USA - MA170107-4 metaG ... | reverse complement strand
CTGCAAAAATTTTCGGTGAACTTTTTAAATAAGAGAAATAATAAAAGCTATTTAAACGATGGTTGATGCCTTGTAATGCGGTCACTTAATCCCGTCACGTAAACATTCCCATCGGCATCCACAGCCATTGCATTGGCTATATCTATAGAAGTTGCAGGTCCATCATATCTTGCCACCCAATCTTCGGCAACCTGCGCCAAACAAAAAAAAGTTTAGCAAACCTGATATAAGCAGCAAGAGCTTATGTAAATCTTGATTTTTTCTCATAACATAATTTTTTAAGTTAAAAAGAAATTAAACCAATAATGATTGATTGGGTTTAATCACGAGGCAGGCAAAAATCAACGTATCACCTTCCCCCGCAAAGGGGGATAGCAATGCATGGCTACAAAGAGCTTGACAGGACTTATGCTTTTTTAAAGGGAGAAGAATATTAAAATATTATTCACCATGAATTTGAATTAAAAGTTACTGTTTCACGAAAGAAAATGTTTTTCTGCCGTTAGCAGTCTGCAATTGAATAAAATAATTACCTGCAGAAAGCCTGCTTACATTTACCTGATGACTATTTGTATTGTACCCCGTTTTCATTTCCACTATTCTGCCTGAAGCATCAATAATGGAATAGGTTTGTAATTTTATACCCTCTTTTACACTAATGTTTATATGTGAAGTAGCTAAGGTGGGATATACGCTAATCAAATTATAACTCTCATCCTTACCCGAAACAGCATTATTGTATTTGCGGTTAACGATTTGTCGTTGTGCAATATTCCCCGACAATAATCCGGGTTTAATACTTCCAATGGTAAAAAGAGGCAGAAAAGAAGAAACTGGTTTTGCGCTTTTTACCGAAGGAAAAGTAAACGCATCATAAGCGCCTTCACTTTGCCACTCGCTGCCGCTATTATAATGCGCCAGGCTTAGTGCTGCTTCATTCCCCACTGCAACCGGATAATCAGTTGCTGTGAATTCTACCTGCACATATACATCTCCGGTTCCACTGCGGCTGATATTCCAGTATTCTTTTTCAGAAATTTCTGCAAGTGGTATCGCCAATGAAGCTGGGTTAGGTGGCGTGACTGGTTTGTATTCGGCTGTAAAAACAGTAGATGCACTGCCGCCGATCATACCGCCGATGGCAGCCCTTTTCAAAATAGTACCTGTACCAATAGGAAAAATAAAATCAGCTTCTCCTTCTTTGCTTACTACACCTCTGATATGCGAACCATTGCTTAAGCCGGTATGTGTAGCGGCCAAACCAAATACAAAAGGTAAAACAGCGCCGTAATCTGCATAACCATTGCTGAATAATAAATTGTTTTCGATCCGGATAGCTGTTGTGATCTTGAAATTGCCGGTATTATCAAGTACTGCGTTGTAAAAACCGATCGGATTGCTTCCATTGATAAGACTTGTTGCACCGTAATAGGCTTTAAAAGTGTACCTGCCCATGGCCAGCTCATTAAGAATACCATTATTGGTAAGATTGCCTTCAATGATCATGTCGCCCTTGTTTTGCAATGTGCCGCCAGTCGAAACCTGCACACCATTTTGTACAAATACAACAGCCCAGGGTGACACATAGAAGTTTGTGCCAACATTCAGATTTTGTGCAAAGCAATTTGCCGATATGAAAACTGCCAGGAAAAATATGATTGCAGGTTTGATATTATTTACTATCATAACCAAAATTTTATTATTTATTATTGAAAACAATTTTTGAATCGTAAGGCATTTGATTGTTTTTGATACTATTGCTTATGCACTACAAATGAAAACCCGCTATCTGTCGCTGCGCCTGAAAGATTATAAGTAAATACACGAAGATTGCCACTAACACTGTTTGTGCCCGTTACCATTGGCGTTGACACACCTGCCGGCGTAACTGTAGTTGTGTATCGCAGGTAATGATATGTTTCACCTGTAATAGTTATAGAATAATTTCCGGCACTGGTCCTTGAAACAGTAAAATTTCCACTTCCGCTGTTTATTGTTCCCGTTGCCGATATACTACCATAGCAAACAGGCACCAGGTTAGCCGCACCAGTAGATTGCCGGTTTACTTCACCATCCACTCTTGCATTGCCCACTACATGCAGTCTTTCAGAAGGATTCGTGATACCAATTCCAACCTTAGTATCTGCCGTTGCAAAATTCACACCTCTTATACTTCCCAACACCATTGAATTGTCCTGGCTTACCTGCGCCCTTGAACCTATCGCAACTGCATTCACCAGGTTAGCAGATGCCACGTTTGCATGATATCCTATACCCACGTTATAATTACCGGTGATATTGTGGTTCAAAGCATCTACTCCCGTAGCTGTGTTATAGGCTCCTGTAGTGTTATGTTCTAAAGACCATCTTCCTGCAGCAGTATTAAAGTAGCCTGTAGTGTTGTCCCACAGAGAATATGCTGCAATCGCAGTGTTGGAGGCACCATCGGTATTGTTTTCCAATGCATGCGGACCAATAGCAGTATTATGAGTGCCCGTAGTGTTGGTTTGAAGAGTCCATGTACCAATAGCCGTATTATAATGGCCAATCGTGTTAGCAAGCAAAGCTTTGGCGCCGATAGCTGTATTTGCTGCCGCATGAATTAGCCTTGTAGCGCCAATACCGTTATTAAACAGTGCCGAATCGCCAATAGCTACAAGGTAGCCATTTGTTGTATTGTTATATAGTGCTGCCGTTCCTATTCCTACATTGGAAATAGAGGTATTAGAAAATCCTGCGTTAATACCCCAAAAGACATTGCTATTGCCCAGCCATCCATTACGTTGGCTGTTTATCTTAAAAACCATCGGTTGGTTATCGGTAGTGCCAATAAAATTTACAGCAGGGTCAGTGCCGCTATTACCAGTAAGCAACCAGGCGTTTCCAGCGCCGGCACCTGAAAGATCAATCCAGGCAGCACCATTGTAATACCAGAAACTGTTGGTATCGGTATCATAAACAAGCAGGCCGGTAGCAGGCGAAATAACAGCAGTTGTTCTTTGAACAGTTGTCAATCGTGGTATCAATAAGCCTTTATCTTTAGCCACAATATCGAGCATAGCGCTGGGATCGGGAGCTGTTGTACCGATGCCTACATTTTGCGCAAGCAACTGCGATGTGATCAGCATTGCAATAAAAAAGTAAAATATTCTCATACATTATATTTTTAAAAATGAATAGTTGCTTTAATAATAAATAATCACCATTCCATTTCCTCCATTATATCCTTTAGTGCCTGTACCAGCTCCTCCACCACCGCCCGGCATTTTGCCATCTGTACCTGTCCTGATGCCAGATACAGTACCACTTGTTGTTACAGCAACAGCTCCCCGTCCACCGGTGTACAAAGTATTGCCTGCATTACCGCCATCTCCATAATTCCTTGTGATCACCTGCGCATTACCTGATTGATGAGAATTATCCACGTACAATTCACCGTCCTCTCCGGGAATAAAAACATACCCTATAGAAGCATTTGCTGCGTCAGCTTTTTTTCCTCCCGTAGCACCACCGGCAGTATTAAAGGAAGTTTCGCTGCCTGTGCCCCCTTGTACCCGGAACAATATCGAACTCCCAGAAGCAGTTTTAAGACCTATACCTGATGACTGACCACTGTTTGCATTGGTTAGGTGTCCCGTTCCTCCCTGGCCTACTTCAACGAGAATATTGGTGCCTTCACTTACATCTATGAAGACTTTGCCATAAGCGCCGCCCCCACCTCCGCCGACAACAGTACCCCCGCCACCTGCCCCCCATACTTCTGCCATAATGCGGGTAGTTCCTTTTGGCAATTGAAGAGTGCTATTTGCTGTAAAAGTTCTCATGTTATTAAATACTGGTTGATTTTGTGCAAACCCGTAAGCCGCAGTAAGTAGTAAAAAGGCTATGATAATTTTTCTCATAAAAATTCTTTTGGTAAATATGAAAAGAAACAATACATCCATCAACTACATATCTGTGTAGTAAAACAATTTCACAGTGAATGTGTGGCGAATTTTCCATCGGTAATAGTTATCTTATTCCCATTCTTATCTTCCAATTGCCCTTCAAATGTTCCGGTTAGTAATAAAAAAGCTCCGTGTTGCTTTATATCGCTGATTTTAATTTTTAAATAATTACCGGTTTGCCTCACAGAATAAGTTTTATGGTTTATACTAAATTCTGCTTTGTCTTGTTTATTACAGATTGAAAAAGTGCCAGGCCTTTCTACCCCTTTCCATTCTATGCCTATAACCATATTTTCATTATTGGCACCGTTGATATAGCCAACCGATGTTTGCTTTACCACATACCCCCTTGCATGGGTGGAATTAGCAGTATACAATGAACCATTACAGCGAAAGCTCAACGAACCTTCAGACATTATTCCCGGCAGCGTTTTCATTGCTGCTGTCTGCCAGGAAAAAAACCATAGTAATATTATTCCGTACTTATTCATACTACCGGTTGCCTTATTACTTTCATTTATTTCATTTCAGCTTTCGTCAGAGCTTAACTATCTCCGTCAAAAATCCTTTAATCTTTGCACCTGTCTTACTGCTTTTAGCCGATTCCATTTTGGTTTTAATTTTATCGCTGACGCCCGTTACAATGCGGTCAACATTCACATTGAACTTATCAACGAGATAAGCTTTTATCTTATCCACTTTCATCTTTATTACTTCTTCATTCATCATACCGTTGCTATTTCCTCCCGTCATTTCAGGAAATTGTTCCATGCCATTGATCTGAATATTCAGGTTAGGATCAGCTACCAAAGCCTGGCCCAGCGTATCAAGCGTAGGAAAAGATTCCTGTGTCATTTCATTGTTTTGCTCCGAGAAATTGATGTTGGGAGTAACGACAGAACCTTGTTCCATTAATTGTTTTATCAGTAAGCTTCTTGCATCCACGTCGCCGGCCGCTATGCGGACATTGCTGAAATACACTCCTTCCTCCGGAGAAGGAATAACGGTAGAACTGGCAATAAAAAAGTTATTCCTGTATTCGTCCGTCAATAGTTTGGGAAGATCAACGATTTTTTGTTTATCAAGATAAACCCGGAAACGGGTTTTATTGATTGCTATACTTACATGCAGCTTGCGGCCTACGTATCCTGACAGTGTAAACTTTTTGCTGCCAAGTTCCTGTATCTTTTTTCCATATTCCACTTCATTTCTTTCTGTGTAACCACGCAAAACAACCCAGATATGCTGCCGGTAAACATCGCCTGCAGAAACATCGCTCAATGGTGTTAATCCGAACATAATATGCGGAGCCACACCTCCGGTATTTTTCAGGTAAAGATCAAATTCAATGGTGCAGTTTTCGGGAAGTGCTTCAGTTAATTCAGGACTTACTGCAGTGGGTTGAGTAATTTTAAACCATTTTCCCGGTAAGCGATCAAGTGTCACCACTTCGCCATCGCCGCTGGTGCTCCATTTTGCAGGCAGATCGCCGACAGGATCAACATCAAACTTGTCTTCAAAAATTACATTGTGCCCAGGCATGAAATCAAATGTCTGAGCACACAAATGACAGGATGTAATAAACAGGATTAAACCCGATGTAAATATCTTCTTCATTTGTTTTAAAATTTTGAATAAAACTATTCTGAAGAAGTGCCGTGGTCAACTACATCATCATGTAGCAGGGCCGATCTCCGTTGAAGATAAACATAGGCAAAGTCACACAAGCTTATCCTTTATAGCTTTGGAAACTGCTTCCGTTGCTGAATGCACGTGGAGTTTATCGTAGATATTCTTGATATGAAATCGGACTGTATCAATACTTATTTTTAATTCAGCAGCGATCATTTTGTAGCTATAGCCATTTACCAAAAACTGAAGTATCGCTGTTTCTTTTGATGAAAGATTGCTTTTTTCCTGTTCTGCTGTTTTAGCCTGCGGCACCATCGTCAACACTTTTCTGGCTACTGAGCCCGTCATTGGCGCCCCGCCGGCCAGTACCATGCGAATAGCTGAAGGAATTTCCCCGGTGGCATATCTTTTTAAAATATAACCAGAGGCGCCGGCGCAAATGGCATTGAATATATTTTCATTGTCATCAAATACAGTCAGCATGATCACCGGCAGTTTTTCATTGATCGTCCGTATTGCTTTCACTGCTTCTACGCCATTCACCACTGGCATATCAATATCCATCAGCACTACATCCGGTTTCATTTCCTTAATATCTGTTACTACTGTTTCAGCATTAGGCATCAAAGCCAAAAGTTCGAGCCCATTGCCTTCAGTAATTAATTCTTTCATGCTTTCACGAAGCACTTCATTATCGTCATATATCAAAACCTTAACCGCCATTACCTGAAATTATTTAAATATAAAAACAGTTTTACTACATGATCATGTAGCAGGGATTGTCAGCGTAATTGACGATCCTTTTGCAGCTTCTGATTGAATATCAAGGCTGCCATTTAATAATGAGGCTCTTGCTCTCATATTCTTCAATCCGCTGGAAGAAGTTTGTTTATCAGCAATAAATCCCTTGCCATTGTCTTTTATCTCCATTTGCAGATCACTGTTTTTCTTTTCAAGCCTTATCATCACTTCAGAAGCACCCGCATGTTTTGCAATATTGTTTATCGCTTCTTTAAATACAAGAAAAAAATCACGGCGTTGGTTCATATCAAGTGTTTTACTTAGCACCTGCTGGTCTATTTTGATATCGGTATAAATATTTTTCGATTCAAGTGTTTGCGCTACGTATTCCCGCATACGTATCACCATATTTTCTATTTTATCGTTTTCCGGTTTCACTGCCCAAACAATATCACTGATGCCCTGCTGTACTACAGCCGATTGTTCTGTGATTTTTTGCAAAAACGAAGAAGCTTTTAGCTGATCTTTATGTAAATTCTTTTCGGATACTTCTGATAAAATTTTTATACTGGTTAAAGTTGATCCTATTTCATCATGCAGATCTTTAGCAATATTGCTTCTTACAGCAAGCAAAACTTCCTGCTCCTTTATTTTTCTTCTTAGCTGGTACCTGTTAAACATAAAATAAGCCAGCAATCCCAGAAACACTGCGCCTCCCAGTAGGAGATTGCGGACAAGATTAGAATTTCTCAACTGCTTTTGCTGCAAAAGCTTTTCCTTTTCGGCAAGCAAAAGTTGCTGTTCATTATTTTTTGCAAGCAGTATTTGTTTTTTCAGCTCTTCATCCTGCTGTTTTATTTTAAGCTCCTGCAGCTCTTTTGAATTGGAGAGCAGCTCGATCTCACTTTCTTTTTTTTGCGCTTCAAGTATATTGCCTGCAATCAGTGCTTTTTGCTTTTCAATCTGCAATTCCTTTATTCGTTCTGAAGTATTCAATCTTGCAATTTCATTATCTTTCTTCTCTGTTTCGTAGTGAGTTTGTATATCGGCTATTTTAGCATTGGTTTCTGCATTGAAAATACTATCACGGTATAGAATATACTTCTTGTAATTCTCATAAGCATTATAAAAATCTTTGTATTCCTTGTAAAAGATGGTTTTATGCAAATAGATATCCCGCAGGTTATATTTGTTGTTGATTCGTGTTGACAAATCAAACGCTTTCTGATGATAAGCCAAAGCTCCTGATGAATCTCCTACAGCTTTGGAAAGAATAGCTGCAGCAATATAGCGGCGTGACAGCATATCATTATTTCCGTTTTGCTGCAGGATGTTGATTGCTTTTTTCTCATAGTCCAGCGCCTCTGTATTTTTTTTCTGCCTGTTCAATAAAAGCGACATACTGATATAACTCTGGGCCATTCTTGCATCGAGGCCGCTTGCTTCTGCATATTTCAGCCCCTGTTGTTGATACCTTATAGCCTGATCCACCGAATCAAGACCCAGGTACATTTGGGAAATATTATTATAGCTGATAGATAAAGCTGATTTATCATCAAGTTTCTCCCGAATGCCGATAGCCATCTTAGCATATCGGATAGCTTCCTTTCTGTTACCTAAATCAAGGTAATTGACAGAAAGATTGTTCAGTGTTTGTGCAAGTCCGGGGGCGTCTCCTGTTTTTTCATAAATATTAATCGCCTTTAAATTCCAGGCCACGGATTTGTCCAATTCTCCATTCATTCCATGCAGATAACCGATATCATTATAAACCGTGGCAGTAAAACCGGATTGATCTTTCTCAAATTTTGTAACAAGAGATTTATCAAAAAAATTTAAAGCTACAGGATAATTATTATTGCTCATAAAATAAACGCCTAACTGGTAATAAGCAAGAGCTGTCAAAAAATCATCCTTTAACTGCAGTCCTATTTTCAATGCTGTTGAATCATAATGCCCAAGATTTTTAAAATCAGATTTCCGGTAAAAAATATCGGCGATCTTTAATAAAGCAAATCCTTCCCCTCTTTTCATTTTCTTTGACCTGCTTATTTGTAAAGCAGCATTAGCTGTCTCCATAGCCGAATCGTAGTTTGTACTAAGAGTCAACTCATCCGCTTTGTCAAGCAAAGAAAAAATAGCAAAAGAATCCTTAGGAGAATATGCTTCCTGAGAATATAGTGAACAAAAGGCTAGTTGAAAAATTGCAATGCAGACGGGAACTTTCGTAAATAGTTTTGGCGTCATAGCAGCATTATTTCATATTGAAATTACAATTAATTCCTGACGTCAAAAGCAGGTTAACTTTGCCGGATGACTGGAACTCATACTATAATACTTTTTGATGGTGTATGCAATTACTGCAATGCCATGATAAATTTCGCAATTAGGAATGATAAGAAAGCCCTGCTGAAGTTTGCTCCGCTGCAATCAGATACAGGTCGAAGATTGAAAGAGCAATACAAAGTATTTCCTGATGCAGATAGTATGATCTTTATTGAAAACAATAAAGCTTATACTTATTCAGATGCAGCCGTCCGCATCGCAAAACATCTAGACTGGCCTGCAAAAATGTTTTATGGATTTATTATCGTTCCAAAATTTATTCGTGAACCCATTTATAAATGGGTTGCAAAGAATCGTTACAAATGGTTTGGTAAAAAAGAGGAATGCATGATTCCGGCCCCCGACGTAAAAGCAAGGTTTTTATCGTAAGCCTATTGCATATTCTCTATTGCTTGTTGCCAATTGACTTTTTCTTCAACACAATCTTCGACTGGCTGAATTTATATCCTGCTTCAAGAAAAGCAATGTAGTTGGGCCATGTTTCTTTTTTGTCGAAATTCTTTTTATAAATTTTCTTCGTATTGATCAGCAGTTTATCGCCTTCCAGCTTTGCAGCAGAAATAAATGAGCCGCTTTCGTTATCTACATTAATATTCAGATCCTGCAGACCATCGGCCGTATATCCTTCCGGTAAGTTGATGATAAGATTGTTTTCAATTGTTCTTGCATAAGGCAGCCAGATATCTGACTTGCGGCTTGCAAGCTCCGAAGATTCTAATTTTATCTGTCCGCCGATCATTTTTCCCGCTTCAAACAAATAATTTTTTCCGGCTTTACTCAATAGTTTCTTTAATGAAAATTTTTCTTTGTACTCCAGTGTAGCGGTATCACCAAAGCGGCCATCTTTGACCAGCTCAAACTCATCATATTTTTCAGCATCAAATTCTTCTTTCAGCCATTTTTCAAAGATTTCTTTTCTTTCTTTTATATGCTCTTCTTTGTCCGGGTTTTCATATTTCGTGGCATCAGCCGCTGATGCTATATTATCTTTCTTTTTGCTTTTTGGTTCTGCATAATATTTTGCAAAATCATAAGCCAGGTAACTGCGGTCTAAATTAGCAGCTCCAATTTTAGAAGCTTTGCCATTTCCGAGATAGGTACTCGTACGTTCAACGCTAACAATATCCATTGCATCATTGAACTGTATGGAGTAGTCTTGTTTTTCCACATTATCAGTATGCTTGCTCGCAGGCACTGTAGTTCTGAAATACCTGTCGGGCTCATCATAACCGATGCTGTAACCCTCGGTTCCTTCGAGATAAGAATAAGGTGTGCCGAATGCATCAAAGTTGTTGAACGCTTCGAGATAATAATATTTGTTTTTTATTTTAACACGCAGCGCAAAATCAAGCTCTTCCATAAAAATAGCATCACGCCATGATCCTAATTTTCTCGGCACATACACCTGCAGTTCCGCAGGTATTTGCTGTGCCGCTAAAGCCATTCGCAAGGCAGTAGCAAATGTTACACTGTTGATCCTTATTTCATCTTCTCTTTCTTCTTTTCGCTGTTCATCTTTCTGTTCCTGTGCTTTTACTTTTTTATAAAGCTTTTTTCCTGTCATGTATTTTGCCAGTTCTGAATGAACAGGGCCTTTATAATACATTTCCAAAAAAACTTTACGCAGGCAATAATAAGCTTCACGGATGATCTCATCATTATTCTTTAAAGCACCTTCCGCCTTTTTCTTAACGATATACTCCGTAGTGTACCCTACCAAACTGTTTACGGTTGGCGTTACATACATGGCAGCTCCGGCATAATACCTGTAAACAGTTTGCGGATCAAGACCTGCACGGTCAACTGTAGCTTCACCAAGGCCTTTTGATTCCGGATCATTATCTGCGAGCAACACTACACGAAACTTAACAGATGGTGTATTTCTGAATTCATAGTTCCATCTTTCATCACTTGATTTCTCACGGTTTTTATCCATAAAATAATAAGACAAATAAGATTCTTTATCTCCATACACCGAAGCTTTGTTGTCAAACTTCAATGCAGGGGCTCCGTTGTAGTTCCTGTATTTTACCTTCATCCCATTTGCCATCGTAAAACGGTATTGCTGATATATAGTCGGATATGAATTAGCCAATGAAAAAATAAAAGGAGTAAACTGCAGGCCGTCTGCTTTCATATCCCAGTTGATAGTAGAACGAACGGTATAATCAATAATATCACCTACTTCAAGATTGGGAATGGCAAGCTTCATCTTGCGGATATTCATTTTATAAAAGATGGGGCGATAAATATCCGGAACCTCGTTTTCTTCTTCAATGGCTGCAGACATATCAATCTCTTCTTCTTTTCCATTTGCCTTTATGATCTTGTATGCTGCATTGCCATCCTTTCCCATAGTAACATAATAGAAAGTCGAAAACTTTTCCAACGCATTTTTATCCTGCAGCTTGATGCGCTTGTGCACATATTCTTTAATTCTTACCATAGAGGCCGTATTACGGCTATAGCCGGCACGGGTAAAAAGATATTCTGTTCGCTGACCAATTATAACAGCACTTTCGTTTTTCCAGTTGTCAGGCACTTGCGTTACTTTGAATTCATCTTCAATGTTGACGCCAAGTTCAGGCGCCTGCGCTATTACCGCTCCTGCAAAACAAACAGCGATCCATACAAATAAAAATCTTTTCATACCGATTATTTTTATTGATGCTTATTTAACCAGCACTACCTGGTCGTTGTAAAATTTATTGATGTCCTTAATAAATGAATTCCATTCTCCAAAGTTGGTTTTATGCAGAATTGGCTTATTAATTATGATCGTTTTGGTATAGACTATGCTTTTACCTTTGTTGACGAAACTTCCTTCAAAAGAATATTCTGAAGTTGATTTTTTAAATGATCCAGGTAAATAATCCACTTTATATCCGTCAGGAATTAGCAATTCAGTTTGCGAGGTGAGATAATATTTCTGGCGAAATGCATAATCGTTTTTTCTTTCGTCATCAAATTCCATTGATGAAAAATCTTTGTCCCAATCCATCACTACGTAAAGTTCATTACCTGTTTTGGTAACCTGGTTGTTTGCAGTAAAATCAAAGTTGACCAGCAGTGCTTTTTGCCTGTTATTAAAATCAGGTTCTTTTATATTGCTTACTTCTATGTTATCATTGCTCTTTTTTAAAAAAGCAGATAACGCATCTTTTTTATTTTCATTGCGAATGGAAGAATATACTCTCTGCAGCATTATCTTCGATTCTCCATTGTATTCCACCGCCATGTTTCCTTTCAGGCTGCTTTCTGCAATGCTCATCTTTGTTACTGATTTTACTTTGTTGCGGTCGGCGGCAAAGTCAGGAATCTTGTCAATAATATATTTTTCGCCGTCTTCTATCAGCACCTGTTTGCCCTGTATGCGCTGCGCATAATCGTTAAGAGCAATATAATCTTCAGTGCCATCCAGGAAATATCTTTTACCATTCAAAATAACGGTACAAATCATGTGATTGTCTACGGCAAGAGAAGGCAATGTATAATCATAAGGAAGATCTGATGTGCCGATCCAGGTGAGCCGTGCATCATAGCCTGCCAACTTCAGCATTTCTTTTAAGAGATTGGCTTTCCCTTTACAATCACCATACTTTTTACTCAATACATTTTGTGCAGCATCGGGTTTAAAGCCCATAATGCCATCTTCAAACGCTATATAACGGATATTATCCTGCACCCAGTAAAAAATAGCTTCAATCTTTTCGATATCCGTTTTTTTGCTGGCAGTAAGAGAAAATGTTTTTTCTTTTAAAGCCGATGGTTCATTTCCAATAGAAGAACAAACACTATGATACCAGCCATAAAGATCTTTCACGGATTCAAACAAAGCTTTTCGCTGCCCATTTTCAGTAAATGCTTTATTAACGCAAATAATATGCGGGTAGCTTATCGAATGATGCGGCGAAGAAGATTCCCGGTGAAAGCCGGCCACATTTTTCATAGAGTAAGTAATGCGGGTAATTTCATTTTCCTTAACTGTTGTTTTTTCAATTCCTGTTTTGGAAAAATTAAATTCTCTAAGGTCTGTTTCGAGCCAGGCAGGAATGCGGAACTCAATTATTTTTTCAACAGCCGGCATGGCATTATGAAAATATAAAGAAGTAAGGAATTTGACATCCCTGAAATTATTTTGATAAGAAAAAGAAATGGCCTTCCCCTTTTCCTCCATGGGAAATTTAATAGAACAAACTTTTGAATCGCTGTGAAAAATATCTTCCTGTTGGTAGGATCCGCAAAGTTTTTGTAATACAATTTCCTTTCCCTTTGCATTGATGACTTTTATATTGTCAATTGATATTTCATCGTTATAAAAAAGGGCGTCGCCATACTTTTGAAAATCTTTGACCGGCACTAATATTATTTCCGTATTGATGGTTGCTTTTACTTTAGCAGCACCGGGTTTGGGATCAGTATTCAATGTAAAAGAAACGATCTCCTTATGCGAATAGGCAATAAAGTCTTCTTTGGGAAACTGTGTTTTCCAGCTATTGAGATTAGCAGTAAAATCTGTTTGGGAAAAGGCATTCGCAGCACAAAAGATAAAAGCTGCAAGAAGCCATAGGTGACGAATGGTGGCGATCATGTGGTGGCAGTAGTTTTCTGCAGGTAAAATACAGTTTTTACATTGAATTTTCCTATAACGGAATTAATTTATACGGACATTAGTAGCATTCAATATTGTAGAAAAAAATTATGGCCTCTGGAAACTTTAAACTATAAATTCACCTCTCATATAAAACACGCAGCTTCCACCCATCACAACCCTATCGCCATTTTGCTCACAATAGATGTCGCCACCACGATTTGACAATTGTTTTGCATTCATGACTTTTTTCCCCAGCTTTTCACTCCAAAAAGGAATAAGCTGCGAATGAGCAGAACCGGTAACAGGATCTTCATCTATACCTGCAGAGGGGGCAAAGAAACGGGAGACGAAATCGCATGTGTCAGACACCTTTGAAGTGTCAGACACCTTTGAGGTGTCAGACACTTTTCCCGGAGCGGTAATGATCACTTTCTCTCCGGTCTTTTTCAATGCAGTAAAATCAGGTTTTGCATTGAGCACATCTTCCTCATTGTTTAGCTCTATCAGCAAATCACGGTAGCGGTATGCCCCTACTATTTCATTTACTCCCAATATTTCTTTTAATCCTTCCGGATACTCATTGATCTTTTCTGGTTTCCAGCTTGGGAAATCCATGTGTCCTTTAAAATCTCCTTTTTTTGTTTCATTGCGAACTGTTAAGAATCCGCTTTTGGAATCAAACACTACTTTCTTTTTCTTTTCTTTTAATATCTCAAAAACAACATAAGCAGAAGTCAGTGTAGCATGACCGCAAAGATTGATCTCAAGTGCAGGGGTAAACCAACGAATATCAAAATCGACTCCTTTCTTTTTTGAAGGAACGAAGAAAACGGTTTCTGCCAGGTTGTTTTCCATTGCCAGTTGTTGCATCAGTTCATCGGGTAGCCATTTCTTTAATGGCACTACTGCTGCAGGATTGCCGCCAAATAATTTATCAGTAAACGCATCTACCTGGTAAAGTTTGAGCTTCATTTTATTTTATTTGAATCTTTTTGAGAATAAAAAATTGGTAATGATAATTTGTAACAAAAAGCAAGCACCCGGATGGTAAAGATAGCGATGATACAAATGATCCTTGATATGTTATGATCCATTCTAAAATATTCAAACAGGAAATATAACAATCCCCCGGCAATGCAAGCCATCGCATAAATTTCTTTTCTGAAAAGCAAAGGAACATTATTCAGCAAAACATCTCTTATTACTCCGCCAAAACAGGCAGTAATGGTGCCGAGAGCAATACAAATGCCGGGACTAAAATCTTTTTCGATACCCAATTCAAGTCCAATAATGGTAAATAATCCAAGACCCAAGGCATCAAAGAGAAATAATGTAGTAGTAAACTGTTTCAGGTAACGACTGAAGAACATGGCAGCAATAGCTGAAACAAAAATTACAATGGTTGCTGTTTCATTTCTAAGCCAACTAACCGGCAGGTTGCCGATCAAAATATCACGTAATGTTCCGCCGCCAATCGCAGTAACAAAAGACAAAACCAAAACACCAAACGGATCCAAACGTTTTTCCATTGCAGAAAAAGCACCCGCTACAGCAAAAGAGAATGTCCCAAGAATATCAATGATGTAAAGAAAATTTGTAGGCATTTGCTCTTAAAAATAAAAAATCCCGTTTCAACGGGATAAATATTGAGTTGTTTATAGCGAGTATTCCTTGATTTCTTATCTAATCCAATCAATCCCGAAAATCTTAGTCTTTATTCAGCCATCATCTCTTTAATCACCGCTTCAATCTCTTCAGCATTGGGTTTGCTGAAATAATCTCCATCACTGCCATAAGCGGGGCGATGAGCTTTACCGGTAATGGTTCTTGGCGCAACATCAAGATATTTATAGCCGCCTTGTTCTTCCATTACTTTATTGAACATATAAGCAGCGGCGCCGCCAGGCACATCTTCATCAATGAAAACAATACGGTTTGTTTTCTTTAGCGACTCTATAATGCTATGATGAACATCAAAAGGAAGTAAAGTTTGTACGTCAATGATCTCACAACTGATACCAAAAGTCTCCAGTGAATTAGTTGCATCCTGGATAATGCGAAGAGTAGAACCATACGATACAATCGTAACATCGGTTCCTTCTTTAATAATTTCAGGAATGCCCAATGGCACCGTCATATCCTGCAAATTGGCCGGCAATTTTTCTTTTAACCGGTAGCCATTCAAACATTCAATGATGATAGCAGGGTCATTTCCTTTCAACAAAGTATTATACATACCTGCAGCCTGCACCATATTTCTTGGCACACATACATACAAGCCACGCAATGAGTTTATGATCATCCCCATTGGTGATCCGCTATGCCAAATACCTTCGAGCCTATGACCTCTAGATCTTACAATCATAGGGCAACTTTGCTGACCCACGGTTCTGTAATGCAACGAAGCCACATCATCGCTCAATGGCTGTAACCCATAAAGTAAATAATCGAGATACTGTATTTCAGCTATTGGTCTTAATCCACGAAGAGCCAGGCCAATCCCCTGCCCCATAATGGTTAGTTCCCTGATGCCCGTGTCTGCAATACGCTGATCACCATATTTTGCCTGCAAGCCACTGAATCCCTGGTTCACATCGCCGATTTGTCCAAGGTCTTCACCAAAAGCAATCACTTTTTGATTAGTTGCAAACAACTGGTCAAAATACCTGTTCAATACTTCATAGCCATTGATCAGAGGAGAACCCTCATCATATACAGGCTTTACTTCTTTTACATTCAATGCGCTTTTTACACCTTCATTATACAAATGAGAATTGTATAACTTTTTATTCTCTTCAATAAGATCTTTATAATAATCCCTGATCCAGAATGCCGCATCATCATTACCTGCAATGCTAATTGCATCATACAATGCTTTCATCACATCACGACGCATTGGCTCCCTATTGATAGTAAGGCTTGTTGTGATCCTTCGCAATGCATCTGTATGCTGCGGCATTTTGCCTGATATGTTATTGATCAGTTCAACAGATTTATTAACCCGCTCTTTTATTGGCGTCAAATAATTTTGCCATGCCCTGTCCCTGCTTTCTTTTACTTCTTTTTTCGCTTGTCTTTCTATTTCATCTATTTCGTCTGCATCACTCAACGCATTTTCAATGATCCATTCCCGCATTTTTTTCAAACCATCCCATTCACGTTCCCATGCCAGTCGCTCCTGGCTTTTGTATCGCTCATGACTGCCTGACGTAGAATGTCCCTGCGGTTGTGTTATTTCATCAACATGAAAAAGCACCGGCGTATGCGTCTCTCTTGCCAGGCGAATGCCCTCATCAAACACTTCGCACATGCCGGCATAATCCCAGCCTTTTACTTGGTAAATATTGAGGCCGTTTGTTCCTTCTTCTTTTTGCATGCCCGACATCGCATCGGAAATAGAACCCTTAGTGGTCTGGTGTTTTTTCGGCACAGAAATACCATAGCCATCATCCCACACAAATACAGCAAGCGGTATTTGCAATACACCTGCAGCATTCATTGTTTCCCAAAAATGTCCTTCAGAAGTAGAGGCATCGCCGATGGTAGTAAAACACACTTCATTACCATTATCAGACAAGCCACTAAACTGTTTCAGTTCTTTTACATTGCGAAAGAGTTTGGATGCCATTGCCAGGCCAACAGAACGGGGCATTTGGGCAGCAGTTGGCGCCATATCGCTGGCAATGTTTATCATATTTGCCAGGTCACGCCACTCTCCTTTTTCATCTGTAAGCGGAGTGCAAAAATGAGATACCATTTGCCGGCCGCCATTATTAGGATCATTATTAATATCAGGGTCGGCATATAACTGAGCAAAAAATTGTTCTACCGTAGCATGGCCGATAGCAAACATAAAGGTCTGATCACGGTAATAACCATTCCTAAAATCGCCCTTCTTAAAAAATTTGGCCATAGCTACCTGGGCCACTTCTTTACCATCGCCAAAAATGCCAAATTTGGCCTTACCCGTCAACACCTCTTTCCGGCCTAACAGGCTGGCTTCCCTGCTGATACAGGCAATACGATAATCGCTTAATACCTCGTCTCTGAAACTGTCAAATGATAATTTGGTATCGGCTGCCATCGTATATGGAGTTGTTTGATCCATGCGACAAAAATAAGGGAGATTGCGCCCTTTCAATTTTTTTTAATAAATAGGTTTTAAAGGCTGCAACCTATGCTTGAAATCTTCCATCTTTTCATGTAAATTTGAAAATTCACAAACCATGTGGCTCAATCAAAACCAAAAAACAACGCACATGAAAAAAATACCGGCCCTTATTATTCTCCTCGCCAGTTTCTTTTTTGCAGGAGCTCAAACCACTACACCGGCTGAAGATAATCTCAAACTTAAGGAAACAGAACATGATTTTGGCAAAATTCCGCAGGGAAAGCCAATCTATTACAACTTTGAGATCGTTAATACCGGCAAAGAATCTCTTAAACTGGATGATGTACATGCCAGTTGCGGATGCACCACTCCTGAATGGAGCCGTGAACCAATAGCCGCTGGAGAAACAGCCACTATTAAAGTAGGTTACAACGCCGCTGCTGAAGGCCCCTTCACCAAAAACATCACCATTACTTATAATTCCAATCAAACAAAACAATTGATCATAAAAGGCACTGTGTGGAAAGCTCCTGAAGGTTCTGCGCCTGCCAATGCATCAGTACAATTTTTAAAAAAGCAAACCCTTTAAAATTATAGACAATGAAGAAGATCTTCCTTTTTGCCTCTGCGCTTGTATTCAGCGTTGCAGTAATGGCACAATCACAGGTAAAAGCTGACGACATAGCAAAGTTTAATACTGAAAAACATGATTTCGGTAAAATAAAACAAGGCGTGCCTGTTACTTACAATTTTGAATTTAAAAACATCAGTGACAAACCTCTTGTAGTAGAAAACGCTTCTGCAAGCTGCGGATGCACAGTGCCTGAAAAACCTGAAAAACCCATCGCACCGGGTGAAACGGGTAAAATAAAAGTGCAGTTCAATGCCGCTGCAACCGCTCCTTTCAACAAGGATGTCTATATCAAATTTGCCGGTGTAGATCAGCAGAAAATCTTGCATATCAGCGGTGAAGTAGTAGCAGCTACTGATAACTCTGATGCCGCAAAAAAGACTAAACAATAAACTGAAATAATTTTTTTCATTTTCAAAATCCCTTCAATTACGAAGGGATTTTGCTTTATTGGTGAGATGAGATTTAAAAACTATTTACAGAACTTAGCCGATAAATTTTTGAAACCGGTTTTGACTTATTGAACTGAATTAAATTAATGATGAGGTCGTAAACTGATGCCATGAAAACGGGACGTACAAGTGAGTGACACAACTGACGATGCCATGAAAAATATGTCGCTGGTCTCAAAAAAAATAAACTAACTCTTGTGAAAGAACAATTAATTGATACCTGGCATATTCATCACCGCATGAACATTCTGCTCATCAACAACACCACTGATGCTGGTATGCAAAAAACATTATCGCAAAAAGGCGGAAGAACTATTTTTCAACAATGGATACATATTCACAATGTGCGGATGCAATGGCTGGAGATAACGTCTAAAGATATTTTTGCAAAATGCACAGTGCTGGATAAAGCCATGTCTTTTAACAGAAACCTTTTAATAAAAAATTTAGATGCGTCTGCTGAAGGTTTGACGCAATTGACCGGCAATAGCTGGGATAATGATGGTAAAGTGAAAGGTTTTAAAAAAGGGATCATTCCTTTGATTGGCTATTTTATTTCGCATGAATCACATCACCGCGGAAACATATTGATTACTCTCAAACAATGCGGTGAAAAACTTCCGGATGCATTAAAATGGGGACTGTGGGAATGGGGAAAATAAACCCACATCTGCTTCTTTTGTGACATCGCATTTCCTCTGCTTTTCTTGATTTTTTCAATTTTCAGCGCCCCGTTGTAAACTTTCACTTTTTCAATACCGTGATTTTCAGGCAAGCAAATAATGTTTTCCGATTCCGGCATGACTTTTTAATAGTTTGTGAAAAAGCCATTATGAGTGCTAACGAAACCTTGCCCTTGCAAGCTTACCATTTTGAAGTCAGCAGAGAATCTTTTACAGGCAACCGTTATCCCAGCCGCTTAAAGAAAGAAAATGAGGAATCAGCAGACAGTTATCTGAAGACCATTGCGGAAATAGATGCAGAGTTTGAATCCGTAGCTATTACGACAGAACCATTAAGAAATGAATTGGAACTACAGGATGAAACTTTTAAGGACGGATACAATCGTACAGTGAGTCCCAGTACCCTTGATCACGGCTTTATGGAAGAGAATTATTAGTTTTTATCGCGTTAGCTATGAAAATTGATAAAACAGGGGCAGTTATTTAATTGCCCCGTTCTTATTTGAAGCATTCACTATTTATCTGCTTTCATATATTTATTAAACACCACAGATTGCTGAATGAGTTTGATAATCTCAGCCTGGAATTCTTCATTTTGCTTTGCAGGACCGTTTTGAGAAGAAAAATAAATGGTGAAAAATTTATTGTTTCTGAAATTGAAATCGGGATCAGTTACATCTTTTGATGAAATAATGACAGCAAGTAATTTTGATTTTGTTTTTATTTCATCATCACCCGTGGTTCCTGTTTTGGCATAATAAAAATACGGTGAGCCATCCTTCAGCATCGTTCCCAATCTTGCAGCAGTGCCTGTAAACAAAGCTTCTTTCATTCCCTTAAAAACACTTTCACGAATGAGGTTCAGATAACTGTTATACAAAATACTATTGTCAACCTGGAAGGGAGAAAATTCATTAGCTGCAGTAGCGTAAGGATTTAACGTTAATGTATAATTTCTGCTTTGACTAATGAGCCTGCCATAAGCTTCCAGCATTTTTGTTGGCGGTATCATTACCTGGCTGCTGCCTTTTACATGACCGCGAAAACAACTTGTAAACAGGTCATACGGTATACGATGATCTACCTGCTCACCACGCTGATCAAAAAGAGAATACTCCGGCAAAATAAATCCTGATTTATTTTTTGCATTCAAAAAAAGCGATGAGTCATAAGCTGATCGAAACATATCAAAACTTTTTTCTTCATCATGAATACAGATACCATAGTTATTATACAAACCAATTGCAGTAAAAGAACTATCCGTTCCGAAATCAGCTTTGCGGTTTAAATAACCTGGCCAGTTTTCAAAACCATTTAACCAATATTGTTTTCCTGTGTAGGTGAAATAGGGCCAGTGCAAACCATTGCCCGGGTTTTTTTGAGCAAAAAACTTTGAAAGCAATAATGACGGATCTTGTTTTGGATAAGAGCCTAACAGAAGAACATTAGAGTGATAATAGTTATCCGAGTATTTCAAATAATCAACTACATTACTTATTCTGCCATTATTCTTTTCAAAATCATATTCAGGAACTTTTTCGCCGCCAAAGTAATGTTGCTTCTCTAAAAATCCTTCTGCAGCAAATGCATCCCAGTTCCAGTTTAGTTGTGAAGCAATGGCAGAAAAAACAATTGGTTTTAGTGTTGATCCGGGGCCGGGGTTTAAACGCAGCAAATTGATATTGCCGATTTGTTTTCTTAACAATGATTGTGATACAAACCCATTTTCACCGGCGATCAGTTTTTGAAAAGCGGTTTTATCATTGGGATCAGGACGCTTTATCTCTTTTATAAAATCAGTCAATGCAATCACACGGCCATTACCATCAGCAATGCAAATACCATACTCAGCTCCTTTTTTATATGCAGTGTCTTTCGACATCATTGTTTCAATCTTTGCCGACAATGAATCCATCAATTCAAAATCAAGCGATACAAAGGCATTTTGTTTTCGAAGGCCTGCAGCAGTATAATCAGATGAAACAGCTTCAGCAAAATTTCTTGCCCAGTTAAACCGATCTTCCATTGGGTAAACATAATAGCGGCTGCCATTCACATAATAGTTTCCCATAAAAACATCAGGTTCTGTAGTCAATACCTGTTCTGTTCCTGTTGCAGGATCACTGATAGTTAAATGACAGGGGTTTTCAATTTTTAAACTATCATTTGGCTTAAAAGAAATATTGCCGTTGTTAAATGTTATATCTAAAATGAAACCTGATTTATTAAACAGATAAAGCTCACGATAAATATTCTCTTTTTCTGCAGACCGGAATGAAAGCTTTAATTGTTTATTGATAAACAAATCAGGGTCATTAGTAAAATTGCTGATACGATGAGTAATGAATGAACCATTTGATTCATTCCATAAAGCAATATTGTAAACAGTGCTATCTCCAAATACATTTCCCTGCCACGATTGCTGCAAATGTGGTGGCGGGTCCACTCTGAAATAATTTTCATTTACTGCCAACTGCGGAGAACCGGAATACAAATCAAGATAAAGCATGCGTCGCTGATCGAGATGTCTTGAAAAACCCGACCGTGCATAGGCATTGATCTCATTGGAAAAAAATTTATTATCATCATTCATAAAACCGGACGCAATCATCTTTCGCAATGAATCACTGAATAGCTGATCTTTTTTACTTACAGTTAATCGTCTTGTTGTTTTACTTGTATCAAAATAATCGAAAACGGGCTGCAGGTGAAGCTGAACATAAGAATCCATTTCTTTCAACAAGTCTTGTACTGCAAACTCTTTGTTTTTATTGAATACCGGTTTTACAAAAAACAATAAAACAAAAAGGAAAGAAAACATCATCATCCAGGGCAGGGCTTTTTTCCTGTTGGCATAACGTTGCTGCTGTATTCCTTTAAAAATTAAAATCACAGCTAAAATAAGAATCAAAGGGAAGAGAACAGATTGCTTGCTTAATATGCTGCCAAAAGGAAGATCTTGTCCAAAGAAAATATAACGGCCTGTTGCAGCCAGTATAACCAATAACGCAGTAACCAACAGATAATTGAATACAGTAAAACCTGTCACTGTATTGGGGTAATGTATATTAGTTCGATTAGTAAAATCAGGATACAACTTGTAAAATGTGGCCATCATCATAGCAGGCAATACCAAAAGCAACACATAAAGTAATACCGAACTTTTTCCGTGTTCCGCTATTAAATAACGGCTTGTAACAAGATCAGTCGCCTGTGCATTGTATTTGGCGCCTTTGTTTTGGGGTGCATGTGGCAGCAAATTAAATCCTGCTGATTGCACCAGTGGATTATTTTCTTGATGAATAAACGTATTGATGAACCATTGGTTTTGCGCTGCACGAATCACCGGCTCGTAAGTTTTTCCTTCTTCATAAGCGGCAGTAATCGCTTTATCAACCGGCACAGTTAATACATCTATCCTGTATTTGGTCATCGCTGCCTTGTCCAATATCCGTTCTTTTGGAAAAAAGAAAAATGCAGCAAGAAACAAAACAACTGCCGCAGCAATGCCCGTCACTATTTTTTTGAGTGAAGAAATATGCGACAGAAGCCGAGCGATCAACCGGGCGATGGCAATGGCAAATAATCCATAAGCAACCGTGTACATTACAGGTGGTATGTTTAACAAAGCACTGAACAGGTAAGGTGCAAATAATAAATTGAGCACAAAGAGCAACAAATAACCAATACCTGCAACTCCAAAGATGAAAGCATTTCTTTTACTGCCTGCCGAAAGACCGGCAATACTATAATTAATACATAGGAATGCTTCATTAAAAAGTAAAAAATTAAGAAAGACGATTGCAAAACCAATATCAATAAAAACAAATAAAACCAACAACGTTGCTGACAACAGGATTTTTACCGGATTGCTAAAAATAAAATCAGCAATATTACCGCTGCTTATTTGCCACCAGCTCTCATTTTCTGATACTACCAGTGGAGAATGCTTGTAAGAAAAATATAAATAAGCAAAGTAGAGAAGTGTGGATCCGATAGCGAGGCGACGACAAATTCCGGGATCAAAATGATTCAGACCAGCTATTAGTCCTGCGAAAAAAAGTAACCCGATCCACGAAGCAAAGAACCAGCTCCTTTTGGTAAATAGCTGTTTAATAGAAAAACCAACCGGCAAAATAGAAAGTTTACTTACCCTAACTTTTGAAGAAGCTTCGTAATTATACACAGGTCTATTTAATAATCGTGCAATCCGTTTTCTTATGGCATGATAACTATATTGCAAAACAGGATAACCAAAGATCAGAGCAAGCGCCACCGTTGCAAAAACTATTACAGCAAAATTTGAAAAACTCAAAAGTTGTTGTTGTGAGGGAAGATCCATTCCTTCATACGGCGGAAAACTTTTATATCTCCAATACAACAGAAATCTTGTTGTGATCAACACCATTACAACACATGATAATAGTTGCCAGGCCAGGCTTTGATTGTCGTCACGTTTTATTACCGATGAAAAGAATATCAGTAAAAAAAATAAACCCAGGCTGCCAAATAATAGTGCCTGCCAAACATCGTCAGTAAGAATAAAACCAGCAAACTCCCAATCATAAGTATTGCGGATAGAAAAGACCCAATTGAAATCTGATGATAGGGCAGGCAGTAATATTTTTTCATCCTTTACTTCAACATAGTTTTTCAAATTATCCAGCATCAGCGCTTTTAATTTCAATGAATCATTTTTTGCAGCTTTCTGATAGGTAAGCAATAAAGGCGAGAAATCCGCAGTATGATCGTTGCTCACCTGTGAGAACAAAAATCCTTCTTTGAATACAGAAGGAACAGCGGTCATTTGCCGGTAATCACTCAGCAAAAATTTACTGACTTTATGTTTTGACCAGTCATTGCGGTTTTCTTCCGTCAATGGATAAGAAACAGGATAACGATTGAGCAATAAAAAACTATCTGTCCCGGTATATTTTACCTGGAACTGGTTTCGGTTATTATCCAAAAACCCAATACCCCATGCTATCCGGCTTTGGTCAGGAATGATTGTCGAAAACTGCAGGCTCGCCAGCAACAGATTTTTTTCATCATATTTCACTTTGTCAGCATACTGAAACAGTCTTCCGGAAAAAAAGAATTTTAATTCACCGCCTTTTCTTTTTGATACATCATCACGAAGCAGTAAAATATTTTTCAGGCATTGGCTAAGCTTTTCATTGTTATAATAAACAGAGCTGATAAAACTTTCGTCCGTCCTGAAAACGTTCCATACTGAACTTGCTTTTTTTATAACAGATTTATTGATAAAACTCTGCTCACCAACTTTCAGTTCAACCTCATTGTCTGGCTTTACTGTTATACTTACATTAATATTATTTGATTGAAAAGAAACAAGATGGTTTGCTGCAGGATAATTAACGGATACAATGCGGTAGCCTTTATCGCCTTCTAAATATAAAGGCTCTTCGGAATAAACAGAACTTACAATAATATCATTTCCTTTTTTAGCAAATGCAAACCTGTTAAATGAATTATTTTCATTACCCGATGTATCTGATTGTCCAAGCTCAATTTTTTTCATCACCTGGTATCCGTCATGCCTGATAAAATGATGATCAAGATTACTGAATGTCTGCAGCTTTAACGGAGCATGAATATTGATCCATAAAAAAGCAAAACAGACGGTGCTGATGATAAAAAAAACAAGAGGAAACCGGTTGCGTTGATAACGACCTCTTTCAAAATTCTGGTAATAGAAAAATCCATAGACAAGCAATGCAAGGATTGCAAGTATATATAAAAAAGAAAGGCTTGTAAAAAATTTTAGCATGGCAATCAGGACAGGTTAAGATTGGTTTCATCAAATACAGGATAAGAAAGTTGCTGAACATTACTTTTATCCAACACCATTCGAAGCACTAATGCCCTGCTGCCATGTTCTACATTTAGTTCTTTAAGCGATGCTTCATCTATATTACTTCCATTCTTTAAACTGCCAATTCGTTCTGCTATTTTTCCACCGATAGAAAGGTCATTGATGCGCAGGTAGAGATATTCGCTATACAGCAAAGCCAGCGAGATCAGCAGGTCAAGCATCTTTTCTCTTTCTTCAGGATTGATACGTGCAGGATTGTTTTTGTTTGCATCGGCAATAGCCAATACCGGTTTTAAGAAATGTTCATAAGCATACAGCGCAACAGACCGCTCTGTATCCAATAAACTTTTTACAATTTCTGTTTCTGATTTTTCTTTATGAAAACCAGGATAATTCCTGATCTTATAGACTTCCATCATTTGTTGCTTCACCGCTTCAAATTCAAGTTTGCTCTCAGCATACTCCTGTACCAGTTGTTCCAGTTCTTCATTCTCTTTCGAAGCTTTTTCCAATTCATTGGTTAGTGACTGAATCTTTCTTTCAAGCCCTGATATTGATACTTTATTTTTTGATTTGTTTGAACCGCCTTCCGCAGCATTCATGGAGAAAGCCGCTAACTCCATATTTTTAATTTGCCTGCTAAGAAGAAAAACTGTTTCATTGAACTTTTGCTGGCCTCTAAACAAAAGCCAAATCAGGAAAACAACGATACCCAACAATACAATAACAGACCATAACAAATACTCCGGTAACTTACTTTCTTCTTTTACTACCGGTTCTTGCAACATGGTTTTTGGCTGGTTGCTGTTGTGCAATTGAATCAACGAATCCAGTTCTGATTGTAACAGTACAGGGTTGCGATCACTTTTCTCCTGTATCGTTAGTGTATCAACGATCCGGATACCTCTTCTTCCAGTATCCTGCGCCGATACAGCAAGCGAAACAAGAAACAACAAAAAAATAATTATGTACTTCATGGCTATTGAATGCTTAAAATTGAAAAAATTGAAGAATGCCTGTTCCTCTTGGTGCAGGCTTTTCTTCCTGGTACTGCATTTCTTTTACCACATCGTTATATACAGTATTCACCGATGGTAACTCACCCTGGCAGGAAGGAAACATCGAAATAGCTTTCATATCCCTCACCGGTGAATAACCTTCAACCATTGATGTAAGAATGCTGTATAATGATCTTACATCTTTCACTTTCTGGTTTTCCATCAGCCGCAGATAAATATTGTCACGGGTGAAATAAATATCCACGGTTTTATTTTTAAATGCTTTCAGTACACTATGATTTCTTCTTACTACCGAAGTGTTATACAAAATATCATTTCCCGGTTCTACCTTAATGCCGCGATACAGGTACAAATTATTATTCAATACATCATTGTTGCGTGACAATCCTTCTTTTTTATCAATGGGCATGCCTGTAAAGTCGGTGATCTTATAAGCGCCGCTGAAGGCTCCATGTATCGCTACATTTTTATTATTCAATGATCGTCCTGGTTTGACGGTATTAATTTTTACGCCATTGCCTAAAAGATTTTTTAATCCAGCTACAAGTTTTGTCTGCAAGTCATCAAAATAAAAAGCTCTTCCGCTAAGCATCACTACTTTAATCCGTTTCTTAATATCCTTTGTTATCACATCTTTAATGCTTGCCATGATGCTGTACACAATACAATCAGTGGCTTTATTGATCAGACCTGTCACTTCTTCATCCCATCGAATACTTCTGTCTCTTAGAATGTTTTCTGCATATTGAAGCAGCATAGATTGATCTTTGTGTAAATTCCCGATCGTCCGCTCCGTGCTTTGCGATTGTTCTGCTATGCTTGCAAACTGTGTTAAACCCACCGGCACCATTATTTTATATTTCTTCTTTTGATTCTCGATCCATTGCAGAAAATTTAAAACATCAACTGTAAGATTTTGATCAATAATGTGACGGGTAATAAAGTCTTTTATGCTTACCTCATTGCTGCCAGGAATGGCCCGCAATACAAGTGTGAGAAAATCTTCTGCAAAACCATAAGACAAAACATTGCCGGCCCCGGCAAAGCCTGTTCTGAAAAAGCTTGAATAGTTTTCGTTATCATCTGCAATCAGCATTGAGATATCTGTAGTACCCTTACCGCAATCAATCACAAGCGCCATTTCACCATTGGATAGTGTAACATCAGAAGAATTTGTTTGCTGGTAGCCCATAAATGCAGCATCACTTTCCGAAATGGTTTCGTATTCAATATGTAATTTTTCATCGGCGATATGCAAAGAAGAAAGTAACGTATGTGTTTGGCTTCTCAATTCATTCAGCATTTCAAATACATCATGTTGTGTATAAATATTCGGGACAAGTAATGTAACGATGATGCCGCCATGCTGAAAGTCAGGCTTTGTGCTGATCATTAATCTCAAAATGCGGAGCAATATAGCGCTGATCAATTCTTTTTTATGTGATCGAATGCTGTAATCTTCCGTATGATTTTCTAAAACAAGCTGCAGGCTTTTCTCAATGCCCAGCTTCAGGTTGGGAATGATCTCATAATTATCACGGAAAGAAAGTTGGGTAGCTCCTACTTCCTGTCTTGTAATAAACAATCGCACTTCATCATTCAAGATATCATTGGTAAAATTGAAAGGAAATTGTTGCCTTTCTTCATGAGTCATTGCTTTTTTTACTGCATAAAATGTACGATATAATAAATGCTGTCCTTGTTCATTATTTAAAAAATCTTCTCTTCTCCAGTTCTTTGTTCTGTCTGTACGGCCCAGTTGACTGATCACATTTTCCAAAATATCATATTGAACAACCGATGACTGCGGCCCGCAGTTTCTGTATCCTACCTGGCTTGCTTCACTGCCAAAATCAATTACTACCCGCTGGCATTCCCTTGCTCTTACAACCGCAAATTGAAATTTGGCGGAGTAGGTTTCATTTTCTCCCAATTTCAACGTGACATAGATATAAAAAGGAGATTGCTCCACCCTGTGTTTGTAATAATTAAGCGATACTCTTTTCTGCTCATGAGAATAATCCAAACGCAAACCGGTTTCTTCATCATGCAAAGCCGTCACCAAAAAGTTGTTGGCTTTTGTTATCAGTAGTTCTGCATCTCTTCCCTTTTTCACCAGCGAAACATGACACTCTTTTAAAAGTATATCCTGCCTGTCGGATGGAGCCATCTGGTTCAACACAACTTTTGCAGGATCTTCAATGGTTATCAAAGGTGTCAGCACCCTGTCATCAGCATGAGCTACAAAATTGAAATCGGTTTCTTCCCTGAAACCGGGTTCAGCATCGCTGTCGAGCTTGGCAACAAAATAACGATCGCTGCGGATAAGAACGGGCAGATAGTATAGAGCCATTATTTTTCTATTTAAGGTTGTAAATTTTCAATTGGTTTATTTGGCGTTGAATATTGAACATTGAGAATTGAACATTTCTTCAGTCTATCTTAGTCTCTGCAAAACCACCTGTCATTCAGATTTCCATAATTACTTTCCCTCCCTGCTTCATAACAAAAATTAAATGCTTTTGCACGCAGCGAAAGAAAAGATATAGTAAGGCTGTCACCACGATACTCTTTTTCTAAGCTTCTTTTGGCTTGGGCCGTGTAACTGATATTGTCAACATGAATTGTATCCTTATTTATTGCCTGCCCATTTTTCCAGTTAGTAAGTTCTATTACTGCATTATCAATATTGTAACCCGTGGAATTATCAATAGATAGATTGATATTATAAAACTTTGAATCATCCTGGCTGGTATCTCTGTCAGTTCTTAACAGCAATTGAATCCTGTCTGGCCATGTATTGCGAATGCGAAGATTTGTTGCAGTTATCTTATCCAACTTTTGCCTGCGGGTATATTCAATTTCGGCAATAAGAGAATCAATATTCATCACCGGCACATTGCCGGATCTTACTGCTATTATTTCAAGAGGAGAAGCTTTATGCCATTTTATCCTGGTAAAATTATACACAAGGAAAACAGCAGCGATCACTGCCAATGCGATCAAAAGTTTTGTAAAAGAGCCATAGCCCTTTGAAACTTTTTTTTCTTTTACAGGCTCAACTTTTTTCAATGGCCTGTCAGTACCATTAACAATAGAGGGCTTTTTTATTGTAAAATTTTTGCTGTACTCAGCATAGCTGATCCATTCATTGGTATTATAAATCCAAATCCTGATTTTTCCGGTATCGGCGGAAGACTGTACTAATTTTTGTAACTCCTCGGCTGACTGCACTTCCCTTACCACATTCGTTCCGTCGGTGAACAAATATTTTTCCATTTAGGGAATGGTTATATGGTTGATTAAAAGTAGAAAGCAGTCAAATAGGTTTTTGTTTTATTGTGGTAAAGGTTTGAAATGAAAAGATACATTCATAAACAACCGGAAGATTCCGGATATTGCATTACAACAAATTTTTATGATTTTGGATGCAGCAGATTTTCTTTGCTTTTATTAAATAAAATTTCACAGCGCCGGCATACTAAAGTGAAATTTCTTAATTCTCCTACCTTTGACCCATGCTTACAATATCAAAAAGAGGCGAACAAATGCCCGCCTCGCCTATTCGCAAACTGGTGCCTTTTGCAGAGGCTGCCAAAAAGAAAGGAATAAAAGTGTATCATCTCAATATCGGTCAGCCCGATATTGAAACGCCGCCTGTTATTCTGGATGCTGTGAGATTGACCAATATAAAAGTGCTTGAATACAGTCATAGCGCCGGAAATGAAAGTTATCGTCGTAAGCTAACGGAGTATTATAAAAAAGTGGGCATTGACATAAGCTACGATCAAATACTCATTACTACGGGCGGCAGTGAAGCTATCCTGTTTGGTTTCCTTACTTGTCTTAATCCCGGTGATGAAGTCATCATACCCGAACCATTTTATGCAAACTATAATGGCTTTGCCTGTGCAGCGGGAGTAAACGTAGTACCAATCACTTCACATATTGAAAACGGTTTTGCATTACCACCGATTGAAGATTTTGAAAAACTGATCACGTCAAAAACAAAAGCGATTCTTATTTGCAATCCCAACAATCCCACAGGTTATTTGTACAGCCGGCAGGAAATGGAAGAGTTGAAAAATATCTGCCTCAAACATGACCTGTTTTTATTCAGCGATGAAGCTTATCGTGAATTTTGTTACAATGGCGAATATGTAAGTGCAATGCATTTGCAGGGACTTGAACAAAATGTTGTGCTGATGGACACAATTAGCAAACGTTATAGTGCATGCGGCGCCAGGATCGGCGCATTGGTCACTAAAAACAAAGCAGTGTATGATGCAGCTATGAAGTTTGCACAGGCAAGATTAAGTCCGCCGGGTCTTGCACAAATTTTAGGCGAAGCAGCTATTGATCTTCCCGATGATTATTTCAATGCTCCCAAAGCAGAATATCTTTCAAGAAGAAATTTATTAGTTAATCGCCTCAATGTCATGCCTGGTGTTTTTTGTCCCAATCCCGGCGGGGCATTTTATGCTATAGCAAAATTACCCATTGATGACGCTGATAAATTTTGTCAATGGCTGCTTGAAAAATTTTCTTACAACAATCAAACCGTAATGTTGGCGCCTGCCACTGGTTTTTATGGCACGAGTGGATTAGGTAAAGATGAAGTTCGTCTTGCTTATGTATTAAATCTTGACGCTATTAATGCTGCAATGGATTGTCTCGAAAAGGCATTGGAAGAATATCCGGGAAAAACAAAAACTATAGTTGCGGAAAAGGCATTTGCAAAATAGATCTAAAATTTTTTTTGGAGCGAACAGCAGTATTTCATGGCATCGCCTGTTGTGTCACTCACTTGTACGTTCCGTTTTCATGGCATCGTCTATGCCTTCCATAAAAATGCATTCGTGTCAATTATGTCCTGATCGTAGTCCAACGATTCGTGTCTATTAGTCTGCATTAGCGTCTATTCGTGTTTCTTTACCTTCGCAGCCATGTTGGAATACCAGATCAAACAAAAAGATACCGGCCCTGCCACATTTAATTTGGCTCTTTACGCTTTGCGAATTGTATTCATGGGCACACCGGAGTTTGCCGTAGCAAGTTTAGACGCATTGGTAAAAGCAGGTTATAATATTGTTGGCGTCGTTACTGCTCCCGATAAACCGGCAGGCAGAGGAATGCAACTCCAGCAAAGCGCTGTAAAAAAATATGCTGTCGAACACGGATTAAAAGTATTGCAACCTGAAAAGCTGAAGAATCCTGAATTTTTAGAAGAGCTAAAATCATTACACGCCGATCTGCAAATAGTCGTTGCGTTTCGTATGCTACCCGAAGTAGTTTGGAATATGCCACGTTTAGGAACCATCAATCTTCATGGAAGTTTATTACCGCAATATCGTGGAGCAGCGCCTATCAACTGGGCGGTGATCAATGGAGAAAAAAAAACAGGTGTCACCACATTTAAACTGCAACATGAAATAGATACAGGTAATATTTTATTGCAGGAAAGTTTTCCTATCGGTGAAAATGAAACAGCTGGTGAAGTACATGATAAAATGAAAGAGATCGGCGCGCAGTTGCTGGTAAGGACAGTGAAGGGATTGGCGGAAGGAACGCTGAAGGAAACGCCGCAACAGTCAATAGTAAATAGTGAATTGTCAATAGAAACGTCTCAAAGTTTGGAAACCCACTCACCTCCCGATAGGTATCGGGACGCCACTCACCACTCACCATTAAAACATGCACCTAAGATATTCACCGAAACTTGTAAAATAGATTTTACAAAACCGGCTGATGAAGTTCATAATCTCATTCGTGGTCTCTCTCCTTTTCCCGGCGCCTGTACGGAACTGAATGGGAAAATGCTGAAAATATACAGGAGTGCAAAAGAAAATACAGGAGTTACAATTACAGCTGGTTTTCATGAAACAGATGGCAAATCTTTTTTAAAGTTTGCTTGTGCTGACGGATATATTCATGTGAAGGAATTGCAACTGCAGGGAAAGAAAAAAATGAATGTTGAAGATTTTCTTCGTGGTTACAGGTTCAATTAGCACATTAGCACATTAGCACATTTGCATATTTGCACATTTAATAGTTCACCTTAACAATAAACTTTTCCGTATCAGCTATACCCAACGTAACGGCAGCAGCATTACTGATTCGTATATCCAATCCTTCATTCTGACGAATGCCATTCATCTGACCCAATACTTTTGCATAAACGGCCTTGTTGTTTTCAGGATTAATGATCTTAACAATAGTTCCCGTGGCCACACCATCAATCAACAAATAATATTTGCCATCCTGCCAGCCGCTGGTAGTTTTAAAAATTCCGCCTGTAACCGTATTGTTTTTAGAAGCAGGTGATGCCTTTACTTGTTGCTCATAAGATTTTTTAAAATATCCCTGGTCAGGATTCACCGCACCAACATCCTGGCTTGTAAATACCGGCTCTGTTTTTTGTGATTGTTCTTTTATTTCGGTTGCTGTTGGCTTTTCTTTTTCAGGTTCAGTTTTTACAATGGGTTTTTCTTCTGCAGGTTTTTCTCTTTCAACCGGCTTTTGGGATGGTGATTTTGTCTTTACTGTTTCTTTTTCTGACTTAGTCGTTACCGAAGTGTTATCTCCTTTTTTTACTTCAGGCTGCTTTACCGTGTTAGTTGTAGCAGTTGATGCAACAGGAGCCTGTGACGATACAAGAAAACCAACGATCAATTTTGTACCGGCGGCAGGAATATCATTTGTCAATTTATTCCAGCTACGAAGTTCTTTAAGCAATACTTTATTGTTAGCATTGCTCACCTTTACCAGGTTCTCGTTTTCACCAACAGTATAATAAACCGGTGAACCTTTTTTTGATTTCTGATTAAAATTGGTATCGGTAAGGGGAATCTTTACGGTCTGGCCAATATTCAATCCTTTATTAAGATCTATTTCATTATAGGCCGCAATGAATTTGGGATTTACATTATACAAGCGGCCTATGGAATACAGTCCTTCTTTGGGAGCCACTTTGTGATCAAGATACAATCCTTTGCTTCCTTTTTTTATCATCAGCTCTCCCGTTTGTGCATGCAGCTGACACAGGGTGGCAATCATCAAAACAAGCAATAAAAACAGATTTTTCATTTGTACATTTTTATTGGGTTTAAGCCAAATAGAATTCTCCCTAAAAATTTTCATCACAGTTGAAAATAAATTGCCCGAAAATTTTTATGGATCATTTAATGATAACGAATATTTGGATTACAAAGATGTGGATTTTTAATGCAAACTTATCTATCCTTTAAAATACGAAGTTCCTTAGGGTAATAATTATTAATACGATTGGGTAAAACATTGATCCATCCGAGTGAATGTCCTTCGTAAGTTACCAGTTGCCATCCTTTATTCACTGTCTCTAATTGAAGGTCTTTTCTTTGAAGATACCGGATGGCCTGTTCTTCATTCAGAGATGTTTTTTCAATTGAATCACTCTTCACATTACTCATGGCTAAAGCATGATCGGGTATCAATTTATCCCGCACTATTGCACCAATAATCGTTCCTGAATATAAGACACGAAGCTGATTTAGCAACAAATTAAAATCATTTGCTATTTTTTCGGGCCATGCATAGATGGTCTCATTGTTTTTTATAAATTGATTGCCTTCTATCCTCATCCATTTTTCAAGAATAGACAGTTCTTTCTTTGTTACAGGCTCTGTTTTATTTTTTATTTTCAATGAGAGACTTTCTTCACCATCGGTTTTACGAAAGCAGGCAAGAAAAAAACCTTCGCCTTTTACTTTATCTGGCCAGAAGCGATAGCCGAAGTTTCCGCTATCTGAGATTGTTTCCGTTATCTTCCAATCGCTGCTGAGGCTTAGTTGGCAGTTGGCAGTTGGCAGTTTATTACCAATCCAATCCATTATGTCTTCATCTTCTTCTTTTGAATAAGAACAAGTCGAATAAATTAGAATTCCATTTTTTTTTAATGCGGGCCAAACATCAGCGAGTATCCGATGCTGTCGTTGCGAACATAACTGCACATTATTCAAACTCCATTCTTCAATAGCTTCCGGTTCGCGACGAAATAAGCCGCTGCCGCTACAGGGCGCATCTACTACAATGACATCAAAATAATTTTCAAGCCTTGCAAAATCTTTGGGATCATTATTTGTCACCATCACATTTTCACAACCCCATTTAATAATATTATCTTTTAAAATATTGGCTCTCGACCGGATCACTTCATTGCCGACAAGCAAACTGTCTTTTGAAATAAGCGATTGAATATGCGTTGACTTACCGCCCGGAGCAGCGCTAAGATCAAGCACTTTTAATGGTTGCGAAAGATCAGGCAATTGTTTAAATGCCTGTTCAATAAACATGCTGCTGGCTTCCTGTACGTAATAACAACCGGCGTGAAAGAGAGGATCGAAAGTGAAGGAAGGACGTTCTTCAAGATAAAATCCGGTTTCACACCATGGGATTTTTGATTTTAAATTTTTGATTTTGGATTGTTTGGCCGGGTTTATTCTTATTGAAGTGATTTGTTCGCCGGACGTATGTACTTTTTCAAAGGCTTCTTTGTCAAAGCCTTTTGTTTCTCTCAATGAATCAAGTAATTGTATTGGTAACACTTTTCAAACTTAAGAATAAAAAATTTGAAGCAGCCGTGCTGTAAAATAACCAGACATATTTTGTGTATTATCCTGGATATTATAATTTTTATAGCCTCCATAGGCTATATTATTAAAAATTTGCTTTTTAAGGCTATAATTTTAAATATTCGTCTTTTAAGGCTATATTTGAACAAAGGCCATTTTTATGTCATTACGGGCTGCTATTACAGGAGACATTGTGGGTTCAACACTTCTTTCAAAAGCAGAGCTGAAAAAACTAATGAAAGAGCTCGGCTTCATTCTTTCCGGGCATCAGTATGAGTTTTTCAGAGGAGATAGTTTCCAGGCATATATAAAATCGCCGGAGGAAGCATTAGAAGTTGTTTTACGGATGCGAACTGCAGCAGTAAAATTTAGCCCGCAGGATTTTGCCTGCGATATAAAAGCTTCTATTGGACTAGGGGAGGTTAAGTCATCAGTGAAGATATTACGCAGCACCACAGAAGAGGCTTTCGTCCTTTCGGGCCGAGCTTTAGACAAATTAAAACCACCCCAGCGGCTTGTATTCGCCTGTTCTGAAAAAAACCATCTTGTGCAACTGGGCTTGCAAATTATAGGCGACTTTATTGATTATATTTTCCGTCATCTTACCATTAAGCAGGCGGCCGTCCTTTTTGAACTGTTGCAAAAACGTACGCAAACAGAAGCAGCCAAAAGGTTGAAAAAATCGCAAGCAACCATCAACAGACATGCGCAGGCCGGCGGCTGGCCGGAACTGGAAAAGCTATCGGTGGGCTACAAGCAATTACTCAACACTATACAGTTGTAATATGAACGAAGAAATTATCTGGCTAACAAAACTATTGCTTGCACATCTTCTTACAGACTTTGTACTACAACCTTCAAGTTGGATTGAAAGCCGAAGCAAAAAACATTTTTATTCGCCGCAGCTTTATTTACATGGATTGATAACAGCACTGGTTGCGTATTTGTTTATCGGGTTTCAATACTGGATTACAGCATTAGTTATTTTGATAACACACACCACAATTGATGGTTGGAAATCTTACCAAAGAAATGATACAAAATTCTTTTTGATTGACCAGTTGCTGCATGTGCTGGTTATCGCATGCTGTTGGTATTTCAATTTTTTGCACTCATCAGATATCGCAAAAGGATGGCAGGTTCTTAACACTAAAAATACATGGATAATCATCACCGCTTATGTATTTGTGATGCAACCATCCTCTATTCTCATTGGCCAATTAACTAAAAAATGGCGAATGCAAATACCGGACAACGACAGTTTGGGCGATGCAGGTAAATGGATAGGCATTATTGAAAGAATAATCATTCTTTCACTGGTACTGCATCATCAGTATGCTTTGGTTGGTTTGTTGTTGACCGCAAAAGGCTTGCTTCGCTTTAACGAGCCTAACAGGCAGGAAGTTAAAACCGAATATCTTTTGATTGGAACACTAATCAGTTTTGGACTGGCAGCATTAGTTGGAATAATAACTACACAACTAACAGGGAGTTAGCATCTATATATTTTTGATCTCACTAATCAAATCCTGCAATACCTTTTTTGCATCACCAAACAGCATCGAAGTTTTTGGCCTGAAGAAAAGATCGTTTTCAATACCGGCATAACCGGGTTTCATACTTCGTTTGTTGACGATACAAAGTTTGGCAAGTTCTACATCCAATATCGGCATACCGTAGATAGGAGAAGCAGGATCATTTTTTGCAGCAGGATTTACTACATCATTAGCTCCTAACACCAATACAACATCAGTAGTTGAAAATTCTTCATTG
>Ga0187893_10002891_pt1 | contig 36379 bp, 36 predicted proteins | sample MA1701074metaG_FD_139574 | JGI IMG/M metagenome (GOLD analysis project Ga0187893, IMG submission 139574) | White microbial mat communities from a basaltic lava cave in the Kipuka Kanohina Cave System on the Island of Hawaii, USA - MA170107-4 metaG ... | reverse complement strand
TATTGACAGTAAGATTTTGTTGAAAAAAACTGTTGAGCTGATAACAAAAGAAGGATATAGTATTGTGAACATTGATTCTACTATTTGCCTGCAATTGCCAAAGATCAAACCTTATTCAGAGCAGATGCGAAATGAAATAGCAACTATAACCGGACTGACAACAAATGATGTCTCGATAAAAGCAACAACAACTGAGAAAATGGGTTTTGTGGGAAGAGAAGAAGGAGTAATGGCTTATGCTACGGTGTTGGTGGAGAAAGTTTAAGAGGTTCAAGAGGTTTAAAAGGTTTAAGAAGTTCGTTGAAACCTTTTAAACATATTAAACTTTTTAAACCCTTTAAACCTATCGTTTATATTTGCAGCTATGGATAAAATACAAATAAAGATTGTCAATACCTCTTCCAACGTTTTGCCTGAATATGCAACCAGCGGTTCATCAGGAATGGATATAAGAGCTAACCTTGATTTTCCCAAAACATTGCAGCCACTTGAAAGAGCATTGATACCAACGGGTATTTTTATAGAAATACCGCAGGGATACGAAGTGCAGGTAAGGCCCCGCAGCGGATTAGCTATTAAGCAGGGCATTACTTGTTTGAATACTCCGGGTACCATTGATGCTGACTACCGCGGAGAAATTAAGGTTATTTTAATCAACCTTTCCGGAGAAGAGCAAGTCATTCAGCATGGCGACAGGATTGCTCAACTGGTTTTGCAAAAAGTAGAGCAGGTAATATGGAAACCTGTAGAAGTATTAGAGGCTACAGAAAGAAATGCAGGCGGTTTTGGTCATACAGGCAAGCAATAAAAGAAATCAAACAATAGCACGATGATGAGATCATTATTTTTTTTCGTAGTAATAGCTCTACTGACAGTATCGTGCAGGTCAACCAGGAAAATTCAAACGGCTATTGCAGTGAAAGATTCAGCACAGGCATTGCCGGGTTCATCAGCACCAACAGAAGATTCTGCTGCTTTTGTTCGCCAAACTTTAGAAAGAATACACGCTGCTGCAATAGATTTTACCACATTCTCAGCAAAAATAAATGTAGACTACCAGGGCACCGATGGAAAAAAATATGATGTGAATGCCAATGTTCGCATGTATAAAGACAGCGCTATTTGGATCTCCATCACTGCCATATTGGGTATTGAAGGATTGAGGGCATATATAACAAAGGATTCTGTAAAGCTTTTAAATAAACAGGATAAAATTTATACCGCAAGAAGTGTTGCTTATCTGCAGGAAGTAACAGCGCTGCCGCTTGATCTGCATTCTCTGCAGGATATTCTCATTGGCAATCCTGTGTTTTTAGACAGTAATATTATTTCTTACTCAAAGCCGGGCAATAATGTTTCTCTTTTAAGCGCCGGCGAATGGTTTAAAAACCTGCTGATATTAAATGAAAATGCAAGAGTAGAAAACAGCAAGCTCGATGATTTGGATAAAAACAGGAGCCGCACCTGCAATCTTAGCTATACCGATTATGAAAATAAAAAAGGAGTGTTGTTCTCAACCAAACGAAGGATTACTGTATCAGAAAAATCAAATCTTGATATCAAGCTTGATTTTAAAAATTATGAGTTTAATGAAACGTTAAGTTTCCCATTTACCATACCTAAAAACTATAAGCGAAATTAATATTGCAAAATTTATTTTTAATGCAGCCGTTATTAACTTTCTGATTCCAAATTGTTTTTACTGATCCAACACTCAGACTATGCGAAAATACCTGCTTACGATCATAATGATTTTGGCCGCTGCCGGTCTTCTTTTTGCGCAAACTGCCGGTTCCAATAAAGAAGAACTGGAAAGGGAAAGAAGGGAGATACAGGAAGAATTGAAGGAAATACAAGGCATGTACAATAAAGTGAAGGGGCAAACAAAACAATCGCTTGGTCAACTGAACATGCTGGCCCGCAAGATCAACCTGCAGGAACGCTATATTGGCAGCATTAATAAAGAGCTGCGCATGATTGATGATGATCTTTATCGCAGCAATCTTGAGATATATCGCTTGCAAAAACAACTGGACACACTGAAGTCTGAATATGCCCGTACCATCGTGTATGCATATAAGAACCGCAGCAGCTACGATTATGTAAATTTTATTTTTTCTGCTACAAGTTTTAATGACGCAATACGCCGGGTAGCTTATTTAAAAAGTTACAGGGCCTACCGGGAAAAACAAGTGGCTACCATCAATGAAACGCAACAATTGATCGCTAAGCGACAAGAGCAGCAGTTGGGGAGAAAACAACAGAAGAATGAGGCATTGAAGAGCCAGACAAAAGAAAGAAATGAGCTGGCTGTTCAAAAGAAAGAGAAAGACCAGGTGGTTTCAAAATTAAAATCGGAAGAAAAAGATTTAAAAAAACAGATAGCTGTTAAAAAGAAACGTGACCGTGATTTGAATAATGCTATTACTGCAATAATACGCCGGGAAATAGAAGCGGAAAAAAAGAAACTTGCCGCTGAAAAGAAGGAAAAAGACAGGATAGCGGCCGAAAAGAAAAAGAATGAAGTAGCTTCTAACAAACCAACTACAACTCCTGTCACTACACTGGTGAAACCGGAAGCAACGGAAAAGAAGCCAATAAGCTACCTTGAAGTTGACGCACCAGATATAGCTTTGGGAACCGATTTTTCAAAGGCCAAAGGCAAGCTTCCCTGGCCGGTTGATAAAAGAATTGTTTTGATTCCTTTCGGGCCTTATAGTGTAGAAGGATTTAAAGACATAAGAGATAATAATCCCGGTCTTACCATTGGAACTCCTTCCGGTTCATCAGTAAAAGCTGTTTTTGATGGCGAAGTAATAGCCATTCATAATTATGGCGAAGCCGCAGCAGTAGTTATTCGTCATGGTAAATACTTTACCAGCTATGGTAATCTTTCTGCAGTAAATGTTGGTAAAGGTGCAACTGTAAAAGCAGGCCAGGTTATTGGCCGTGCCGGTGAATCTGATGATGGCTCCGGCGGACAATTAAACTTCATGCTGCTGATCGAAAGTAAAAATGTGAACCCTGCTCTTTGGTTAAGAAGGTAAGGGGGCGTTACATTTTATTTCCCGTTACCGTTTCGGATAAATGATAAGTTTCTTCAGTATCAAGAAATCTTTCATACAATTTTTCATAAATAGGAATGATATTGCTGATGTCATATTTCTTTGCATGTTCGGCTGCATTTGTTTTAAACACTTTTAATACAGCATCATCTTTTATCATTTCCAATGCATAATTGGTCATTGCTTTTATATCGCCAATATCAGCCATAAACCCTGTTACTCCCTGTATCATTATTTCTCCCAATCCACCGGCGTTGGTTGATACCACCGGTACACCCGATGCCATAGCTTCCAGCGCAGCCAGTCCAAAACTTTCATATTCTGAAGTGAGTAGAAACAAATCGGCAATGGCCAATATATCTTCCATTTGTTCCTGCTTACCCACAAAACGTATATCATCATACACGCCAAAAGAGCGGCTTAGCTCTTCAGCCATTTGTCTTTCAGGCCCGTCACCAACAAACAATAATTTACTTGGTAAAACTTTGTGCACTTCATGAAATATCTTCACTACATCCTGCACTCTTTTTATTTTACGAAAATTGGAAGCATGCAATAAAATGCGTTCGCCATTTGGAGCAATTACTTTTTTAAAAGCATCAATAGGTTTGCGGGTAAACCGTGCTACATCCACAAAGTTATTGATCACTTCTATTTCCTTTTCAATCGGAAATATTTTATAGGTTTCATCCCGCAGATTTTCTGATACAGCCGTTATACCATCGCTTTGATTAATGGAAAAAGCTACAACAGGCGCATAGGTTTTATCACGGCCTACTAATGTAATATCAGTGCCATGCAATGTTGTGATAACCGGAATTTTTTTTCCTTCTTTTTCCAAAATGCGTTTAGCCATATATGCGGCAGAAGCATGCGGTATAGCATAATGCACATGCAGCAGGTCGAGATTGTTGTTTTTGATCACATCCACCATCGTACTCGCCAATGCAGTTTCATAAGGCGGGTAATCAAACAAAGGATAAGTAGGTACCTGCACTTCATGGTAAAAAATGTTTGGAATAAATCCATTCAGTCTTACCGGTTGCTGGTATGTGATAAAATGGACATGATGACCTTTCTGTGCAAGGGCTTTTCCTAATTCGGTAGCAAGTACTCCGCTACCGCCAAAAGTGGGATAGCAAACAATTCCAATTCGCATAATGTAATTTATTGCAGCATTATTAACTCTAAGGTAAACAGTTTTGCCGCAGGAAGGTTTGCCGTTTGTCTTAATTATTTATTTTGCGCTTCACTTTCCGATAACTTTAGCATAAATCAAATACATGAGAATAGTTTGCTTAGTAATGGCTTTATTGACTTTCAGCTTTATTTCTTATGCACAACATGAAGATTCACTAATGATACGTCGCATAGCCGACGAAATATTAATGAACAGTAAGGCTTACGATAACCTGCATTATTTGACAAAACAGATTGGCCCACGGCTGGCCGGTTCTGCCGGAATGGTAAAGGCTGAACAATGGGGATTAAAGACGATGGAAACCAGTGGCGCTGATAAAGCATGGCTTCAGGAGTGTATGGTGCCGAATTGGGTAAGGGGTGGAAGAGATGAAGCCGGTATTACTTCTTTTATACCAACCGCAGAAGGAATAGGTAAAACAAAAGCAGAAAAAAAATTGGATGTTGTTGCTCTTGGTAATTCTATTGGCACCGGGTCAAAAGGAATTGTTGATAATGTGGTGCTGATTAATTCTTTTGATGAACTGGAAGCAAAGAAAGACCAGGTAAATGGTAAGATCGTTTTTTATAATTACAAATTCAATCCAACTTATGTGAGTACGTTTTGGGCTTATCGTGATGCAGGAAAATACAGAAGCCAGGGGCCAGGCCGTGCTGCTAAGTATGGAGCTTTGGCTGTTATAGTAAGAAGTATGAGTCTTTCCACAGATAATAATCCTCATACAGGAGCTACCATTTATGATTCGGCTTATGCTAAAATACCTGCTGTTGCTATTGGATTGAAAGATGCAGATATTTTAAGTGATATGGTGCAAAAAGGAAAAGTAAGTGTATATATCCGCACACATGGAAAATTTCTTCCTGATACAATTGGACATAATGTGATCGGTGAATTAAAAGGAACACAGTTTCCTGATGAGATCATTACCATTGGCGGGCATTTGGATAGCTGGGATAATTGTGAAGGCGCACATGATGATGGTGCAGGCTGTGTGCAAACAATGGAAGTGTTGAGAGCTTTTAAAGCCACCGGCTATAAACCAAAACGAACGATACGGTTTGTTTTATTTGCCAATGAAGAAAATGGATTAAGAGGCGGTAATAAATATGCTGAAGAGGCAAAGGCAAAAGGAGAGAACCACATTTTTGCATTGGAAAGTGATGCGGGTGGATTTACGCCAAGAGGTTTTGGTTTTAATGTATCTGATGAACAATTCAAAAAGGTTTTATCATGGCGTGAGTTGATTGCTCCTTATGGAGCAGGTGATTTGGTAAAAGGCGGCGGTGGCGCTGATATCGGTCCATTGAGCAGAACGTTAGGAACGCCGGTTGCGGGTTTGAATCCCGACAGTCAACGCTACTTTGATGTACATCATGCAAGAAGCGACGTATTTGAAGCTGTTAATAAAAGAGAATTAGAATTGGGAGCAGTGAATATGGCTGCATTGATTTATTTGGTGGATAAGTATGGACTTTAAATTAAGAACTGTTTGAGTTATTATTTTAATACCAGCGGCAGTTTTTCATGGCATCGCCTGTTGTGTCACTCCCTTGTACGTTCGGTTTTCATGGCATCTTTTCATTCAAAAGTTATTTTTAACTTTTGAATGAAAATTTTTTATTACTAATTCAAAAACTCTAAAGCTATGTTAGTTGAAACAATAAAAAAATTACTGACCCGTGATCTTGAAAAACTAAAACAAGAAATTGGCCTGTATAGGGATGAAACTAAAATATGGGTTATAGATGGCAATATTGCTAACACAGCAGGAAACCTGTGTTTGCATTTGATTGGCAATTTGAATACTTATATTGGGGCAGAAATTGGAAAGACGGGCTATGTAAGGAACAGGGATCTTGAATTTTCATTAAAAGATATTCCACAACATGAATTGATCAAGAAAATTGAGGACGCTATCTCTGTTGTCAATAATTCGCTTGATAAATTGAGTGAACAGGATTTGGAAAAAGAATACCCTCAATTGGTATTTGCAGAGAAAACTTCAACCGGTTATTTCCTGGTTCATCTTGCCGTGCATTTAGGATATCATCTTGGGCAGGTTAATTACCATCGCAGATTGTTAGACAGGTAAATTACTGGATAAGATCTTTAATGGCTTTTTCCACCTTTTCAAAAGGAAAACTTTTGACAACTGTTTCCATCTGCTTTTTTATTTCATTGGTGCAAAGATTTCCTATGCTTCCTTCATGTGTGTGCTGAACTGATGTTTGATAAGTAAAATTTCCGGCTTCAATATCCAATCCGATTTTTTTATAAGCATCGCGGAAAGGCATGCCAGCATTTACCAATTTATTCACTTCTTCTACGCTAAAGAGATATTTGTATTTCTCATCAGCCAGTATATCTTTTCTTACTTCTATGTTTGACAACATCAGCCCCGCCATTTCAAGACAATCTTTCAATGCTTTGAATGCCGGGAATAAATGTTCTTTCAATAATTGCAGATCACGATGATAACCGGAAGGAAGATTTGTTGTCATCAGCATGATCTCATTGGGTAATGCTTTAATACGGTTGCAATGAGAACGGATCAGCTCAAATACATCCGGATTCTTTTTATGCGGCATGATGCTGCTGCCGGTTGTCAACTCTGCGGGAAAGCTGATGAAACCAAAATTCTGATTGAGGAATAAAGTAGCATCCATTGAAAGTTTACTCAATGTATCAGCAACATTAGCTATTGCCATAGCCGTGATTCTCTCCGCTTTGCCGCGACCCATTTGAGCATAAACCACATTATAATTGAGATCATCAAACCCCAATAATTTAGTGGTTAGTGAACGGTTAATTGGAAATGATGAACCATAACCCGCCGCAGAACCCAATGGATTTTTATTTACTACATCAAAAGCTGCTTTTAAAGTGATGATATCATCAACAAGGCTTTCTGCATAAGCGCCAAACCAAAGACCAAAAGAAGAAGGCATCGCCAATTGAAGATGGGTATAACCGGGCAATAAATCATCTTTATACTTTTCGCTTTGCGTTTGCAGCAGTTCAAACAGCGATTGAATGGCAACCACTAATTCTTGCAATTCATTTCTTAAAAATAATTTCACATCCACCAACACCTGGTCATTGCGGCTGCGGGCGGAGTGAATCTTTTTGCCAATATCGTCCAGTTTCTCTGTTAGCAAAAATTCAACCTGCGAATGAATATCTTCCACATCGTGGTGAATAGTGAATAGTGAATGGTGAATGGGCAAAGTCGTCTTGTATATTTCTTGTAACTCTTTTACGAGTAGTTCTTTTTCTTTTTTTTCTAACAGTCCTACTGTTTCCAGCATGGTGACATGAGCAATTGAACCCAATACATCAAACGGCGCCAGCAGCAGATCAAATTCCCTGTCTTTGCCAACGGTGAATATTTCTACTTCTTTTAATGACGCTTTATCTTTTTGCCAGAGTTTCATGTGTTCACTTTTATTGTTTTTTGGTCACATAGTATATCCATAAAAATTATCGTCGCTATTGATTTAAATTTCGCTTGATAATTTTTATGGATATTTCATTGTTTGTTTTTTTTGTTTTTCAGAAGTTCTTCTGCCTTTTTTAGTCTCTCCGTTTTTTCCTTTTCTTTCCGGTTCAGCTTTTCATTGATATAATGAAGCCAGCTTTCTTTAATTCGTTGTTTTATTTCATTCCAATCTCTTGGCACAAGAATCGTTGGTTCCTCACTATTGTCAGCAAGATCAATTTCCGACAAAGCATCCAGAACCACTTTAATACTCATGTAAGAGAATTTCTTTTGATGGAAGGAAACCAGTTCAGCCAGAGTGAAATAGTTTAATAACGCATCAATATCCCGGTAATCTTTTTTTTCCTTCCTTGTTGAAATTGCATCAAGCTTAAAAGCCGCAATATCTTTCAACGAACATAAACGTAATCCATCTTCTGTAATTGGCTGTTCAATAAAAGGAACAGCCCAGTTAAAAAAATCGCATTTTATTCCTTGCGCATTACATGTAAATCCTGTTTTAGACATTCTTAGTATTTCGAAAGATGGAATAGTTGTGCTTAATGCCACCCGGAGCGAATCAACATCAAAACTTTTATCAGTAAAAAAATCAAGATCAACTGAAATACGATGGCCGAGCTGAAGAGAAAGAGATGTGCCACCAACCAGCAGGAATGGATCAACTTCAGGCATTGACATCAATTGCCTGATGAGTGTTACTGTACCGGGTGATACTGTTTGGTATTGTAGCATTTGAATTGCTGGCGTGGGATATTTAAAAATAAGCTGGCAAAGTATTGTGTATTTTCCTGCAGGTAAGGAGCGTTGATAAGTGAATTTTTTGCTTTTTCTTTTCCGTAATAAGCAGTGATCTCTAATATATCATCCAACGTTCCATATTCAAACACTTTCCTGATGATATAGTCAGCATTCTTTTCATAGTCAAGCTTCATCATATCAACATCCCAAAATGCCCTGGGCGAAAGATGGATAATATCGGCAGGATTTACCATACTCAAAATTACAAAAGCCAACGGCATCAGTGGGTGTTAATCTTTAATAGACGCTCCACCAGTTGTATATAAGTGGTGATGCCTTCCTTAATTTCATCAAGACGAACATATTCATCAGCTGTATGACTGCGGGCACTATCGCCCGGGCCCATTTTTAATGTAGGAAAAGGCATCAGCGCCTTGTCGGATGTAGTGGGTGAACCATAATATCCTCTCCCCAGGCTGATACCCGCTTTTACCAGCGGATGATCCAAAGGAATAGAAGTGGATTTCATCCGGGTAGTACGTGGCTTGAATTTACTTTTAAAATTATTTTTCAGTGCATCCAATATTTCCTCAAAAGTGTATAGTTCATTTACTCTTACGTCCACTACAAACTTGCATTGAGAAGGCACTACATTGTGTTGCTGGTTTTCGGTGCCAATAACTGTTGCTGTCAATCTTGTTTCACCTAATAGCGGACTTACTTTTTCAAATTTATAACTGCGCAGCCAGTTAATATCATCCAATGCTTTGTACAATGCATTTTCGCCTTCATTTCTTGCTGCATGACCCGAACGTCCTTCGGCAGTACAATCTATCACCATCAATCCTCTTTCGGCAACAGCCATTTCTAATTTCGTAGGCTCACCTACAATACCATAATCTAATTTGCCAAGATAAGGAAGCACCAGTTCAATTCCATTTACACCGCTTATCTCTTCTTCGGCGCTGGCAGCAAACACTACATTATGATCCATATCCTGCCGCTCGTAGAAATAAAGAAAAGTGGCTATTAACGATACAAGACACCCGCCTGCATCATTGCTGCCAAGGCCAAACAGTTGCCCATCTTTTTCAAATGGACTAAAAGGATCGAATGTGTAGCCTTTGTTGGGCTTCACCGTATCATGATGCGAGTTGAGCAGTATGCTGGGTTTATTTACATCATAATATTTGTTCAATGCATACACATTGTTGCCCACACGGGAATGCTGAATACCCTTTTCACCAATAAAACGGCAAAGAATACCGGCCGTTTCATCTTCTTCTTTACTGAAAGAAGGCGTAGCGATTAGCTCTTTAAGCAAACCGACTGCTTCTTCAAATAGTATGTTTGTTTTGTCACTCATTTACTATAGTTGTTCCGGTTGTGCCGGTAATTAATTCATCCAGGTTTTCTGCTTTGCCGATAATGACTTTTTTTACACCGCTGTTCAATGCCGCAAAAGCATTATCCAGTTTGGGAATCATGCCGGCGAATATTTTTTGCCTGGCTTTTAATTGCTGATAATAAGCAGGCGTTATTTCATGTATTACTGTAGAGTCATCATCGGCATCTAATAAAACACCGGCTTTGTCAAAAGAATAAATAAGATTGATATCAAAATCATGACTCAATCCTTTTGCCAACTCCTGCGCTATAGTATCGGCATTGGTGTTTAATAGCTGTCCCTGCTGATCATGGGTGATTGGTGCAAATACAATAGCGATATTTTGATTCAAAAGAGATGTAAGCAGGTGAGTGTTGATGGCATCTACATCACCTACATAACCATAATCCAATATCGGGTGCCGGCGTTTATGAGCCAGTATGGCATCGCCATCGGCGCCGCAAAGACCAATAGCATTGCAATGATTGGCTTGCAATGCAGCTACTATGTTTTTATTAATATAACCGGCATACACCATCGTCACAATCTTCAATGTTTCAGCATCGGTGATCCTTCTTCCATCAATCAACTGTTGCTCTACACCCAATTTTTCCGCCAATCGTGTTGCTAATTTTCCCCCGCCATGAACCAAAATTTTTTTTTCTTCAACAGATGAAAAATCTTTTAAGAACGATGAAAGTTTTTTTTCATCATCAATGATGTTGCCGCCGATTTTTATGATGTATAGTTTATCCATTATTCTTTAAAATCTCTGAAAGTACGGCCTGGGCTGCCCATACACGGTTAGATGCTTCTTGTGTGACGACGCTATTTGGTCCATCCAATATTTCATCGCTAAGCTCTACATTTCTTCTTACGGGCAGGCAATGCATCACTTTAGCATTGTTAGTCAGATTTAGTTTTTTACTGGTCAGCATCCATGCGGGATCGTTGCAATAAATTCGTCCATAATCATTGAATGTGCTCCAGTTTTTTACATAAACAAAATCGGCGTCTTTCAGCGCTTCATCCTGGTTATGTATGATCGTTGCTCCATTGGTAAATTCTTCACTCAGCTCATAATCTTCGGGATGGGTAATAACAAAATCAGCTTTATCCCATGCATTGATCCATTGTGAAAAACTATTGGCTACACATTGAGGAAGAGGTTTTACATGCGGCGCCCAGGTTAAGACAATTTTTGGTTTATGGTTTATGGTTTTCGGTTTATAGTTTTCGGTAATCGTTACTACATCGGTTAATGATTGCAAGGGATGAAGTGTTGCGCTTTCCAAACTTACAACCGGTATGCCTGCATATTTTATGAACTGTTTTATATACAATTCGCTGTAATCATCCTCCCTGTTTTGCAAGGAAGGAAAAGTACGGATAGCAAGAATATCAAAATATTTTCCAAAAATGGGGGCGGCGTCTTTTACATGCTCTACCGTATTGCCGCTCATGATGGCTTCTTCTTCAAACTCCAATGCCCAGCCTTCGCTGCCAACATTGAAAACAATTGTTTCCATTCCCAGGTTTTGAGCTGCTATCTGTGTGCTCAAACGGGTACGCATACTTGGATTTAAAAAAAGACAACCGATGCGTTTATTTGTGCCGAGAGATTTATCCTTAAATGGATCAACTTTGTATGCCAGAGCTTTTTGTACCAGCGAATCAATATTGGGAACATCATTAACCGAAATGAAATTAGTCATCGTGCCGTGTTTGTGATTTTTGCCACTGTCTTATTAAATAATAAATCGTAAATGCGATAATGAGATAGCCAATATAAAATGGTAATGCTTTTAGATAACCACCTGACAAAATTCTGCTCATTTTGAAACTGCCATCGTATTTTGGCTGCGATATACTCAAAAAAAGATCAATAGTTACCGGAATTATTACAATAAACACCAGGATAACTATTACACCTTTTCCTGAAATTTTCATGCCTCGGCTTTTTCAATACTCATTAATACAGCAATTTCTTCTTTTAATGATTCAATAAACTGTTCTGCATCTCTTTTCTTCAATGCAAGCGATGGCAGCAAGCGAATAACATTTGGTTTGGCTTCGCCGGTAAATATCTTTTGATTGGTCAATAAATTTTTCTTCAGGTCTTTTAATCCTTCCGGCACATCAAAACCAATCATCAATCCGCGGCCTCTTACATTTTTTATTTCGGGAATGGCCGAGAGTTCTTCTCTCAAATATTTTCCAACCATCACGGCATTACCCATCAGTTTTTCTTCTTCAATTATTTCCAACACGGCTAAAGCAGCAGCACAGGCTAAATGATTACCGCCAAATGTAGTACCGAGCATAAAATGACGTGGTTTGATATGCGGCGCTACAATGATACCACCGATTGGGAAGCCATTGCCCATTCCTTTTGCCATCGAATAAATATCTGCGTTTACTCCCGCAAAATCATGGCTGAAGAATTTACCTGTTCTTCCATAGCCGCATTGAACGCTATCAGCAATATAAACGGCGCCGTATTGATCACACAACGAACGAATAGCTTTCAGAAATGAATCGTTCGCTATATTGATGCCACCTACTCCCTGTATGCCTTCGATGATTACGGAAGAAATTTCTTTACCGTTCTTTTTAAAACACTCCTGCAATGCATCCTCATCATTAAAAGGAAGAAAGATTACATTTTCTGTTTCGTTAACAGGAGCTACGATATTTTTATTATCTGTAGCAGCTACAGCTAAAGAGGTTCTTCCATGAAAGCTTTTGCTGAAGGCAATCACTTTTTTTCTTCCTGTATGAAAAGATGCCAGCTTCAATGCATTTTCATTTGCTTCAGCGCCGGAATTGCAAAGGAAAAGCTGATAGTTTTCTTTACCAGAAATTTTTCCAAGCTTATTTGCCAGTTGCTGCTGCAGCGGGATTTTTATGGAGTTGGAATAAAAAGCAATCTTTTCTATCTGGTCTGTTATTCGCTTTACCCAATGCGGATGAGTATGTCCTATACTGATCACGGCATGGCCGCCATAAAGATCAAGATACTGTTGCCCCTTATCATCCCATACATAAGAGCCTTTTGCTTTTGTAATGGTGATGTCATTAATTGGATAAACGTCGAATAAATTCATTTTGATAAATTGATATATTGATGGGTTAACAAACCACTAATTAATCATTGAATATTTTTAAAATGCTGCAGGTTTCAATTTAAGCCCTGTTGTTTCATCAAACCCGAACAGAAGGTTCATATTTTGTACTGCCTGTCCGCTGGCTCCTTTTAATAAATTGTCTATTGTAGAATGCACAACGAGTTTGGTACCTGCTTTTTCTAACTGCACTACTGCTTTATTTGTATTTACTACTTGTTTCAGGTAAATAGCATCTTTGCTTACATGGGTAAAAGGATGATCAGCGTAATAATCTTCAAACAACTTATTCAGCTTTTCAATCGGCCAGTCGCAGGTGATAGTTGAACTGATAAAAATTCCCCTTGTAAAATCGCCCCGCCAGGGAACAAAACTGATGCCACCTTCTCCCAATGGAGTGTTTTGAAAAGCTTGCTGCAGCTGATTAAGCGACTGATAAATTTCAGCCAGGTGCTGATGCGTTAAAGTTTTATAAGCCTGTATATTGTTTGCTCTCCAGCTAAAATGAGAAGTCGGTGCTAATGATTGACCTGCTCCAGTTGATCCGGTAATGCCTGTTGTATAAATTTCATCTAATAATCCTGCTTTGGCCAATGGTAATAATCCTAATTGTATTCCCGTGGCAAAGCATCCCGGGTTAGCAATATGCTGTGCTTTTTTAATTTCTTCTTTATTCAATTCAGGTAAGCCATAAATAACCGGCTGTCTATTGATAGTTGGACGCTGACTATGATGAGCCAAACGAAAATCATTGGCAAGATCAATGACCTTTATATTATCGGCTATCTTATTTTCAGCAATGAACTTTTTTGATTCACCATGGCCAAGACAAAGAAAAAGTACATCAATGCTTCCATTAATTAAAGCTGCGCTATCCTCTGTAAATTTCAGATCAGTATCGCCTAACAGGTCATTGTGTATTTCATGAATAAATTTTCCTGCATTGCTGCGGCTGTGAATAAAAGAAACAGAGGTATAAGGATGATTAATTAAAAGTCGGATCAATTCTCCGGCAGTATAACCGGCTCCGCCTATAATACCCACTTTCACCTTTTCTTCCTGGCTTCTTTTTTTATGAGCAGCCAACGGCGCACTAACCTTGCTTTTCGCTGTTTCCTTTACTGTTGTCATGTCAACTTATTGATAGAATTCTAAAATTCACTTACTGATGTTCATTCAAAATGTCTTTTCTTCACTTATGATTTAGGAGTGGCGTTTTCTGTTTTTACCAAATGATACATCATTGTTTGGTTGCCAAATATTCGGCTGAATCCTCGTACATCATCACCGGTAAAGCCGGTATTCATTTCACCATATTTACCAAACTTGCTGTTCATTAAATCGAATTTGCTTTCAATACCGATGATTTGAAAACGATAAGGCTGTAATTGTACAAACACATCACCGGTTACATTGCGCTGTGTACTTTCTAAAAATGCTTCAATATCTCTCATCACAGGGTCGAGTATCTGTCCTTCATGCAGCCAATTGCCATAGAATTGCGCTACTTGATCTTTCCAGTTTAGTTGCCATTTGGTAAGCACATGTTTTTCTAATGCATGATGTGCTTTCAAAATTACCATTGGTGCAGCAGCTTCAAAACCAACACGGCCTTTGATGCCGATAATGGTATCGCCTACATGAATGTCTCTTCCTATTCCATAAGGGCCTGCAATAGTTTGTAAATATTGTATGGCTTCAGATGGATAAGAAAAAGCTTCGTCATTTACTTTCTTTAACTCGCCTTTTTCAAAATGAAGCTTTACTTCTTCGCTGCCAGTTTTGGTTACTTGAGTAGGCCATGCTTCTTCAGGCAGTAAACCTTTTGAAGACAACGTTTCTTTTCCGCCAACGCTTGTTCCCCACAATCCTTTATTAATAGAATAAACAGCCTTGGCAAAATTCATTTCTACTTCTTTCTTCTTCAGGTATTCTATTTCTTCTTCACGGCTTAATTTCAGATCACGGATAGGCGTGATGATTTCAATGCCCGGCGTCATGATATGAAAGATCATATCAAACCTTACCTGGTCATTGCCGGCGCCCGTACTGCCGTGAGCAACGGCATCTGCTTTTAATGCTATAACATGATCAGCTATATGCAGAGCCTGGCTCAATCTTTCTGCCGATACACTTAACGGATAAGTATTGTTTTTTAAAACATTTCCGAAAATGAGATACTTGATGATGCTGTCATAATAACTTTTTACAGCATTAACTGTTTTATGCGTTTTAACACCCAGTTTATTGGCATGAGTTTCTACCTGTTTTAATTCTTCAGCAGTAAAACCGCCGGTGTTTACAATGATGCTATGCACTTCATAACCTTTTTCTTCGGTCAGGTATTTTACACAAAAAGAAGTATCTAATCCGCCGCTGAAACCTAAGACAACCTTTTTTGACATCTTAAATATTGCTGTTAATGAAATAAATTGTAAAAGAGTGATTTGGCTTTGCTGCCACCATTACCACCATTTCCTTTTTCTTTGTCTTTATCTTTTTTCAGAAATGGACGTAGCAACTTCCATTGTTTAAAGCGGAGCAATCGTTCAAAACCTTTGACATTTTCTTCAAAATATTCTTTGGTTTCCTGTGGTTCATAATGGTCCTTCGGATCAAAGAGCATAGCGGTACACATGCAGTTCTTTCTTTCTTTGCTCATCAGTATGTCATAGTTCACACAACTCTTACAGCCTGCCCAGAATGCTTCATCCTGCGTCAGTTCAGAATAGGTTACCGGTTCATAACCGAGTTCTGAATTGATTTTCATAACAGCCAGCCCAGTGGTAAGACCAAAGATTTTTGCGTCCGGATATTTTTGCCTGGAGAGGTTAAATATTTTTTGTTTGATAGCTTTTGCCACACCGCTTTTTCTATAGTCAGGGGCAACAATCAAACCACTATTGGCCACATATTCACCATGGCCCCAGGTTTCGATATAGCAAAAACCAACCCATGATCCATCTTTGGCTACAGCAATGACAGCCTTGCCTTCATCCATTTTTGTTTCGATGTATTCAGGACTTCGCCTGGCAATACCTGTTCCTCTTGCTTTAGCCGAAGATTCCATTTCATCAGTGATGATGGTTGAATATTTTTTATCATCCTGGGTGGCTACCCTTATGATGATCTCTTGATTGTCCACTTTGTAAAGAATTGAAAAATGTTCGGATGACCAGTCCTGATATGGTTTTTGGATAAAGATTCACTGACAGGGGCCGTGGTAAGGGGTTCGTCCTGTCAGCATTCAGGACGTCGGGGGCGGCTAAAAGTAAATACATCATATCCGACGGCATAAACGCCGCTGGTTATCGGTGCATGAAAGGCCCATTGTTTTGTATGTGTCAAAATGTTGGTCACGTGTACAAACAAATTGTAAATTGAGTTACAAATGTATAATATTAATTTGTTTAAGGGCGCAATTTTTTTGTTATAAAATTCTGTTATGAACGAATTAAAAAATGAAATGGGAAGAAAAAAAGGTTCTTTGTTTAAGAAAATTTTTCGAACGTTTGTTATTGTTATAATACTTGTATTGACCGGCGTCATTTACTGGCGTTATTTTTTTGTTTTTGGTGAAGGAGTGAAATCAGGTCATTTGAATTATGCCGTGAGAAAGGGTAATATTTTTAAAACATATGAAGGCAAACTGATACAGGAAGGCATTCGAAGCAAAACAGCGGGCAGCATTATGTCGTATGAATTTGAATTTTCTATTAAGAGTAAAAGAATATTTGAAATACTGGAAAGAAACAGCGGGAAAGAATTTGATCTTCATTACAAGGAATATCATAATCCTGTGCCCTGGCGTGGCAATACTGTATATATTGTAGATAGTATATTAGCCATGAGGCCTGCACAATGATCAGGCAATTGATAACAATAAGAAAATAGCCGGTCGTTTATGTATATCTGTTTTCTCTTTCTTCCAGGCTGCTATTGTTTTTGTTTTAATCCATTCATTTTCTCCGGTAATATCAACGGCCAAACAAAGTAGAGTAGAAGGCTTGCAGGTTTTTAAAAGCGCTTCTATTAATTGATTGTTGCGATAAGGCGTTTCAATAAAAATTTGTGTGCAGTTTTTTCTTTTTGATTCGGCTTCCAGTTCTTTGATGGCTTGCATGCGATGCTGATTGTCTATTGGCAAATATCCAACGAACTGAAATTGCTGCCCGTTCATGCCGCTAGCCATCAGTGCAAGTAATATAGAATTGGGACCAACCAATGGTTTTATCTCAACATTCATTTGTTGAGCAGCAGCTATTAATGCTTGGCCGGGGTCAGCTATACCCGGACAACCTGCTTCGCTGATAATGCCGATAGTTTTTCCTTCTTTTATTTTTTGTTTAAACTTGTCTGACACTTTCAAAGTGTCTGACGAGTTTTTCGAATGCTTACTTGAAGTGTCAGACGCTCCCGCCTTTGGCGGGACGTCAGACACCGTATACCACTCGTAATTATCAATCACCATTTCCTTCCACAACTGTTTCAAATAGCGGCGGGCTGTTCTTTCATTTTCCACGAAAAAAACCTGGCAGTTTTTTATGCTCTCAATAATATAAGGTGGAATGGTATGAATTCCTTTTTCATCAAGCAGAGAAGGGATGAGATAAATCGTCGGCTGCATATCAGTTCAGTTGTTCTTTTTCGGCCGATTTCGCCAAAATCATAAATATATTCAAGTTTAGTTTGTCCAATTTGCAATGTCGAGGCCTTTTATTCTGCTGAAATGGGCGGTATTGTTGGTTATTAGTTGCAGCTTATTGGCAATGGCAATACCTGCGATCAGCGTGTCGGTGTGGCCAATTGAAGAGCCCTTTTTCCTTAAATCAGCTTGTATTGTTGCAGAAATTCTCACCGTACGCATCGTGAGTGGAACAACATTACTTAACTCTACAAATTCTTCAAATTTCTTGAGTTGTTTTTTAGCATCCTTATAAATAAGGCCATTTAGTATTTCGTAGTATGTTATAATGCTTAAGCTAATGAACCCAAATTCCTTCAGGTGTTCATCAACATTTGAAATAACCCTGGGGTTGCCTCTTAAAAATTCAGAAAGAATGTCAGTGTCGAGTAGCGACGGCTTCATAGTTTGATTTTACGATCAAAAAGCCTGGTTCTTGTTTTTTTGGTTTGACTTACAAAATCCGAATAATTCTTTTTACTCATATCGCTAAATGAACCACCAAAAGAAAGTATTTTTTGACGCAGGTTATTTGCTAGTTTTGATTTAGGATTTAATGAATGAACGAACTGGTAAAGTTCTTCCAGCCTTTCAACCGGTACATCTTTTATTTCCTTGAGTATGGTATTGAGAGTAGGCATCTTTTAAGTGTGTGTTCAAAGATAAACAAACAATTAGTACTATTAAAATTCGTTAGTTGCATGCATTACTTTTCCGAAAACGAAAGGAGGATTTACGGAAAGAGATGCTTAAACTCTTTTCAAAAAAACTAACTGTCTTTTACTTTATGAACAGTTAATGTAGCTGCTATGATGGCATAGGCAGGAGCAAAAATAATGGCGACATGCATTAGGTAAAACATCAGGCCGTTTGCAATGGCAAGACCTTTATGACGGCTGTTAAAACGAATACTTTCTTTTGAGCTGAAACCATGCCGGGCAAAACCATAATCGAGCATGGAGAATCCATGATAATAACATTCTACTACCAAAACAATCAACGGTGTTACCCACCCAATGACAGGGACAAGAGATAAAAGAATTAAGCCGAATAAATAAATAGTTTGACGTCCGCAATTTCTTAGCGCAACAAAAACACCCCTGCTCATTTCATTTTTTACTGACCATTCAGCGTTGTCAACAGTTTTTTCAAGAATATTTTCTGTTTTCCTGCTCAGGTAAGCAAATATGGGCGAGCCGATGATGAGAAAAATGTATTTGAAAAATGAAAAATAAAAAAGCAATAAAGTGAGCCAGAGGATGATGCCTGTAAACGTGAAAAGAAAACCTAAAAAACTATTTTGAAATTTTTGGATCCAATTGCTGAGTTGCAGGATGTGGGTGAGATATTCGATAACAGCCGTAGCAGATTTGCCAAAAAAATACATGGCTGTTATAAAAAGAATGGTATAAATGATACCGGGGATAATAACCCATTTCCACAGCTTGTGCTGCAAAATAAAACGATGGGCTTCACTCCAGGATTGGATGTTTATTACTATTTCTTTAAGCAAGACTTAATTTTGAAAGGTAAATATAGCAAAGAGAGGTGAATGGTGAATAGTGAATAGTCAATAGACACAGGCAATTGGCAATGTGTAACGAATTACCTGTAACCAGTAACCTGAAACCTGTAACAAGGTACACACTATGCGAAAACTTCATCTTGATTTTTACCAGAGAGAAAATGTATTGCAGATTGCAGAAGAGTTAATGGGCAAATTGCTGGTTACAGTAAAAGATGGCGTCATCACTTCAGGACGCATTGTAGAATGTGAAGCTTACGCCGGTGTTTTTGATAAAGCATCGCATGCAGCCGGCGGCAAAAGAACCAATCGTAATAAAGTGATGTATGAAGAAGGCGGGCTGGCTTATGTTTATCTCTGTTATGGCTTTCATCATTTGTTTAATGTGGTTACAAATAAAAAAGATGTGCCTCATGCGATATTGATTCGTTCATTGGAACCTGTTAAAGGCATAGAAGAAATGCTGAGAAGAACGGGCAAAGAACAATTGGATAACACATTAACCCGCGGGCCCGGGAATGTTTCGAAAGCCCTGGGAATTTTTACAACAGATACAGGGACATCATTACTCGGAAAAACCATTTATTTATCCGATGATGGGGTTTCTTATTCTAAAAAAGAAATAGCCACTTCGCCGAGGATTGGCGTTGATTATGCAGGCGATGATGCATTGCTTCCTTATCGTTTTTATATAAAGGGAAATCCGTTTGTGAGTGGAAAGCCAAAATAGTAGTTTTAAAATTCAAGGAAAAACCGCTTTCTTTATTGATTAAATCGCTTTTAGGATAATCAATTAAAATCCTTTTGAATGAAAAAGCAACCCTACTCTCTGAAACTTCTATTGATCTTTTTGACTTTTTTGTCGTGTAATAAACCTGCAGATAATATTAGTTGCCCACCAACTGACGATTTTTTACTTTATACCTATATCGTCAAGGGAACAGGGCTTATTCAGGCTAATCATTGGGACACAACTTATCATATTTCCGTTGTTTATAAAAGTAATGCCGGTGACCAAATGCCAACATTGCAATTTAATAATCGCAATATCATATTGAAGGATGATAGTGTAAATCGGTGCGAAAATGGGTCAAAGTTTGCAAGCAACCAGGAGAAATTTCCTGACATTAGTCAAACAAACCAGTTTTTATTTGGCAAAACCAATACTATCCATCTTACTGGCCAACTATGTGGTACTATTAGCGATAGTTTTCATTTACCTAATGAGACAAAACTGGCAACTCTTTCATCTAACAGAATAAATAAAAACCAGGACTTTAAATTGTCAATTATAGGTGCTGACGATTTCCCTATTGACATACCAAATAATGGCGATCCAAGTACTTATTTTGATCATATCACACTACAAATTATTTACTCCAGGTCAATCTCCGATACCATCACTTATCCATTATTGCCTATTCAAAATCAAACTATTGGTCGGGAATATAGTACACCAGTCGGTAACCTGATTGTGATACCATCCAGCGAACTTCAAGCCTTTCCTTTGAATGGTACAGTTCTTTTACAGTTTGTTAGAAATACGCAAACTAGGATGCCGGATAAAACCAAAGGACAACTTGATCTTCAAATAAAACAAGTGCAGTCAGAATATTTTGAGATAAAAAATTGAGGTAATTGAAAGTTTTGCTGCTTAAGGAGTATTATCCTTTATATTATCGCTAATAATGTCTTCAGTAACCGCCACATTTTCGAAAGCATAGTCCATTTTTTTCCTGTCAAATTCTTTTTCATTATTGGCTATCCAAATCGTTGCCACTCCATTACCGATGAAATTGGTAATAGCCCTTGCTTCCGACATAAAGCGATCTACTCCGAGTAATAAAGTAAGTCCTTCTACCGGTATTACTTTTATAGTTGTGAGTGTAGATGCTAATACAACAAAACCACTGCCTGTTACTCCTGCTGCTCCTTTTGAAGTAAGCATTAATATGCCAACAATGCTGGCTATCTGTGCAAAGCTTAAATCAATATTGAATACCTGGGCCAGAAATATTACGGCCATTGAAAGATAGATCGTAGTGCCATCTAAATTGAATGAATAACCTGTAGGCACTACAAGCCCCACCACTGATTTAGAACAGCCCATTCGTTCCAGTTTTTCCATTAATGAAGGCAATGCCGCTTCTGATGAAGAAGTTCCCAGTACGATCAGCAACTCTTCTCTTATATATTTCAAAAATTTGATCAGCCTGATCTTGTACATACGCAACACCAGGAAGAGAACCACAAAAATAAAAACAGCCATTGTGCAATACACAGTTCCCATCAATTTAACTAATGGCAGTAATGTATCTATGCCATATCTGCTGATGGTATAAGCCATTCCCCCAAAAGCACCGATTGGCGCTAGCAACATCACTTTGTGTAAACCTTTGAAAACGTATTTTGATATTTTTTGCAAAAAAGCAATAACAGGCTCACGGTTTGTATAAAAATTTAAAGCTATACCCAATACAAGAGCTATCAGCAACACCTGCAACGTAGAATTTTCTTTTAAAAATTTCCAAATGCTGAATGATTCGCTGCTCTGAACATATCCTGATATATCGCCATTTTTTACAGCACTTGTATCAACGCCATTTCCAGGTTGAATGATATATGCTACGATTATACCAATGATAAGCGCCAATGTTGTCACTACTTCAAAATATAATAGTGCCTTTGCGCCAACACGACCTACCTTTTTTAAATCACCCATGCTCACAATGCCCAATGTAATGGTGAGAAAAATAATAGGATTTATAAATAGCTTGACAATACTGATAAAGCTGCCGCCAAGAAATTCACTTAATGTTTTACCAATCGTTAATTCCTGGCCCAGGAATCTTGTTTTGAAACTGTTATTTAAAACAGGATGTAAAGCAAGGTCAGGAGCAAAATGGCCTATTAATATACCAGCAGTAATAGCTATCAGCACCCAAAATGTAAGATTGGTTAAAAGTTTCCGGATCTTCAAGGTTGTTGATTTTTTTGTAAAGTAAATAACTAAGAGGATTAAAGAGAAAAGGAGAAAAAGAGATAAGAAAAAAAATACAGATACTACGTTTTTTCAATTAAAATTCTTCCGTCAAACATTCTCGTCCATTATTATTAAAAACCCTGTGAATTCCTTCCTTCATCAAGGAAACTTTAAAGTTGAGCAGCATTCCATATTTTAAATGCAGGAGGGATAAATGTGTACGAAGCTGATCAAAGGAAACAGCCGGAAGCGGATGAAGGGTTTTTAATTCAAGAATCAATTTTTTTTCAACAAGCATATCTAATTTATATGCTTTTTCAATATGCAGTTTTTCATATTTAATGGGCAAAAGTATTTGCCGTTTCACATCAAGCCCAAGTTTGGTTAATTCATAATACAATATTTCCTCATAAACCTTTTCAAAACATCCGGGCCCGACAGTAGAGTGAATTTTAATACAAACATCTACAACAAGACCAGTAAGCTTATTTATGTCCATTTAGCTAAGAGTTTAAAGGAGAGAAGGAGGAAAAGAGAAGAATACATTTTTTTCATTGATCAATGATATATAGACAAAAGAAAATTTACATAGACCCTTTTTCTCTTCCCCTCTTTCTCTCTTAGCTTAAAACTTCGGACAGTTCAGCTTCTTTGCATTCGGATCGGTAGGTTTCTTAATATAAATAATTGATAGCTCAACTCCGCCTCTTGAATTTGATGCGGCTTTTAAAGAAGAAGTGTTAACATCATACGAAGCGCCAAAATGCCACTCGCCAAATTCTAATCCAACATAGGGGATAATGGCATCTTCGAAACGATACCAGCTTCCGAGATAGAAATTGGTAGGATTGTCTTCGTTGTTATTTACGTTTAAACTAAATGCGCCACCCAGCATGGTATTATGTGCCTTAGCCTGCATGCTATGGTTGGCTGCTATGTGCAACGAGTTATATGTACCAACCGGTATCCTTGCACCGCCCTGCAATGTCACTCTTGAATTCAACACAAAATCACCTTTTTGAAAACTTTCTTTCGGCCTGTTTATATGGTACATAGAAGCCCCCAGATAGAAATTATTATATCCATTCGTTGACCCATTGTAAATAAAACCAGCATTCAAATCAAAATAATGAAGATTCACTTGTCTTGCCGAAAAACTTTCACCTGTTACACCTGTAAAACCAAAAGGCGTTAGCTGATCTTCAAAAGTGAGCTTACTGGTGTTAAGTCTTTTGTTCATATAAGTGCCCTGGAAACCTGCGCCCAACTGGTGATAGCCATTTTCGTCCAAAGCTTTGTGGTAGGCAAGAGACAATCCGAAATAAGTGCTGTTTAATGCGCCATCACCGGCTTTATCACTATAAGCCATCACACCCACACCCATCTGGTCAAAATCAGGAAGACGGTTTTTTAAAATACCGGCATCGAATGATGCGGTCATAGTTGTATAAGCATTATTGATCGTTGGCCATTGATTTCTGTAGTTGGCAGCAAATCGGAATACACCATCAAACTTGCCTGTCATAGCAGGATTCATGGTAAGAGGGGATGCAAAAAATTGAGAAAAATTAGGATCCTGTGCAAGGGATGCAGTTAACAGTGTAAAGCAGATAGCCAGGGTAGAAAGAAATTTTTTCATCTCAGCAATTAAGTTTTTTCACTCGCCAGACAGCCTCTTATACCGGCGCCTGCAACTCTTTATAAACGTTTTTTCGTTCCTGAAATTGCCCGTTTAGCCGGAACAGTAGACGGAAGGGAAAAATACAACAAATACAAGACCTGCAAAAGATTTTGAACGCTGCTTTTTTGAAAAGCCAAAACACTTACAGTCATCGTCCGAACAGGGCTTGCTGTCTGTTGGGATATTCAGGGAACATCAGACCAGCTCATAGGTGAAGATAAATGGAAAAGTGAAAATGAGTTTTTGGGTTAAGCCCCAATAGCAGCAAAGCCCATGTAATGTGCTGGCGAATTTGTCCACCGAAATGGTTTTAATTGTGTCGAGGGGTTTTGGAAGCATCTGCAAGCTCCACTCTTTTACAAAGGTTTGCTATCGTGTTTGGGCTTGTGTGCCTTTGTAAATGTGTAGTGCTTTGTTGAGCCAATTAGTTCTTTGAAATACTGCACTTGTAAAATGAAAACCTAAAGTCTGTTTTCCAGTACAACTCCTTTGCCTTCTGTGGAAATAATGAAGCGGTCAAGAAGAACTTTTTTTTCTCTTTCAATTTCTAAGTGTCTTTCTTGATAGAGGTCAGAAATGAGCGTAGAGATTTTGTCATCAAAAATTTCTTTCTTTTTGATGTCTTCTTGTAATTTTTTTATAGCCTTTTTCTGAGCGTTCATAATGCAATTTTAGTTTAAATTGTCAGATTTCAAAATTTCGTTCCCGGATATGAACTTAAAACCGTCTTTATTAATTATTGCCAGTTTTATAACGCCGCCGACTGTAGGAATGTTTTCCGTGTATTTTTGAAAGTTTATTTCAATTTTCATCAATAATGAAGCCAAATCAACAGCTTGTTGAAGGCTAAGATCAGCTAACCTGTTGATTTTCATATCATCCCAAAACTGAGAGGGTAAAAAGGCTCTTGCGTCAGCCATAAAATCTTTAAGAAAATCTACTGGGATTTTATCGTCTGGTATTTTTAGTTTTTCGATTACCTTTTCAATAATTTTTGGTGTTATATCAATAAAAAAGTCAATTTCACCAAAAAGTATCCTTTCGCTTATTCTATTTTGACCATCACAAACAACCCGATAGTAGTCATCCATTTTTCTGGAATAAACACAACTAAAAGTATCGTCTGTAATATCTTTCTTAGAACAAGGATTTATATCAACCTTATAAATTGTAGTTTGCTCTTTCGTTTTGTCGTAATGAGTTATAATAAAAGTAGTGCCGCTAATATAATCTGACTTGTTAAGATGTTCTATGGATTGTTTATTTAGAAATTCAACAAATTCTTTAACCTTGGTTTCAATTTTCTTTCTGGAATAACCTTTGTCCTTTTTATTTTTTTCGATAATCTCTTTTACCAAATACTCAATTCTTTTTCCATTGATAGAAGCAGTGCCAGCGGTTGTTATTGCGGTAGACTTATCATATTGAAATAGCTTTTCTTCATAGTCCTTCGTATGCGATGGTTTCCTTTCAAAAAGAGAGATTACCTCACTTGGGTCAATTTTGATTTCGTCAACGGGTGTGCTTTTTGCTTTGTCTCGAAAAAACTTTAAAAAAGTATCGTAATCAATAACTCTTTCCATAGATGTTACTAAAGAGTCGGCAATGACGGCAACGCCTTTTTTGGCAATTACGGAAGCAATGAAAGTCATGGTTTATTAAGTGCAGTATTTTAAAGGTTTCAAAATATGTCTTTTGAGTTGCTCTGCAAAATTTTAGCTCCTGTGTCATAGCCTCTGAGTCTGGCGAAAGTGCTAAAATGTGTCGAGACAAAAGAAGCCGAGCAGAATTAAAACACTTTGAAAAACAAATGATGAAAGTCCCAACGGTCTGCCGATTAGTGAACGGTCGCACCGCTTGCACATTACGTATTTATTGGTCTGACAGCATTTTTGGTGGTATTCGTTGCAGTAATAATATTTCTCTGCTTACATCTGCACTTTCACGCCGTAAGCCAGGTCGCCGGCATCGCCCAGGCCCGGCACGATGTATCCTTTGGCTGTGAGTTCATCATCAATGTCGCCACACCAGATTGTAACGGACGATTCTTCTCTTTTTACATATTCAATGCCAACCGTGCACGCAATAGCTGTTACAATATGTATTTCTTTTGGATTACCTTCTTCTTTCAAAAAATGAATGGTTTTTACCAGGGAAGAACCCGTTGCCAGCATAGGATCGGAGATGATCACCACCCGGTTTTCCAACTCGGGGCATGACACATAATCGAGGCTGATCTCAAAGCTGCCATCAGGTTTATGTTTGCGGTAAGCGGAGATAAAAGCATTGTCTGCCTTGTCAAAATAATTCAGCAGGCCATGGTGCAGCGGCAATCCCGCCCTGAGAATGGTGGCAAGCACAGGTTGTTGTTCTATATATTTGGCATTGGCAATACCCAGCGAAGTCTGCACTTCTCTTTCAACAAACGATAATTTTTTGCTGATCTCATAAGCGGCTACCTCGCCTATGCGTTCCAGGTTGCGGCGAAAACGCATTCTGTCATTTTGAATATCCACATCCCTGATTTCGCCGATCCAGTTGCTTACAAGACTGTGCTGTTCGCTGAGATTAACAACCATAATTATTGGTTTGATTTCGTATCAATGGTTTAAAAAGTCAGCATCATTGAAATTGACGTTTTTTATGTTCCAGGCACTAAGCGGAGCCGAACTGCATTACTACTATCAGCTTCCGTTGCGTCGCACTCTTCAGGGTTCTGTTCACTACTGGGCATTTTGGAAATTGCAATAATAAAACCGGGCACACATTATCTGCGGGAATCTATTCACTTAATAAACCTCTTAAACATTTTAAACTTCTTAAACCTTTTAAACTGCTTAGAATTACTTTTGGCAAATCTAATCTAAAATCAGTTTCATGGTTTACAGGGCTATCGGTTTAATGAGTGGCAGTTCGCTTGACGGGCTGGATATCGTTTTTGCAGAAATAGAAGAAAACGGCGGCAAATGGACTTATGAGATACTTCATGCAGACTGCTATCCTTACCCGGCAGAGTGGATAAAAAAATTGAAAGATGCAACGCAGCTATCGGCGTTAGATTATCAACTGCTGCATACTGAATATGGCCATTATCTTGGTAAGCAGGTCAATCGCTTTATCAAAGAAAATGAATTAGAATATAAAGTGGGTTTGGTGGCTTCGCATGGACATACCACATTTCACGTTCCCTCAAAAAAAATGACGGCGCAGTTGGGTGACGGCGCTGCCATTGCTGCTTCTACCCAATTACCCGTTGTATCCGATCTGCGGGCCATGGATATTGCATTTGGCGGACAAGGCGCTCCCATTGTTCCTATTGGTGAAAAATTACTTTTAGGCGACTATGATTACTTCTTAAATCTCGGAGGCATCGCCAATATTTCAGTAAATGCCGATACGTACATCGCATTTGACATTTGTGCCGCCAACCGTGTATTAAATATACTGGCAGCAGATGCGGGTAAAGAATATGATGAAGGCGGTAAAATGGCAGCCGCGGGAATAGTAAATGAGGAACTGCTTGAAAAATTAAATAACCTTGAATACTACAGGCAATCTCATCCCAAGTCGCTGGCCAATGATTTTGGAACCGATATAGTTTATCTTATTATTAAAAATGCATCATTAGCTGCAAACGATGCACTTAGAACTTATACCGAACATATAGCTATTCAAATAAAAAATTCCATTGCAGGTTTAAATAACCAAAAACCAAAAACCAAAAACCAAAAACTCCTTGCCACAGGCGGCGGCGCATTTAATACTTTCCTTATTGACCGGCTAAAAGATCAGTTGAATGAATTAAAAATTGATGTAATAATTCCTAATGAAAAGCTTGTAAAATATAAAGAGGCACTGATCATGGCTTTAATCGGTGTATTACGCTGGCGTGAAGAAACCAACGTATTATCATCAGTTACCGGGGCTGCCAGGGATTCAGTGGGTGGTGCATTGTGGATGGGGCAGGAGGAGTGAAGTCGGAAGTCTGAAGTCAAGTAAATCAGATAGGTCAAATATGTCAAAACATTGAAATGACTTTAATTTTTCTTAATGTGTGAAAGGTGAGGACTGCTAACTGTTAACTGCCCACTGACACCCGCTTGCAAAAACCCACTTTCTCTATTATCTTTCGCCCCGTTTCACCTATACATTCCACCAAGCCATTAAGCCACTGCCTGATGAGATATAGTCTATTGACCGCTCTTTTTTTGAGTCTTGTTGTTTTTTCTGCGAAGGCGCAGCTCAAAGCCGATTTTACAATGGACAAAGCGGGAGGCTGCTCTCCTTTTTCCGTTTCATTTACCAACACTACTACCGGCGCATCTGCGGCTGCCACCTACGAATGGAATTTTGGCAACGGCAACACCTCGGTTTTAAAAAATGCGGCTGCTGTTTACCACGAAGAAAAAAATTATACTGTTACGCTTACTGTCAAAGATGGATCGCAAACATCTAAGCAAACAAAAACGATAGCTGTTTATAAAAAACCAACTGTTGCTTTTACTTTTTCACCCAATAACGGTTGTATTCCATTGACCGTAAATTTTACAAGTTCTTCGCAAGCCGGCGATGGAACTCTCACGGCTTATCACTGGGATTTTGGGGATGGCAGCACACAGGAATCGCCCGGTGCAAGGATATCGCATACCTATAATTTTCAGCAAACAGCGAGTGTAAGTCTTACGGCAGTTAACAGTCATGGCTGTAGCAATACACTGACAAAAAACGACATTATTAAAGTCAATCCTGCTTTGCAGGCAAGCTTTTCTGCTGATAAAACAATGCTTTGTGACTTGCCGGGAACTGTTAATTTTTCAAACACTTCTACCGGCGCAGGCACACTTGCTTATGAGTGGGATTTTGGTGATGGCACAACCTCAAAAGATAAAAGTCCTTCTCACAGCTATACCAAAAAAGGAATTTATACAGTAAAGCTTACCGTTAAAAGCAGCGAGGGATGCACCAACAGCAGCGTAAGAAATGATTACATCAATGCAGGCAATTTTAATAGTGATATACAAGTGCCATCATTGATCTGCCAGGGTACAAGTGTGACGTTTAACAGTACTGCCTCAACTACACCAAGCCAAACCAGGTGGATTGTAGATGGCAATACATATTATTACTATACTTCGATGTATTACACTTTTAATACACCCGGCCAGCATACGGTTGAACTGGTTAATACATTTAATGGTTGCGAACAGAAAGTAACCAAAAAGGTAGATGTAAAGCCAATGCCGGCTGTTAGCGGATTTATTGCAGACATAAAAGATCAATGCGGCGCCCCAGCCAAGGTGGAGTTTAAAGATACAACCACCGGCGCTGTAAGCTGGCAATGGAATTTTAATTATAGTTGGGACAATTCTGTTGTGCATTCCACTGTAAAAAATCCAACCTATACTTATCAATCAGATAACTGGTATTATGCCAGGCTGACTGTAAAGAATGCCGATGGTTGTTCGGCAAGTACGATGAAGCAAATAGGCATCAGTAAACCGCAGGTAGGTATTCATTTGGATGATAACAGCAGAAACGAAGCCTGCAGCCAGCTAACTGTAAAAATGGTAGTAAGATCAACAGAAGATATCAAAACTTACTCATGGAATTTTGGCGATGGCGGCACATCCACCGAAGCTTCACCCACGCATACATATACACGACCCGGCAGTTATACTATTTCGCTTACTTATAAAACAGATAAAGGATGTACGGGAACTGTCACTTATTATGGTACTATACGGGTTTGGGAAAAACCGAAAGCCGACTTTTCCGTGCAGCCGGAAGTGTGTGGTAATACACCGGTATTATTTACCAATAAGACCACAGGATATGTTATTAATTATGTTTGGGATTTTGGAGATAACAATGGCTATGGCTGGGAAACAAATCCAACACATAAATACCAGGCCGAAGGACAATACACAGTAAGGCTGATTGCTAATAACTGGATATGTAATGATACAGTAACAAAAACGGCTATTATAAAAGTGAAGCCTCCTTTTGCAAAAATTGAAAGGGTAGCCAACACCTGCAGCGGAACAAGAGGCCTTGTAACATTTACAGATGGATCAAGGCAAGCCAATAGCTGGCATTGGGATTTTGGCGACGGTGCCACTTCATCTTATACAACTGCTCAGCCCACCATTGAACATACTTATACAAAAACAGGAAGCTATAAAGCGGTGCTTACTGTAACCAATGGCGCCTGCACAGTAAAAGATTCAACAACGGTATATGTGTTATTAAAGCAAAAACCTGTTCTTTCATTTGATAAACCAGAAGCATGCATTAATCAGTACAATACTTTTCAGATAAAAGGACTTGAAAATAATCCTTACCAGGTTTATAACTACTACAGTTATTATGAATATGCAAAGTGGGAGGATGCTGACGGAACTGCCGTTAACGGCAGCTATTACAACCAGGATTATTGGATAAAAGATGTAAAAGGCAATATCAATTTTTATCAGCCAAAAGATGACCAGGTAAGGGCCATTATTCGTTCCGCTTATTTTGGTTGTGCGGACACAACCAATTATGTACCACTGACAATAAACGGCGTTATACCAGGCTTTGAAGTGGTGACTGACAATCGTTGTTTCAAACTGCCGGTAGTGTTGGAAGACACCTCTCAAACTACAGGTGACAATACCATTGCAAAATGGGAATGGAATTTTGGTGATGGTACAACTAAAACGAACACGACAGGAGGCACAGTAAATCATACTTATGCCAATCCCGGCAGTTATTATGTAAGCTTAAAAGTTACCGATAAAAATGGTTGCAGTTCCAGTACTCCTTATTACGGCGGGTTTGTAAGAGTGGGTGGTCCCAAAGCTGCATTCTATATACCCGGTGGTAATACGGTACAACTAAATACCAATGTTTATTTCTATAACAACACCAATACTGCATATACAAACAACGTTACTTACAAGTGGGATTTTGGTAACGGAATTACTTCCACTGAGTATTCACCTTCTCATACCTATACCGAATCGGGTAAGTATGAAGTTGTATTGATTGCCGAAAATAGACAAACAGGATGCAGCGATACGGCAAGGCAAACTATTACTGTAAAAAATTTCAACACAGCGTTCACTTTCACTACTGCATTTATCGGCAACTATAGTACATGCCCGCCGGTAAGAGCCAATTTTACAAATACTTCTACCAATTATACCAAATTGATTTGGGACTTCGGTGATGGATTTACATTGGAAAATCAGCATTCACCAAGCCATGTATATGAGAATGCCGGTAAGTATGTTGTTACTCTTACTGTATATGGTTACAATGGATTGACTGGTTTTTATGAAGACACTGTTTTTGTAGCAGGGCCCACAGCCACTATTGAAGCCAACGATCTTGATGGATGTATTGGCACCGAAGTTAAACTTCATGCTCCTGAACATACAGATACCAAATCGTATGTATGGGATTTTGGCGATGGATATGTTGTAAACGTTGCCGATAGTTTTGCAGCGCATACTTACCTGTCGCCTGGTTCCTATACACCATCGCTGATATTAAAAGATGATAAAGGTTGTTCATCTGTGATCAGTTTATCAGATAAAGTGACCATCTATCCTGATGCTGTTATCACCATCACACCTTCTTCCCCATTTGTATGTAAAGAGGATGGTGTGCAATTGCAGGCAAGCGGCGCTGAAACTTATGAATGGTCGCCGGAAACCGGTTTAAGTAGTGTAAGTAGTGCATCACCCATTGCATTGCCTCCGGATGCCACTACTTATACAATTAAAGGAACAGATGCAAATGGCTGTAAAGGTTCAACAACAATAACTGTTGAAGTACCAAAGCCATTTACAATGAGTGTATCGCCTGATGCAGAGATTTGTAAAGGCAGCAATGCAAATCTGAAAGCAGAAGGCGCCAGCACTTATCAATGGATCAATACGACAATGGGTTTGAATGAAACACAAATTGCAAACCCTGTTGCTTCGCCTGAAAACACTATTCAATATACTGTTGTTGGCTACGATCAATATAAATGTTACAGTGATACCGCACAGGTAAATGTGATAGTAAGACCATCGCCTTCAGTTAATGCAGGCGATGATAAAGAAGTGATCTACGGTTCAGAAAATGTATTGAATATTACCAACAGCAACGATGTAGTAAGATGGAGCTGGGCGCCTGCCGGGTTTCTGAGTTGTACAAATTGTCCTGCTCCTGTTAGCAAACCATATAAAACGATGGAGTATGTTGTGGAAGTTTTCAATGGCTATCATTGTTCAGCAAAAGATACAGTGATATTGAAAGGTCTTTGTGCAGGTAACAAAATTTTTATACCCAGTGCATTTACTCCCAATCGTGATGGATTGAATGACAGGTTTACAGTAAATGGAATGGGTATCAGCATCGTTAAGTCGTTGCGCATTTACAACCGCTGGGGTGAAATTGTGTTTGAAAGAAAAAACTTTTATCCCAACGACAGAAATGCCGGATGGGATGGAAAATATGGCGGCATTGATCAACCCGCAGAGGCCTATGTTTATTTTGCCGAAATGCAATGTAATGCAGGAGAGAAAATTGTAAGAAAAGGAACGGTGACCATTGTGAGATAGAATGACAATGAGTTTCTCTTTTTTTATTCAATCCAAAACTTCATAAATCATTACAGCATTGGCTTTATTTTTTAAACTTACTTCGCCGATCGGTTGACAATTGAATGATTCTTTTACTTTTTGATAAGAGGTTTCGGTTATTACAACCTGGCCTTCTTTAGAGACGGATTGCAAACGTTGAGCAATGTTTACAGTATCGCCAACTACAGTATAATCAAGGCGACGTAAATTAGCTGATCCAATATTACCCGAAACCATTTCACCTGAATTAATGCCGATTGAAACATGAGGTGAAAAAGTCACCTTGTTGGTTTGTTTTGGCAGTTTTTCAATTTGAGCTTTTACAGCAAGGCAGGCATCAATGGCACGATCTAAATGATAATCGCCGCGGAATACAGCCATGATGGCGTCTCCAATGAATTTATCAATATGGCCACTCTGCGCAATGATCTCTTTTACCATCACATCAAAATAATTATTCAACAGCTTCACTACCGTATCCGGTTCTTCGTTTTCGCTGATCTTTGTAAAACTGCAGATATCAATAAAGGCAACGGTTGCTTCTACTGTTTCATTCACCATCAATGAGGTTTCATATTCACGGCTGTTCATAAAATTGAGCACCGACTCATCCACGTACATCCGGAGTATATTATTTTCCTTAATAGCTTTTAATGTTTCCTTTACCTGTGCCACATGACGTATCGTTTTTTCCATCGTCAGTTCCAGGTCTTCAAAATTGACAGGTTTGGTGATGAAATCAAATGCACCGCGGTTCATGGCGGTGCGAATATTTTCCATATCGCCATAGGCTGATACGATCACTGCTTTCAACAAGGGTTTTGTTTCATTTAATTTGGTAAGCAACGTGAGGCCATCCATCTCCGGCATATTAATATCACTCAGCACTACATCTACATCAGTGTGTTGCTGCAACTGATTCAAGGCATGATTTCCATTTACGGCAAAAACAAATTCATATTTGTGTTCCCGTATTTTTTGACGGAACTTTTGTTTGATCAGCGATTCAAGGTCCGTTTCGTCATCTACTACCAATATTTTTGGCATCGGCAATGATTTTAAGTTTTTCTTTCAGTATAGTAAAATCAATGGGCTTGGTCAGAAAGTCGTCGGCGCCCAGTTTCATGGCCTGGCTGTGATTATCAGCGTCGCCGTAAGCTGTGATCATCATTACGACAGGAGGTGGTTGTTCAAATCTTGTTTTTATCCGGCGCAGCAATTCGAGACCGCTCATTCCCGGCATATTAATGTCGGAAAGAATAAGCACAGCTTCATGCAAATGCTCATTCAGAAAGAGCAGAGCTTCTTCGCCGGAATAAGCAAAGGCAAATTCCATTTCATGGGTTCTAACCTCTTTTCTGAATCGCTGTTCAAAAAGCGATCGTACATCTGTTTCATCATCTACTACCAGTATTTTCATAGATAAGCTTTTATTTAAGTTGGTAATTGAATAATAAATTCTGCAAACCCGCCTTCCTTGCTTTCAGCTTTCATAGAGCCGCCGTGTCCTTTTATGATGATGTCGTAGCTTAAAGATAAACCCAATCCCGTCCCCTTGCCAGTGGGTTTGGTAGTAAAGAATGGTTGAAATATTTTCTCCATCACCGCGGCAGGAATGCCGTTACCATTATCTTTTACACTGATTTCAATCTTGCCCGGGAGTTTTTTAGTACGGACGATCACGGTGGGGTCATAATTATCCGGATTGTGCTTTCTTTTTTCGGTAACAGAATAAAAAGCGTTATTTATCAAATTAAGTAAAACCCGGCCAATATCCTGCGGCACTACATTTAGTTTTTCAAGTGCAGGATCTAAATCAGTTTCAAATTTTGCGTTGAAGGTTTTGTCTTTTGCCCTCAGTCCATGATATGCCAGACGTAAATATTCATCAGCCAGTTCGTTGATATCGGTGAGTTCTTTTTGCCCACTGCTGCTCCGGCTATGCTGCAGCATTCCTTTCACTATAGCATCGGCACGTTTGCCATGAAAATTTATTTTTTCCAAATTTGATTTTATATCGTTTGCTATATCGCTTGCATGTTGCATATTGCCAATTGCCAATTCAGTTTTCATTTCATCAATCAACTCATTGCTTACTTCAGAAAAATTATTGACAAAGTTCAAAGGGTTTTGTATTTCATGAGCAATGCCAGCGGTGAGTTCTCCCAGTGAGGCCATTTTTTCTGCATGAATCAACTGGGTTTGTGCAGATGTTAACCTGTCAAGTGCAAGCTGCAATTCATCTTTTTGTTTGGTTATCTCAGCAGTGCGTTCTGCCACTATTGCTTCTAACTCATTTTTTCGTGCAGCAATTACTTTGTTTAATTCTTCTTCTTCTTCCCTTTTTTTGCGTTCTATGGCAAGAGCTTTCTGTTGTTTTCTAAAGAGAATAAAAAAGACGACTGCCCATATAAAAGCAAAGGGATAGGCAATGCTGACATAATCGCGGATCTTATCTGTCACATCATAGTTCCATACATCAAGCAATGCCTGTAGGGAAGAGAGTATAGCCAGCGGTAATATTGCTACGACAAGGTTTTTGGAAGAAGAAAGTTCAGGTTGTTTAAGTAAAATATAAATCAGTACAAACAAAATCGCCGGCCATATCAGCATATACACAGGGCCGGGATACAATGTCTCCTGCATCACAAAGAGTGCAACGATAGCAATCAAAGAGTAATTTAAATAAGGATACCAGGAAGACTGCGGCTGTGAATTCTTTAAAGATTTTCTCAGGTAAATAATTAGTAAAAATGAAAGAATAGTTGCCAGGGTCATATGATTACCTCAAAATATTTTTTACAGCGTTTAGCGGTATCTTATTCAGGTTTAAGTTAGGTTATTTGGCGCAAAACCCTTTAGAATTTGAAATTCTGTCGCTGCGTACTATGTTTTCAAAAGTAAAAACCGGTACAAACATGCCAACGCATGACGAAAGAAGAATCGTTGCAGCTTCATAATAAAATCTTTTACCTGGTTAGTTAATTCATTTAAAAGATTTCTGATCCGGCATACTTAGTCTTTAAGCAGGTAATGTTATGATGAATTCACTTCCCTGTCCTTCTTCTGTTGCTACTTTCAATTCTCCTCCGTGTGCCTTTACAATATCATAGGCCAATGATAAACCCAATCCTGTTCCTTGTCCTGTTGGTTTGGTTGTAAAAAAGGGTTGAAAGATTTTGTCAATGATACTTGCTGAAATACCATGTCCATTATCTTTTACACTTATCAAAACTTTATTGTCAATTTTCTTTGTACTCACCCAAACAGTGGGTGTCCTGGCAAAAGCAGGTTCCAAAAGCCCTCCTTTGGCGGGTTGGGAGGCTGCATAAAAAGCATTATTGATCAAATTCAAAATCACTCGTCCAATATCCTGCGGCACTACATTTATTTTGGGAAGTGATGCATCGAAATCAGTTTCAAACTTTGCATTGAATGTTTTGTCCTTTGCTCTGAGGCCATGATAAGCCAATCTCAAATATTCATCTGCCAACACATTCAGGTCAGTTGGTTCTTTTTGTCCGCTGCTGGTTCTTGAATGTTGCAGCATTCCTTTTACAATGGCATCGGCTCTTTTACCATGAAGCAAGATTTTCTCAAGGTTCTGCCTTACATCCTCCATAATGGCTATTGCATCTTCGTTGTTTCCTTTTTCTAGCTCGGTTTTCATTTCTTCCAGTAGCTCATTGCTTACATCAGAAAAATTATTGACGAAGTTTAACGGGTTTTGTATTTCATGTGCAATGCCTGCGGTCAATTCGCCGAGTGAAGCCATCTTTTCTGATTGCACCAGTTGCTGCTGCGCCTGTTTCAGATCTGTTAGTGTTCTTTCTATTTGCTGCTTGGCTGCTTCCAGTTTATTAAAATCTTCATATC
>Ga0187893_10002889_pt1 | contig 36422 bp, 32 predicted proteins | sample MA1701074metaG_FD_139574 | JGI IMG/M metagenome (GOLD analysis project Ga0187893, IMG submission 139574) | White microbial mat communities from a basaltic lava cave in the Kipuka Kanohina Cave System on the Island of Hawaii, USA - MA170107-4 metaG ... | reverse complement strand
GCCGGGCCGCATGTGAAGCTGGACCCCTACCTGGCGCGCGGATTGTCGTATTACACCGGTCCGATCTTCGAGATTCGGGTTCCGGATCTCGCCGGCAGTTTGGGCGGCGGCGGCCGATATGACAATCTCATCGGCATGTTTTCCGGGGAGGACATTCCAGCGAGCGGCATTTCACTCGGACTCGAGCGCATTCTGGTGGTCATGGGCGAGCGGAACATGTTCCCGGAGTCGGTGGTGTCGACGCCCGCGGATGTGATGGTGGCGCAATGGTTCGCGAATCGAACGGCCCTCTATCTCCAATTCGCATCGGAGCTGCGCGCCGCCGGTCTGCGCGTCGAGCTGTATCCGGAATCGCCTGCCGAGGACGGGAAGAAGATCGGCGACAAACAGTTCAAGTACGCGTCGGCGCGCGGCATCCCGTTCATTGCGGTGATTGGCGCCGATGAATTGGCGAACGGCACGGTGGCGGTCAAGAATCTGAAGACAGGCGAGCAGAAGACGGTCGCTCGCGCGGAAGCGGTGAAATGGCTGAGCAGTTAGGGTCTCTCGCGCGCACGCATACCTGCGGTGCGCTTCGTCCGTCGCACGTCACCGAGCAGGTGGTGTTGCTCGGCTGGGTGCATCGCGTCCGCGATCTCGGGTCGTTGGTGTTCTTCGACATGCGCGACCGCCATGGCATCACGCAGGTGATCGCCGAAGGTGATGAGGCGCTGCTCGAGCGCGTCAAGCGGCTCCGATCGGAGTTTGTGGTCGCGGTGACAGGCGAAGTGGAGCGCCGCTCGGCCGACACCGTGAATCTGTCGTTGCCCACCGGTGAGGTGGAAGTGCGCGCGAAGGACGTGCGCGTGCTCAACGAAGCGAAGACGCCGCCGTTCCCCATTGCCGAAGAGCAGAACGTCTCGGAAGAAACGCGGCTCAAGTATCGCTACCTCGACCTGCGTCGTCCGCAGCTGCAGCACAACATCGGCCTGCGCCATCGCGTGACCATGGCGCTCCGGAAGTATTTCGACCAGGAAGGCTTTTACGAGATCGAAACACCGATCCTGACGAAGTCGACGCCCGAGGGCGCGCGCGATTTCCTGGTGCCGGCGCGCTTGCATCCTGGTGAGTTCTACGCCCTGCCGCAGTCGCCGCAAATCTTCAAGCAGATCCTCATGATCGCGGGGTTCGATCGCTATGTTCAGATCGCCCGCTGTTTCCGCGACGAGGCGTTGCGCGCCGATCGGCAGCTCGAGTTCACCCAGGTCGATCTCGAGATGTCGTTTGCGACGCCGCCGCTCGTGTATCAGATCGTCGAAGGGGCGCTGGCAGCCTGTTTCCGCGAGATCGGTGTCGAGATCGGCCGGCCGTTCCGTCGCATGCCGTACGCGGAAGCGATTGCGACATACGGATCCGACAAGCCCGACCTGAGATTCGGTCTCGAGATCCAGGACTTCAAGCCGCTGTTCGCGCAATCGCCTTTCGGCATCTTCCGTGAAGCCGTCGAGCACGGCGGCACCGTGCGCGGGTTCGTGATTCCCCGGGCCGCGAAGTATTCGCGGCGCGAGCTCGATGAGCTCGTCGAACAGGCGAAACAAGCCGGCGCCGCCGGCCTCGTTTATGCGCGTGTGACCGACAGTGGCGTGCAGGTGTCGGCCAAACCCATCGGCGAAGAGGGCGCTCGTAAGGCGCTCGAGGCGGCAGGCGCAAAGAGGGAAGACTTGCTGGTGCTCGCTTCGGGGGCGCCCGATGCCGTCTCGAAGATTCTTGGCCTGCTTCGGTTGCAGGTCGCGAAGAAGGAAAACCTGATTCCGGAGAACCGATGGGAGTTGCTCTGGGTCACCGATTTCCCCCTCTTCGACTGGAACGCAGACGAGAAACGCTGGGATTCGGTCAACCATCCTTTTACGGCGCCCCGCGAGGAAGATCTGCACATGCTCGAGTCCGAACCGGGAAAGGTGCTCGCCAAGGCCTACGACGTGATTCTGAACGGCTGGGAGCTCGGCGGCGGCAGCATCCGTATCCACGACCGTGACACGCAGGCCAAAGTGTTCCGCCTGCTGGGTATGTCGGACGATGATGCCAGGCAGCGCTTTGGTTTCTTTCTCGAGTCGTTGGAATACGGCACGCCGCCGCATGGCGGCCTGGCGCTGGGCCTCGACCGCATTTGCGCATTGCTCGCCAGCGAGTCGTCCATCCGGGAGGTCATTCCGTTCCCGAAGACGACGCAGGCGGTCGATCTGATGTGCGATGCGCCATCGCCGGTCGATCCCAGGCAATTGCGAGAACTGCACGTCCGCATCGTTCAATAGGATCGACGTCGTTTCTATGCCGCTGCTGTTCTCATACGGAACGCTTCAACACGAAGAGGTTCAGCTCTCCACGTTCGGCCGCAAGCTTGACGGCGAGAAGGACCTGCTTATCGGCTACGAGCCGTCGCTGGTGAGGATCCCCGATGCTGCGGTGGCGGAGCGCCTCAAGAAGACCCATCACGACAACGTCACACGTACCGGCGATGATTGGAGCAGCGTGCAGGGCACCGCCTTCGACGTCACCGACGAGGAACTCGCGAAAGCCGACACGTTCGAGGCACAGTTCAACTACACGCGTGTGAACGTGACCCTGGCGTCGGGCAACGACGCCTGGGTCTACGTGCATGCGGACGGAAAGGCGTGAACGTTCATCAGGCGCACATCGGCGAGCGGTTCGGATTCGAACTACCGATTGTCCAGGCGCCGATGGCGGGGGTGCAAGGAAGTACGCTCGCCATCGCCGTTTCCCAGGCGGGCGGTCTCGGGTCGTTGCCGTGCGCCATCCTCGGTCCCGATCAGATTCAGCAAGAGCTCAAGGCAATCACTGCCGCAACCAGCAGACCGTACAACGTCAATTTCTTCGTTCATCGCCAACCCGACCCCGAACCGGATCGCGTGGCCGGCTGGCAAGACCTGCTTGCGCCGTATTACGAGGAGCTTGGAGTTGAGCGAACCTCAGTAGCGGCGGGCCCGGCGCGGCTGGCGTTCGATCATGACGCCGCCGACGTTCTCGAAGCGTTCAAGCCGCCGGTGGTCAGTTTTCATTTCGGCCTGCCGTCTTCTCAACTGATGGCCCGCGTGAAGGGATGGGGCTCGAAGATCATCTCGTCGGCAACGACGGTCGATGAGGCGCGGTACCTCGAAGCCAACGGCGTGGACGCGGTCATCGCGCAGGGCCTCGAAGCCGGTGGCCATCGCGGCATGTTTCTAACGGCCGATCTCAACACTCAGACCGGCACGTTCGCGCTCGTGCGCCAGATCGCGGCCGCGGTGAAGATTCCGGTGATCGCGGCCGGCGGCATCGCCGATTCGCGTGGCGCATTTGCGGCAATGGTGCTTGGCGCCTCCGGCGTGCAAGTGGGCACGGCGTACCTGTTGTGCCCGGAAGCTGCGACGAGCAAGGTCCACCGTGCGGCCTTGAAGAGCGTCGCCGCGAGGGTGACGGCCGTCACCAACGTTTTTACCGGCCGCCCCGCGCGCGCCATCGTCAACCGCCTGATCCGCGAGATCGGGCCGATGAGCGCCGCGGCGCCGGCGTTTCCGCTCGCGGCAGCGGCTGTCCTGCCGCTGCGATCGAAGGCCGAAGGTCTTGGCAGCGGCGATTTCACGTCGATGTGGGCCGGCCAGAGTGCACCGTTGTGCCGGGAGTGGAACGCGGCGGAATTGACGCAAGATTTTCTGGATGCTAAGGTGACTCGAGGTAGTTAACTATTTGCAACGCAAGGGGATAGGCATAAGCACTGCATCAATGCGCAAGGTGACGGTTCCGGAATCCGGCGTGTCCACGCTGTTCGGGGCTCTCGACGACAACCTGCGCCAACTCGAATCCCTTCTCAACGTCCGCATCCGCACGCAGGGTCACGATCTGATCGTCGAAGGCGATGCCGACAGGACCTCGCGCGTGGCGCGGCTCGTGGAACAACTCGGCAGCCTGATCGACGAGGGCCATTCCATTTCCAATCGCGACGTGAAGACCGCGGCGCAGCTGATCGCCGATGACGCCGCGATCGATCTCCGCGGTCACTTCCTCAAGGATGGTCAGCTGCGCACCGCCGGTAAGCGCCGCATCGCCGCGAAGTCGGCGAATCAGCGCCGCTACCTGGATGCGATCGAGCAGTACGACATCGTATTCGGCATCGGCCCGGCGGGCACCGGCAAGACCTACCTGGCCATGGCGCAAGCGGTCAGCTACCTGCTCGCAAAGAAGGTGAGCCGCATCATCCTGGCGCGGCCGGCGGTGGAGGCAGGTGAAAAGCTCGGTTTCCTGCCTGGCGATTTGCAGGAGAAGGTGAACCCCTACCTGCGGCCGCTGTACGACGCGCTCTACGACATGCTCGACATCGAGAAGGCGGAGAAGTACCTCGAGCGCGGCGCGATCGAAGTGGCCCCGCTGGCGTTCATGCGCGGCCGGACATTGAACGATGCCTTCGTCATTCTCGACGAAGCGCAGAACACCACGACCGAGCAAATGAAGATGTTCCTCACCCGCCTCGGCTTCGGATCGAAGGCCGTGGTGACCGGCGACGTCACGCAGATCGACCTGCCGATGGGCCGGACATCGGGGCTGGTGCAGGCGATGGAAGTGGTCGGCCGGATCGAAGGGATCTCGTTCGTCTACTTCGACGAGCGCGACGTCGTGCGGCACAAGCTGGTGCAATCGATCGTGAAGGCCTACGACGCCTATGGCAGCGGCCCGTCTACGCGTTAACACCTCTTGTCCCGACCCGCCTTCGCGCGGGCGCGCTTCGGCGGGGCAAGCGGCCGTGATGCGCGGCATCGCCAGATGGCTGCCGCGTATCGCGCCGGCGTCCGCGCGGGGCGATCTGTGCGTCGCGCTGGTTTCTGATCGGCGCATGCGGGCGCTCAACCGCCAGTTCCGTGGCAAAGACCGCGTTACCGATGTGCTGTCGTTTCCGGCCAGCGACCCGTCGGCGCCATCGGCATTCTTCGCGGCGGGCTTTCTCGGCGACATTGTCATTGCAGCGGGCGTGGCGAAACGTCAGGCGAAAGAACACGGTCACAGCCTGAAAACCGAAATCCAGACTCTCGCGGTGCATGGTCTCCTGCACTTGCTCGGGTACGACCATGAGACGGATGATGGCACGATGGCGAGGGCTGAAGCCCGGCTGCGAAGGAAGGCCGGACTGCTGCACGGGCTGATCGAAAGACAGCCGCGCGCCCGTGCCGCGCGCCCGAAAGGGGCCCCCGCCGCGCGGACTTTGCGCGGTGGGGCGTGATGACACCGTTGCTGCTGTTCCTTCTGGGATGTGCCATCACCTACATCGGCACAGTCTCGGCGGCATTCAATGCGCTGATGCGGCTGTCGCTGCGCATCCACGCCGAGCGCACCGATCGCGATGACGCACTCGGCCGCTACCTCGAGGATCCCCGCCGCCTTTTCGTTCCCGCGCGGCTGCTGATCAGCACCCTGACCGTGATTGCCGCCGCGCTGCTGGCGCGCGTCACTGGTATCGATCGCATGGGGCTGCCGGCGCTGGTGTTCTCCGTCTTTGCCATCGTGCTCGCGTGTGAGCACCTCGTGCCGTTGTTAATCGTCCGGAAGGACCCGGAAGCCGTGCTCGACGTGCTGCTGCCCTCGTTCGACGCCATCCTCCGGCTGCTGCACCCAGTCACGTTAGTACTGTTGCGCGTGGGTACCAACGGCCATCGCCGCCACCAGTCCGGCGTGCGGAAAGCCGTGGGCAACGGCAAGGGGCAAGCGGTCGCCGCGCCCGTGGTGGCGGCGCCCGCACCGCAGCCCTCGCCGGAGGTGGAAGCGCAGCAGGAAGGTCAGGCCCGCGAACTGCTGCGCAACCTTGCCGACTTCCGCGAGACCATGGTTCGCGAAGTGATGACGCCGCGTCCCGACATCGTGGCCATCGACAGCGAAGCGACGATAGAACAGCTCTACACGCTGTTCCGAGAGCAGGAGTACTCGCGCATCCCGGTGTTCAGAGAAACGCTCGACAACGTCCAGGGATTCGTTTTCATCAAGGACCTGATTCAACGCGGTCTTGCGGCGTCAAGCCCGATCGCGCCGCTGGTGCGCCCGGCGCATTTCGTTCCGGAGACCAAGCGCGTGCCCGATCTCCTGAAGGAGTTTCAGCGCCGCCGCCTCCAAATTGCCATCGTCGTCGATGAGTACGGCGGTACCGCCGGCCTCGTGACCGCAGAGGATCTCCTCGAAGAAATCGTCGGCGAAATCCGGGACGAGTACGACGTCGAAGTCGAGCGCATCGTCGATGAAGGCAGCGGCAGATTCCTGCTCAGCGGCAGCGTGCACGTGGACGAGATGGTCAACCTGATGAAGGTGAGCATCAACGGCCTGGGCTTCGAAACCGTCGGTGGGTATCTGTTGTCACGTCTTGGCCGCGTGCCCGCGATCGGCGAACATCTCGAAGTGGACGGCCTCGACGTCGAGGTGGTGGATACACAGCAACGCCGCATCACGCGTGTCCGAATGAGCCGCCTCGATCACCCCACGACGCAAAGTCTGCGTCGCGGGGATTCCGGCGAGCCGGTGCCGGCCATCGAAGGCCAGCCTCGCGAATGAAGTCGGGTTTCGTCGCGCTGGTCGGCCGACCCAACGCCGGCAAATCCACGCTGCTGAACCGTCTCGTCGGACAGAAGCTGGCTATTGTCTCTGAGAAGCCTCAGACGACGCGCAACCGGATCGTCGGGGTAAGGAACTACCCCGCGCCAACAGGCCACCAGGCCAACGGGCCAACACTGCAGGGGCAGGTGGTCTACGTCGATACGCCCGGCGTTCACAAGCCGCTGCATCGTCTCAATGTCCGGATGGTTGACAGCGCCCTCGAGACGCTCGCCGAAGTTGATCTCGTGGCCGTGGTCGTCGATGCGAGCGAGCCGACCGGCGGCGGCGACCGCTTCCTCCTCGATGTCGTCAAGCGCTCAAAGACGCCACGGATCCTCGTGCTGAACAAAGTTGACGCGGTGGACAAGCGGCAGTTGCTGACGAGGCTGCTCGACCATGAAAAAGAGGGGTTCGAGGAGATGGTGCCGGTGTCGGCGCTGACCGGCGACAACGTGGATCGGCTCGAAGCGGTGCTGCTGAAACACCTGCCCGACGGCGACCCGCTCTATCCGGAAGATTACCTGACCGATCAGCCCGAGCGCTTCTTCGTGGCGGAGCTGGTGCGCGAACAAGTACTGCGGCAAACCCGCGACGAGCTGCCGTTCTCCACCGCGGTGGTGGTGGACAAATTCGAAGAGCCTGATCCCAAGGGACTGATGAAGCTGTACTGCACCATCCTCGTCGAGCGGGAAACGCAGAAACCGATCCTGGTCGGCAAGGCGGGCTCGCGCATCAGAGCCATCGGCACCGCGGCTCGCAAAGAGCTCGAGGCATTCTTCGACTCGAAGGTCTTCCTCGACCTGCACGTGAAAGTGAAAGAGGGCTGGCGCGAAGACGATCGGATGCTCGACACGCTCGGCCTGCCTTCTCGCAAACGACGATAGTCGCAGTTTTTCTGCGGCATCTGCGCCTTCTGTGGCCTAAAATTGCCTGATCGCCATGGCACCGCAGCGCAGAATTGACGTCGTACTCGACTCCGTCAAGCGGCTCCTCCGCATCGGCGCCACTGCCAATCTGCTGAACCTGCTTCAGAAACAGCATCCTGCGGACCTGGCGCTTGTCTTGGGCTCGCTTCTTGCCACCGAGCGGCAGGCAGTGTTTTCACTTCTCGTCGAGCGCAGCCCGCGCGTGGCCATGGAAACGGTCAGCGAAATGGGGGCCGAAGACGGCGCCAAGCTGCTGACCGGCCGCTCCGCGGAAGAAGTTGCCAAACTATTGCAGGAACTGCCATCAGACGATGCGGCGGCGTTGATTGATTATTTGCCGCAGGAACTCCAGAGCGAAGTGCTGGAGTTGATGAGGCGCCGTGAGTCGCAGGAAGTCGAGAGCCTGCTCGAGTACGGCGAGCAGACGGCCGGCCGCATCATGAATCCTCAGGTCTTCGCCTTGAATGAAGACCTGACTGTTGGGGAAGCGATCACCGCGTTGCAGAGCTCGCGCGACGTGGAAATGGTCTTCTATCTCTACGTTGTCGACGAGCGCCGGCATCTGGTCGGCGTCACCTCGCTGCGGCGGCTGTTGCTGGTGTCGCCGGAGACACCGTTGAAGCGCATCATGACTCCGGAAGTCACGAACGTGCGCGTGGACACGGACCAGGAAGAAGTGGCGCGGCTGGTGGCGTCCTATAACCTGCTGGCGGTTCCGGTTGTTGACGAGGGCAACAAGCTCGCCGGGGTGGTGACGGTCGACGATGTGATTGACGTCATCAAAGATGAAGCGGCCGAAGATCTCTTGCGGTTGGCGGGTGTGAGTGGAGACGAGCGCATCGAGACGCCGGTGTCGGAGGCGATCCGCAAGCGCCTGCCCTGGCTCGGGATCAATTTGATCACCGCGTTCGTGGCGGCGTCGGTCGTGGCGATGTTCGAGGGCACGATTCAGCAGGTCACGGCGCTGGCGATCTTCATGCCGATCGTCGCCGGCATGGGCGGCAACGCGGCGACCCAGACGCTGACGGTGATCGTGCGCGGCCTGGCGCTTGGCGAGGTGTCGTTCAGCAGCGCGCGCAAGGCGTTGGCGAAGGAGGCCGCGATCGGATTAGGCAATGGTGTGGTGCTCGGCCTGGTGGCCGCTGGCGTGGCGTGGCTGACGAAACAGGATCCGATGCTGGGCCTCGTGCTCGGCATGGCGATGCTGGTCAACCTGTTCGTGGCCGCCACGGCGGGCACGCTGGTGCCGCTCGGTCTGAAGGCGTTGAAGGTGGATCCCGCGCTGGGATCTGCGGTATTCATCACGACATTCACCGACATGGTCGGGTTTGCCGCGTTCCTGGGACTGGCCACGGTCTTCCTCAGGTACCTAGTAAGATAGATGCCGCTCTATACGGCCGACGCCCTCGTTCTTCGCACGTTCAAACTGGGCGAAGCCGATCGCATCGTCGTGTTCCTGACGCGCGATCGCGGGAAGAAACGCGGCGTGGCGCCGAATGCGCGCAAATCGCGCAGACGGTTCGGCGCGGCGCTCGAGCCGCTCACCGAAGTGCGCGTGTCGTACTTCGAAAAGGAGCGGCGCGAGCTGGTGGGGTTGAATTATGCCGAGCCGGTGCGGTCGCCGTTGATGGCCGCCAGTCCAGAGGCGCTCGGTTACAGCCACTACTTTGCGGAGTTGATCGACGAGTGGGCCGCCGAAGCCGACGCCGACGAGCGTCTGTTCCGGCTGGGCGCCGCGGCGTTGGAGGCGCTGGTGGCCGGGGCGCCGCCGGAAGCCCTGGCGCGCTACTTCGAGTGCTGGCTGTTGCGGCTGCAGGGTGTGTATCCGGCGGACCTGTCGGTGTCGAGCGCGGCGGCAATGTTTCTGGAGGGCGCCCGCAGCGTCGGCCCGTGCGACGTGGAGTCGCTGGGCGCCTCGAGCGGAGTGTTGCGGGAAATCGAACTGGTTCATCGAAAGCTGATTGCGATGCATCTCGAGAGGGAACCTCGGTCCGTTCGCGTGCTGAACGAACTGCGGCGTTCGTAGCGTGACGTTCCAGGAGCTGATCCTCAAGCTGCAGCATTTCTGGTCGGCGCAGGGCTGCCTGATTCAACAGCCGCTTGATGTCGAGGTCGGCGCCGGCACCTCGCATCCGGAAACACTGCTGCGCGTGCTGGGGCCGAGGCCATGGCATGTGGCCTACATCCAGCCATCCCGGCGCCCGGATGACGGGCGGTTTGGGCAGAATCCGAATCGACTGTTCAAGCATCATCAGCTGCAGGTGATTCTGAAGCCGTCGCCCGATGAAGTGCAGCAGCTGTATCTCGACAGCCTCGAAGCCGTCGGTATCAATCCACGGCAGCACGACATCAGGTTCGAGGAAGACAACTGGGAATCGCCGACGCTGGGCGCCTGGGGCATCGGGTGGCAGGTAATGCTCGACGGCACCGAGATCACGCAGTTCACCTACTTTCAGCAGGTTGGCGGCATGGACTTGTCGCCCATCTCCTGCGAGATCACCTACGGCATGGAACGCATCGCCATGTTCCTGCAGAAGGTCGACAACGTGTTCGACGTCGAGTGGGGTGGCGGCAAGAGGTACGGCGAGGTGCGGCTCCGAGAGGAGATCGAGCAGTCCAAGTACGCGTTCAACCAGGACACCGGCGTCAGTGGCGAGCGCTATTCCGAGTTTCATCGCCACCTCTTCGACGAGGTCTACACGTTTGGCCAGGACTTGCTGAAGGGCGGCCTGATACTGCCGGCGCTGGAGCATTGCCTGAAGTGCTCACATATTTTCAACCTGCTCGATTCGAGCGGTAGTGTGGGCGTGACCGAGCGCATGGCGTACATCCTGCGCGTGCGTCAACTGGCTCTGGCGATCTGCAAGCGCTACGTCGAGGAGAAGCCGGGAACCGGCAGCCGGGAAGCGGGAGCTGGGAGTTAATGGATCGCGAACTACTCCTCGAAATCGGCACCGAAGAGATTCCCGCGAGCTGGTTGCCGGCGCTGACCTCGCAACTGGGCGACGGGCTGGCGGCCAGGCTGAAAGATGCGCGTCTGACCGCCGAGGATCCGATCGAAACCTTCAGCACACCCCGGCGTCTGACGGTGCGATCGGCGCGCATTGCCGAGCGGCAGACGGATCTCGAGGAGCTGGTCACCGGCCCGCCGGTGTCGGCGGCCTTTGGCGCCGACGGCGCGCTGACGCCGGCCGGCGCCGGGTTCGCGAAGAAGCACGGCGTTCCGGAAGATCGGATCGAGCGGCTGAAAACGCCGAAGGGCGAGTACATCGCGGTGCGCAAGCATCAGCGTGGGCGCGCCGCCGTCGACGTGCTGCCGGAGGTTCTCGGCGGTGTGCTCCGCAGCATGACGTTCCCGAAGCTGATGCGATGGGACGCGCAGCTGAACGACGGGCGTGGCGATCTGCCGTTTGGGCGGCCGATTCGCTGGATCCTCTACCTGTATGGCGGCCGTGTGGTGCCGTTCACGATCGCGCGATCCCCGCTGGCGCACAGCCCACGCGTGCAGGAGATCAGTGCCAGCACCCACACCTATGGCCACCGGTTCCTGACCACGACCGGCCGGCCCGGACGTGCCGTGAAGGTGAAGCACTTCGACGACTACCGCAAGCGTCTTGCCGAGCATTTCGTGATTCTCGATCGCAACGAGCGTCACGACCGCATCGCGCGCGAGCTCGACGCCGAGGCGCGGCGCCGCGGCGGCCGCATCGCGCGATCGCTGGTTGGGCAAGGCATGCTCGATGAAGTGCCCGATCTCGTCGAATACCCGGTGGTGATCTCGGGCGCGTTCGCGCCGGAGTTCCTGACGCTGCCGGAAGAAGTGCTGACGACGACGATGATTCATCATCAGCATTTCTTTCCAATTGCGAATGACCAGGGCCGGCTGCAGCCGGTGTTTCTTGCCGTTCTGAACATGGATCCGGAGCATCCAGAGGTGATCGCGCGGAACATGGAGCGCGTGCTGACGGCACGGCTGCGAGATGCGCGGTTCTTCTACGATGCCGATCGCGGCACGCCCATCGCGTCGCACGTGGAGCGTCTGGCAACGGTGCTGTTTCACAAGAAGCTGGGCACGTATCTGGAGAAGGCGACACGGGTGAGCACGCTGGCGCGGTGGATCTGTGCCGACGTGTTTGGCAAGCCGGACGCTGCCGATCACGCCGCCGAGGCCGGCAGGTTGTGCAAAGCGGACCTCGCCACCGACATGGTCCGCGAGCTCACGGAACTGCAAGGCACGATGGGCGGCATTTACGCGCGCGAGGATGGCCGGCCCGAAGAGGTGTGGAAGGCGATTTACTATCACTACCTGCCTGTCGGCGTCGACGCCAACGCTCCGCCAACACGGGAGCAGCTCGGGAAAGCGGCGGTGAGCTGGGCCGCGGTGTCGCTGGCCGACAAGCTCGACACCGTGGCCGGAATGTTCGCCGCCGGCGAGCGTCCGACGGGGTCACGCGATCCCTATGGTTTGCGTCGTGCCGCCCAGGGCATCGTGCGGACGCTGGTTGACCTGCCGGAGATGACCGGCATGGACCTGCGTCTGGCGCTCGGTCAGCTGCAGCAGACGGAGGCAGACGAGGCGTTCTGGACGTTCATGCTCGATCGGGTGCGCTTTGTGCTGGAGCAGCGCGGCTACGACGCACGGAACGTTCGTGGGGTCACGCACGGCGATGTCAAGCAGCTATCGCCGCTGGTCGCGAAACGGAAACTCGAGGTGTTGCCCGAGTTCACCGAGAGCGACGACTTCAAGCAGCTCGCTGTTCTGTTCAAGCGGGTGAAGAACATCGCGAAGAACCTGGATGCCCGTGCGCCGGATTTGAGCGGCACGTTGACCGAGCCGGCAGAGAAGGCGCTGGCGGGCGAAGTCGATCGACTCGAGCCGCTGATCAAGTCGGCGGTCGCGTCGGGCACCGGCTACCGCCAGGCATTCGCCGAGGCCGCAACGGCCGGCCCCGCGGTGGCGAAGTTCTTCGATGATGTGATGGTGATGACAGAAGATGCGAAGCTGCGCGATGCGCGGCTGCGGTTGTTGAGGCGGCTGGAGGGATTGATCCTGCAGCTCGCCGACGTTTCGGAAATTGTTCCTGAGGAGAAGTGAGAGTGGCGAAGAAGAGGAAGATGGCGAAGTCTGGCAGCAAAGCACGAGGCACGAGCAGGAAGTACGTGTTTTTCTTCGGGAGCGGCAAGGCCGACGGCAACCGCACCATGAAAGACACGCTCGGCGGCAAGGGCGCCGGCCTGGCCGAAATGACCAATGCGGGATTGCCGGTTCCTGCCGGGTTCACGATCTCCACTGACGCGTGCAATCTCTACTACGCACAGGGTCAGAAACTAACGCCAGCCATCGAGGCCGAGATTGTCGCGAACTTGCGCAAGCTCGAGAAAGCCGCGGGCGCCGCGCTGGGTTCGCCGAAGACGCCCCTGCTGGTGTCGGTCCGGTCCGGCGCGAAGTTCTCGATGCCCGGGATGATGGACACGATCCTGAACCTGGGTCTCAACGACGAAACCGTCGAGGGCCTGAAGGCGTGGACCAACAACGGCCGCTTCGCCTTCGACAGCTATCGCCGCTTCATCCAGATGTACGGAAGCGTCGTGCTCGAGATTCCAAAGGCCGCGTTCGAGCACGAGTTCGAATCGATCAAGAACAAGCGCAACGCCAGGCTCGATACCGATCTGAACGAGGACGCGTTGCGTGACGTCGTCGGCGCCTACCAGGCGGTGGTCCAGAAGCACACCGGCAAGGTCTTTCCGCAGGATCCGATGGATCAGTTGCGGGGTGCCCGCAACGCGGTGTTCCGCTCGTGGAACAACGCGCGCGCGAAGGAGTATCGGCGCATCTACGACATTCCCGATTCGATCGGCACAGCCGTGAACGTGCAGATGATGGTGTTCGGCAACACTGGCGACCGTTCGGGCACTGGCGTCGGCTTCACGCGCAATCCTGCGACGGGGGCGAAGGAGTTCTTCGGTGAGTTCCTGATCAACGCGCAGGGCGAAGACGTGGTGGCCGGGATCCGGACGCCGCAGCCGATCGCCGAGCTCGCGAAGGTGATGCCGAAGGCGTACCAGCAGCTGCGCGAGATCACCACCCGCCTCGAACGGCACTACAAGGATATTCAGGACTTCGAGTTCACCATCCAGGACGAGACGCTCTACATGCTGCAGACGCGCAGCGGCAAGCGCACCGGCTACGCCGCCGTCGTGATCGCCACCGATCTCGTCAAGGAGAAGCTGGTTACTCAGAAGGAAGCGCTGCTGCTGGTCGATCCGGAGGCGCTGTCGCAGCTGCTGGCGCCGGGGTTCGACCCCAAGGAATGGAAGTCGCACGAGGTCGTGACGCGCGGCTTGCCGGCGTCGCCGGGCGCAGCGTGCGGCAAGGCGGTGTTTTCCGCCGACACCGCCGTGGAGTGGACCAACCGCGGCGAACCGGTGATTCTCGTCCGTCGGGAAACGGTGCCGGACGACATCCACGGCATGTGGGTATCTCAGGGGATCCTGACCGCGACGGGCGGCATGACGTCGCACGCCGCAGTGGTCGGACGGCAGATGGGTAAGCCATCCATCGTCGGCGCCGGCGAGCTGCGCATCGACGAACACGGCAAGACGTTCTCGGTGAAGGGCAAGACGATCAAAGAGGGAGATTTCGTTGCCTTCGACGGCCTGACCGGCGAGGTGAAGCTCGCGAAGATCGCGTCGCAGCCAAGCGAGATTCTGCAAGTGGTGGCCGGCAAGATGAAGCAGTCCGAGTCGGCAATCTACCAGCGTGTGAACGTCCTCCTCGAATGGGCCGACAAATTCCGCCGGCTTGGCATTCGCGCCAACGCCGACCAGCCCGATCAGGCGGAGCTGGCGTTTGCGTTTGGCGCGCGCGGCATCGGGCTGTGCCGCACCGAGCACATGTTCTTCGGCGAAGGCCGGATCCCGATCGTGCAACGCATGATCCTGGCCGAGAATGAGGCCGATCGCCGTGCAGCCGTGAAGGAGCTGCTGCCGATGCAGCGCGGCGACTTCTACGGGGTGTTCAAGGGCATGCATGGGATGCCGGTAACGATCCGGACCATCGACCCGCCGCTGCATGAGTTCCTGCCCAAGCGTGAGGAGCTGATGGTCGAGATCGCGACGCTGGAAGTGAAGGGGCAGAAGGGCAAGGAGCTCGAGGAGAAGAAGCGGCTGCTCGCGCGGGTCGAGCAGTTGCATGAATTCAACCCGATGCTGGGTCACCGGGGCGTCCGCCTTGGCATTACCTATCCCGAGATCACCGAAATGCAGGCGCGCGCGATCATGGAAGCGGCCTGCCAGCTCCACAAAGAGGGTCTCAAGGTCGTTCCCGAGATCATGATCCCGCTGGTCGGCGACGTGCGCGAACTGCGAGATCAGAAGGCGGTGGTCGATCGCGTCGCCGGCGATGTGATGAAGGAGCAAGGCATCAAGATCAAGTACCTGGTAGGCACCATGATCGAAGTGCCGCGCGGCGCGCTGACCGCCGGCGAGGTGGCGAAGGAGGCGGAATTCTTCTCCTTCGGCACTAACGACCTCACGCAAATGACGTTTGGCTTCTCACGCGACGATGCCGGCAAGTTCCTGCGTGTCTATCAGGACAAGAAGATCCTGGAGAAGGATCCATTTGCGACGTTTGATGCTACCGGCACGGGCCAGCTGGTGGCGATGTCGGTGGAAAACGGACGGGCGGCGCGCGCCGACCTCAAGCTCGGGATTTGTGGCGAGCACGGGGGCGACCCCGCGTCGATCCACTTTTTCCACAAGGTCGGGCTCGACTATGTCAGCTGCGGCCCCTATCGCATTCCGGTGGCGCGGCTCGCGGCCGCGCAAGCGGCGCTGAGCGTGAAGGTTGGGGATTGATCCGATATTTCGTCCATGGAGGTGATCGCACCGAGCAGGTCGATCACCTCAACCCGGCATGGCTGTCGCACGACAGCGGCGTCGTGGTGTGGGCGGATGTCGCCGAACCGACAGAGAAGGACGCGCAGGATCTCCGCGAGTTGTTCGGTCTGCACGAGCTGGCGGTGGAAGCGGCCGTGCAGCGCGAGACCAACCCGAAGGTGGAGAGTTACGGCCGCTACCTCTACATCGTTCTGCACGGCATCAACTTCCAGGCCGCGGAACACGCGTTCGAGACGCACGAGACTGATTTCTTCCTGGCGGCGAATCTCCTGGTCACGGTCCACGACGGCCAGCGCCGCAGCATCGCGCACATCACCGATCTCTGCCTGCGCGCGCACCACATCCTCGCCGAAGGGCCGGTGGCGTTACTGCACCGGATTCTGGACACCATGGTCGATCACTACCGGCCCGAGGTCGACGAGCTCGAAGCACGGCTGGACGAGATCGAGAACCAGGTCATCGAAGCTCCGTCCGACACGCTGCTGGGGGACATTCTCGCGATCAAGAAAGACGTGAGCACGTTGCGCCGCATCGTCATTCCGCAGCGCGACGTGGTCGGCCGGCTGGCACGGCGCGAGTTCGATCTGATTTCGCAGGAGATGGCCTACCGGTTCCGCGATGTCTACGATCAGTTCGCGCGAATGGCCGACGATGCAATGGTGTTTCATGACCGCGTCACCGGCATTCTCGACGCTCATCTGGCCAGCGTGTCCAACCGGCTCGCCAACGTGTCGCGCCTGCTGGCGGTGATCGCGGCGCTGTTCGGCCCGCTGACAGTGATCACCGGGCTGTTCGGCATGAACGTGCCGCTGCCGACCCTGTTCGGTAATCCGGAGCATCAGTTCTGGGAGATCGTCGGCATCATGGTGCTGTCGAGTGCCGTGCTGTTCGTGTGGTTCAAGAAATCCGGGTGGTGGTGAATGGGCCGCATCACCCGGCTGCCCGAGGACCTCGCCAATCAAATCGCCGCCGGCGAAGTTGTGGAACGTCCCGCCTCCGTCGTCAAGGAGCTGATCGAGAACGCCATCGACGCGCAGGCGACCAGAGTGTCGGTGACGGTCGACTATGGCGGCAAGAAGCTGATCCGCGTCGAGGACGATGGCGCGGGGATGGACGCCGAGGACGCGCGGTTGTGTTTGGAGCGCCATGCGACGAGCAAGATTCGGCGCGCCGACGATCTCGCCAGTATCGTCACTCTCGGTTTCCGTGGTGAAGCCCTGCCGTCGATCGCGTCGGTTTCGCACTTCCGATTGCGCACTCGACCGCGTGGAAGCGATAGCGGAACCGAGATTCGCGTCAACGCGGGGCTGATCGAGTCGGTGGTCGAGACCGGCGGGCCCGAGGGGACGCTGGTGGAGGTCGCGGACCTGTTCTACAACCTGCCGGCGCGGCGAAAGTTTCTGAAGTCCGACGCTGCGGAGGCGGCGCAGGTGTCGCGGTTCGTGACGCAGCTGGCGTTGTGCTACCCGGAAGTCGGCTTCACGCTCGTGAGTTCGGGCCGGAAGGTTCTCGCCGTCCCGCCGGTGACCAACCTGCCCGATCGCCTGTATCAGATCTACGGCGATCGCCAGGATCTGATCGCGGTGGAGCGCGAGTTCGGCGGGTTGCGGCTGCATGGTTTCATCGCGGCGTTGGCGGAGCAGGGCCCGGTCCGCGGGCCGCAGCACGTCTTCGTCAACCGGCGCATCGTGAAGGACCGCACCATCGCGCACGCCATCATCGACGCCTACAGCGTGGCGACGAACAAAGAGCGCAGCCCCGAGGTGCACCTCTTTCTCGAGCTCGCGCCGGATCGCGTCGACGTCAACGTGCATCCCACGAAGGCGGAGGTCCGGTTCCGCGACCAATCGCTGGTGCATGAGACGGTGCGTCACGCTCTGGGCGACGCACTAGGCCGCGGCCCGGTGCCGGAGTTGACGCTTCGCTCGACGGATGTGATGCCGGGACGCCCACTGCAGCCAGCAATTCCTGGCGCACTCGCGGGCGGATCGTTCCCGAGCCGCTGGGCGCCGCCAGGCACCGCGGTGGCGCACTCCGCGCCTTCGCATGACGCACCCTCGCACCTCGCACCCGCGGCCGTGAGGCCGATGATCGCGCTCGGCCAATTTCGCGACACCTTCATCATCGCCATGGATGATGAGGGGCTGTGCATCATCGATCAGCACGTCGCCCATGAGCGCGTTCTGTTCGAGCGCATCATGGAGAAGTTGCGCACGCAGTCGCTCGAAAGCCAGCGGCTGCTGATTCCCGCGGTGCTCGAATTGCCGGCGGCCGAGCGGGCGGCCCTCGTTGCCAAGAGCGATGCCCTGGCGCGATTTGGCTTCGAGATCGAGGAGTTTGGCGGCGACAGCCTCAAGGTGACATCCGTTCCCGCGCTGCTGCCCGCCAACGAATGCGACGCCGCCTTGCGCGCGCTCGCCGACGATCTCGAAGGGCTCGATCGGGGTCTGCGCATCGAGGACGCCTTGAAACAGATTGCCGCCACCACGGCGTGTCATGCCGCGGTGAAAGCGCATTACCCGCTGACGCTGGAGAAGATGCATCACATCCTCGAGGAGTTGCGCGCGACCGCCTACTCCACGGTGTGCCCGCATGGGCGCCCGGTGATGCTGAGGATCACGCGGCGGGAAATCGAGAAGAACTTCGATCGGATTTAGGGCACAATTCAGCCCAAGGGAGACAGGCCATGAGCTTTCGACCGGCCATGCGGATGCTGGCGTTGACCGTCGTGTGCGGGGCCGCCGTGGTGTCCCTGCAAGGGCAGCAGGCGGCATCGCGCAAGGTAGATGAGGCGACGCTGTTGAAGCCCGCCGACGGCGACTGGGTGGGGTACGGCCGCGACTATGCCGAAGCGCATCACAGTCCGCTGACGCAGATCAATCAAAGCAACGTGAGCCGGCTCGGCCTTGCGTACTCGGTCGAAGTGGGATCGGAAGGCAAAATCGAGACGACGCCGCTGGTGTTCGACCGCGTGCTCTACGGCACGTCGACGTGGAGCCAGGTGTTCGCGATCGATCTGCGCAGCAACAAGGTGAAGTGGCAGTGGGATCCGGGGCTGGTGCGGACCGGTCTCGAAGGGATGGGGCCGCGCGCCTGCTGCGGTCCGGTGAATCGCGGCGTGGCGTTGTATGACGGCAAGGTGTATGTCGGCTTGCTCGATGGCCGGCTGGTTGCGTTGGATGCGCAGACCGGCAAGCCGGTATGGGCCGTGCAGACCACGCCGCCGAATACGGACTACACCATCACCGGTGCGCCGCGGGTCATCAAGGGCAACGTCGTCATTGGGCAGGGCGGCGCCGAATACGGCGTGCGCGGGTTCCTCGGCGCCTACAACGCGCAGACCGGCAAACTGGCGTGGAAGTTCTACGTGGTGCCTGGCGATCCCAAGAAGGGTTTCGAAGACCCCGCGCTCGCTGTGGCCGCGAAGACATGGAACGGCGAGTGGTGGAAGGCCGGCGGCGGCGGCACGCCGTGGGACGGCATCGCCTACGACCCCGAACTGAATCTCGTCTACGTCGGCACCGGCAACGGATCGCCGTGGAACGCCAACCATCGCAGTCCGGGAGGTGGCGATAACCTGTACCTTGCTTCAATCGTGGCGCTGAATGCCGACACCGGGAAGTACGTCTGGCATTACCAGACCACCCCTGGCGATAACTGGGATTACAACTCGGCCCAGCCGATGATCCTCACCGATCTGCAAATCGCCAACCAGACTCGCAAAGTGATCATGCAAGCGCCGAAGAACGGGTTCTTCTACGTGCTCGATCGGACGAACGGCAAGTTGATCTCCGGCCAGCCCTACGCCTACACGTCATGGGCGACGTCGATCGACATGGAAACCGGACGGCCCCGCGAGACGGAACAGGCGCGATATCGTTACACGCCCGTGCGGTTGTCGCCATCGCCGGTGGGCGCGCACCACTGGCCGCCAATGGCCTTCAACCCAACTACCAGGCTGGTCTACTACCCGGGCCAGGAGACGTCGGTGGTGTTGGCGATGGAGGAGCGGTTCGAGTACCAGGAGGGCCGTTGGAACCTTGGACTCAAGTTCGGCAACGCGCAGTTCAAGGAGCCGCCGGGGCCGGATCCCAAAGCGCCCAAACCGGGCGGATTCTTCGTGGGGTGGGACCCGATTGCGAATAAGGAAGCTTGGCGCATCCCGTTCGCGCCGAGCGGCGGTGCGCTGTCGGTGGCCGGACAACTGATCTTCGTCGGTAATGGCCCGGGTGTGTTCATGGCCCTCGATCCGATGACGGGAAAAACGCTGTGGGAGGCCAAGCTGCAGGCCGGCATGGCGACGCCGATCAGCTACGAGCTCGATGGCAAGCAGTACATCGCGGTCATGTCGGGCGCGACGAAGGGCCGGATCTACGGCTTCGCGCTGGACGCGAAGGAGACGATGCCGCAGTAAGTCACCTCGATCACAACGAGCGCTTCGCCTTCCACCAGGCGAGGCGCTTCTTGATTTCTTTTTCGAACCCGTACTCAGTCGGCGTGTAGAACTCGCGGCCCTTGAGATTCTCCGGCAGGCAATCCATGTTCGAGACGGCGTCGGGATCGTCGTGCGCGTACTTGTAGCCTTTGCCGTACTCGAGATCCTTCATCAATTTCGTCGGCGCATTGCGGATGTGCAGTGGTACGGGGGCGGCGAAATCGTTTTTCGCCGCCTCCGCGGCCTCACCGTAGGCCATGAACACGGCATTGCTCTTCGGCGCGGTCGCCAGATAGAGCACCGCTTGCGCGAGTGCGGTGTTGCCTTCGGGCATGCCGATGAAGTGCACGGCGTCCTTGGCCGCCACGCAAATCGCCAGCGCCTGCGGGTCGGCGTTGCCGATATCCTCGGACGCGAAGCGAATCAGCCGGCGCGCCACATACTTCGGATCCTCGCCGGCCTCGAGCATGCGCGCCAGCCAGTAAATCGACGCATCGGCGTCGCTATTGCGCATGGATTTGTGCAGGGCCGACATCAGGTTGTAGTGCTCCTCGCCACTCTTGTCGTAGAGCAGCGCCTTGTCGGTCAGCGTTCGTTCGAGCAGCGCGCGATCGACTTTCGGACGGCCGGCGGGTTGCGGCGCCGCCGACACCGTCAGCTGGAGCAGATTCAACGCCGCGCGGGCATCGCCGTTGGCGAAGCGTGCGATCGCTCGCAGCGCCTCGTCGTCGGCGTCGGGATTCTGCTTGCCCAGGCCGCGTTCGGCGTCGGTGAGCGTGCGTGTCAGGATGGCGACGATCGCGTTTTCGTCGAGCGGCTTCAGCACGAACACTTTCGATCGCGACAGCAGCGCCGCGATGACTTCGAACGAAGGGTTCTCGGTGGTGGCGCCGACGAGGACGATGTCGCCGGTTTCGACGCGCGGCAGGAACGCGTCCTGCTGCGCTTTGTTGAAGCGGTGGATCTCGTCAACGAACACGATGGTGCGGCGGCCCGTCAGCCGGCGGCGCTGCTCGGCGGTGGCCATCACCTCTTTCACCTCCTTGATTCCCGACAGCACCGCGCTGAAGGCGACGAACTCGGCGCGCGTCAGGTCGGCGATCAGTCGCGCCAGCGTGGTCTTGCCGGTGCCGGGCGGACCCCACAGGATGATCGACTGGAGGAGATCGCGGTCGATCATCTCGCGGAGAGGCCGGCCGGGCGCGACCAGATCCTCCTGGCCGACGATGTCGTCGAGCGACCGCGGTCGCATCCGTTCTGCAAGCGGAACGGTCGCGGGATCGACCGGCGCGGGCGAGTCGTCGAACAGGCTCATGCGGTCCTTTGGCGCCGCGCTTCGTAGCACAGCAGCGCGGCGGCCACCGCCGCGTTGAGAGACTCGATGCCGCTGCGCATGGGAATGCTGACGCGAGCATCGGCGAAGGCGAGCATGTCGTCCGGCAGCCCGGCGCCCTCACCACCCAGCAGCACGGCAGTGGGCGGCGTGAAATCGAGGTCGTGCATCGACGTTCCGCCGCGCGGCGTGGTCGCCACCACTCGCACGCCGGCCTGGCGCCATTCGCGCACGAGGTTCGAGAGCCGACGCGTCCGCAATACCGGGACGTGAAAGACGCCGCCCATCGACGCCCGTAGCGCCTTCCAGCCCCACGGATCGGCGGAGGCCTCGTCCAGTACCACGCCAGTGGCGCCGGCCGCGGCTGCGGATCGAATGATCGCACCAGCATTGCCCGGGTCCTGCAGTCCTGTCGCGGCGAGCACGAGCGCCGGGGGCGGCTCGAGGATGGTGGCTTTGCCCACGGCAGGCCGCCGCGCCGAGGCGACCACGCCCGTTGGCGCATTGACGGGCGACAGCGCGTTCAACACCGTGCCCGACACCTCGACGATCTGCGTGCCCTGCCGTTGCAGCCGGTCGACCATTCGTTGCTCGCTCGTGGATGGCGGGCCGCAGATGGCGATCGTCTCGACCGTGACCTCCGCTGCCACCGCTTCGTTGAGCAGGTGCCACCCATCGAGCAGCATCAGCTCGCCGCCGCCTCTTGCGAGCTCGCGAAAGGCCTTCACGATTGGATGTTGTCGGCTGGTGATCACGACCGGCTCAGCCGACATCTTGTGCTAAACTCCGAAGTTTGAGCAATGAAGGAAAAATTACTCAAGCGGTTTGAGGACGAAATAGGCACGCTCGAGCGCGAGCTCAAGATGGAGCTGCCGAAAGAGATTCAGCGCGCGCGCGAGCTCGGCGACCTTCGCGAGAACGCGGAGTATCAGGCGGCGAAAGAGCGTCAGACCTACGTGAACGCGCGCATCGCCATGCTGAAGCGGCGGATGAGCGAGATCGCGCTGATGAACCTCGATCGCATTCCGCACGGCAAGGCCGGGTTCGGCTCCAAGGTCACGCTGCGGGAGAAGGACCAGCAATTGGTCTACGAGTTGGTGATGCCGGAAGACGCCGACGCCGAGCGTGGACTGATTTCCACCTCGTCGCCGATCGGCCGCGCCATTTTGAACCGGGAAGAAGGCGACGAAGTCACAGTGTCGACGCCGAACGGCACCCGGCGGTTCGAGATCATGAAGCTGGTCACGATTCACGATGAGGTGTAGCCACAGAGATCGCGAGCCACTGGGACGTTAGACAGCGCATAATGTCCTCGCGTGTCTGAATCGCGCGACTCGTATTCGCCTGAACGCCGGACCGCGCTGCTCTTCACCGGCACCGGCGCCGACGGCGCCTATCACGCCGGCGCGATGCGCGCGGTCCAGGAAGCCGGCGTCAAAATCGATATCGTTGGCGGCCGCGGCATTGGCGCCGTGAGCGCCGTCCTTGCTGCGGTCGACGGCAGCGCCCAGTTGTGGGAAGGCAGCGGATTCTGGCGATCGGCGGCCGTTGCCGATCTGTATCGTTGGCGCTGGCCGTTTCGTGTGCTTCGGCTGCTCGGCATCGCGCTCGTCTCCGTGCTCGCCGTCCCCGCCGCCGTGCTCACGCTGGCGGTCTTCGTCTACCCCATCGCCCTGGTGCTGGGCATGGCCGGGCTGCAATCGGGGTCGCGCTTCGTCGAGTTCTATCTGGCATTCCTCAACCTGGCGTTTGGCCCGGCGGCTCTGCCGACGTGGATTCCGCGACTGACGCTGTTGCTGTCCACGGCGGCGGTGGTGGCGCTGGGCGCCGGAGCCTGGATCGCGCGGTTTCGCTCGCCGCTCTTCCGGCGATCGACCGGCAGTTGGCTGTGGACGCTTCTCGGCTCACCGCTCGACGCCGGCGGGGCCGTGAGCCACGCGACTGAAGGCGTGTGGCGGCTGCTCAAGGGCAGTGCCACCATCAAGACACCTGATGCCGACGACTTGAGCCGGCGCTACGCCGAACTGCTGTCGGAGAACCTGGGCCAACCGGGCTTCCGCGAGTTGTTGCTGGTGGCGCATGACCTCGACGCCCATCGCGATCTCGTGTTCGGCCTGGTACGCGATCCGTACCGCCGGGCGCTGTTTCCGCCGCCCGGCAGCCAGTCCTCGCGCCGCGCCGAGGCGCACGATCTCTCGAACACCATCCGCGGTTTCGTCGCCGACGTGCTGGCGGCGGCGCTCAGCGTACCCGGCATCAGCGACGCGCGGTTGGTGCAGTTCGCGCCAGACGCCTATTGGCGCGGCGAAACCCATCGGCTGATTGATCGGCCGGCCGCGTTCGCGCGACTGCTCGAAGAAGCGGCGGCCGCGGGAGCCGAGCAGGTCGTGATCGTCTCCGCGATCGCCGAGCCTCCCGGCCCGCACGAACTGCGTCCGCCGAGGCTGGACGGCCTCGGCCGCGTTGGCGAACAGATCGCATCGGCGGAATCGGCGGCGCTGATCGATGCCATCAGGCACCTGCATCACCGCTTTCAGGGCTTGTATCTGATTCGTCCGCCGCACAACCCGATTGGTCCGTTTGATCTGACCGGCGTTTACGACGAGAAGTCAGATCGCGTGGTGTCGCTGGAAGAATTGATGGAGCGGGGCTACGAGGACGCCTATCGGCAATTCATCGAGCCCGTTCTGGGCGCCTCTGGAGACAAAATAGGAAGCCATGAAAGACGCTACGAAGCTGATTCACACCGGTGAGCGAGTCAACGCCGGCGCGACGCCGTCGCTGACGCCGCCGATCTTCGAGACCAGCACATTCGTGTTCGATTCGGTCGCCGACGTGATCAAGTACACGGAAGGCAAGATCGACGGCTACCTCTACTCGCGCTACGAGAATCCGACCGTGGTGGCCGTGGAACGGAAGCTGGCGGCGGTGGATGGCGCGGAACAGGCGTTGCTCTTCAGCTCCGGCATGGCGGCGACGGCGACGGCGTTACTGACCCTGTTGAAGGCAGGCGACGAGATCGTGTGCAGTGCCGCGATTTACGGCGGCACGTTTCACCTCATCGAGGATCTGCTGGCGAAGCTCGGGATTGCGCACCGCTTCGTGTCGTTGGAGCAGCTGGCCAATCCCGCTGACGTGATCGGGCCGAAGACGAAGATCGTGTGGTTCGAATCGCCGATCAATCCGACGCTGCGATGTGTCGATGTTAGAACAGTCGCCATCGCCTGCAGCAAGGCCCGGGTCATTTCAGCGATCGACAACACGTTTGCGAGCGCGATCAACCAGCCGGTGCTCGCGATGGGCATCGATCTGTCGATGCAGAGCTGCACGAAGTATCTCAACGGACACAGCGACGTCACCGGCGGCGTGTTGTCCGGAGCCGCAACGCTGCTCGCGCCAATCGCGAAAATGCGCCGCTTACTGGGCGGCGTGATGGATCCGCTGCCGGCGTATGCGCTCGGTCGCGGCATGAAGACCATGCCGCTGCGCGTCGGGCAGCACAACGCCAACGCGATGCAGGTCGCGGAGTGTCTCGCCAAACATGCGGCAGTCGAGCGCGTGTACTACCCAGGGCTGGCGTCGCATCCCGATCACGCGATCGCGAAGAGGCAGATGAGCGGCTTCGGCGGCGTGGTGACCATCGACGTCAAGGGCGGCAAGGAGGCTGCGTTCCGCGCGTTCGATCGGCTGAAGGTCATCAAGCGGGCGGCCAGCCTCGGGGGAGTGGAGAGCATCTGCAGTCTGCCGATCCTCACGTCGCAGTTCGGATTGTCGGATGAAGAGCTGGCGAAGGCCGGCGTGACGAAGGGGATGATTCGACTCTCAATCGGGCTGGAGGATGCCTCTGACCTGATCGAGGACCTCACTCAGGCGTTGCAGTAGCTACTTCTCCTTCGTTTCGTGCAGAAACTCGAGCACCATGTCGAGCATGGCCTGGTTGATCCGGCTGCCCTCGTAGGTTCCGAACTTCTTCTGAAACGCTTCGACCGCCACCACGGCCTTGGCCATGGTGCGGTGACCGCCGGCGCTGCCGATGTCGTTGAACCACCGCTTGACGAAGTCGCCGGCGTTGCGCGAGTAGCCGAGATTCCGCACCGACACCACGAACGTATCGTTGACCACGCCGCTAATCACCGTCCACTGCACGTTCTCGAGCTGCAGGTAGAAGTCGGCGACGTAGGGGATAAAGTCCTCGCGCGGCGGCTCGCCGAGGAACGCGCAGAACACGTGCTCCATCATGCGGCCCTGCTGCCAGGCTTTGATCAGATAGTCCAACCGCTCGGCGGTGATTTCCGCGCCCTCCATCTTGCGGATCATCGTGGCGTCGGCGAGCGGATACAGATACGAGAATGAATCGAGATCGGCGCGGTTGGCGTGCCGGTTGAAGAACAGCGTGTCGGACTTGATCGCGTAGAGCATCGCCGTCGCGGTGCGCTCCGAGATGTCCATGTCGACGGCGCGCAGGTGCTCGGTCAGGATGGTCGACGTCGAGCCATACTCGGGCCGGACGTCCTTGAAGATGGCGTTGTAGCCCGCTTGCTCGGGATGGTGATCGATCACCAGGTCGACGTGCGGCAGCAGGCCCGGGAAGTAGTGTGGCTGCACGTCCACCAGCGCGATGCGGTCGAAGGATCGGATCTCGTCCGGCGCCAGCGTCTCGATCTTCAGATCGAGCAGCTTGACCATCCGCAGATTCTCGGGACGCGTCGGCGGCTGAAGGCACCCGATGACGGCCGTCTGCCGCGTGCGCTTCAGAACCGTTCGCAGCGCGAGCCCGCTCGCCATCGCATCGGGATCCGGATCGTTGTGCGTCAGGATCAGCACGCGATCGGCGTCGTCGAGGTAACGCTGATACTGTTGCACCCGCTGGCGGGTCACCGAGCGCCCAAGCTCGGTGAGGAGCGGTGGCCCGGCCAGTTCCGCGAGCGTGATCGTGGTGACCTCCGGGAAGTCGACACGCAGGGCCTCGGCCTTGCGCACGTCCTCGAGGCTGGTGCCCAGCACATACACCAGCGTGCCGCCGGCGCTGCGCACGGCCTCGATCACTTTCCGCAGGCCGCGGCGGCCGTTGTCTTCGATGAATACCGGGGTAACGGGTGAGATGCCGAGCTTGATGTAACTGTCGACGCGGCCGGCCTCGTCCACCGACACCGCGAGCTTGGAGTCCTCGAACTTCCGAGCCAACGCCCGGCTTTCGACCAATACGTCAAGCTCCGCAGACGGAGCCAGGACTGCCTCGAGGAGCCGCACTACGAGCTCCGTGTGGCAGACCGCAAGACACCGCACGACCCACTGATTATATGCCCCTGCTAGAATCGGCGGGTGGCGGGCGATGCGGAGTAACGAAGAACAAATGACGAGTGCCAACAGGATTGGCCTGCTTTTGTCACTGGTTCTTTGTCATTCGTTCTACCTGCCAGCGCCGGAGGCGCGGCAGCAGTTCAAGGCCGGGGTGGATGTCACGACGTTCGGCGTCACCGTGACCGATCGCAAAGGCCACATCGTTACCGATCTGACCAAAGCGGACTTCGAGATCGCCGAAGACGGCAAGCCACAATCCATCCAATACTTCGCGCGCGGCGACGGCGAAAGCGGCCCGGAGATGCACCTGGGGCTGATGCTCGACGCGAGCGGCAGCATGCAAAGCGACATGAAGCTGGCGCAGAGCGCGGCGATCAAGTTCCTGAACATGCTGCCGACGGCCGAAGACATCACGCTGGTCCACTTCGACACCAAGGTGCGCATTACGCGCTATCCCCAGCGCGATTTCGCCAGGCTCGTGGAACGCATTCGTCAACGCAAGGCGGACGGCTGGACCGCGCTGTACGACGCATTGGGGACGTATCTCGACGGCGCCCAGCAGCAGGACGGCCGCAAAGTGCTGGTGATGTATACCGACGGCGGCGACACCCGCTCGGCGCTACGGTTCGGAGACACGCTGGACCTGTTGAAGGCCTCACAGGTCACCGTGTATGCAATCGGGTTGGTTGAGAATACCGGCTCGGCCCGGGCCCAACTGCAAATGACGCTGCGCCGGATTGCCGAAACGACGGGCGGACAGGCCTTCTTCCCGAGCGAGATGAAAGAGGTGGAGAGCGCGTACGACAAAGTGCTGGCCGAGATTAACGGTCAGTACCATCTCGGCTACACCTCGACCAACACGGCCACCGACGGCGCCTGGCGCAAGGTGGAGATTAAAGTGAAGAGGAACGACTTGCGGATCCGGGCCCGGAAGGGTTATTACGCCCCCTACAAGCCTGTCTCGCCGTAGCGCCTGCACGAAGGCGGACCCTCGTAGTACGATGGCGTGCTACGGCACACGCATCCATGCCTTCCGTCACCGATCGATTCAACCTCGCATCCGACTTCGAGCTTCGCGGCGATCAGGTTAATGCCGTGCCGGAGCTGGTCGAGGGACTGAACCGCGGCGACCGGCACCAGGTGCTGCTGGGCGTCACCGGCTCGGGCAAGACCTACAGCATGGCGCAGGTTATTGCCCGGGTGAACCGGCCGACGCTGGTGATGGCGCACAACAAGACGCTGGCCGCGCAGCTGTTTCAAGAGTTCCGGCGGTTCTTCCCCGATAACGCGGTCGAGTATTTCGTCAGCTACTACGATTACTACCAGCCAGAAGCGTACGTGCCGGCCAGCGACACCTACATCGAGAAAGAATCGATCGTCAACGACGAGATCGATCGCATGCGGCTGTCGGCCACGCGATCGCTCTTCGAGCGGCGCGACGTCATCATCGTCGCGAGCGTCTCGTGCATCTACGGCCTGGGGTCGCCGGAAGCGTACTACGGTCTGGTGTTGCCGCTCGAGCGCGCGCAACGCATCGATCGCGACTCCATCCTGCGCAAGCTCGTCGAGATCCAGTACGAGCGGAACGATCACGAGTTCGGCCGTGGCACCTTCAGGGTCCGCGGCGACATCGTCGAGGTGTATCCGTCGTACGAAGAGTTCGCGCTTCGCATCGGGCTGTTCGGCGACGAGGTGGACGAGCTGGTGCATTTCGACCCGCTCACGGGCAAGGCCTTGAAGCGTCTGGATCGCACCGCGGTCTATCCCAAATCGCATTTCGTGACTGGACGCGAACGGCTGAAGGACGCGGTGGTGACGATCAAAGAGGAGCTCGAGGTTCGCCGCAGCGAACTGGAGCGCGACGGCAAAGTGCTCGAAGCGCAGCGGCTGCACCAGCGGACCATGTTCGACCTCGAGATGATCAAGGAGATCGGCTATTGCCACGGCATCGAGAACTACTCGCGGCACTTGACACAGCGGCTCGCCGGGCAGCCGCCGCCGACATTGCTTGATTACCTGCCGTCGGATGCGCTGGTCGTGGTCGATGAGAGTCACCAGACGGTCCCGCAGGTTCGCGGCATGTATCACGGCGATCGATCGCGCAAGGAAGTGCTCGTCGAGTACGGCTTTCGTCTGCCGTCGGCGCTCGACAACCGGCCATTGAACTTCGAGGAATGGGAGTCGCGCGTTCACCAGCTGGTGTACGTGTCGGCCACGCCCGGACCCTACGAGTTGCGGAAGGCGGGCGGCGTCGTGGTGGAGCAGGTGATTCGGCCGACCGGCCTGATGGATCCGCCGATCGAAGTCCGTCCGGTCAAAGGCCAGGTCGACGATTTGCTCAAGGAGATTCGCGAGCGCGTCGACAAGAAGCAGCGCGTGCTCGTCACCACGCTGACCAAGCGCATGGCCGAGGACCTCACCACGTATTACCAGGAGCTCGGCGTCAAGGTGCGCTACTTGCACTCGGACATCGACACGCTGGAACGCGTCGAGATCCTGCGCGATCTGCGGCGGGGGGTGTTCGACGTGCTGGTCGGCATCAACCTGTTGCGCGAGGGTCTCGACTTGCCTGAAGTGTCGCTGGTGGCGATCCTCGACGCCGACAAGGAGGGATTCCTCCGCTCAGGTGGCGCGCTGATTCAGACGTCGGGCCGCGCCGCCCGCAATGTCGAAGGCCGCGTGATCATGTACGCCGACACGATTACCGACTCGATGCGCGCTGCGATCAACGAGACCGAGCGCCGGCGCGCGCGCCAGGACGCCTATAACTCGGAGCACGGCATCACGCCCACCAGCATCGTGAAGGCGATCGACGATGTGCTGTCGAGCGTTTACGACCGCGACTACTCGACCGTGGCCGACCCGCGCGACCTGCGGCCGGCGTTCCGCTCGCACGCCGAGCTCGAGGCGCACATCGCCACCCTCGATCAGCAGATGAAGGGTGCCGCGGCCAATCTTGATTTCGAAAAGGCCGCGTCGCTGCGCGATCAGATTCGAGCGCTGCGGACGCGCGACCTCGGCCTCGGGCCGCCAACGGGCCGATGAACGGGGAGCGGAAGTCGAGCTGGCTCGTTGAATGGGTCAAGGGCGCACTTCTCGAGGTGCAGGAGTATTTCCGCCTGTGCTTTGCCGCCATCAAAGGCGCCACGAGCCGTCCGTTTTACGCCCACGATCTGATGGAGCAGATCGACATTATCGGCCTCGGCTCGCTGACGGTGGTGTTGCTGACGGGGTTCTTCACCGGCGCGGTGCTGGCGCTGCAGTCGGGCATGACGCTCGATCAGTTCGGCGCCCGTCCCTTCGTCGGCCGGCTGATCAGCGCGTCGATGATCAAGGAGTTGGGCCCGGTGCTGACCGCGCTGATGCTGGCCGGCCGCGTCGGCTCCGGCATTGCGGCGGAGCTGGGATCGATGGTGGTGACCGAGCAGATCGCCGCGCTGCGAGCGCTCGGCACCGACCCGCTGCGCAAGCTCGTCGTGCCGCGCGTGCTGGCCGGGTTCATCATGTGCCCGATATTGACGGTGGTCGCCAACACCGTGGGAATGCTGGGCGGGTGGGTCATGGCGGTCACCCAGCTGCGCGTCTCGTCAGGGGTCTACTGGAGTTCGGTGGTTGAGGGTCTCTACATCCAGGACGTCTGGATGGGCATCATCAAGCCGTTCTTCCTCGGCTTCGTGATCGTCACCATCGGCTGCCATGTCGGGTTGCGCACCAGCGGCGGTACCCAGGGAGTTGGCCGCGCCACGACCAACGCCGTGGTTGCGGCGTCGGTAGTAGTACTGGTGGTGGACTTTTTCGTAACCCGGCTGTTGATTTCGATTCTGTTCTGATGCGCGCCAGGAACATTACCGACTTCGGCTTACCGATCGAGCTCGTCGAGAAGCACGCGCCGGTGGTGCTGTTCGACAAGGTCCGGCTGCAGTTCGACGAAAAGGTCATCCTGAAGGACGTCACTTTTTCGGTGCGCGCCGGGCACACGAAGATTTTCCTCGGGGCGAGCGGCGCCGGAAAATCGACGATCCTCAAGCTGATGCTGGGGCTGTTGAAGCCCGACGCCGGCACGGTCTGGGTGCTGGGACACCGCGTCGATACCATGACCGAGGCGCAATTGATGGGCGTGCGGCATCACATGGGTATGGTGTTTCAGGAGGGCGCGCTCTTCGACTCGTTCACGGTCGGGGAGAACGTGGGCTTCAAGCTCTACGAGGAGACCGACATGCCGGCGGCTGACATCCGGCGTCGGGTGGAAGAGGTGCTGGGTTTCATCGCGCTCACCGACTACATCGATCGCATGCCGTCGGCGCTGTCGGGCGGGCAGCGGCGCCGGGTCGCGATCGCGCGCGCCATGGCGGCTCGACCGAAGTTGCTGCTCTACGACGAGCCGACGACGGGACTCGACCCGATGACCTCGCTGACGGTGGACAACGAGGTCATCAAACTGCGCGACCTCGAGCAGGTGACGTCGGTGCTGGTGACGCATCAACTGCGCGACGCGTTCTACGTCGCGACGCAGGAGGCGCGGCAGGGCCCTGATGGCGCGGTCGCGATTGGGCCGGCGGCGCAGGAGAAGATTGAACAGTCGGACTTCGTGATGATCAGGGAAGGCCAGGTGGCGTTCGAAGGCACCGCCGAGGAACTCCGGCGGTCGGAAGATCCGTATTTGAAGACGTTCCTTTCCTAGGGGATTGAAGGGCCATGCCACGCACACGTTCGCTTGCCTGGGCCGAGCTCAAGTTCGGCCTGATTGCCGTTGTCGCGCTGGTCATGGCCGGCCTGCTGATTTTCGCGGTCGGTGGCAGCGGCGGGTTCTTCTGGCAGAACTACAGCCTCAAAGTGAAGTTCGACAACGTCGCCGGGTTGATGGAGGGCTCGCCGGTGCGCGTGGCCGGCGTTGAAGTGGGCTCGGTGACCAACGTCGACCTGTCCGCGGCGGGCCCCGAAGTCTGGTTCACGGTGCTAGACGACATGCGGCCGCTGATTACTGATCGCTCGATGGCGTCGATCGGGTCCATTTCGCTGCTCGGGGAAGGCGCCGTGGACATTTCGCCCGGACCCGGCGGCACGCCGGTCGCCGAGTGGGGCTACGTGCGCTCGGGCGTGGCGGAAGGCAGCATCGCGCAAATGACCACCCAGGCCAGCGCCGGGATCAGCGAGGCGCGTCTGTTGATCGAAGACATCCGCAAGGGTCGCGGCACGGTCGGCAAGTTGTTCACCGATGATTCGGTCTACAACGAGTTCAATGCGCTGGTGGGCGCCGCCGAGCGGCTGACGCGCAATATTTCCGAGGGCAGGGGCTCAATGGGCCAGCTCGCCAACAATCCGAAGATGTACAACGAGCTCGAGGCGTCGGTGACGAATCTCAACGCCATCACATCCAGCCTGAGGAAAGGCGAGGGCAGCCTTGGCAAGCTGCTGACCGACCAGGGCCTGGCCGATCGCGTGACGCAAGCCACCGCGAATCTCGAAGGCGTCACGGCGAAGATCAACCGCGGCGAAGGCACGATGGGGAAGCTCGTGACCGACGATGCGCTGTACAAGCGGCTGGATGCGATGACTGCCCGGCTCGATACAGTTCTGCAAAATCTGAACAACGGCGAAGGCACGGCCGGCTTGCTGCTGCGCGACAAGCAGTTATATGAGAACATGAACAGAACCATGGCCGAGATTCGCGGTCTGGTTGCGGAGATCTCGAAAGACCCGAAGAAATATCTCAACGTGAAAGTAAGCATCTTCTGAGGACGCTATGTCGAAGGACAACTCTGGAAGCCTGATGGTCGCTTTCGTGATTGGCGCTCTGACCGGCGCCGCCGTCGCGTTACTGTTTGCGCCGGCGACCGGCGAGGAGACCCGGGGCTATCTCGGGCAGAAGGCGCAAGAGGGCAAGGCCAAGCTGAAAGAACAGCGAGACACCGTGCTGAGCGCGGTGGAGCGCGGGCGCGAGATGTTCTCGCAGACGCGCGAGTTCGAGGAGCGCGTGTGACCGATACCGGCGAGCTGTTTCTCGGCATCATCGCGTTTGCGGTGGTGGTGATGGCGGCCATCCAGGTGGCGGCGATCATCGCCGGCGTCCGGCTCGCTCGCCGCGTCGAGCAGCTCGCCACGCAACTCGATCAGGAGATCAAACCGCTGATCGCCAACCTGAGCGCGCTGTCGAGCGAGGCGGCGCGCGCCGCGGCGCTGGCCGCCCGCCAGGCCGAACGGCTCGATCGCGTATTTGGCGAGATGATCGATCGCGTCGACAAGACGCTCGCGGCGGCACAGGAATTCGTGACCGGTCCGGCACGCCAGGGTATGGCGATACTGGCCGGCGTCAGGGCGCTGGTCGACTCATTCCGCGGTCTGCGCGAGGCAACACGACGCCGGAATGCGCCCCGTCCCTCCATCGACGAGGAAGAATCGCTTTTCATCGGCTGATCCGCCTTCGCCAGTTGGCTACGGCCGACAAGGTGTGTTAAATGGGGGCATGAAATCAGCTGCGTCCGCCCCCCTCAGAACCCTTTGGTCTGTGCTCGCGTTGTGCGTCGTACTGGCGCCGCCGGCCCGGGCGCAGGAACCGAAATCCGCCGCACCGGCCAAGGAACTTGCGCAACTTCTGAGTAGCCGCAAGCTGGAGAGCATTGCCGCCCGGATGCCGGACTCGAAAGAAGAGTTCGTCGGTGCGTTGACCTTCCCCGGGCAGCTCATGGTCGTGTGGGCCCGGACCACCGCGCCGTCCGTGGTCAACGAAAAACTCTTGCGCAAGGATTATCGCGAGGTCTACATCGACCTCAACAGCGCCTCGATCGTCGAAAGCCGCCATTTCGTGACCGACCTCGGTCCCGACGGTTTGCGGCCGCGCCCCGAGCAGCGGCAAGGTCCGGCGGATACGCACGACCTCGGCACGAAGAGCATGCGCTTCGACGGCAGCTGGCGCGAGGACAAGATGTCGGAAGATGAATACATGAAGGCGTACGCGGCGGCCGACGAGGCCTACGCGAAAGCCATTCAGGCACTCATCGACGAGATCAAGAAGGCGAGCTAGGGTTCGGCGGCGGCTCGTTCAGCATCAGCCAGGAGAGACCGAGTTGGCGCACCGCGTCGACGAAGGCGGTGAAGTCCACCGGCTTCTGCACATACGAGTTGGCGCCGTGCTCGTACCCTTTCGCGCGATCCCGGTCTTCCTTCGATGAGGTGAGGATCACTACCGGCACCAGCGCCGTACGGGGGTTGGCGCGCAGCCGCCGCAGGACTTCCAGGCCGTCAATCTTCGGCAGCTTCAGGTCGAGCAGAACCAGCGCCGGCACGTCGCGGGCATCGCGAGCCGCCTAAGGTCCCGCCGCCTCGAGCCAATCGACGGCCTCCTGGCCGTCGCGCACCACCCACACCGGGTTGCCGATGTTGTTACGCCGCAATGCGCGCAGCGTCAGCTGTTCGTCGTCGGGGTCGTCTTCCACCAGCAAGATCGCGCGACTGGCAATCGGCATTGTCAGTTGACCGAGAGCCGCTCGCGCACACGCTCCATGAAGGTGTCGATGGTGAACGGCTTTTGCAGAAACGCGCGCGTATCGGCCGCGACGTATTCCGGCAGTGCCGTATGCCTCGCATAACCCGATAGAAACAGGGTCTGCATCTTGGGGTGTTTGCGCCGCAGCTGATCGGCGACCTCGGGCCCTGACATGCCCGGCATCACGACGTCGGAGATGAACAGGTCGATGTTGCCGTGGGTGTGCAGTCCGGCATCGCGTGCGTCGGGGCCGCTGCGTGTGGCAATGACGTTGTGGCCGGCACGGACCAGCACCAGCTCCAGAAACGAGCGGACGCCCTGTTCGTCCTCGGCCAGCAGAATCGTCGCCGCCCGACCGTTGGCGGTTGGTGTGACGGGTTCCGGAACGGCCTCTGCCGTCGGCGCCTCGCTGACTGGGAAATAGGCGTGGAACGTCGTGCCTTTCCCGACTTCGGATTCGACGTCGATACCACCGCCGCTCTGGCGGACGATGCCGAACACGGTCGAAAGACCCAGGCCGGTGCCTTCGCCCGGCGCCTTGGTCGTAAAGAAGGGCTCGAAAATGTATTCGAGCGTCTGCTTCTCGATGCCGTGGCCGCTGTCGGACACGGTGAGCACTACATACGGCCCGGCAGGAACGTTGAGGTCCTCGGCGCGGACCACGTCGACGTGCCCCGGGGCGACCGAGACGCGCAGTTTGCCCCCCGTCTTCATCGCGTCCCGGGCGTTGACGACGAGGTTCATCACCACCTGCTCGAACTGGCCGGGGTCGATCAGTGCCCACTGGGGCGGATCTGCCAAAGCGAACTCAATCTGCAGATCCTCGCCGATCAGCCGCGCGATCATGGGCTGCAGACGCGTGACGGCGCCGACCAGGTCGATGATCCGGCGTTCGGACACCTGCTGCCGGCTGAACGCCAGCAGCTGCCTGGTGAGTCGCGTGGCGCGTTCAGCGGCGGCGCGGATTTCGATTGCATCCTGGTGCGTCTGTTCCTCGACCGGCAGCCGCTCGATCAGGAACTCGGTGAACCCCATGATCACCGTCAGCAGGTTGTTGAAGTCGTGGGCGATACCGGCCGCCAGCCGGCCCACCGATTCCATGCGCTGGGCGTGGAGCAACCTCAGCTCCGACGTGTGCAGCGCGGCCTCGGTACTCCGCTGCATGCGGCGGTTGGCCGCTTCTCGCAGCTCGCGTTCCACCGCGGGCCCGAGGCGCCGCAAGCTGTGCTTCAGCACGTAGTCGTGCGCGCCCCCGCGCATGGCCTCGACCGCCGCGTCTTCGCCGATGGTCCCGGAGACGATGATGAACGGAAGGTCCGCGCCCCGATCGCGCAGGATGCGCAGGGCCTCGGTGGAGCTGAAAGCGGCCATCGAGTGGTCGCTGAGGATGACGTCCCACGGCCCGGCCTCCAGCGCGTCGATGAAATCGGCACGCGTCTCCACTGTTTTCGACTGCAAGTCGAAGCCGTGGCGGGACAGCTCGCGCGTGATCAGCTCTACGTCGTCGGGGGAATCCTCGACAAATAGCACACGCAGGGCAGAAGGGGGCACATCGAGATAGACGGCCGCCTTCGTAAAAACTCTCAAGATCCCGCCGGGATTCGCAGGAATGGGAGTACATTTGCGATATTCGCAGCATGAGCGCGCCGATCACCATGGGCCAACCTCGGCCATTGCTGCTGCTTTCGGTCGCGCTCCTGGTGATTGCCGGCGGATGGTTGTACGCGACGCGCCTTGGCACGGTGCCGGTTTACGTGATGCACGACGAGGCGCAGGGTGCGCTTCAGGCGCACTCGATCGCCACAACCGGGCGCGATCTCACCGGAAGGCTCCTGCCGCTCTACTTCACCGAGCCCGAGTTCCCGCCCGGTCGTGACCCGATCCTGATCTACTTCACGGCGGCGATGTTGACGGTGTTGCCGTTCGACGAAGCCGGCGTGCGAACGGTGGCTGCGATCATCTCGGTGTTGAATGTCGTCCTGACGTTCATTCTTGCGCAACGCCTCTTCCAAAGCACCGCGATGGGGCTGGTGGCCGCAGTACTGCTACTGCTGACGCCCATTCACTTCATTCGCGGCCGGTTGCTGCTGAGCCCGCTCTTCACGTTGCCGTTCATCCTGTCGTGGTTGTGGATGCTGTGGGGCTTTACGGTCAGGCCAACCACCGCGCGGCTGGTTGCATGCGGCGTCATTCTCGGTCTTGGCATGTACTCGTATCTTGCCGCGGTCGTGATGATGCCGGTCTATCTGCTGGTCACGCTCGTGACGGGCTTTCGGCGCCTCGGGCTGATCCCGGTGATCAAATCCGCCGTGGCATTTGTCGTCACGCTGCTGCCGATGGTGGCGTGGTATGCGACGCATCCCGAACGCAATGCGGAGATTGTCAGCGCCTATCAACTCGACGCGTCGGCGGCGTCACCGGTTGCTCGGTGGCTGGGAT